>Ga0080004_1166918_pt1 | contig 11465 bp, 10 predicted proteins | sample WasSprMetagenome_FD_69207 | JGI IMG/M metagenome (GOLD analysis project Ga0080004, IMG submission 69207) | Sulfidic aquatic microbial communities from Washburn Spring, Yellowstone National Park, USA - WS (SPADES assembly) (version 2) | ecosystem: Environmental > Aquatic > Thermal springs > Hot...
CCCAAATATCAGTATTTGGGTCTTTTTTAAACAAAAATTTGTTATAATAATTATTAGAATCTTATGTTCGGGGGTAAATAATGATAATATTAGAAAACTTAGGAATACAGGATGAAGAAAAGAAAAGATTGTTATCTCATTTATTTAGAGGTGATATGAAGGATTTTTATGATGAAGAAACTGATATTTATTATATTTCATTTAAAGAAGGAAAAGCTTATGATTCGGAAGAAATTTTAGAAGATGTTATCTTAGAATATGACGAAGATTATAATATTATCGGAATCCAAGTAAATAACTATTCAAAATTGCCCAAAAAATAACGTTAACAAATTTATTCAAATATCAATTGTAATCACTAAAATTATCTTTGGATTAAATTTTTTTCTTATTTTAGGCGGTTTTTAGTTTTAAAGGTTATTTATTTTTTTTTTAGAATATTATAAATAGTAATTACAAGAGTAATTTATTTATAAAAAATGGAAAAAGAAATATTAGAAAAAGTTTATCCAAAAGCAAAAGAAATAGCTGATGAATTAAACCTAAAACTATGGGATATAAAATATTTTAGGAGAAATAAGGCAAGGGTTTTATTAATAACTATTTCAAGAGAAGGAGGAACCTCTATTAAGGATTGTGAAATGTTTAGCAAAAAAATAGAAAAATTCTTAGATGAAAATGATATAATAAAAGAAAGATACTACTTAGAAGTACAATCCAAAGGTATTAAAATTTAGAAACTAAATAATTTAATTTAGAAATTATTAATTTAAAGGATTTTAAGGGGGAAAATGAGATGCAAACAACTGCTTTGTTAAGTGCAATAAGACAATTAGCATATGAAAAAGGAATTCCTCAAGAAAAATTAATCGAAATCCTTAAAGAAGCTATCTCTAATTCTTATAAAAAAAAATATAAAACAACCCCAGAAGTCCAAATCCAACTTTCTAAAGATAATATAAAAATATTAATCCAAAAAGAGGTAGTAAAAGATCCTGAAAATAATCCTTTAAAAATTCCTCTTAAAAAAGCTCTGAAAATAAATAAAGGAGTAAAAGAAGGGGAAAAAATATTTGTAGAAATAGATGAAGATGATTTTGGTAGAACTGAAGCACTTATAGCTAGACAATTACTGATTCAAAAAATTAGAGAATTAGAAACTAAATTATCCTTAGATGAACTACAAGCTCATCTAAAAGATTTACTCCAAGGAACTATAAGAAAACGAGATGAAAAAGGATTTGTATTAGTAGAATTTGAAAAATCTATTGGGATTTTACCTCCTAACCTACAAACTAAAGGTGAGGGATATTTCGTAGGTAAAAAAATGAAATTCTTAGTCCTAAATATAAGTACTGAAAAGGGAACGGTTTTAGGGATATTAAGCAGAAAAAGTCCACTACTTGTAAGGAGATTATTGGAAAAAGAATATAATGAGATAGCTGAAGGGAATATAGAGATATTAGATATAGCAAGACAAGCAGGTTATAAAACTAAAGTTTTAGTTAAATCTAAAATCCCTTCTTTAGACCCTATCTCTACTATTTTAGGACCTAAAAATTATAGAATTCAACCTATTATTAATGAATTAAATGGTGAAAGAATTGATATAATTGTGCATTCAGATGATCCTAAAACTTTAATTATTCGTTCTTTAGGTAATGTAAGAATCTTAAATATAGAATTAGATACTACTAATAAGATAGCAAAAATTGTAGTACCTGATGAACAATTATCTCAAACTATTGGTAAGGAGGGGGCTAATGCTAAGTTAGCTGCTTCTATTACTAAATGGAAAATAGATATTAAACCTGAAAGCTACTTAAGAAAGAAAACCCAAGAAGAACAAAAAAGCATCTTTGAAGCAACTACTACTGAAGAAGAGGAAAATATCAATATTAAAGATGTCGATTGGAAATTAATTGGAAATTTAAATAAAAATAATTAAAATAGAAATTAAAATAAAATGATTGAAGTAATTTTAATAAGGAGGAACAATTATGTGGGAAACATTTACTGAAAGAGCTAAAAAAGTTATAATATATGCACAAGATGAGGCAAGAAGTTTAGGATCTACTCATGTAGGTACTGAACATTTGCTATTAGGAATAGTAGTAGAAGGTGAAAGTATTGCTGCTAAGGTATTACAAAAATATCAGATAACTTATCAAAGGATAAGAAAAGAGGTGGAGAATTTTTTAGGTAAGTCAGCAACTCCAGTTTCAAGAGCAGTAGAATTAGAATTTTCACCAAGAGCTAAAAAGGCTATAGAAAACGCTTTTGATGAAGCTAGGTCTATGAATCATAATTATATTGGTCCTGAACATATTCTATTAGGTGTTCTAAATGAAACTGGGGGAGTAGGTTATAGAATATTACAAAAATTAGGTATTAATATAAACTCTTTAAAAGAAGAAATAGTTAGGATAATGGGATTTGATTTTGTAAGAAAACAAAAAGAGCATGAAATAAAAACCCCAACCTTAGATATGTACGGTAGGGATTTAACTAAATTAGCTAAGGAAGGAAAATTAGATCCTGTTATAGGTAGAACTAAGGAAATACAGAGAGTTATTCAAATTTTATCAAGAAGAACTAAGAATAACCCTGTTTTAATAGGTGAGCCTGGGGTAGGTAAAACTGCAATTGTGGAAGGATTGGCCCAGAAAATAGTAAAAAACGAAGTCCCTGATCTATTAAAAGGGAAAAGGGTAGTAGCTATGGATCTACCTGGGTTAGTTGCAGGTACTAAGTACCGAGGGGAATTTGAGGAACGAATGAAAAGAGTTATGGAAGAAATAAAAGAGGCTGCAGGTAGTATTATTTTATTTATAGATGAATTACATACAATAATAGGAGCGGGGGCAGCAGAAGGTGCTATTGATGCTTCTAATATCCTTAAGCCTGCTTTAGCTAGAGGAGAAATCCAAACCATAGGAGCTACTACTATTAATGAATACCGAAAATATGTAGAAAAAGATGCGGCTTTAGAAAGAAGGTTCCAAGCAGTTATTGTTGAAGAACCTTCTATTGAGGAGACTATAGAAATTCTTAAGGGATTAAGAGATAGATATGAAGCTCACCATAAAGTTAAGATATCAGATGAGGCAATAGAAGCTGCTGCTAAGTTATCCTATAGGTACATTAGCGATAGGTATTTACCTGATAAAGCTATTGATTTAATAGATGAAGCTGCTGCTAAATTAAGATTGAAATTATATCAACCTCCTCAAGAATTAATTGAAATAGAAAATAGATTAAAAGAAATTCAAAGAGAAAAGGAATATTATTCGCATTCTGAAGATTTTGAACAAGCAAGAAAATTAAAAAAAGAAGAAGAGAAATTAAAAGCTCAAAAAGAAGAAATAGAATTAAATTGGAGAATGAAATTAGCTAACCCTGATAATGAAGAAACTATTGTAAAAGAAGAGGATATAGCAGAAATTGTGTCTTCTTGGACAGGAATCCCAGTAACGCGATTAACTCAAAGTGAAAGCGAAAAATTAATAAAAATGGAAGAATATCTAAAAGAAAGAGTTGTTGGACAGGATGAGGTATTAAATAGGATTGCAAAAAGTGTTAGAAGAGCAAGAGCAGGAATTAAGGATCCCAAAAGACCTGTTGGGGTTTTTATGTTTTTAGGACCTACTGGGGTAGGGAAGACTGAGACTGCTAGAGCTTTAGCTGAGTTTTTATTCGGTACTGAAGATGCCCTTATAAGAATAGATATGTCAGAATATATGGAAAAATTTGCGGTAACTAGATTAATAGGTGCGCCTCCAGGTTATGTAGGATATGAAGAAGGAGGACAATTGACTGAAAAAGTTAGAAGAAGACCATTCAGTGTTGTTTTATTTGATGAAATAGAAAAAGCTCATCCTGATGTTTTTAATATTTTATTACAATTATTTGAAGATGGTAGATTAACAGATAGTCAAGGTAGAACAGTTGATTTTAAAAATACTATTATTATAATGACCTCTAATGTAGGAACTCATGAAACTATTGCTACTAGGGAATTAGGATTAAGAGCAGAAAAGAAAGAGGAAGATCCTGAAAAAGTTTATCAAAAAATGAAAAATAAAGTAATGGAAGAAGTTAAAAAACTCTTTAGACCAGAATTACTTAATAGAATAGATGATATTTTAGTATTTAGAATGCTTTCTTTTGAAGACTTAAAAAATATTGTTAATATTTTATTAAAGCCATTATTAAAGGAATTAAAAGATAGAAATGTAGAATTAGAAATAGATGATAAAGTAAGGGAATTAATTGTAAGGAATGGATATAATCCTTCATATGGGGCAAGACCTTTAAGAAGAAGTATAATATCTTTACTTGAGGAACCATTAGCAGAAGAAATGATAAAAAATAATGTATTTGACAATGCTTATATACGTGTTACTGTTAAAGATGATAAAGTGGTTTTTGAGATAACTAAAAAAGAACCTGTTAAAGTTAATGTTATTGAAGAAAAAAATGGTCAATGAATAAATTTTAATTATAATTTAAAGCTATATTTCTATAAAAAAACTGTATTATATATATAGAGATAGCTGTAGGATAATTTAAAATAAAGTTAGAAAATAATAAAATTTAAACTATGTTTATTCCTTTTTTTTTAAGGTTTTTTCCACTTAAAGTTAATAATTTATGGCTTTATAAGCTTTATGAAAAATTTAATGATAAAGAATATTCTATTGTCAAAGTTATTATAGAAGAAAAAATACCATTTGAAGATAAAATAATTTATATTTTTGGTTATTACTTAGATAATGAGGAATTAAAAAAGGAGTCTTATATTGTTAATAATGAGGGATTATTTTTATACGCAAGGAAATTAGAGGATAATCTTATAGTTTATGATCCCTTAGTTAGTTTTTTACCTATTAATTTTGATAATCAAAGTTGGTGGAGTTGGGAAGGAAAAGCTGGAATAATACCATCTAAAATAAGATTTGAAAATAAGGGATTTATTGATGAAGGAGTTTTAAAGATTACCTATTTAGAGGAAAATAAGTTAGGAAAATCCAATTATAATTTATATCTAAAGAAAGATGTAGGTATAGTAAAAGAAGAATCTGATACTCCTTATTTTAGTTATATTTCTGAATTGATAGATTATAATGTAGATTTTGATGACTTTAGTATGGTTTCATTTAAAGATTATAATCAAATTAGTACTAATTATGAACATGATGAATATTCTAAAAAGGAAGAATATTTTGAAGGTTTTGAAGAATATCAAGATTATGAAAATATAAATGAAGAAGAAAATATAGATCAAGAAGAATTTATTGAATATGATAATATTGAATATGATGATTGGGATCATTATCAAAATGAATATGAAGAGGAAAATATCTATATTAATGAAGATTACAAAGAAAATTTTGATGATAATTATAAAAAAGAGGAAAATTAAATATGAGGTTTAATGGTAGAGATAATTTAGAATTTAGGGATATTGAATTTATTCCTAATTATTTAACTAATCCTTATAGTTCAGTTTTAGGTAAATCAGGGAATACTATTGTATTAATTGGGGTTAATTTAATTAATAATTTACCAGATTTTTGTAAGAATTACAATCATGGTTGGATTACTGCTGAATATAGATTATTGCCTTCTTCTACTATTGGTAGAAACAATAATATAGTTAATCCTAGGGCTTTAGAAATTAAAAGATTTATTTCAAGAGCTTTAAGGAGTGCTGTTGATTTATATAAAATTCCAAGTTTATCTTTGATGGTTGATGTAGATGTTTTGCAAGCTGATGGTGGAACTAGAGTTTTAGCGGTTAATTCTGCTTTTTTAGCCTTAGCTATTGCTTTTAAAAAAATGATACTAGAAGGAATTATTAAAGAAAACCCTATTAAAGAATTAATTGCTGCTATGAGTTTTGTTATATTTAATAATCAAATTTTTCTTGATCCTGATTATCTTGAAGATAGCTCTGCTGATTGCGATATTAATATTGTTGTAAATCATAAAAACGAAATTAATGAATTTCAAGTTAGTTCAGAAAAAAATTCTATTAATAAAGATACCCTTGTTAAAATTATTGATTTAGCGTTCAATAAAGCTAATCATATTTTTAATATTTTTAAAGATCATTTTAAAAAACTCGATATTAATTTGAATTTTAATTTAGAAAATATAATATGAAAACTATAAAACAGATTAAAGATTATTTTAATAAAGAGATTATTTTTGAAAATCTTAAGGATTTTAATGATAATATTCTTTTAGAATTAATTTTTTCCAATACAAAAAATATTAATTATATTAAGAATTATAACGATTTTAATCAAAAGAAGTTAGAAAGATTAAGTAAAGGTTTGATATTTAGCAATACTACTAAAAATCCATTTTTATTTTATAAAGACGAAATTTTAGCTTTTAAGCCCGCTTTAATTATTGTTGATAAACTTATTTATGATCAAATTATAAATAATGATAATTTAATTAATGAGCTTTCATCTTCACAAATAAAATTATTAGTTATTAAATATATAAAATTAGACGATTTTTTAAAATTTTTTTATGATCTAAATATAAAGGATTTAAATATATACGGAGTTACTGGAACTAATGGAAAGACTTCTATAACTACTATTTTATATCATTTATCTACGGATTTAGCTAATTATAATGAGCTTTTTAAATCTTCTTTAATTGGGACAATTAAATATTGTGTAGGCAATAATATACTATCTAAATATGATGTCGATAACTCTTTATTAACTACTCCTGATACATCTTTGATTTATTATTTACTTTACTTATCTAAGATTAATAAGGTTAAAAATGTTTTTATGGAGGTTTCTTCTCATTCTTTAGATCAAAATAGACCACAAGGACTGTATTTTAAAATTTCTTCTTTTACTAACTTAACTATTGATCACTTAGATTATCATAAAACTATTGAAAATTATTTTAATGCTAAAAGAAAGCTTTTTTTTGAATATCCAAATGATTTTATTGTTATAAATAAAAACTATAATAATTATGGCAAAATTCTATATAATCAATTAAAGGATATTAATAAAAAAAATCTTTTTACTTATGTTATTAAAGATTATCAATTTGAAATTAATAAAACTAACTTTGTGTTAAATATATATAAGGATAATGAATTGATTGAAATTGAGAATTCAGTTGATATTAGTTTTACCACTAACTTAATAGGTTTATTTAATGTTAATAATTTAGCTATTGCTTTTATTAATTTTTATATAATGAATAAAGAAATTTTTGAAGTTGATTATGTTAAGTTTTTTAGAGAATATATAAAAAGTATTAATTTTTTAGAAGGTAGGTTAGAACAAATTAGTAATGAACCTATAGTTTTTGTAGATTATGCTCATACTCCTGATGCTTTGGAAAATATTATTAAAACTCTAATTGAATATAAAAAGAGTTTGAATTTAGGAGATATTTATGTAGTATTTGGAGCTGGGGGAGATAGAGATAAATCAAAAAGACCACTTATGGGAAAAATTGTTTCTTCTTTAGCTGATAAAGTAATTATTACTTCGGATAATCCAAGAAATGAAGATCCTTTAGATATAATTAATGATATTTTGAAAGGAATAAAAGATAGGGATAACGTTATAGTAGAACCTGATAGAGAAGAAGCTATTATTAAGGCTTTAAATAGTATGAAATTAAACGATATTCTGTTAATAGCAGGTAAAGGACATGAAAATTATCAAATCATAGAAAATAAAAGGATATTTTTTAGCGATAAGGAAGTGGTTAAAAATTTTTTGTCTAAAATTAAGATAAATAAATAAGTAAGTAAGTATATTTTTAAGTTAGGTAACTATTAATCTATTTTTTTTAATTTATAGTATTGATTTTAAGAAGGGAAAAGTTAAATAAGGTAGAATAAAAAAAATAAGCCGAGGTAGCTCAGGAGGTAGAGCAGAGGACTGAAAATCCTTGTGTCCCCAGTTCGACTCTGGGCCTCGGCAATCTCTAAAATTCTATCCCTAAAGACATATTAATTTAGTAGGGAATATATTAGCTTATAAACTGCTAATTCCTATTGATTTTAGAAACTATTAATTTTAATTATTTTATAAAATTAAGAAAAAACTTAAGGAGCTAAAAGTTGTGTATAAACTTACTAATACTAATAATACTGATCAATCCTTAATTAAAGAATTTCTTTTAAAAGAAGGATATGATTCGGTTTATAAGTGGGAAGATTTACCTGGCACTTTCTATGATTGGCATACTCATAGTAATTATGAGGTTGGATGGGTTTATGATGGAGAAGTTATTATTGGAGTTAAAGTTAATAATCAAGTTATAGAACTAAATTTAAAACCTGGTGATAAGTTACTCTACATTTTGCTAAAACCCAAAGTGGTGTAAAATATATTTGTGCCTTTAAATAGTTGTTAAATGGATTTCTTTATTAATATTATTAAGTAATTACCAAAAATGGAAATAAAGTAAAATTAGATGCTTTTTGGTTTTAATTTATATAATATAAAAAAGGAATTTTTAATTCTTATTAAAAGTAACTTATTTTTGTTTTTGCTATTAAGTATTTTTGTTTATGTATTTTTTTATTATTTTGTATTTAATGTTAAGATAAAGATTTATTTACAAGCTGATCAAAAAATAAAAAAAACTATTTCAGCATTTTTAATAAATAAAAATGAAAATATAGTATTTATAGAGGATTTAAGTAAAAGTGATTTAAGTTTAATTGTAAATAGTTCTGCTAAAATTTGGGAAGTTAATATAAAGGTTAATAATTTTTTAGCTATTAAACTTATTCCTGTTATTAACTACTTGCTTTTTAAAGTTTATTTTTCATTTTATAATCAGATAGAACCTATAAATTTTTATATAGATTTACCCAATAATTATATTTCATTGGATAATTTTAAAATAGATTCTATCTTTGCCATGCTTAAAAATTTTATAATATGGACACTATTTAGTTATTTGTTCTTTGATATATACTCTGAAAAAAAGAATAAAACAATTCTTATTTACTTAGTTACAAATAATTTATTCAATTTCATATTTTCAAAAATAATAGTTTTAGTTATAGTTTTAGTGTTTATTTTAGTAATTTTTAATAGTTTTATAAAAGCAGATTTAAATCATGCTTATTTTTTAGCAATTATTTTAAATTTTATTTTAATTTCTTTTATTTTAAGTGTTTTAGCACTAATTATCCAAAATAAATACTATATAAATTTAGTGAATATGTTTTTAGGTTTATTTACTATTTTATTTTCTATATTTAATCAAAGTAAATTAATTTATTTTTTTATTGTTTTTTCAAATAATTATCTTGCCTTTAATATAAATTATATTGGATTAGTTTTGTTTTATATGATATTTATTAGTTTAGTTATTTTGTTTTTTTATATATTAAGGAATTTTATTTTATTAAAGATTTTAAAAGAAGTAGATTAATTTCGTAAATATTAAAAATTAAAAATAAAAAAAGTAGGAAAGAAAATAAGGGGAAAAAAATTATGAGTATAAAAGATATTAAAGAATTACAAAATGACAATGATTTATCTTTGAATTTATTTTATTTTTCTAAGGAAGATTTATTAGATATTGCTAAAACTTTAAAAATAAAGATTAGTTCAAAAGCTTCTAAAGATCAAATTATTCAGGAGATATTGGATTATGAAGCGAAATTAATGGGCTTTGAGAAAGTAGAAGGAGATCTTGATATTCTTGAAAATTATGCTTTCTTAAGATCAAATTATTATGTTCCTTCTTCAGATGATGTTTATGTTTCCTTGAATTTAGTAAAAAAATATAATTTAAGACAAGGGGATCATGTTATTGGATATGCTAGACCCCCAAAAGATGGTGAAAAATATAAAAATTTACAAAGGATTTTTAAGATTTCTAATCTTACTCCTGATGAAGCTATTAAAAGAATTCCTTTTGAAAAATTAACTCCTATTTTCCCTAATCAGAAATTTAATTTAGAAATAAGTAATGATATTTCTCTAAGATTAATAGATTTATTTACACCAATAGGTAGGGGGCAGAGAGCTTTAATAGTTGCACCGCCAAGAGCTGGTAAGACTACTTTACTTAAAAAAATAGCACAAGCTATTAATAAAAACCATCCTGAAGTTTATGTTATTGCTTTATTGGTGGATGAACGTCCTGAAGAGGTAACCGATATATCTAGATCTATAAATGCTGAAATAGTTAAATCTACTTTTGATGAAGTCCCTGAAAAACATCTAAAAGTAACTGAGTTAGCTGTTGAAAAAGCTAAAACTATGGTAGAAAATGGGAAAGACGTATTAATTATTATGGATAGTTTAACTAGATTAACTAGAGCTTGTAATTTGGTTTTACCTCCTACTGGTAGAACCTTATCAGGTGGATTAGATACTTCTGCTATTTATAGACCTAAAAAATTCTTTGGAGCTGCAAGAAAAATAGAAAATGGAGGATCTTTAACTATTATTGCTACTGTACTAGTTGAAACCGGCAGTAAAATGGATGAAGTTATATTTGAAGAATTCAAAGGTACTGGTAATATGGAATTACATTTGTCTAAGGTATTAAGTGAAAAACGGATTTTCCCTGCTATTGATATTAATAAATCTGGTACTAGGCATGAAGAATTACTATTAGATAGCAATACCCTTAATGTTGTTTGGACTTTAAGGAGATTAATTAGTAAATTAGATGTAGATGAGGCTACTCCTAAAATAATAGAATATCTTAAGAAAACTAAAAATAATGCAGAATTTATTGAATTCATGAAAAAACAAATAAGTAATATATAGGAGGGATTATTAAAAATGAATGAATCTTTAAGTGAAAATACTAAGAAAAATATAATAGATAATGTTAATTTTGAATTTCCAAAATGGACTAAAGAAATCCTTAGGTTTATTAGTGTAAAACCTCAAATAATATTAGAAGGTAATATATATGATGTTTATCCTATTGAAATTAATGTTAATGTTGGTTCTAATTTAAGTACTAATAAAGATTCAATTAGTTCCAAAGATTCAGTTAGTTCTAAGCAAGTAATTAATTCTCAAACAATTGACTCTAAAAATCAAGATACTAAGCAAGATACTAAAACAATATCATCTCAGAATATTAACCAAAGTTCTAATAATATAACTAATGAAATTCCTGTTTCTAATCAAAATTTAAATAATCAAAGTTTAAATAATTTTAATCAAAAGGTTATAACTACGATGAGATTAACAGATTATTTATCTACTATTTTAAACGATAAAGAAGGTTATGAATTGGTTGTTTTATTTGAACCTGTTTTTGGTTTTAAAAGACTAAAAGGTAGTGATGAGGTATTTAAGAAGTACATAAAGGATAGTACTGATAAGGAGGGTTTTGTTAAAGCTGTTTTATTTAGAGCTTATGAAGCTATTGAAAATATGGTTAATTCTAAAGAACATTATTTTGCTATTATTATTAATTTT
>Ga0080004_1087924_pt1 | contig 11463 bp, 12 predicted proteins | sample WasSprMetagenome_FD_69207 | JGI IMG/M metagenome (GOLD analysis project Ga0080004, IMG submission 69207) | Sulfidic aquatic microbial communities from Washburn Spring, Yellowstone National Park, USA - WS (SPADES assembly) (version 2) | ecosystem: Environmental > Aquatic > Thermal springs > Hot...
ATCCCAAAGCAATTGGCAAATCATAAATTGACCCCTCCTTTTTCAAATCTGCAGGAGCCAAAGAAACCAAAACCCTCACCGGCTTTTTTGAAGGAGGTTTAAAACCAGAAGATTCAATCGCTGCCCCAACCCTTTCTTTCGATTCATTAATTGCCTTATCAGGAAGCCCGACGATTTCAAAATGTCTTAGCCCATAAGAAGTCGAAACCTCAATTTCAATAATTTTTGCCTCCAATCCCAAAATCCCACCAGAAAAAACCTTTGCCAACATTATTTCAGTATAATAGAATATAATTGAAATTTAAAGATTGAGTTTAAAGGTCGAAAATCAATAAACAAAGAGCAATAAAATAGCGAACAATATGAGCGAAAAGAATCAAAAATTTATCCTTTTAACGGTTGGAGTTTTGGTAATGAGCCTTTTGGCTGGATATTTAATTTTTGCCTGGACAGAACCTTCTCAAAATCCACCAGGAGGAAACGTCCTGGCACCAATTAACGTTGGATCTCAAGAGCAAATAAAATCAGGAACAATCGGGGCTTATTATTTCAAAGTTTTGGGCTGGGATGCGGTTTACGGATCTTTCGATACTGGCGGAGGAGTCAACAGACCTTTTCATTTAATAGGAAGTTATCATGGTTGGGACCCTTACGGAGTTTATATTGCAGGCTACAACTATTACAACAATTCGAGTGTTAGCCAAGCAAGGAAAGTTTATGTGGGCGGTGGAGGAACGGAAAGGCTAACTGTTGATTTAGGAAGTGGCAACGTTGGAATTGGAACGACGGGTCCTGGGGAGAAATTGGATGTTCAAGGAGGGGGAATAAAAGTTGGGAATTTCAAAATAAGACCAATTTCAGGAACGGAGTTGGGCCTTTATGATTCTGGAGGAAATTTGGTTATAATTTTTGACCAGGGAATTTAATGTCATTTTTAGAAGAATTTAGAGAAATAAAAAAGAAAATTCTTCCTTGGTTTTATATTTTCATTCTCCTCTCTTTTTTCTTTTTTTGTTTTGGTTTTAAAAAGATCTCTTTTTTTGAGAAAGAATTTATTTTGCCATGGCCAACCACCGATTCGATTTCGGTTCAATTTTTTTTGAAAATCCAAAGAGATTTATTACCGGAGAACGTCCGATTGGTAGTTCTAAATCCAATTTCTGCCTTTTTGGTCCAAGTTATAATTTCTCTTTTTTTAAGCTTCATTATTACTTTTCCTTATTTTATCTTTAAAGCTTTCGGCTACTTCTTACCCGCTCTTTATGAGAATGAGAAAAAATACATTTTCAAAATTTTAATTCCCTCTTTTGTTTTATTTTTAATTGGCTGCCTTTTTTCCTATTTCTTTCTGATCCCTTTTACTTTCAAAATTCTCTATTCCTTTACCTCTTTTTTAAAAGTGACCCCCTTTTTCGAATTAGAGAATTTTTTAACCTTAGTCCTAGGATTGATGCTAGCCACTGGAATTTTGTTTTTAACCCCAATTTTTATGGGCCTTTTGAGTTATTTTGGGTTGATTTCTCCGGTTTTTTGGAAAAAAAATTGGCAAGTTGCCTTTTTCATTTTTATTGTAATTTCTGCTATAATTACTCCGGATGGGACTGGAATTACCCAATTAATCTTGTCTTTTATCTTGACCGGACTTTATTTTCTGGGGTATATTATGTCAAAGGTATTCAAAAAGGTCGGAACAAAAAAATAAAATGATTGGAATCGACGAAATAATAATAATTTTAGTCGTTGCCGGAGTAGTTTTCTTTGGTGGAAAAAAGATATCAGAACTGGGCAGAGCCTTGGGAAGGTTTACTGGAGAATTTAAGAAAGGGAAAATGGAAGTGGAGAAAGAATTGAAAGAAATAAAAAAGGAAATTGAGGAAACTGGAGAGGAGCCAAAAAATGAACCAAAATAGGAGAAAATTTTTAAAATTCCTTTTAATAGGAACTGGTTTGCTCTTGATTTGGAAATATTTACCGATCAAATTTGGGAGCTCGAGTGAAAAGGAAATGAAGTTTGGAAATTTTAAAGTTGTAGAAGAGGGAGATAAATTGATTTTCTTTAATCAAAGAGGAGAAAGAGTTTTCACCCTAAATAGAGAGGGGGAAATTGAAGTTGGGGATTAACATGTGCAAACATCGATGGGCAAATTTAGTTGTCAAAAAAGGGAAGGAATTTTTTCCTGTTTCGAGCCTGAAGGTTTGTTTAAATTGTGGACAATTTAAAGTCGGTAAAAGGACAATCAGGATTTCGAAAGATAGGATCGACATGGACGGAAAGGAGATTAGAAATATCGGTTTATTACAAATTCCCAGGGGCACAGATAGGTACAAATAAATTTTTATGCCAACACCGGGTTATATCTGGGTGGAGGGGACAGAACTCCACTACATTGATAGTGATGGGAGAGAAAGGGCACAAACTGGAATCGAAACTGGGGCGACAGGAACTCCAGGATATCTTTGGATTGAGGGAGACAATATCCATTATATCGATGTCAACGGAAGAGAAAGATATTTACCAGCTCAGATTCTGGCCCAATCCGGTACTCCGGGCTATTTTTGGTTAGAGGGAAACTGGATTTGCTATATAAGGGAAGCTGGAACAAAAGCTCGATGGCACCAAGATACAGCCCATTCAGATAGAGCCCACAGCGACACATCCCATTCAGACAGAAGCCATAGCGACAGGAGTCACAACGATTGGTCAAACCATAGCGACACCTCCCATTCGGATGTATCCCACTCAGACAGGGCCCATTCAGATAGGGCGCACAGTGATGCATCCCATTCAGACAGAAGCCACAGCGATGCATCCCACAACGATTGGTCAAACCACAGCAATGTGGCCCACTCAGATGTTTCCCACTCAGATACATCCCACTCAGACATTTCCCACAGTGATGCATCCCATTCAGACAGAAGCCATAGCGACAGGAGCCACTCCGATTACTCAGATCATACCAATACATCCCATTCAGACATTTCCCACAGTGATGCATCCCATTCAGACAGAAGCCATAGCGATGCATCCCACAACGATTATTCAGATCATATCGATTATCATTCAGATTACCCAGGCCATTCCGATTCCCCTCACTCAGACGTTTCTCACAGCGATTGGGGGTGGTGGATTTTTCATTCTGATAGATCCCATTCTGATATAGCCCACTACGATCATTCAGATCACTCCGATTCTCATAGCAACTATTCAGATCACCAGAACGTTGCCCACTCAGATGTTTCCCACTCAGACAGGGCCCATTCAGACATTCCTCACAGCGATGCAAGCCACAATGATTATTCAGACCATATCAACGTGTCCCATTCGGATGTTTCCCACTCAGACAGGGCCCATTCAGATAGGGCGCACAGTGATGCATCCCATTCAGACAGAAGCCACAGCGACAAGAGCCACAACGATTGGTCAGACCACAACAACGCTCCCCACTCAGACGTTTCCCACTCAGACAAGGCTCATTCGGACATTTCCCATTCAGACAGGACCCACTCAGACAGAGCCCACTCAGACAAAGCTCATTACGATTGGTCAGACCATTATAATACTTCCCATTCGGATGTATCCCACAGCGATAGAGTTCATTCAGACGTTTCCCACAGCGACGTATCCCATTCAGATGAACCCCATATTGTTTAAAAAATAATATGTTGCTGATTAAACCATTCCTAGGATGCAATTTATCCTGTAAATACTGCTACGAAGGAAATTATCGGAGAAAGTATAAACCAAAGGCAAATTATAATTTAGATTTGGTTCTAAAGAAAATGGAAGAATTTAAGGATTTGGAAATGAGTTTACATGGAGGAGAGCCCTTAGTGATGCCAAAAAAGGATGTCGAGAGAATTTTAGCAAAAATGTATGAGTTACAGGGAAGGAGTGGAATCCAAACGAACGGAACGCTTATTGACGAAGATTACATTAGAATGTTCAAAAGATATAAAACCAACGTTGGAATCTCCTTTGACGGACCAGGCGAGCTTTCTGAATTTAGAGGTCCAAAAACTTTCAATTTAGATAAAACGGTGAAAAGATTGGTAAAAGAAGGAATTTCAACTTCGATTATTATTGTCATTAGCAAATCTAATGCAGGGACCGATGAAAGGTTGAAAAAATTAAAAAATTATCTTTTAGAATTGGAGAAATTGGGAGTTACCGGAAGGTTAAATCCCTGCGCCGGAGCACCGGAGTACGAGTTAGAAGAGAAAAGGTTGATCGAAGTTTATTTGGATTTGGCAAAGTTTTGTTTAGAAAGAAATTTAAGATGGAGTCCCTTCACAGACATTGTTCACGGTCTCCAGGGAAAAGATAGAGTTTGTACATTTTCAGGATGCGATCCATTTTCAACCCCATCGGCAACGGTTCTTTTAGGAGATGGAAGTATCACAAACTGTATGAGGACGAATCAAGAACACGTTTTATTGAGACATCCGGCAAAAATGGACATTAGAAGTGAAATTTTGGCAGAAACTCCCCAAGAATATGGAGGATGCAAAAATTGTAAATATTGGACTGCCTGCTATGGAGGTTGCCCTAGTGCAGCAATTAATAGGGATTGGAGAAATAGGACTTACCTTTGTCCTTTATGGAAGGCTCTATTCCAATTTTTTGAAAATGTTTTAAGCTTTGTTGAATACTCTCCTATCCTTCCGAGAGCTTGCGCTCAGGATCAAGAAGGAATTCAAAATAGAGAACACGGAGATTGGACTAACATTGGCCATGGAGATTCTCCTCATGGAGATTGGTTCAATCATCAAGATTCATGAAAGATTTTGTTAGAATTATTCCAAAACAAGGATTTGAAGAATGGCCCTCAAAATTGGGGGAAATGGGGCATCTTTACCATTTGACAGAATACGAGATGGTAAAAAAAGGATATAGGGCGGCGGCAACCTATCATATTGATTACATGCGCTTAATAGAAGAAATGGAAAAGATTAAAAAAGATGGCTTAATTTTCACTCCCCTGAGGAAATCTGGTTATTATCAAGGATTTGCTCATTTTCACCATCCAGTAAAACCAGGAGAACCCTTCTTTTGGTATGGATGCCTGACAAAAACTCAAAAGGATGCCGAAATATTTAAAGAAGCGGACAGAAAAGGAGATCATAAGATAATTGGAAAAATGTTAGGATATCCAGATTGTTGCGTCGAATATTTTGAAAGGATGTTTCCGATAAACTATGATCCGATTTGGGTTGATTTGGAGGGAGAGGTAGAGGGGTATCCAGAGGCAAATCAGATGCTCAGATATTTTGGGCCAAGGATTACAAGCCATCTTTCTTGTTCTCCTAATTGCAAAGCAACTAAAGAAATTGGCCAAATTTGGTTTAAAATAATGAAAGAGTTAAACGAAAAACTAGCCCAAGAAATGTATGAGCTTTTAGCAGCTCCAATAGTTTGGAATTCTTACCATGGGGTAGTCCAGGTCGAAACATCCTACTTCGTAGGACTGACCCATACATTTCCCTACCTGGAAAAACCGAGGATCATTTATTGGAAAGGTCGAAAAAATAAAAAATAAACATGGAGACAAAAAAACTTTTATATCCAATTTTAGTTGTTATCCTCTTGGCTTTGAGTTTTGGCCTTGGTTTTTCTTTTGGATCTAAAAAGGCGAAGATAATTCAGGTTGAAAGAGAAGTAACGAAGGTTTTAGAACCAAAGGCATCCAAATTGATAGAGAAAAGGTATTACAACATTACTGGGTTTGTTAAGGAAATAGATTACCAGAATCGAATCGTTACTTTAACGATGGATGGGGATGAAACAAAAGTCAAAATTGAGAGCGACAAAGTAATGAGTTACGCCGCAAGGCATGTTAAACCCGGCCAGCAAGGACCGAGCGAGGTTACATTCAAAGATATTGCCGTTGGAGATAAATTGAGCACTTTTGCTGAAGAGAAAGAAAACGGAGAATTAGTTGGGACCAACGTCTATTTGCACTTCCTTCCTGAATAATGGAAATTGAAAAAGAAAAACAAAAAAGGCTTATCAAATTAATAAAAGAGAGGCTTCCAAAAAATGGAAAGATTTTGGTTTTAAGTTTAAGCGGAAGCAGGGCCTTTGGTTGGGCAAATGAAAGGTACGATTACGATATTTACGGAATTTTTGCTGCAAAAAATTATTGGGATTTTGTTCATAGCGGGGAGGAGGAATTTGATATTAACCTTTATGAATTGGATCATATTTTGAGTGACATTCAATATCAACACTTTGAGTTTTTCATGAACGTTTCTAACCCATTTTATGTTCATCCAAGGTTCGATTTTAAAGGTTTAATGAAGTTTTGCACAATCGAAGCAGTTAGGCAAAAGAGAGGGGATATTTTGAGGCAAATTCAAGAATTCGAAACTTTTAAAACTCCAAGGGCCGCTTTGCATGCTTATCGAATTTTGATGGTACCAATTTATTTTTTAAAAAGAAAAAAATTCGAATTGGACGTTTATAAAATAAATCGAATTTACAAGTTCAAACAATTGGAAAAATTGAAAATAGCTTACGTTCGAGGGGGAGGAGAGTGGAGCGAGAAAGAAGTAAAAAAAGATTTGGGTCGTTTGTTAAAGGAATACGATAGGTTATGCCAGGAGGAAGGGAAAAAATTGGATATTAAAAGGGCAGAAAAATGGCTAAGGAAAATGAAAGAAAAATTTTATTAGAATTTATTGACAAAATCTTTAATTAGCGATAAATGAAAATCAGTGAGATCTTGAAAAGTAGATATTGGAAGATAATCAGTATTGCCGTAATAATAGCCGTAGTTCTCATAGGAATAGGAATTTTAATTTCTCCTAAGGAATCCGAAAAAGCACCGCCAGTAGTACCTTCAAAACCAGAAACTCCGCCCGAAACACCGAAGATAGAAAAGATAACACTTGAGCCTCCCTACTATTTGATCGAGGGAGAAAACTTAGTGCCAGGATTTCATCCTGAGTTCTACAACAAATTCAAGGCGGCTGGATCAACTGGCCTCTTAGGAGGTTCTCCCTTAATCGAGGAGGTTGAAAAATATTATAGTGAAATCGTAAAGACTAACATTCTCTTTGCGATTTTACCAACTTCCTCAGGGATTAAAGAGTATCAACAATTAGAACAAAAGCATCCAGATATTGTTCCTCTTTCGGCTGATAAGGTGGAAGAGTTTATCAGAGAATACGGAGTGCCATTCCTGTATTTTGTCAGAGATTCAAGCACAAATAGGATTCGGGGCCTCATCGTTTCAAATTCAGTCGATGCCAATTTGGCAGATTTGCTTTTGAGCAAGGGAGTTGTGACAAACGCTCCTTTCCGTTACGAAGAAGGAGAAATAAAAATATTAAAGTAGGGGACCGTTCGTTTTGCCCCTTTTTTATTTGATTTTCAATTCTAAAATTTATTAAAATAGAGTGATGAGGAAAATTAAACTATTTTCGTTAAGCATTGTTATTCTTTCTTTCTTTATTTTAGGAAAGGCCTTAGCCGGAACAGAACACGACGTTTCGGGTTGGGCCTGGTCAGAAAACATTGGTTGGATTTCCTTTAATTCTTTAAATTGCGATGCCAACGGAGATGGAAGATCGGATGGTTCACCTCAGGGTTGTCCCCCAGCTGGAACTCCAATAGCAAATTATGGAGTAAACCTCGATCGCTCAACAAAAATTTTTTCAGGCTATGCCTGGTCAGAAAATGTAGGTTGGATAACTTTTAATGAATCTGAACTTTCAGGATGTCCCATTTCTCCCTGTCGGGCTTGGTTGGGTTCCGATAACAAAGTTTATGGTTGGGCGAGGGCTTTGGCTTATGGAGGTGGTTGGGATGGATGGATTAGGTTGAGAGATACAAATTATGGAGTTTGGTTGGATACCTCAGCTTCCCCGCAGGAATTTAAAGGCTTTGCCTGGGCAGACATGGTCATTGGTTGGATTTCTTTCAATTGCAAAAATCAAAATGTTTGTTCAACCTCAAATTATAAAGTATTTTTAATAAACCAACCACCAACTATTTCAAATCCTTATGAAACTCAAGATTGCTGTGCCTGGGGATTCTCTCCTCAAGTAGCTAAAGGTTTAGCGATTACTTTACATTGGACCTATTCTGACCCGGACGGGGATCCAAGAAGTGCTTTTGAAATTTGGCTAGATGATTCTGCAAGTTTTCAAGATCCAAAGTTTAATAAAGTCTTTAACATATCCTCTAGCGAATCTTCCCAAGGCTACGTTCTAAATCTTTCCGACGATCAGGAAGGAGATTGGTTGAATAGGTTATCTTGGGGAACTACATATTATTGGAAAGTTCGGGTTAAAGATTCAGCTGGAAATTGGTCAGATTGGTCGCAGGTTGATTCTTTTACAACCCCTTCCCATGCTTACCCTTATGTTAATTTTACTTGGTCTCCTCAAAGACCAACGGTCAATCAAGTAGTTCAATTCATCGACCTTTCGGAATGCTACAACCCTTCTGATAATATTATTCCTTGTAGTAGTTGGTATTGGACTTTCCAAGATGGGAATCCCTCTTTTTCAACAAATCAAAATCCTACTACGACTTTTAGTTCAACTGGTCAAAAAGAAGTTACCTTAAGAGTTACAGATTTCTCAGGTTATTCTTGTATCAATTCAAAAGTTCTCCAAACCACCTATCCCCTTCCTTTCTTCAAGGAAATTCCCCCAATATTTTTCAGAATGAGAGAAATTTTGGCCTCTTTGATTTCGGCAGTTTCGAAAATTAAACTTTTTTAATTTCAATTATCCCTGCCTCCAAGTAAGGTTTCGGGCAAAATCCTTGCCAATATTTTTTTATTTTACCATTTTGATATAATGAAAAAATGAGTTTAAAAGAAAAATTTCCATTTCTCATTTGGTTTCTTGTTTTGGTTCTTTTGCCAAATTTTGGTAGAAGTTTGATTGCCCCTCAAATTTATCTTACGGAAATTAATCTTTCAAAACTTAATTTCCAAGCCGGCGAGATAGTGCAAGGTAGCGTGTCTTTGGAAAACTACGAAGAATATACAATGACCGATTTAGTTTTCCATTTTCAATTGTGGAGCGATGAAGTTAACGGAGTTCCAACTCAATTGATTGACCAAAAAATTGGAAAAGAGGTTTTTACCTTAGCGCCGGGAGAAAAGACGACCAAAAATTTTGAATATCAATTACCACAAAACCTTCCTCAAAAAGATTATTTCGTTTTTAGAGTAAGGATCGCAAACACAAAAGGGGAGGAATGGGGATGGATAGATAAAGTAATTCAAATTGGGGGAGAAGGAAAGTTTTTAACCTTAGAAAACAATTGGATTTTAAAGGGGAGTGAAAAACTCAGCCCAGGTGGGGGAGTTGGGTATCAACCCGGCGAAATTCCTCAAGTAATATTTGATGTTTCTAATCAATCGAATTTCACAATCTCAGCTTTCTATAAGATCATTACTTATAAAAGGAATGTGGGGGAGGTTCTGAATGAGGTAGAAAAAGAAAAATTCGTTTTTGAACCAAAAGAGAAAAAGACAATTACTACTGAGCTTCCTCAATTTTTCAAACCAGATAGTTATTTGAGCGAAATTAAGTTTTTTGATTCTGAAACAAGGCAGCAAATTTCAAACTCCGTTGAATTTAGATGGGTAATAGAAGGAGAAGAGGATGCTGAAATTTTGTCAGTGGCCCCAGAAAAGGATTCCTACTCTGCTGGCGAAAGCGCAAAAGTAAAAATTCAATATACGGGTCCAGCTCATGGGGATGAAGAAAAACCGAAGGAAGGAAAAATTTCAATAAATTTGTATGATGAAGAAGGAAGATTAATTGGAAAAAAAGAGGAAAAAATAAAGCTGAAGTCCGGAGAGAAAATTTCGGAAGTTCCGATAATTCAAAGCGGGAAAATTGCAAAAATAGAAACTTCGATTAAAGATGGTGATAAAATTTTGGATGAATATTTACAGAAAGTTAGAAAAGAGAGAATTCCAGAAGTTTCACCAAAAAAAGGAGTTGGAATTTTTGAAAGAGAGAAAATAATTATTCCTTCTCTTTTAATAATTTTATTCATAGTCTTTGTCTTTTATCTCTTGAAGAAATTTAAAAAATTACCTTTCTTTTTATTCTTACTCCTCCTGCTTTTTGCCCAATCAGTTTATGGTGCAACTCAAGTCACTGGTGGTTGTTGTGATACCACCATCGTTTTCAACAGTCCTTCACCCAATCAAACTTTTGGACCTGGAGACACAATCCATTTTTCCGGAGCCTTTAAAGTGACATCTTGCGGTAATGGTTTATTCTTTAATAAGGTTACATTTTTCATCACTGAGGATAAAGAAATCCCAATAATCGATTGTTGTGGAGACACTTCGCCAAGCGAATGCAGTGATTCCCAGCAATGTACTTGTACCATAGGTTGCACCAATTGCTACGGAGGAAAAAGCTCAAAGTACAGTTCCTGCAATTTTAAATGGTGCGATGATATAAAAGTTTTAGGTAACAGCACTGATTCGATAGGCTTTAGCACTGCTACAACTTCTGCTTCCAGTACCATCGGAGGTTACAAAGTTTATAAACTAGGGGCAATTTATCCTCCGGATGTAGCAAGCGGTGCCCATCCTTACGAGGTGAAATACGATCAGTATTTTGGAGTACCGAAGGATTTAGGATTTTCTGGCCCGGTTCGCTTTTACGTTCAATATTCTGGCACTCACTGGAATGAACATTGGCATTGGAATATCACTTATCAAAAAGGATACGTTTGTTTTCCTCAAGCAAAAAATCTCACCGTCAATGTTACAAGTTCCGAAATTTGCTGCGGAACGACAGCTGGCGCCAGGGCAAAATTCTCTTGGAAGTTTTCCGATGCTGATAATTGTTCGCCTCAATCTGCCTATCGAATCCAAATAGACGATAATTCTGACTTTTCATCTCCTGCCGTTGATACAGGGAAAGTTAATTCTCAGTCAGAGAGTTTCTTGTTGCAACCCCCCTATCCTCTTTTAGAATGGGGGAAAACTTACCACTGGAGGTTAAAGGTCTGGGATAGTAAAGGTTATTCGACAGATTGGATTTTAGGTCCCGATTTTAATACTCCTTCTCATTCTTTCCCAGTGGTAGATTTTGATTGGTCTCCCCAAAAGCCCACCGTTAATGAAGTAGTCCAATTTATCGATAAATCTAAATGTTATGATACTCCAGGAATCACTACCTGTTCGATTTCGACTGGCGATTCTTTCCTTTGGACCTTTGAGAAGGGAAACCCATCATCTTCGACAGAACAAAACCCAACAACAACTTTTAGTTCAATTACTACTTCAAAGATTACATTAAAGGTTACCGATTCCTCGGGCTATTCCTGCTCTGCCTCAAAATCTCTCCAAACTACTTACCCCCTTCCTTTCTTCAAAGAGATTCCTCCAGTGTTTTTCAAAATGAAAGAATTTTTCGCCTCTTTGATTTTAAAAATTAGAGCTTTTTAATTATCTTTTGCACTTTTTGCAAAACCTT
>Ga0080004_1155450_pt1 | contig 11460 bp, 12 predicted proteins | sample WasSprMetagenome_FD_69207 | JGI IMG/M metagenome (GOLD analysis project Ga0080004, IMG submission 69207) | Sulfidic aquatic microbial communities from Washburn Spring, Yellowstone National Park, USA - WS (SPADES assembly) (version 2) | ecosystem: Environmental > Aquatic > Thermal springs > Hot...
CCCCCTGTCTTTGGGCCCTCCTTGAGCTTGCGCCGCAACCCTTCGTAAAAGTTCCATCCCTTTTGCCTGATGAGCCGCGCGGTTTCTTGCGCCTTGCTCACCTCCAGCTCGTCGCCCGGTTCCAGCCGGTAGCCGCGCTGCCCGTCGATGGTGAGGGTCAGTTCCCGGTGGGTGGCCCAAACGCGCACCCGCACCTGCTCCCGCTGGGAGATCACCAGGGAACGCGAGTACAGGGTGTGGGGACAAATGGGGGTAATCACCAGCACTTCCAGCTGGGGGCTGACGATGGGGCCGCCCGCCGACAGAGAATACGCGGTTGACCCCGTGGGCGTGGCTATGATGAGCCCGTCCGACCAGTATTCCTCGACCGGGCGACCACCGATGAGCAACTCCAGCCGGATCAGGCGGGCGAACACGCCCTTGGACACCACCACCTCGTTGAGGGCGAGAAAGCGTGCCACTTCGCTGCCGGAGCGGAGCACCCTGGTGTCCAGCATCATGCGTTCTTCCACCTCGAAGTCCCCCGCCACGATCCGGGGCAACACCTCCCACAACTGGGGGACTTCCACCTCGGTGAGGAACCCCAGGTGCCCCAGGTTGACGCCCAGGATGGGCGTCTCTGCTTGCGCGACCGCCCGTGCTGCCTGCAGCAGGGTGCCGTCCCCGCCCAGGACGATCAGGAACTCTGCATCGTGGGCCCAGGCCGGTACCTCGCCCCCCAGTTCCGGGCGGCCGAGCAGGAGGGCGACCTCCCTGGGCAGCAGGACGGCGATGCCATGCTCCTCCAGCCAGCTGACCAGGCGGCGGGTGACCTCCAGAGCACCCGGTTTGTCCAGGTTGGGGTAAATGCCCGCCCGCCGCACTTCAGCTCTCTCCGCCGGCTGCTGCCCGGGGCCACGAGAGCAGCCCCTGCGCGGCCCGGGCCACCCCCTGCGGGGTCAGCCCGTAGTGTTCCAGCCACTCCGCCCGGGTGCCGTGGGGTACGTACTCGTCGGGGATACCCAGCACCTTCACGGGCACACGCAGGCCGGCCCGGGCCAGGGCCTCAAGTACGGCACTGCCGAATCCCCCCTGGCAGGTATGTTCCTCCACCGTGACCACCCGTCCCGTGCGGGCAGCCCACTCCCGCACCAGGGCCTCGTCCAGGGGCTTGACGAAGCGGGCATCCACCACCGCCGCCCTGATGCCCTCCCGTTCCAGCAGGCGCGCCGCGGCCAGGGAAACCTCCACCATGGTGCCCACCGCCAGGAGGAGCACGTCTTCGCCCGGCCGCAGCAACTCCCCCCGCCCCACTCCCGGGATGTGCCGCTCGGGGTCGCCCAGCGGGGCGGGGGTAAGGGCCCGCGGATAACGCACCGCCAGAGGGCCCTCCATCTGCAGGCCCAGTCGCAGAAGGGCCTCCAGGTCGGGCACATCCCGCGGACACGCCACCGTCATCCCCGGAATGTGGCGCAGGTAGGCGAGATCGTACAGTCCCTGGTGCGTGGTGCCGTCTTCTCCCACCACGCCGGCCCGATCCAGGCAGAAGACCACGGGCAAACCCTGCCTGGCCACGTCGTGGATGACCTGGTCGTAAGCCCGCTGCAGGAAGGTGGAGTATATCGCCACCAGCGGCCGCATGCCGCCCGCCGCCAGCCCGGCGGCAAAGGTGACGGCATGGCCCTCGGCGATCCCCACGTCGAAGAAGCGGTTCGGGAAGCGTCGGGCGAACTCGCCCAACCCCGTGCCCTCCCGCATGGCGGCGGTGATGGCCACCACCCGCGGATCGCACTCCGCCAGCCGGCAGGCGATGGCTCCGAAAGCCTGACTCCAGGTGGTGCCGTCCCCCGTCCGGATGCGCCCGGTCTCCAGGTCGTAGGGCCCGGGCCCGTGGAAGGCGGTGGGCTCGGCCTCCGCGGGGCCATAACCCCGGCCCTTGCGCGTCACCGCGTGCACCAGCACGGGGCCGTCCATATCGCGAGCCTGGCGCAGCACCTCCTGAAGGGCACCGATGTCGTGACCGTCCACCGGCCCCAGGTAGGTGAATCCCAGCGTTTCAAAGAAGATGCCCGGCAGCAGCAGGTACTTGATGCTCCCCTTGATCCGCTCCACGGCCGCGACCAGGTCCGCGGGCCCGACCCGCTCGAGGATCTTCCTGATGCGGGCCTTGGCCCCCCGGTACGAGGCAGCCGAGCGCAGCCGGGCCAGGTACCGGGCCATGGCCCCCACGTTGGGCGATATGGACATGGAATTGTCGTTGAGGATGACGATGAGGTGAGTGCCGTCGTGGCCGGCGTGGTTCATGGCCTCGTAGGCCAGCCCGCCCGTGAGGGCACCATCCCCCAGGATGGCCACCACCTGGCGGGACTCGCGCCTCAGGTCGCGCGCCTTAGCAAACCCCAGGGCCGCTGAAACGGACGTGGAGGCGTGGCCCGTCCCGAAATGGTCGTGCTCGGATTCGCCCCGTTCGGGATAGCCGGAGATCCCGCCCCTCTGTCGCAGAGAGGCGAACGCCTCCCGCCGCCCGGTGAGGATCTTGTGGGCATAGGCCTGGTGACCCACATCCCATATGATGACGTCCCGGGGGCTAGAAAAAACAGAGTGGACCGCTAGCGCGAGTTCCACTGCCCCCAGGCTGGGGCCGACGTGGCCGCCCGTGCGGGAAGTCACCTCGGTGATGAGGGTCCTCAACTCGGCGGCCAACTCCTGCAGTTCCGCTACACTCAATCCCTTGAGATCTTCGGGACCCCTGATGCTGTCCAGTCGCACTGCCCGGTCCTCGTGGAAGAATACCAGCGGGGCAGGTGGCAGCCGGGCGGGTAAAGGTTGTGGCTTAGGTCCAGCAGGCTTTCCCTACGGGACACCCGGGCGTCGCCGCCCGGGCGGTTTCCCTTTATGTCCCGCCCCGTGGCGTCGCCGCCCACGGCGCTGGATCACCACTTAGCGCACACTGCAATCCCCGCCCGGCCTCCCCGGTGGAACAGCCTAGGAGTTTTCCTCGACAGCACCCGTCATCTCCTAGCCTCTTTTGCAGACGGGGTTTCGGGCAGCACCGCTACCGCCGGCGGGCCCACCGGCGGAAGGCTGAACCTGCCATCCCCCCGCCCACTCAAGGCGGGCTACGCTGCACCCAGCTTGCCGGCCGGATGCAGGTTTTACCCGGGCCACAGGACGCGCCCGCGCGCCCGGGCCTCCACGGGGATAGGGTCCACGCCTACATGCCGTTGTAGATCGCCCCTTCCCCTTTCCTCCAGTCCCAGCCCACGACTGGGCGTCGCAAGCCGAAACCAGAGGCTTCATCGATGTGCCCTCGACGGATTTTTAGGCCCGTCTTCAGAGATGGGGGCACCGACTAGGATACTGCGCCACCTGCCGCAAAAGTTGTGCATAACCAATATAGCATGAGCCGCCGGGGCGATCAAACGCCATGGCGGTCACCTGCCACCACCAGGGCGGCCAGGTGCCCCAGGACCTCGCCCCTATCACCCAGAGATTTCACCAGCCTCAGGCAGGCCTCCGCTTCCTCGTCCGCCCGCCTCCCCGCACCCTCATGGCCCCATATGGCCACGGCATTCATGCCGGTGGCATCGTGCCCGGAAGGCCAGTCATCCAGGTCGTCCCTGATCTGGAAGGCCCGACCCATGTGCAGCCCGCAGCGGTCCAGGGTGTCCAAGACCGGACCGCCCATACCGGCCACCAGACCTCCCATGCGCAGGCAGGCGCGGAAAAGCGCCCCGGTCTTGGCGTCGGCCACGAACTGGTAGTTCTCCGGAGAAGGCGGCCAGAGCAGGTCGCCCACCTGGCCGCCCACTAGCCCCTGGGAACCGCAGGCCCGGGCCAGCTCCTCCACCAGACCGCGGGCCAGCTCCCCGGGGTAAGAGGACAGGAGGGCAAAGGCGAGGGCCAGCAGAGCGTTGCCCGCCAGCAGGGCCACCGCCTCGCCGAAGACCCGGTGGCAGGTTGGCCGGCCGCGGCGCACGTCGTCGTCATCCATGCAGGGCAGGTCGTCGTGCACGAGGGAGTACGAGTGGACCAGTTCCGCAGCGCAGGCCGCCGGCAACGCCGCGTCGGCCCGGTCGCCCAGGTGGGCTGCGGCCATGACCAGCAGCGGCCGCAGGCGTTTCCCCCCCGGAAAAACGGCGTAACGCATGGCCGCGTGCAGTTCCCGCGGGGGAAGGTCTTCCCCCGGGAGGAGCTCGGCCAGGCGCTCCTCCACCCGGACCCGCCACTCGTCCAGCAGGCTACCCGGGCTCTCCCGTCCACGGTTCTTCGGCAGGCTCACCGTTTTCCCCCCGTATGAGTTTTGCCACCCTGCCCTCCGCCTCGTCCAGCCGGCGCTGGCACACGGCGAGCAGCCTGGTTCCCTCCTCGAAGAGACGGAGCGACTCCTCCAGTCCGGTGTTGCCCTGCTCCAGGGTGCGCACAATGCGCTCCAGCTGGGCGAGAGCCTCTTCGAAACTGAGTTCGGGAGACTCCCTCACCGCTCATCCTCCCGCGCGAACTCCCGGGTGGCCCACACCCGGCAGTTGATTTCTCCGTCCCTGAGTCGCACCAGCACATCGTCCGGCACGGCCACCTGGTCCACCCCGGTCACCACGCGCCGCTCGGGCAGCCGGTAACAGATGGCGTATCCCCTGCCCAGCACGGCCCGGGGATCGAGGGCTTTCAGCCGGCCCGCGCAGGCCTCCACTTTGAGCCGGCACGTCACCAGGCGGCTGGCCAGGGCCCGCTCCAGCCTCTCCCCCAGGAGGTCGAGGGCCTGCCGGCGCTGCCACACCATGTCAGCGGGCCGGGCCAGCACCGGTCGGGCGGCCAGTTCCTCGACCCGCTGCCGCAGGCGGCTCAACTTCCCCGCGAGCGCGGTGTGCAGGCGGCTCCGCCAGCTGGCCAGGACCTCCTCCCAGCGGGCCCGGTCGGGCACCACGATTTCCGCCGCGTGGGAGGGCGTGGCGGCGCGGACGTCGGCCACCAGGTCGGCGATGGTCACGTCCGACTCGTGACCCACGGCCGAGACCACGGGGATCGCGGAGCGGTATATGGCCCGGGCCACCTCCTCCGTGTTGAAGGCCCAGAGTTCCTCCATCGACCCTCCGCCGCGGGCGACGATGATCACCTGGGCCAGGCGGTAGCGGTTAACCAGATCCAGGGCCGCCGCTATCTCCCCCGGGGCTTCCACCCCCTGCACCTGCACCGGCACCAGGAGCAGGTTGAAGCGCGGAAAGCGCCGGTGGGCCACCCGCACTATGTCCCGGATGACGGCGCCCGTGGGCGATGTGATCACCGCCACCCGCGTCGGTACCACCGGCAAAGGCCGCTTGCGATCTACCGCAAAGAGGCCCTCCCGTTCCAGGCGGCGACGCAGTTCCTCCAGGGCCTGCCACAGGGCGCCCACGCCGTCCGGGTGCATCTCTTCCACGTACAGCTGGTAGATGCCGTCCCTCTCGAACACTCCCACGGAGCCCCGGCAGAGCACGCTCATGCCGTTGGCGGGGGCGAAGCTGAGGCCCGCCGCGCGCGAGGAAAACATCACGCAGGCCAGGCGTGATTCCTGGTCCCGCAGGGAGAAGTACAGGTGACCCCGCGAGTGACGCTTGAAGTTGGCGAGTTCCCCGCGCACCCAGGTGTCCTGCAGGGCGGGCTGGCTCTCCAGCGCGTGTTTGATGTGGCGGGTGATCTCGCTCACCCGCCACACCTTCCGCCCCAACTCCTCACACGTCGGCGTCCAGGTCATGAGCGCACCCCGACGGGTCCTGCCGCCGGAGGGGCTAGGCCAGGCCCGCCTGTCTCCTCGCCGCCTCCACCGTGTTCTTGAGCAGCATGGCGATGGTCATGGGCCCTACCCCTCCGGGGACTGGGGTGATGGCCGAGGCCACCTCTTGAGCCGACTCGAAGTCGACATCTCCCACCAGCTTACCGTCCTCGGCGTTGACGCCCACGTCGATGACCACCGCCCCCGGCTTGATCATGTCGCCCCGGATGGCGCGGGCCCTGCCCATGGCCACCACCAGCACGTCCGCGGCGCGGGTCTCCGCTGCCAGGTCCTGGGTGCGGGAGTGGCAGATGGTCACCGTGGCATGCCGGGAAAGGAGCAAGATCGCCACCGGCTTGCCCACGATGTTGGAGCGCCCCACCACCACCGCCCGTTTACCCTTCAGGTCTACCCCGGTTTTGTCCAGGAGGTGGATAATGCCCCGGGGGGTGCAGGGGACGAAACACTCCTCGCCGATGAGCAGGCGGCCCTGATTGACGGGGTGGAAGCCGTCCACGTCCTTGTCCGGGCTGATGGCATCGAAACAGCGGCGCTCGTCGATGTGGCCCGGCACCGGGTGCTGGAGCAGGATGCCCGAGATATCCGACCGCCCGTTCAGCTCTCCGATCAGGCGCAATACCTCCTGCTCGGGGGTATCCGCGGGCAGCCGGTAGACTTCCGAGTGGATACCGACGTCTTTGCAGGCGCGCTCCTTGTTGCGCACGTAGGTCTTGGAAGCCGGGTCGTCTCCCACCAGGATCACGGCCAGGCCGGGCAGGATACCCCGCTCCTTCAGGCGGGCCACTTCTTCCCGCACTTCCTGGCGCACTTCCTCGGCAATGGCCTTGCCGTCGATGATCCGTGCGCTCATGCCCTCTTCCCCCCTTCGGACAGATAGCGGTCGATCCCCGCCGCCGCCCGGCGTCCCGCTCCCATGGCCAGGATCACGGTGGCCGCTCCGGTCACGCTGTCACCCCCGGCGAAGACCCCAGGGCGGCTGGTCATGCCCGTCTCCTCGTCGATGATCAGGCCCCCCCAGCTGGTGGTCTGGAGGCCGGGCGTGGAACGGGAAACCAGCGGGTTGGGAGTGGTGCCGATGGCCACGATCACCGTGTCCACGTCCAGCCGGTACTCGCTGCCCGGGATGGGCACCGGCCGCCTGCGTCCGGAGGCGTCCGGCTCCCCCAGTTCCATGCGCTGGCAGACCATGCCCGTCACCCAGCCGTTCTCGTCCCCCAGGATTTCCACCGGAGCGGTGAGCAGGTGGAACTCGATGCCCTCCTCCTTGGCGTGGTGGATTTCCTCCCGCCGGGCGGGCATCTCGTCCCAGGTCCGCCGGTACACGATGTACACCTTCTCCGGGCCCAGGCGCAGGGCGCAGCGGGCGGCGTCCATGGCCACGTTCCCCGCCCCGATCACCGCCACCCGGCGCCCGCACTTGACGGGGGTGTCGTACTCGGGGAAGAGGTATCCCTTCATGAGGTTGATGCGCGTCAGGAACTCGTTGGCCGAATAGACCCCGCAGAAATTCTCGCCCGGGATGCCCAGGAAGTTGGGCAGCCCCGCCCCGGTACCCAGGAACACGGCCTGGTAGCCGTCGGCGAAGAGGTCGTCCACGGTGAGCGTCTTCCCCACCACCACGTCGGTCTTGATCTCCACCCCCAGGGCACGCAGGCCGTCGATCTCCGCCTGCACCACCGCCTTGGGCAGACGGAACTCGGGGATGCCGTACATGAGCACCCCGCCGGGCACGTGCAGGGCCTCGAAGACCGTCACTTCGTAACCCTTCTGGGCCAGGTCACTGGCACAGGTCAGGCCCGCTGGACCGGAGCCCACCACGGCCACCCTCTTGCCGTTGGGGGGAGCCTTCTCGGCCAGCCGGAGCCCCTGCTCCCGCGCCCAGTCCCCCAGGAACCGCTCGAGGCGGCCGATGGCAACGGGCTCGTTCTTCTTGCCCATCAGGCAGTACTTCTCGCACTGCTCCTCCTGGGGGCACACCCGGCCGCAAATGGAGGGCAGGATATTGGTCGCCCAGATGGTGCGGTAGGCACCTTCCAGGTCACCCTGGCGCAACTTGCCGATGAACTCCTTGATGCGGACGTTAACGGGGCACCCTTGTTCGCAGGCGGGGTTCTTGCACTGCAGGCAGCGTTCCGCCTCCTCCCTTGCCAGTTCGGGCGTCAGCCCGAGCGCCACCTCCCGGAAGTTGCGGATGCGCTCCTCGGGTGGCTGCTCGGGCATGGGTACCTTGGTCTTGCGGAGCGGCATCAGGCCTCACCTCCGGTGCTGCAGCGGCACTTCTCGTAACGTTCCAGGGCCAGCTTTTGCTCGGCGTCGTACATGTGGCCCCGCCGCACCGCCAGGTCGAAGTCCACCTGGTGGGCGTCGAAGATGGGGCCGTCCACGCAGGCAAACCGGGTCTGGCCGCCCACGCTGACGCGGCAAACGCCGCACATGCCGGTACCGTCCACCATGATGGGGTCCAGGCTCACCAGGGTGCGGATGCCGTGGGGCCGCGTCACCTCGGCCACCGCCCGCATCATCACCATGGGGCCAATGGCGATAACCTCGTCCAGCCGTTCGCCCTCCGAGATGAGCATCTGCAGGACGTCGGTGACCATGCCCTTTATGCCCTTGGAGCCATCGTTGGTGGACACCAGGTAGCGGTCGCTAACCGCCTGCAGTTCTTCCTCCAGGATCAGCAGTTCCGCCGTGCGGGCCCCGTTGATGGCGATGACCCTCACCCCACGCTCGTGCAGAGCGCGGGCGATGGGGATGATGGGCGCCACGCCAAACCCCCCTCCCACCACCGCCACGGTACCGCTATCCCGTAGGGGACAGGGCTGCCCCAGGGGGCCCACCACGTCGGCCAGGCAATCACCCTCATTGAGGGAGATCAGTTCCCGGGTGCTCTTTCCCACCGCCTGGATGACGATGCTCAGGATCCCGTCGCGCGTGGCGTCCATGATGGTGAGGGGAATGCGCTCCGACTTCTCCCCCAGTCTGACTATGACGAACTGTCCGGGCTGCGCGTGCCGGCAGACCAGGGGAGCCTCGACCTCGAACAGTACGGTGACCGGCGTCAGTACTCGCTTCTTCCGGATGCGAAACACCCGTCGATCCCTCCTCCGCCCGATGTTCCATCCGTCACGAGGTACCCGCAAAAAGGTGGGGCCACCGCCCCGACCCCCAGCGCTATTCGACGCCCCCCGCAGCAAGTCCTTTTCAGCCGGGCGCGCCGCCCAGCGCGCCCCAGGCCCATCTTCCCACGCCCACGGCATTGTCGGTGCAGAGGTGGGGAGGCGGGAAGTGCAGCCTGACCCCCACCGCCGGGTGTTCCAGCCGCCACCGCAACCGCTCCCGCACCAGTGACGACGCCGCCACCCCCCCCACCACCAGTACCGTCCCCGGTTCCCCCGCCCGCAGCGCCGCCAGGACCATCTTCTCAAGTGCCCTCGCCACGCACAGCAGCGCCGCTCGCGCCACCCGCGCGGGGGGGACGCCGCGGGCGATGAGCCGCCTGGCAGCCGTCTCGGGCCCGGCAAAACTGGGAGAACAGCCGCGCACGGTCACCGGGATAGCCACGGCGGGCGGTGACTGGCCTGCCGCGGGGCATCCACCCGCGCTTCCTTCTGACAGTTCCTGCGCCCCGGCGGGTTCCTCCCGCGCCAGCCGGTCAAGGTGCGGTCCGGCGGGGAAGGGGAGCCCCAGGGCCACGCCTACCCGGTCCAGGAACTGGCCCGCGTGCAGGTCCAGGCTGGCCCCCAGCGAGACGATCTCCCAGGGGGGTCTCCCCCGCAGCCTGACCAGTTCGGTCGTGCCCCCGGAAACATGCAGCCCGAGCAGGGTGTCCGGCAGTCCCCCGTGCCAGGCGGCCGCCAGGTGCCCCTCCTGGTGGGACACTGCCACGAAGGGGACTCCCAGAGCAGCGGCCAGGCTGCGCCCGAACCGCTCGCTCACCCTGAAGACCGGCAGGTAGGAATCACCCGGCGGTCGGGGCCGGTTGCTGGCCGCCACCGCGCTCACCCGCCATCCCCCGCGGCGAACCTCTTCCATGGCCTGTTCCACCAGATCGGGGAGGCGCAGCAGGTGGGCGAATACCGCCTCCGCCTGCCTCAGCCCCCTTTCCCCGGGAGGCACCTCCAGGGGAAGGCGCAGATCCAGGACCACCCCCCCGCCTGCCTCCACCAGGGCGCAGGAAGTCGTGTAGCAGGAAGTATCCAGCGAGAGGATCACCACGCGGCCCCCGTCCGCCGCGGCCCCACTGCCGCAGCCCGCCGCACCGCCGCACCCGCTTGCGGGGCCGCCCGGCATGCTATCTGGCGGGGGCGGGAACCCGCCCCAGCCGGCGCGCCAGCTGACCCAGCACCCCGTTTATGAAGCGCGGAGACTCGTCCGTGCCGTACACTTTGGCCAGTTCCACCGCCTCATTGATGGTGACGCTGGCGGGGATGTCCGGCCGGTACATCAACTCGTAGGCGGCCAGGCGGAGCAGGTTGCGGTCCACTCCCGGCATCCGGCTCACCTTCCACCCCTCCGAGCACTCGGAGAGCAACCGGTCAATCTCCGCCAGGTGGGAGGCCGTCCCCGCGGCCAGCTCCCGTGCGAAGGCAGCCGAAGCCGGCGGCAGGTTCTCCCCCTCCACCGCCAGCGGCCAGGCTTCGTCGAGGCTGTGCCTCCCCAGGTCCATTTGAAAGAGCACCTTCAGCGCCACCTCACGCGCCTTGCGCCGCGCCACGGGACCCAGGTCACGTCCTTCCCGGCGGCAGGTACTTCTCCAGGAATTCCACCCAGCGTTCTTTGTCCTCGTCGATGCGCTTCCCCACGAAATACCCGGCCGCCGTGCAAATGCAGATGAAGATCGCCCACAAAAAACCGTAATGGTGAACCAGCAGGGCAAAGGAGAGCCCCAGGAGGCCCCCGATCAGCCTTCCCTTGTGGGGCCGGATTATGTGCCATGCCTGACGGAGCCAGTCGGGCGTCATCTCCGCCACCCCGTCCCCGCCGTCATTCCACGCGCCGCCGGGGCTCGGTGCTGATGTTCTCCACCATCACCTGCACCCCGGCCACGCCCACACCCACCACGTCGCGCACGTACTGAGACACCGTCTTCTGCACTTCCTCCGATACCTTGGGGATGCTGACGTCCGGGCTCACCGTCAGGCGGAGGTGAACGGAGAGGCCCGCGGCGCCGTACCTGACCCACCCCCGCGCTTCCCGCACACCCACGCACTGCCTGGTCACCCGTCGCACCAGGTTTTCGATGGCCCCGAGGGTGATACGCACGTCCCCCAAGGCGGTCTCATGCACCACGCTCCGCCCCGACCGCTGGCTGCGCACCCCCAGGGTGAGAAAGCGAAGGGAAAAGGCGAAGAATATGACGCCCAGGGCCCCCAACACCCAGCGGGACGGAGGGTCGGCCAGGCTGGCCTCCAGCGCGCCCACCGGGCCCTGCCACCCCGAGGCCACGGCCACCACCAGCAGTGAAACCACCGCCAGGCAGAGACTGTAGAAGGTCAGAAAAACCCGGTCGGCCAGACTCACGCCGGACCCCCCCGTTCTCCCCTGCGGACCGGTGGAAACACCACGCCCTGCACGTGGATGTTCACTTCCACCACCTTGAGGTCGGTCATCTCTTCTATGGCCTTCTTCACTGCCTGCTGGACCCGGTAGGCCACCTCCGGTATGCGCACCCCGTAACTCACCACCAGGTAGAGGTCAACGGCCGCCTC
>Ga0080004_1127747_pt1 | contig 11457 bp, 6 predicted proteins | sample WasSprMetagenome_FD_69207 | JGI IMG/M metagenome (GOLD analysis project Ga0080004, IMG submission 69207) | Sulfidic aquatic microbial communities from Washburn Spring, Yellowstone National Park, USA - WS (SPADES assembly) (version 2) | ecosystem: Environmental > Aquatic > Thermal springs > Hot...
TCTCGACCGCAGGCGGCCGACCCGGGACCACCTGCGGTCGCGCATCGGCTACGCGGCCACGTCCCACCCGAGTCCGGGGGTACTCTGCAGTTGGCAAAGTCTGGCTCAACGGGTGTTCGGCAAAGTACCAGGAATTTGTTGGCTCTGGTTGCTTCGGCATCCGTATCCGAGGCCGGCAACTGGGTTACCTTCATAGCGCTGAACACGCTCATCTGGGGGGAGACAGGGTCACCTGTAGCGGTCAGTGGCCTGTTTGTCGCGCAGACCCTGCCCGTTCTGGTTTGTGGGGTTCCGGCTGGGCTGTTAGCCGACCGCGCGGATCGGCGGCGCTTGATGGTTGCCTCCGACATCGCGCGAGGTATGCTCGTCTCGGGCATGGCGCTGGTGCTGCCCAGGATTTCAGGCGTAACGCCTCGACTCGCGTTCGCATACTGCGTGGTAGCACTGTTGTCGGGCGTGTCGGTGCTTTTCCAGGTGTCGAGAACGTCCCTGACACCTACACTGGTCGATGACAACTTTCTCCTCCGGACGAACTCGCTAATGGCACTGAGCGCGGATGCAATTTCGGTATTCGGCCCGTGGCTCGCCGGGGTGACCGTAAGCACCGTCGGAGCAGCGGGCGGGTTGCTGATTGATGCGGCAACCTTCTTCCTGTCCGCTGGTTTGTTGTGCACCGTGAAATCCCGTCGGACCGCGGGCGAGCAAGATCAAGGCAGACTGAATGGTGCCGGCGTGAGCGTCAGACAGGCGCTTGACTTCCTGCGGGGTAACGTCGCATCGCAGTTGGTGATTTTAACCCTCGTAGTCCTCATGATGAGTGGAGGAGCCATCAATGCTCTGTTCGTCGTGTACGCCAGCCAGGGGTTGGGGCTGGACGCTTTGGGCTACGGAACCCTGTTGAGCAGCCTGGGTGTTGGGTTCGTCGCAGGGTCGCTGTTGATGAGCGTCGTGGGGCCACGGGCGCGTCCGGAAAGGCTCTTCCTCCTCGGCATTGTCGTAGCCGCGCTGGCTCCCATTTCGTGGGCGGTATCGCCCGGGTTGTCCGTGGCGGCGGTCGTCAGCGTGTTGAACGGTGTGGGGAACAGCATGTTCGGTGTAGCGGGGGATACTATCCTGCAGCGATCTGTGCCCGACCGGATACGCGGCAGGGTCCTGAGCGTGGGGGAAGCGGCGCAGTCGGTGAGCTCGCTGGTTTCCATGGGCCTGGCTGGCGTTCTGTCGAACGTGCTCGGGGTTCGCACCGTGTTCTTCCTCGCCGGGTTGACTTGCGTCCCGGCAATCGCTGCAGCCGGCTTTCTGAATGGACTTACACCGGAGCCCCGGGAGCCAGCTGCCCGGCCTTAACGCCGCGGCTGCCCCCGGGCATGTGTCAATGTAGTGCGAAAAGCAGGGGTAGCTGGACCGTGGTGGTGGATCTTCCGCGCGACCCGGAGACGGGTGAGCAGAGAAAAAGGGTGCCGCCCGGCCGGGATCTGCGGCGGGAAGCACCCTCCGGGGCCCGGGAGTGCCCTGCGTTGAAGGACTCGTCCTGTCCGTAAGAGAATATGACGACCGGTGAAAGGCGGAGGTGTTATCATGCCTGCCGTAGGGTTGTGGTCTGCCACCGGGCTGTCCCCCAGGGTGGCGCGTCTGCGCGACGAGTATTTCTCTTTTTACACCCGGGACTACTTCCGTAACCAGGTGATGGCTTTCACCACGGGCCAACCGTGGGACGTGGTGTTCTCCCCCCATAACTGGGGCGTCGTGCCGGAAATGTTCGTCTTCTTTCCTGCGTACAGCGACAGCCTGCTGGCTGCGGCCCGGCAAGTGTCGCTGCCGGGGGATTTCTGGGAGCACGGCCTGGCCATGCGCCGGGCCATCTTCTTCGCCCGCGTCCTCGAGCAATACCTGCCCGTTCAGATTCTGGACGGCGAGTTGATCGTGGGCGGACAGTTCAATACCGCTCTCTCGCGCTGCTTTACCGCGCCCGAGGCGGAGCGCTGGCGGGACCTGGAGAGCAAGTACGTGCGGGCCCTGTTCGACATTCACTATGCGGGTCTGGGCAACGCCGGCGCCATCCCGGGCCACCTCATCCCCAACTACCGCCGTGTCCTCCAGGTGGGCCTGGCGGGGCTGGTCCGGGAAGCCGAAGAAGAAGCCGGCCGCGAGGAGGATCCCGGCAAGAGGGAATTCCTGCAGTCCCTGGTGGTGGCGGCGAAAGGAGTGCGCAGCCTCGCCATGCGCTACGCCGCGGAAGCCCGGCGGCTGGCGGAGCAGGCGGCCGACCGGGGGGACGAACAGCGGCGCCTGGAGCTGGAGCAGATTGCCAGAAACTGCGAGCGGGTACCGTGGGAGCCGCCCCGCACCTTCTGGGAGGCACTGCAGGCCCTGTGGTTCGTGCACATGCTGGTCATGGCCCAGGAGTCCTATCCGGGGGCAGGACTCTCCCACGGCCGCGTCGATCAGTACCTGTACCCGTTCTACCGGAGAGACCTCGATCAGGGGATCCTCACCCGGGATCAAGCGCGGGAACTCCTCCAGTGCTGGTGGATCAAGCACAACTACGTGTACGACTACCAGGGAAGGGTGGGGGCCAACCAGGGTATCAATTCCGGGTTTGGCCAGCTGATCACCCTGGGCGGCATGCAGGCGGACGGGTCCGACGCCGCCAATGAACTCACCGACCTCATGCTGGACGTAATCGGCGAGATGAACATGCTCGAGCCCAAGCCCAACATCCGGCTTCACGCGGGCACGCCGGACTGGCTCCTCGAGAAGGTGGTGCGTCTCATCAGCCGGGCCCAGGGATCCCCCTTTCTGCTCAACTTCGACGAGAAGGCCATGGCCGGGCTGAAGTGGCAGGGCCTGCCCGAAGACGAATTGTGGGATTACGCGCCCGTGGGCTGTCTGGAAAACACGCTGCAGGGGAAGGATCGGTCGGGGACGGTGGACGCCAACGTCAACCTGGCCAAGGCGGTGGAGATGGCCCTCAACGATGGGCGCATCATGGTGGCCGGGGAGGACCCCACCGACCCGCGCGCCTCGCGGCGCCTCCTCTCCCGTCAGTGGGGACCCCGCACCGGGGACCCACGCACGTTTTCCGACTTCGGGCGCTTCCTCGCCGCGGTGAAGGCGCAGCTCGAGGCCCTGGTGCGTCACGTTGTGGACGTGGCCTGTCAGGCAGACGCCATCCGGGCGGCCCTGGAGCCCACGCCCTTTCTGTCCCTGCTGGTGGACGGCTGCGTGCGCCAGCGCCGGGACATCACCGCCGGCGGGGCGGAGCACAACTACATCACCCTGCAAGGGGTGGGCCTGGCCACTCTGGCCGACTCGGTCGCAGCAGTGCGCTACGCGGTCTACCAGGAAGGACGCACGTCCATGGAAGAATTGCTGGCCGCCCTGCGGGCGGACTTCGCCGGTTACGAGAAGCTGGAAGCCTTCCTGCGCAACCGCGCCCCCAAGTACGGCAACGGCGACCCCGCCACCGACAGCCTGGCCGGGGAACTGTCGCGGCACTGGACCGAATACGCCTTCGGGTTCCGGTCGCCCGCTACCGGCAGGCGGTTCCGGGGAGGCTACCTCTCGTGGAATTACTGGATCTGTTACGGCCCCCTGACCTCATCCACTCCCGATGGAAGGAGACGGGGTCGGCCGCTCTCAAACGGTGTGTGCCCGGTGAACGGCTGTGACCGCTCCGGCCCCACAGCGGTCGTGCGCTCCGTAGGCGCCCTGGGCCTGGAGACCGCTCCCAACGGGGCGTCCCACACCATGAGCTTCTCTTCGGCCACTTTCCGGGACCCCGAGCACGTACGTAAGTTCGCCGCCTTCCTGCGGGCCTACGGTGAAATGGGGGGTACTGCCCTGCAGGTCAACGTCATTGATCCGGAGACCCTGCGGGAGGCGCAGCGCCATCCCGAGGAGTACAGCAACCTCCTGGTCCGGGTGACCGGCTACAACGCCTACTTCGTCCATCTGGGGAAGGAAATCCAGGATGAAATCATCGCCCGCGAATCTCACCGCGCCTGAAGAAGCGACCGGAGTGATCTTCAGCATCCAGCGTTTCAGCACTGAGGACGGACCCGGACTCCGCACCACCGTCTTCTGCAAAGGCTGCCCGCTGCGATGCCCGTGGTGCCACAACCCGGAAGGTCTTTCTCCGAGGCCTCACGCGGTGTGGACCCACCTTCGCTGCACGGGATGCCGGGAGTGCCTGGGTTTGTGTCCCAATGGCGCCCTCAGCGACGATGGCCACGGGATCGTGGTGGACCCTGGCCGCTGCCGTGCCTGTGGCGCCTGCGTTGCCCACTGCCCCGGGGGAGCCCTGGAAATTCTGGGGAGGACGGTTACCGCGGCGGACCTTGCGCGAGAACTGCTCGACGACGCCCCGTTCTTCCGTCACTCAGGCGGCGGCGTCACCGTGTCAGGAGGCGAACCCCTGCTGCAGCCCGCATTTGTGTCCGCACTGGCGGAACGGCTCCACCAGTCCGGGGTGGAAGTGGCCCTGGACACGTCTGGGTACGCCCCCCTCTCCGTGTTCCAGCGCGTGGCGGAGCGCTGCGACCTGGTGCTGCTCGATCTCAAGATAATGGACGCCGGGCGTCACCGGGAGGTATGCGGGGTGGATCCCCGGCCGATCTGGGAAAACGCTCGCTGGCTGGGCAGCACCGGGCAGCGCGTCTGGGTGCGGGTGCCCCTCATTCCGGGGTACACGGACGACGAAGCGAATCTGGACGCCATAGGTGACTTCATCGAGCAGGCGCTCCCCCGCGTCGAGCGCATCGACCTGCTGGCTTACAACCCGCTCTGCGAAGCGGACTGGAGACGTTTGCGTCTCCCCTACCCCCTGGCCGGGCACCCCCGCCTGAAGGCGGAACGCGGAGAAGCCCTCCGCGCCCGGCTGGCTGAACGCGGCTTTCCCCTGGTCACCCTGTCGGGCATGATGGAGGGATGAGCGAGGTGCTCACGCCAGCCCACCTTGAACTGTTGGGGCTCAACACGCCCAAATTCCTGGCCACCCTCGGACCCGATGGACGTCCCAACGTGGTCCCCGTGCTGTCCATCTCCCCGGGGGACGACCCCGGCGTGCTCCTGTTCGGGGAGTTCATGATCAACAAGACCCGGCGCAACCTGGAGGCGAATCCGCGCCTGGCCGTGCTGGTGGTCAGCCAGGACCTGTCCTTTTTCACCGTGCGCGGCCGCCTGGTGGACTTCCGCCGCAGCGGCCCCGAATTCGACCGCGTGAGTTCCCAGCCCCTGTTCCGTTACAACCCGTACACGGGCCTTCGCTCGGTGGGCATCATGCAGGTCGAGCGGGCGTCGGAGATCGGGCATCTCTCGCCCGTCGCGGTCGTGCTCTCAGTGTTGGTACGTCGGCTGCGGGCGGCCGCCGCCGCGCGCGCGGTACACGCCGAAGGGAAGACTGCCCCGTTCCCCCGCCCGGTGAGGGAGAAATTCTCGCGGCTGAAGGCCCTGAAGGTGCTGGCCTGGGCGGGGGAGGACGGTTATCCCCGCGTCGTCCTCGACCCCGGCATGGTGCCCGGGGGTCCGGGCCTCATGGTGCGTCCCGGTTCCCGGCTCCCCGGCGGCGTTCCCATGGCGGCTGCCGTACTGACGCCCGACCCGGTGGCCTACCAGGTGAAGGGTCGCCTGGCGGGCGACGGGGGCTCAACGGGTGCGCGGTGGCTGCATGTGACGGAAGTGTACTCGGCCTGCCCGCCCCTCCCGGGGGAGCTCATCTGGCGGGAGGAACCAGGTGAGCTGTGAGAGGCGGCATGGTGATGGATTTGCCCGGACCCGGTCCCGCCGCAGATGTGGTCGTGGTAGGAGGTGGCATCACCGGCCTCGGAGTGCTGTGGGACCTCTCCCTGCGCGGCATCCGGGCGACGCTGATCGAGAGGCATTTCCCGGGGGCCGGCACGAGCGGCAGGTTCCACGGCCTGCTGCACAGCGGGGCCCGGTACGCCGTGAGCGACCCCGCCGTAGCGGCAGAGTGCGCCCGTGAGAACCCCGTCCTGAGGAGGCTCGCTCCCTGGTGCATCGACGCCCGCTGGGGCCTCTTTGTACGTCTGCCGGAGGACGACCCCGCCTACGAGCGAGCGTGGCTGGAGGGTTGCCGGCGCGCGGGGATCCCCGTGCGTCCGGTCCCGGTTCGGCTGCTGGCGCGCCAGGAACCGTCCCTGGAGGGGGTTTTGGCCGCTTACCGGGTCCCGGATGCATCGCTGGACGGGTTCAACCTGCTCGAAGCGTTGCGGCTGGACGCCTGCCGTCGGGGGGCACAGGTGTTGACGGGCACCGCCGTGGTGGGGATGGAGGTGGTGCGCGGGTGCGTGACCTCCCTGATAGTAAAGGGCCGGCACGGGGTCCGCGAACTGCACCCCAGGGTCGTAGTGAACGCGGCGGGACCCTGGGCGGGCCTGGTGGCGGCCATGGCAGGGGTGTACGTACCGCTCGCGTTGCAGCAAGGTTCCCTCGTGGTCTACCCGCACAGGATACTGGCCGGCGTCCTGAACCGCCTGCGGCCCCCGGGGGACGGGGACATCCTGGTGCCCTCCGCCAGCACCCTCCTGGCGGGCACCACCGCCGTCACCGTCCCGTCCGGGGCAGCGGAGCACCCGTCCCCCACCCCGGACGAGATCGCCGCGGTCCGGCGCGAGGCAGAGAAGCTGGTCCCGCTGCTGCGGGACGTCAGGGTGCTTCGCGTGTACGCGGGCGTGCGCTCGCTCCTGCCCCCTGCGCAAACCCGTGACAGCGCGTCGGCCAGGGAGGTTTCGCGCGACTTTGCCGTCATCGACCACTCAAAGGACGGGGTGCGGGGGCTGATCACCGTCGCGGGAGGCAAGTTCACCACATTCCGGAGCATGGCCAGGCGGGTGGGTGACGCAGTGGCCGCCCTCCTGGGCGCCGGGAGGCAGCCGTCAGCAAGGGCGGTGCTGCCACCGCCGCCCTGGTGGGGGCGCCGGGCCGGACCCCGGGACCCGGTGATCTGCGACTGCGAGCAGATAAGCGCCGCCCAGGTGGTGGCTGCCTGGGACCCCGACCAGGGCCTGGACGGGCTCAGGCGGCGCCTGCGCCTGGGAATGGGGGCCTGCCAGGGCGCGCTCTGTTCGCTGCGGGCGGCGGAGGTCCTGGTGGAACGGGGCCTGCTGGATGCGAACGCCGCCGCCGAGGAGCTGACAAGATTCCGCCGGGAGCGGTGGCGGGGCCTTGCCCCGCTCGAGCCGGCGGGAGTGTCGGCCGAGGCCCTATCGTTTTTCCGGGGTATTACCGGTGTGGCCGTAGCGGAGGAAACGGGCGATGGACTTTGACGTGGCAGTGCTGGGGGGCGGCCTGGCGGGGCTGGTAGCAGCGGCCCGGGCGGCCGAACTGGGCGCCCGGACGCTTCTCATCACCCGCGGGTCGGGTTCCCTGCTCTGGCAGCCGGGGATCCTGGGGCCCGGCGAACTTCGTCTCTTCCCTGCGGGCGACCGAAGGCGAGCGGTAGCCTGGTGGCGTTCGCTGACGTTCGAACTGGGAGTCCGTTACCGCTCCGGCCGGCTGGTTCTGGTCGGACCCGGGGGCGGCTTAACGCGCGCCATCATGGTCCCCGACTGCCTGGCGGGCGGCAATCTCCTCTCCCCCGAACGTGCGGTGGTTGTTTGGCCGGACGGTTACCGTGACTTTCCCGCCCGCATCCTCCTTGCCACCATCAACCGGTTCCGCGCGGCACGGGGCCTCGGCCCCTGGGTCGGTTCTCCGATCGAACTGGGGCTGCGCGGAGACGAAACGCCGACCGCCGTGTCCCGGCGCCTCGCGGATGCAGTGAGCGCCGGCTTCCCTCCTGCCGTCGAGGCCGTGGCCCGTGCAGCCCGAGATTGTGCCCGGGTAGGCCTCCCGGCCCTCCTGGGATGCACCCCGCAGGAACACAGGCGGCTCCGGCAGCACTGGGAGCACGCTGCCTGCCGCCCCGTCTTCGAGGTCTGCACCCTGCCGCCGTGCCTGCCCGGCTACAGGCTGGAGCACGCCCTGCGGCAGCGCCTGCGGGAACTGGGCGTGGAACTGATGGAAGGGTACCCGGCCGAGGTGCGTCCGTCGGGCGGCCACGTACGGGTGGATGTCCTCGGGCCCGGCCGGGCACGCACCTTCCGGGCGGGCGCGGCAGTGCTGGCAACAGGGCAAAGGGCCGCGTCCACGGGGGAGGACGGCATCTTCCCCTGCGGCTCCTCTCACCCGCTGGCGCCGCGGACCCCAGGGGGCAACGCCTTCGCCGTGGTGAGCGCCTTCCTCGCCAGCGAGCGGGCAGCAGGGGCCCGCAGGCACGTCGCCCAGCCTGCTCCGGGGCAACCGGACCGCCCGCACAATAGTAGCTCCTGGCACGACCGCCCACCCGGTCGCGACCCAGAGCGCCGGGGTGGCCCCATCGCCAGCTGCATCGGCTACCGCGTCCCGTTCGTGGCCGCCCGCTGGCACCGCCCACCGGCATGTTACGGTTGCCAGGCGTGTACGGCGGCGTGCCCCGCCGCGGGCACGGGCACCGGGTTCCGGGGGCCCCGGGCGGTGCTCTCACCCGACCCGGTCCCCGGCGAGACGGACCGCTGCCTGGGATGCCTGAGGTGCCTGACCGCATGCCCGGCGGCCCGCCCCGCCGACGCCGCTCCGGCCGCGCGCCGACCCCGGCCCGCGGACTTCCTGCTCGCATGCATGCCCCTTCTCGGGCGACTGGCCCGCTTCGGAATGGGGCTGGCGGGGGACCCGGGCCGAAGCCCGCTGCTGCCGGGGGGTCTGGCCGTGCTATCGGCAGTTGCGGGGCTGGATCCCCTCCCCCTTCGCACCCTCCTCGTCCCCGCGCGGGCGCCGTTTGAGGAACGCGCGCCGACCCCACCGGTCCCGGACGCGCGGGTTCGGTACCTTCGGGACGGGGCTGCCGGGGGCAAAGTAGTGCTCTTCGGGGGCTGCTACGCCGAGCACTTCGGACCGGGATTGCTGGAAGCCGCCCGGGTCCTGGTGGGAGGGCACGACCTGCGGGTGATGAAGGGGGCGTGCTGCGGCGCTCCCGCCCTCGCCCTGGGCAGAAAGGCGCAGGCCCTGGCCTATGCCCGGGCACTCCTGCGTCGGCTCATACCCGCGGTGGCGGAGGGCTACCGGGTCGTCACCCCGTGCCCCACCTGCGCCCTGACCATCCGGGTGAAGTACCCGCTGCTGGGCCTGCCGGATGCGGCTGCCGTGGCCGCAGCCACCTTCGAACTGGGGGAGTTCCTGCGCGAGACCCTGTCCGGGGGGGCGGCTGCCAGCACCCCGCGCGCGACAGCCAGTTCTGCGGCAAACTGCAGCGTGAACGGGGAGTACCGGGTGGCATACCACCAGCCGTGTCACACGCGGGCGCAGGGGCTGGGTACTCCCTGGGTGCAACTCCTCCGGGCGGCAGGTTTCGTGGTAGCTGTCCCGGAGCAGTCCTGCTGCGGGCAGGCAGGCGTCCACGGCCTGCTGCGATCCTGCGCCGAAACCCACCGGGCGCTCGCCGGCGACTTTGCCGCCCTGGTGAGCACACTCGACGTGCCGGTTGTTTCGGAATGCCCCATGTGTCTTCTGGCCGTGCGCATGGCAGGAGGCCGGGGGTGGCACCCCGCCGTGCTGCTGGCACACCGCCTGCGCCACACCGGCACGAGGTAACCGGGCGTGGTGGAAGGCTGGCGGAAAGAGCCCGGCGCGCTTCGAAGGGGGATACACGATGAAAGGTTACATCCTCGCCCTCGACCAGGGCACCACCAGTTCGCGGGCCATCGTCTTCGACCAGACCCTGCTTCCCTGCGGGGCCGCCTCGCGACCCCTGCCCCAGATCTACCCGCGACCCGCCTGGGTCGAGCACGATCCCCGTGCCATCTGGGAAACCCAGGTGGAGGCGGCGCGCGAGGCCATAGCCCGGGCCGGCATCCGTCCGGACGAGATCGCCGCCATCGGCATCGCCAACCAGCGGGAAACCACTCTGGTATGGGAAAGAGAAACGGGACGGCCGCTCCACAACGCCATCGTCTGGCAGTGCCGCCGCACTGCGCCCCTGTGCGAGGACCTGCGCGCCCGGGGCTGGGAAAGGCACGTGCGGGAAAAGACCGGGCTGGTCATCGACGCCTATTTCTCCGGTCCCAAGCTGAAGTGGCTGCTCGACGAGGTTCCCGGCCTGCGCGAGCGGGCCCGGCGGGGCGAGGTCGTGTTCGGTACGGTGGACACGTGGCTGCTGTGGAACCTCACCGCCGGCCGCGTCCACGCCACTGACGCTTCCAACGCGTCGCGTACCATGATGCTGGATATCCACCGGGTGGCCTGGGACGACGAAATCCTGGCCGAACTCGATATCCCCCGGGCCATGCTGCCCGAGGTGCGCCCGTCCTCCCAGGTGTATGGCCGCACCGACCCGGCCCTCTTCGGGGCGGCCATCCCGGTGGCGGGCTGCGCGGGGGACCAGCAGGCGGCGCTGTTCGGGCAGGCCTGCTTCCGCCCCGGGATGGTCAAGAACACATACGGAACCGGATGCTTCCTCCTGATGAACACGGGCGGGCAACCGGTCTTCTCCCGGCACGGCCTCATCACCACCGTGGCTTGGTGGACCGACCGCGTGACCTATGCACTGGAAGGAAGCGTGTACGTGGCAGGGGCGCTCATCCAGTGGCTCAGGGACGGGCTGGGGATCCTCAGCACCGCTGCTGAGTCCGAGTCGCTGGCCCGCTCCGTCCCCGATTCGGGCGGGGTGTACCTGGTGCCGGCCTTCGTGGGGCTCGGCGCGCCCCACTGGGACATGTACGCCCGCGGCACCATACTGGGCATCACGAGGGGGACCACGCGCGCGCACCTGGTGCGGTCAGCACTTGAAGCCATTTGCTTCCAGACCCGTGACGTGCTCGAGTCCATGGAGGCGGACGCCGTGGTCACAGGCTGCACGCCGGCCCCGCTGAGGGCCGACGGCGGGGCGGCGGTCAACGACTTCCTCATGCAACTGCAGGCCGACATCCTCGGGAGGCCGGTGGAGCGCCCGCGCATCATCGAGACCACCGCATTGGGGGCGGCCTGCCTGGCGGGGATAGCCGTCGGCCTGCTGCCCTCCCAGGAGGAACTGGCCGACCGCTGGCTGGCTGACCGCCGGTTCGTCCCCACGATGGCACCGGACGAACGGGAGCGCCTCTACCGCGGATGGCAGCGCGCCGTGGAACGTGCCCGCGGCTGGGCAATCCCATGAAGCGTAAGCCTCCGCCGCGCCCGCGGCGCCGGGCAGCTACACGCCGATGTGCTGGCGGCCACCCTCCAAGCACCCGCCCCACAACTCCCCGCGAGTCGGTGAAGCGCACCTCAGCCGCTCGAGACGGATGGGCAGCGCAGCTGGCCTCGCGGGCTCAGGAGAACTGGTGGAAGGCCGGCTTCACCTCCGGCGGGATGGCGCAGCGGTAAGGACGTCCCTCCGTGCGCTTGCGGAATTCGTCCCGGGCCCTCTCCAGCCTACCCGGGCCGAGGAGC
>Ga0080004_1111698_pt1 | contig 11449 bp, 11 predicted proteins | sample WasSprMetagenome_FD_69207 | JGI IMG/M metagenome (GOLD analysis project Ga0080004, IMG submission 69207) | Sulfidic aquatic microbial communities from Washburn Spring, Yellowstone National Park, USA - WS (SPADES assembly) (version 2) | ecosystem: Environmental > Aquatic > Thermal springs > Hot...
AACGCGTTCACGAGAAAGGGGAGGAGGTGAAGGTTTCCGCGGGCGGCACGTCGCGCAGCTGGTAGTTCCGAGTTTTGGGCCGCGGGCTCGCGGCCTGAGGGAGGGGAAAGGATGAAGATAACCGAGGACTGGTGGACGGTCATCGTGGGGTTCGCACTCATCGTCCTTGCCGTAATCGGCCTCAATGTGCCCTGGAAGATCTTCTCGTATTAAGGAGGTGATGCTGAGTGGCGAGCCAACCTGCCTCGCAACCCGGGTCCAAGACCGCCGGTCTGATCGTGGGCCTGATCCTCATCATAGTGCTGTCCCTCCTGACCAACTACCTCTCCAACCATCCCAGCGTGCACAAGGCCCTGGAATTCCCGCTCTGGGCGGCCGCTTTCGGCCTGCTGGCGAACGTCATCCTCACGGCCACGGGTACCAGGCAGTTCATCATGCCGGCGGTCAAGACCGAGTTCTTCCTGAAGATCGGCCTCGTACTCCTGGGCTGCAGCGTCAACATCACCCAGATCGGCGTGGTGGGTGCCAAGGGAATAGTGCAGGCCCTCATCATGGTCACCTGCGTGTTCCTGTTCACCTGGTGGCTGGGCGGCGTGTTCAAGCTGGATGACAAGATGCGCGCCGTGATGGCCACCGCCATATCGATCTGCGGCGTGTCGGCGGCCATCGCCGCGGCCGGCTCGGTGCTGGCGGGGAAGGAAGAACTGACCTACGTGACCGCCCTGGTCATCTTCACGGCCCTGCCGCTCATGGTGATCATGCCCTATCTGGCCAAGGCCATGGCTCTGCCCGTCCAGGTGGCGGGCGGCTGGTTCGGCGGCAACATCGACACCACCGCGGCGGTGGTGGGTGCGGGCACCATCCACAGCGAGGCGGCCATGAAGGTGGCCTCCATCGTGAAGATGTCCCAGAACGCCCTCATCGGCGTCGTGGCCTTCATCCTCGCCATCTACTTCGCCACTGTCGTCGAGAAGAAAAATGGGCGCGCGGGTGAGCGGCCCAGCGCCCGCGTGATCTGGGACCGCTTCCCCAAGTTCGTCATCGGCTTCGTCCTGGCCTCGGCCCTCGTCAGCCTGGCTTCCTCGTACGGGTGGACCTGGCTGGGCAAGTCGGTGCTGGCGAGCATCAACAACATGAGGCAGTGGCTGTTCACCCTGGCCTTCGTGTGCATCGGCCTGGAGATCTCCTTCGCCGAGTTCAAGCGGCTGGGCTTTGCTCCCACGGTGGTGTACATCATCGCCACCATCTTCAACACCCTGCTGGCCCTGGGCGTGGCCTACCTGGTCTTCGGGGGCATCCTGTTCCCGGCCGGCTGAGGGGCGAAGCGGGCCCGGGATCTTGGCAAGCGTGTTGCGGGTTCGGTGGGCGCACGCACCGTGCGTGCGCCCACCGTCGTCCGCGTGCCCGGGTTGCCGCCGCCGTCCCCAGGCAGGGATTCGTGAAGGCGGCCGCGAATACTTACCGCGGGCGAATGGGCGGCCGCCATTGTGTGGCTGGGGTTAAGGGCGGCCCGCGTGGCGTGAGGGAGCACGCGTAAGATCGAGAGGGGAAGTGGTGGCAGCAATGTACCTGGTCAACGTGGATCCGGACAAGTGCGAGGGATGCGGCAAGTGCGTGGAAGTGTGCCCGGCGGTCATCCTGGTGCTGAAGGACGGCAAGGTTGAGGTCACCGGCAACCCGGACGACTGCCTGGGTTGCCGTTCCTGTGAGGCGGTGTGCGAGCAGGGCGCCATCGTGGTGCAGGAGCTCTGACGGGGCCGACCGGCTCCCCGGACGCGTGACCGGCCGGCCGCCCGGGGCCCGCACCGGACTGCACCAAGGGAACGGAGGTGTGAGGAGTGCCCCAGATCGAGTACAAGGACAAGAAGATCGAGGTGGACGAGGACGGGTTCATCCAGGACCCCGACCTGTGGGACAAGGAGCTGGCCGAGTTCCTGGCCCGCATGGAGGGCATCGAGAACATGACGGAGGACCACTGGAAGGTGGTCAACTTCCTGCGCAACTACTACCTGGAGTTCGGCATCGCCCCCATGATCCGCAAGCTGTGCAAGGAGACGGGGTTCACCCTCAAGCAGATCTACGAGCTCTTCCCCAGCGGGCCGGCCAAGGGGGCCTGCAAGATCGCCGGCCTGCCCAAGCCCACCGGTTGCGTGTAGGGGATGGCGGTGCGGCGCATCGTCATCATAGGGGGGGTGGCGGCGGGGCCGAAGGCGGCCGCCCGTGCCCGCCGGGTTGACCCCGGGGCCGAGATCACCCTGCTGGAAAAGGGGCGGCTCGTGTCGTACGGGAGTTGCGGGCTGCCCTTCTTCCTGGCGGGCCTGGTGGATTCGCTGACCGGCCTCCGCTCCACCCCGGCCGGGGTGGTACGGGACGAGGAGTTCTTCTGGCGGGAGAAGCGGGTGCGCGTGCTCACCGGCACCGAGGCGGAGGAGATCGATCCCCGGCGCCGGCTGGTGCGTGCCCGCCGCAACGGAGAAGTGCTGACCCTGCCGTACGACCGGCTCATCATCGCCACGGGTTCCGTCCCCCTGCGGCCGGCCATCGACGGCCTGGACCAGGAGGGGGTCTTCGGGCTGCACCGCCCCGGGGACGCCGAGGCGCTGCGGTCGGTCCTGGCGCGCGGGCGCCGGGCGGTGGTGGTGGGCGGGGGCATGATCGGGCTGGAGGTGGCCGATGCCCTGGCCGCGCGGCGCCTGCAGGTGACGGTGTGTGAGGCCGGTCGGCACCTGCTCCCCGGGCTGCTGGACGAGGACCTGGCCCGGCTGCTGGAGTCCCGTCTGCGGGCGGCGGGCGTGAAGGTGGTGACGGGGCAGCCCGTCACCGCCATCACGCGGGGCGACGGCTGCCTGCGGGTGCGGGCCCCGGACTGGGAAGGGGAAGCCGACCTGGTGGTGGTGGCCTGCGGGGTGAAGCCCGAGGTGGGGCTGGCCGCGCGGGCGGGGGTGGAGATCGGGCCCACCGGCGCCATCGCCGTGGACGGGCGGCAGGCCACCAGCGTGGAGGACGTGTTCGCCGCCGGAGACTGCTGCGAGAGCACCCACCTGGTGACGGGCGGGAAGACCTGGCTCCCCCTGGCCTCCACCGCCAGCAAGCAGGGCAGGGTGGCCGGCACCAACGCCGCCGGGGGAGAGGACTGGTTCCCGGGGGTGGTGGGTACGGCGGTCCTCCAGGTGGCCGAGCACAACGTGGCCCGTACGGGCCTGGGTGAGGAGGAAGCCCGCCGGATGGGTTACGAGGCCATCGGCGCGATGGTGGCAGGGCTGGACGCCGCCCACTATTACCCCGACCACGCCCCCCTGGCCCTGAAGGTGGTGGCGGACGCCCGCGACGGCCGGTTGCTGGGCGCCCAGGCGGTGGGTCCCGGCGAGGTGGTCAAGCGCATAGACGTGCTCGCCACGGCCATAGCGTTCGGCGCGACCCTGGACCGGGTGGCTCACCTGGACCTGGGGTATGCGCCCGCGTTCGGCACCGCTCTGGACATCTGCCTGCACACCCTGAACCAGCTGCGCAACCGGCGGCAGGGCCTGGCCCGCCCCGTGCGCGCGGCCGAGTTGAAGGCCCTGTTGAGCGGACCGCGACCGCCTCTGGTGCTGGACGTGCGCACGCGGGAGGAATATGAGGCGAGGCGGCTGCCCTGCAGCGCCCTCCACATCCCGCTGGGGGAGCTGAGGGACCGTCTGGAGGAGGTGCGCGCCGCACGCGCCCCGGGCCAGGAGATCGTGGCCGTGTGCGAGATGGGAGTGAGGGGATTCGAAGCTCAGCGCCTGCTCGATGCCGCGGGCCTGGGCCCGGCCCGTTACCTGGAGGGGGGAGTGTGGGCCTGGCCGTACGGCCTGCGCACCTGAGGGGCGGCGGGCGGAGTCCGCGGGAAGGAGGAGGTGGCGCTTCCGGCGAAACCAGTCGGGGGAATGCTCTTGCACGGCGAGGGGTGCACGGTGAGCCAGGGCGGCAGGGGGACGGGCTCCGGTCAGCGTGGTGCCGCGCCGGAAGGCGGCCCGCGGCGCGGGCTGACCGCGGAGCAGCAGGCCGTGGTGGATTTTGCGGTGGAGTACTACCGGCGCCACGGGCATATCCCGAACCTGCGCACCCTGGTCAACGAGATGGGTGTGGACAAGAAGCGGATATACATGCTTTTCCCGGGAAATCCCGTGCGCCGGATATGCCAGATCACGGGCCTCCCCATGCCGCCGGAGTGCTGAAGTATCCGGACCTGGCGGGGGAGCTGGGCCGTTCCCGCTACCCCGTCGATCTCTACCGCGCGGCGGAAGTGCGGGACCGGTCGCCTTTCGGGCCGGAAGATCCGGACGTCATTCTGCCCCTGCCCGCCGGGATGGGGCAGCGCCTGGCCCGGGAGCCGGGGCGATGGCCCTGGTCGGTGTACCTGCGGGTGCTGCCCCCGGTGGGGGGATGGATGTCCGCCGAGCTCCTCGAGGCGCTGGCCGACCTGGCTGAGCGCCGGGGGATGGGGCTGGTGCACCTGGCCTGCGGGGGCAGCCTGGAGATATACACCACCCCGGCGGAGGCCATGCCCCTGGTGCGGGAACTCAACGGGCTGGGCCTGGACGTGGGTTCCACCGGGGATGACCTTCGCTGCCTGGTGGCTTGCGCGGGTCCGGCGCGCTGTGAGGAGGCCGTGGTCGATGCCCCCGCCATCGCCACCTACCTGGGGAAGCGTTTCCTGGACGAGCAGCAGTACCCGGGCCTGCCGCGCAAGTGCAAGCCGGCGGTGGCGGGCTGTCCCCGGGACTGCGTGCGCGCGGGGCACCACGACCTGGGCTTCGTAGGCGTCCGTTTGCCGGGGGCGGGGCCGGGGCTGGTGATGATGGTGGGCGGTAAGTACGGCCGTCGATCGGGCGGCGGCGCCCGTCCCGCCCAAGTGTTGGTACGCTTTGTGCCCCTATCGGGAGACGACTACACCCCCCTCGGCGACCTTTGCCAGCGGTTCCTCGAGGTCTGGTCGCGCCTGGCGGGTGACCGGGAACGGGTGGGCGACTTCGTGGCCAGGCTGGGGACCGAGCGTGTGCGCCGGGAGATGGGCCTTGAGACGGAAGGGGAAGGTCCGGGGGTGCGGGCAGCGGTGGCTCCTCCCGTGGTGGCTCCTCCCGTGGAGCGTTCTGCCCTGGTGGATCCTCCCTGGGCCGGTGATCTCAAGGGGGAGGTGGTGCTTCCGGCCGGGATAATGCCCGATTTTCGCACCCAGCTACCTCCTTTTTTGCGGGAACGCTACGGACGGTGGGTCAGCCACGACCACCCGCGGCCCGGGGTCCTGCGCCACGTGGCGCAGGATGGCAGTGAGTGCTGGACGCTGCGGCTTCACCTGCCGCCCGGGGGGATGCTTTCCTCAGCCACGCTGCGCCTGCTGGCCGGCTGGATCAGGGAGTATGCGCTGGTGGGCAGGCGCACCAGCCGGGAGGGTTTCGAACTCGTGGGAGTGGATCCGGCCCGCCTGGAGGACCTGATGGGGCGGGTGCATGAGGCGGGGTTCCTCCCCGGAGGGACGGGGCGGGGGCTGCGTCAGGTGAAGGCGTGTGTCAGCTACCTGCACTGCCAGAACGCACTGGTGAACTCCCTCGCCCTGGCCGCCGTGCTGGCCGACGCGCTGCTTGCGGTGTCAAGCGGTGGATTGCCGTCGGGGTTGCGGGTTGCCGTGGCGGGGTGTCCCAACGATTGCGGAGGGGCGAGCGGGGCCGACCTGGGCCTGGTGGGGTGTGCGCCTGGCCGGGTGCGGGTCCTGGCGGGGGCCAGGGCGGGGCTCCGGCCCCGCCTGGCCGGGCACTGCGCCGTCCTGCCCGCGCGACCCCCTCAGTATGCTGAGGTGGTGGCCCGCGTGGTGGACCTGGTACGGTCCTGGCGGGAGGGGGCCCGGCCGGGGGAGAGGATGGGCGAGTGGCTGGCCCGCGGTGGGGCCCCGGGCTCCCGGGGTCGGGAAGGGGGCGGAAGCTGATGGCCGGGCCGCGGGGCTTTGTGCTGGCGGCGCCCCACGGGCGGTCGGGCAAGACCACCGTGGCCATGGGGCTCTGCGCCGCCCTGCGCGCCCGGGGTTTGCGGGTGCAGCCCTTCAAGAAGGGTCCCGACTTCATCGACCCCGGCTGGCTGGGCATGGCGGCGGGGCGGCCGTGCCGAAACCTGGACCTCTTCATGCTGGGGGCCGAGGCCACCCGGAGGAGCTTCCTGGGCGCCTGCCGGGACGCGGACCTGGCCCTGGTGGAGGGGGCCATGGGGCTGTTCGACGGGCTGGACCTGGCGGGCACCAACAGCACCGCTCAGCTCGCCCGGCTGCTCGGGCTGCCGGTGGTGCTCCTCGTGGACGTGACCCGCATGACCCGCACCGCCGCCGCGGTGGTGCGCGGGCTGGTTTCTTTCGAGCAGGGGATTTCCTTCGGGGGCGTCATCCTGAACCGGGTGGGCACTTCCCGGCAGGAGCGCCTGGTGCGACAGGCGGTGGAGGGCTACGCGGGCCTGCCCGTGCTGGGGGCCATCCCCCGCTGGCCGGCGGCAGCGGTGCCGGACCGCCACCTGGGGCTGATACCGGCGGGCGAGCGCTTGAGGGGGGGCCGCCTCGCGGCGCAGGAGGCCATCGAAGCGGCGGCGTCGGCCGTGGAGGCAGGCGTGGATCTGGACCGGTTGCTGGAAGTGGGTGCCCCCATCGCCGCCGCCCCGGACCGGGTGGCCGCCGCGGCGGGGCCGCCGGGGGATGGTGCCGGACGCGTGCCGGGCGGGGTGGAGGAACCGGCAGGGGAATCGGGGGACGGGGAAGAACCTGTCGCCGTAGGGGTGGTACGGGATCGGGTCTTCAGTTTCTACTACCCGGAGAACCTGGAGGCCCTCGAGCGAGCCGGTGCTCGCCTGGTGCCCATCGATTCCCTGTCCCATTCCCGGTTGCCCCCGGTGGCAGCCCTGTACATCGGTGGGGGTTTCCCGGAGGTGTTTGCCCGCGAACTCGAGGAGAACGTTTCCCTGCGCACCTCCCTGCGGGAGGCCATAGCCGCGGGGTTGCCCGTCTACGCCGAGTGCGGTGGCCTCATGTACCTGTGCCGATCTATCTCGTGGAGGGGGAGCCGGCACGAGATGGTGGGGGCACTGCCCTTCGACGTCGAGATGGCTCCGTCGCCGCGCGGTCACGGGTACGTCGAGGCCGAGGTGGTGGGGCCGAATCCCTACTTCCCGCAGGGAAGCCTCCTCCGGGCCCATGAGTTCCACCATTCTCTGCCCACCACGGTGCCGGTGGAGAACATGGTTTTGCGCCTGCGGAGGGGGACGGGGTGGGGCCAGGGGTACGACGGGCTGCTGTGGGGGAGCGTGTTTGCCTCTTACCTGCACGTGCATGCCCTGGCCTGCCCGGGGTGGGCACCGGCCCTGGTCCGGGAGGCACGCAGGTTCGACCGCGAGCGGAGGGGAGTCGCAGCATGGTGGTAGGGCCGCGCCTGCGCTACTGGAGGGAGAAACGGGGAGTGTCCCTGGAGGAACTGGCCGACCGCCTGACCATCGCCCCGGACTGCCTGGTGGAAGTCGAGGAGGGGCAGCGACGCATGGCCATGGCCGCCTGGCAGGAGGCCGCCGCCTTTCTGGAGGTACCGCTCGAGGAGTTGCTGCAGGAGGGCCCCCCGCCGGACGCGGAGCCGTCCCCCCAGCCGGCAGCAGCCCCGGCTTCGCCGGGATCCGCGCCGCAGGGCCGGAGCCCGGAGGCCGAGGCCAGAGGCGGCAGGTGTGAAACCGGGGGCCAGGTGAAGGCCCGCGTGGGCGCTACCGTGCGCGCCCTGCGGGAGAAAAAGGGGATGACCGTGACGGACCTGGCCCGCAGCACCGGGCTTTCCCCGGCCCACATTTCCGAGATCGAACGGGGGCGCACCGCTGCCTCCGTGGCCACCCTGGAAAAACTGGCGCGGGCTCTGGGGGTGTCGCCGGGAGTGCTGGTGAGGTCGGTGGGAGCCAACGGAGTGGGAGAGAAGCTGCGCCGTCTGCGGGAGCGCCTGGGGCTCACCCAGAAGGAAGTGGCGGAAAAGGCGGGCGTCTCCTACGGCCTGATAGGCCAGATCGAGTCGGGGCGCACTCAGTCTTCGGTCACCACGCTCAGTCGTCTGGCCGAGGCCCTGGGGGTTTCGCCCTGCTACTTCCTCATGGACGAAGAGGAAGTGCTGGAGGTCACGCGCTCCCTTTCTCCCGAGGTGGCGGAGCTGCTCGCCCAGCCCAGGGTGAGGGAGTTCCTGGCTCAGGTGGGCCGGCTCGACCGGGGCTCCTTTGAAGTGGTCATGGCTGTGGTCCAGGCCCTCATCGCCCGCCTGCCGCGGCCGGACGGGAATCTGCCCGAGCCCCTGCGCGAACTGGGGGACCTCATGCGGGATCTGGGCCCGGAGGAGCAGAGGTTCCTCATGGAGTCAGCCCGGTTCCTCGCCTCCCGCAAGACGCGCGAGGCCGGTTGAGGTGATCCCGGCGTGCTCGAGGTGGCGGGCATCAGCTGTCACACCGCACCCCTTGCCCTGCGCGAGAAACTGGCGGTGTCCCCGGACGAGCACCCGCGGCTCCTGCGCGAACTGGCTTCCTTCCCGGAGGTCCGGGAAGCTGCCGTGCTGGCCACCTGCAACCGCACGGAAGTGTACCTGGTGCGGGAAGAGCCTCTCTCTCCCGCCGGCGGCGCGGTGGGGGAAGGAGAGGGCGGCGCACATCGAGGGGAGGGTGGCCCCCGTGACCCCGCGTGGCATTTCTTCCTCGGTCGGGGCCTCGGGTCGGCCGAGGGGCTTCTCTACCGCAAAGAGGGGGAGGACTGCGTCCGCCACCTGTTTTCGGTGGCGTGCGGACTTGACTCGCCCGTGCTGGGGGAGACGCAGGTCCTGGGGCAGGTGAAGGAGGCCCTGGCCCGCGCCCGGGAAGCGGGGACGGCGGGACCGGTGCTCAACGCCCTGTTCCAGGGGGCGGTGGCGACGGCCGGGCTGGTGCACTCCCGGACCGGGCTGGGCAGCCACGCCTGCTCGGCCAGCAGCGCGGCCGTAGAGGCCATCTCCGCCGAACTGGGCGGCCTGCGCGGGTGCCGCATCCTGCTCGTGGGGGCGGGGAAGATGGCCCAGCTGGCGGCACGGGCACTGCGCGGTCGGGGGGCGGAGGTCTGGGTGACCAGCCGCAATCCGGCGCGGGCGAAGGAGGTGGCTTCGAGGCACGGCCTGGCTACCGTCCCCTGGGCGGAGCTCGAGCAGCGGCTGGAGCAGGCCGATGCCGTCATTTGCGCCACCGGTGCCCCCCACGTGATCCTGGGGGCGGAGCGGGTGGCCCGCGCCCTGGCGGCGCGGTGCGCTGCGGGTGGGCGCCCGTCCGGCAGTTGCGCGTCCCCGCGCGCCCGGCTGGTGGTGGCCGACCTGGCCATGCCCCGCAACGTAGACCCCCAGGTGGGCCGGCTGGCGGGTGTCCGCCTCTTCGACCTGGATGAGCTGCAGGCCAGGGCGCTGGCCAACCTGGAGCACCGCCGGGCGCTGGCGGACCAGGCCCGGGCCATCATAGAGGAGGAGGCGGCGCGGTTCGGGAAATGGCTGTCCGGTCGTCGGGCCGTCCCCCTCATACGACAGGTGCGGGAGCGGTACCAGGCCATGGCCCGCGCGGAACTGGAACGGGCGCTGGCCAGGATGGGTCCGCTCACGCCCGGGCAGCGGCGGGTGCTGGAGGAGATGGTGCACCGCTTAGTGAATAAAGGGTTGCACGGGCCCATCAAAGCCATGAGCCGCGCGGCGAGCGGCCCGGAGGGCGAGTGGCGGCTGAAGGTGCTGGCGGAGGCCCTGCTGGCCCCCGGGAGCAGGGAGGCCCGCGGCGGCACCTGCCGGGGGCGGACCGGTGAAGGATGATTATCTGGCGGTAATGCTCTATACGCGCGGTCGGCGCTGCCTGGTGGTCGGGGGGGGAGAGGTGGCCCGCCGCAAGGTGGAGGACGCCCTGGGCGCCGGCCTGGCGGTGGTGGTGGTTTCCCCGGAGGTCGTGCCGGCACTGCGCCGCCTGGCCGCACGCGGGCAGATCACCTGGGAAGAGCGGCGATTTCGCCCCGCCGACGTGCGGGGGATGTTGCTCGTGTTCGCCGCCGCCACCCCGGAGGTCAATGAGCGGGTGTTCCGGGCCGCGCGCCGCGCGGGAGTGCTGGTCAACGTGGTCGATCATCCCGAGATGTCCGATTTCATTTCTCCCGCCGTCCTCAAGCGCGGTCCGGTGACGGTGGCGGTCAGCACGGGCGGGGCCAGCCCCGCTCTGGCCGCCCGCCTGCGCGACCGGGTGGCGGCGGTGGTGGGCGAAGAGGCGGGTGAGTGGGCGGCCCTTCTGGCCCGTTTCCGCCGGCGCGCGCGGGAAGTGGTTTCCGACCCCCGGGTGCGGCAGGAAATCCTGCGCCGGGCCGCGGGGCTTGACGGCGAAGCCGCCATCGCCCGCGGGGAGATGAGTAACCTGGAAGAGCTGCTTGAGTCGTGGCTCGCTCCTTACCGCGCCGCCGGGTCCCCGTCCCGGGAGGGGGAGGTGGGCGGGGATGGATGAGCTGGTTCTGGCCACCCGGGGCAGTGCCCTGGCCCTGGCCCAGGCCCAGTGGGTGGGGGCGGCGCTACAGGCCGTGCGGCCGGGCCTCTCCATCCGCATGCTCATCGTGCATACCCGCGGGGATCGCATCTCCAGCGGCGCCCTGGCGGCCGGGGGTCCGGAGGCCGGGGCCACCGGGGAGTTCGTGCGCGAGGTGCAGCAGGCGGTGCTCGCGGGGGAGGCCCACGCGGCCGTACACAGCCTGAAGGACCTCCCCCTGCGCGGTCCCGAGGGCCTGGTCCTGGCGGCGGTGCCCGCCCGGGGCGACGTGCGGGAGGTCCTCGTTTCCCGCGGGAAGCGTCTGGAGGAACTTCCCGCGGGGGCGCGGGTGGGTACTTCCAGCCCGCGGCGGCGGGCTTTCCTGCGGGAACTCCGTCCCGACCTCACCGTGCTGGAGATGAGGGGTAACCTGGACACCAGGTTGCGCAAGCTGGACGCGGGCGCCTGTGACGCCCTGGTGGTGGCGGCGGCCGGGTTGGCCCGGCTGGGGATGACGGACCGCGTCGCCCAGTACTTCCTCCCCCAGGAATTTTTGCCCGCACCCGGCCAGGGGGCCCTGGCCGTGGAGGTGCGGGCGGACGACGCCGCCGTACGGGAACTGGTGGCGCGCATCGACGATCCCCGGGCCCGGCAGGCGGTCTGGGCGGAACGGGCCATGCTGGAGGCGCTGGGGGGAGGGTGCCGGGTGCCGGTGGGCGCCTGGGCCAGGCGGGAGGACGGCGCCCTGGTGCTCACGGGTGCGTACGCTCCGGGGGGGGAACGGGTGGTCCGGGTGACGCTGCGCGTCGCCGCCGGCCCGGGGGATCTGGAGGCAGCGCGACAGCTCGGGCACCGGGCGGGCGAGCGGCTTCTCGCCCTGGCGGGGCGGGGCGGGGGGAGGGGGACGCGGCGGGGCGCCCGGGGCCGGCGG
>Ga0080004_1193112_pt1 | contig 11445 bp, 11 predicted proteins | sample WasSprMetagenome_FD_69207 | JGI IMG/M metagenome (GOLD analysis project Ga0080004, IMG submission 69207) | Sulfidic aquatic microbial communities from Washburn Spring, Yellowstone National Park, USA - WS (SPADES assembly) (version 2) | ecosystem: Environmental > Aquatic > Thermal springs > Hot...
AGGCTCGCCAAGGCGCACGAGGTGACCGTCATCGCGGGCGAGCCCCACGCGGAGAAGCCGTGCGAGGAGGAAATCAACGGCGTGAGGGTCGTGAGGTGGCCCACCTGGAGCCCCGGCGGCGCCTACCACCTGCCCAGGAGGAGGCGCGAGCTCGAGAAGCTGCTGGCGGAGCTGGCGAGGGAGGCGGACGTCGTTCACGCGCACAGCGCGCACACCGTGCTCACCGTGCTCTCCGCGCTGCACGCGAAAAAGGTAGCGCCGGACACAAAGCTCATCGCCACCCTGCACTACCACGGCACCGGTCACACCGCAATCCGAAAGCTCCTGTGGATACCCTGGAGGAGGGTCGTCGCGGAGTGCGTGGAAGCCGCGGACAAGGTGCACGCCGTGAGCCGCAAGGAAGCGGGGCTCGTGCAGAGCCACTACCCCAGCGCGGCGGGGAAACTAGTCGTGATCCCGCACGGCGTGGAGGAGGACGTGGTGGAGCGCAAGTGGAAAGGCCAGGAAAGCGACTACATGATGTACGCCGGGAGGATAGAGAGGTACAAGAGGCTGGAGCTCGCCGTAGAGCTCGCGAAGAAAATGGAGCTGAAGCTGCTGATCGTCGGCGAAGGTCCCCACAAGGAGAAGCTGAGGAGGTACGCCGAGAGGTACGGGAACGCGCAGCTCCTGCCGCCGCAGCCTAGGCACAAGTACCTCGACCTTCTCGCCCAAGCAAGGTACGCGGTAAACCCCAGCGCGCACGAAGCCTTCAGCATATTCACGGCGGAGGCGCTGGCCATGGGCGTGCCGGCGATCACCTCAGCGACGATAAAGGAGACGCTTGAAGCCCGGGGGGAAGAGATCGGGAACGGGCTCTGGCTGCTAAAAGAAGCGAAAATATCGACGTGGAACGAAGCCGTTACACAGTATGTGGACAAACTTTACGGTAAGTAGACATAAAGCGCATGAACCCGGGAGCGAGGATCGGCACCGCAAATTCTGAGGTACGCTTGAGCAAGAACGTGGTGGCCACCTTCAACCTCAAGCTGTTCGACGCGGAGAGAGTTGTTGATAAGTTAAGGCAGTTTTACGGCGTGTAGCGCGCGCTACGGTGAGAATATAGAATGCATCGCCATAGTACCGAAGGAGGATTACTAAGAACCTAGCCTCGCTTCTTTAGATTTAGCTATGGGTAGAGATTATTAATGAGACAAGCACTCTTGGCTTCTTTACTAACCGCGATTTCAATGTTGTCCTTAACAGAAATGCTTCCAAAGGCAATGTACGGAGCTTCTTTAATATCGATTTTAATCATTATGGCAATTATTATTTATATGAAATCTTCGCAACATACATCTCAGAAAAGTATTTTAATGTTTCTAACACTCTATATACTGATAGTTTCATTATCTGAGAGTTTTTCGTACGGTTTTTCACCTGTGTATCCTAAGAGTGGTGATTGGATTGAGTACTACATGGCAAGCTTGCTATTCTTAAATAAGGATCTGCCTCAAACACTATATTATTCACATGTCCAACATGCTATAGGCTGGCATCTATTAGTATGTATAATTTCCGTTGTTCTTGATATACCTATTTCCATAGTTTATCATATTATGATGCCTATTATGTACCTGATTTTGTTGCTAACTTTCGTTTCGTTAGCTAAGAGATTTAATATAAAAATACATAGCCTCTATTCAGCCTTACTTTTCACGCTGTCTTCTGTCCCTGTAGTTTTTGATATGACGCATCCCAACCCCCGATCTTTAGCAGTAGCCTTAGCAATTGCTATGACCTATGTTCATCTCCTAAGGAGAGCTCCTCTCGCATCTCTAGTTTTTGCAACTACGAGTACAGCTGTTCATAATGGAGTTGGGTTATTCTCAAGCCTTGTTCTGGTAGGAGTTTCCTTCATCTACAGCATCATTAAATATAAGAATGATGGCTATAAATTTATATTTTCCAGTCTCTTATTACTTGTTTCCTCAATTATAGTTATTTATATGGGTGCTATTGACGAGATGCTTCGATATGCGTTGGGATACGATTGGAACATTATAGCTCATTTACTGAAAATGCTTAACGTAGGGGCTATTGGTGATGTTGGAATACCTTTCGACCCAGTAGCAAGACCCCCTGAGGAAACTCTTCTTAGAATCTTGTACACTATAAACTTTGGGTTGTACTTAGCTTTACCATCCATAGGTTTCTTCCTTTACCTAAAAGCAAGGAGGCATTCACCAGTTCCTCCAACATATATATTATTCAATTACGTAATGTTACTTTTAGGTATTATGACATATGCTGCAATGGGTTTTCTATCATCGCTTCGTGCAATATCACTGGCATCTCCCATAGTTCTCATATCAACAATTTATGCCCTTGAAAGCTTAGAAACATTTAAAAACATTAGCTCAAAACTTTTATGGATTCCTGTGATTACGCTAATCCTACTAAGTTCTCTAGGAGGCAGTCTTACTTTAGGTCAAAGTGGATATCAGGCGTTATATCTACTTTATGGAAGATCTGTCTATCAATATCTCGGCTATCCAAGATATTTATCATATGAGCAACTAAATTTGCTAAGCAAAATCATATCAATGCTAAAAGACAGCAATGTTAAACTATATTCTGACAGCATCTCAACGTTTCTTATCAATGAGAACGATATTAACTCCACCAAATACATCTACGAGAATTATAGAATAATATGGTTTCTACCTTTAAGAAGAGACATTGGAGGACGTCAAATAGCGATAATAATGCAGGATCTAATCCCTTTAAGAGGCATGTTTAATTTTATATGGAGAACTTCCCGTGCAAACCCTGCTGAAATATATGCTCAAGTGCTAGTATACATAACAGAGAGCAATAGAGCTGTTATCTATGCTGATTCTAGTAAAATAGTAATATACATGCTAGATTAGAGTAGTTGCTGCTTAGAATAAGGTAATCTTCTACTATGAAATTATTATTCGTGGGTAGCGAGATCAGACATGAGCTTGGCTGTGCAGCATCTCTAGCCCTACTCGGACATGACGTCATATATTTTCATGTGGGATCAAAGTATAAGCCTGTATCCTGGAGGGAAACGTGCCTCGACTATGCACGTCTTAAGGTAAAGATCCTTGAAATACCTCATCCTACGCTGTTTCAAACTTTATTAAACATAAAGAGCCTAATATCCGAGGCTATTTTACAGTATAGTCCAGATGTAGTGGTATCCACACCTTCAGTCCCTTACTATATAGGCAAGTACTTAGCAAGTCTCAACGATGTTCCACTTATACTAAGAGTGTGGGGTGTAAGAGCAAATAAATTAGTAGAACACATAGTCTATGGAAAGAATTACCTTGAAATAATAGGCTTCATCCCGAGCATTATGCATATGTTAAAACAGATATATAGCAGTCGGATCGTAATAACTTTGGATAATTCTACCCTGAAGTTCATTAAGTCTTTAACATTAACTTGTCTCAAGAGAATGAAACTCATTTATCCGACATATGCAGCTTTATACGAAAAGCACTCTTATTTCACGTTAGAGGCCATATTACCAGAGATCGCTCAAACGGAAGGGTATATACTTGGAATAGTTACTATGAGTAAAACAGGGTCTGTGTTTAAGTTGGAGCAACCTCTCTTCAAGATTCTTTATATGATCGCGAAAAAGCTTAAAGATATAAGTGTAATAGTCTGTTGTGGAACTAGAGAGGAAGCTATTAAGAAGTTTAAAGTGGATCCTCCAACGAACATGAAGTTTATCCCTAGCGGAGTACCAGATGACATCCTCAAGCTACTCTATGAAAGGTCCTTACTAGTGGTGATACCCGTCTTCTTTAAGTCTGTAAGTAACAGATTACTCGAAGCTCTTTTCTATAAAAAACCCATTCTTACAAATAGCATTGCATTAGAGCTCCACCCAGAGTTAAGAGATTGCGTGATCGTGTCCGATAATTACAATAAATACCCTGAGATAATTAAAGACCTTCTAAAACAAAGTACTATCTTGGAAGAACTTCAGCAAAGAGTTAAAATTGTATGGGATAGATTTTTCAGCTCTAAAGTGCAAGCTAGGGAAATGTTAAAGGTGATAAAGGAGGTAATTTAACTTTGTCTATCTATGTGTAGTGTCTTGTTCGGGAACTTTAATCATTGTGCTTCTAAAGATGTCTTGAGATATAAATCATTAAAGAGCTTAACGAGGATATCTCCATTGTTAGGAAAGTACCTAAGGGAGATTTGGAGTTGCACAGCTTTACTTCGCGCGAGCGCTAATCCTACGAAAACTCAAGTAAAGGTACTACTGGTAATGCCGGATATAAAGCCAGACCTTCAGGCGGGGAATTATAGGAGAATACTCGGTCTTTTCGCAAGCGGACGGAACTGGGGCGTAGAGTATGTTCTGTGTACAGGTTATGATCTTAGGGCTTATAAAGAGCAGATACTAAAGTATACGGGTATCGAGTTAAAGCACATGTTTGAAAATATATGTATGAATGAAACATCGATTGTAGCGCAGTCTTTACAGGAAAATGTTAAAAAAGTACATTATTTTATGCTTTGGTTCGTAGTTCTAATAAAGATAGTAATAAGGTTGTTACGTAAGGTAAAAAGCGAGGTTGATATTATTCACGCCCCTGATGTTATCTATCATTGGGTTTTCTTGGCATACTTACTATCAGTAATTAAGCGTCGTCCTTGTATCATTACAATTCAATTGATACCTGCTTGGATAAAGGAGATTTACGAGGTCTGTAAAAGACAGAGTAAAGGTGTGCAATGTCGTCTTCTCTCATGTAGCTACGTTTACTTTAGGCAAAAGTATGGTTTGCTGAAGGCGATATTCTATAGCATAGGTTCTACTATGTACCTTCTCATATTAAGATATTGTGACTTAATATTAGTTGACCAGTATTCAGCAGAAATACTAAAAGCTCTTATAAATAAAAACAAGGGCATTTACATATCATTTAATGCTCCTTTCTATTCGAAAGGAGAGTTTACTATGGATAAGGCTAAAGAGTATGACTGTATATTCATAGGGTATCATGATGAAAGAAAAGGTGTTTACGATTTGATTAAAATATGGAGAAGAGTTGTAGATGTCATACCTAGTGCCAGATTAGTAACTTGCGGGGGAGTCTCTGCTACTGTTTTGGAGAAGTTAAATCAGATGATTAGAACTCTTGGGTTAGAAGGCAATATTATAATTAAAGGGTTTGTAAGTGAGGAGGAAAAAATAGAGTTGCTCAGTAAGAGTAAGATTTTCATACTTCCTACAAGACACGAGGCATTTCCCATTGCCATAGCTGAGGCCCTGATGGCTGGGTTGCCTGTAATTACATCCGATATTCCAGAGTTGCGCTCTGTGTGGAGCGACTGCCCAGCAGTTTTCTTTGAAAAACCCGGAAATGTAGAGGGATTTGCATCAAAAGTTATTAACATGCTGTCTCATGCTAGCTATAGCTCTCATTACCATTATCTCAGTTCTTCAGCGAGGGAATGTGCTAGGCGGTTTAGCCCGGATTCGGTAATGAGAAGGGAGAAAGCTATATATGTAATGACACTTAAACGTTACGAGGAACGGCTAAGATGATTGTTTTAAGACTAGGCTCGGAACATAGAAACTTAGGCGATAAGGCTATTAACGCATCGCAAATCATTATCCTACGCAAAATCAGCGATAAACATAAAATTAAGTTAGCATTGATAGTACCTGGAATTCATAAACATACCATTATAGCCGGTCTAGAAGCTCTACCTGACATTACTGACGTATTTCAAACATTTAAAGTACCCAAGAATAGGATCTTTAAAGTCCCAGCTTATATAGCCTTTATAATAGTTTACATAACATTGAACTTACTGCCTTCAAGTATTGTTAGGTGCATAAGTGAAGCAAATGATAACATGCTAGGTATACTTAGTAGAATAGTCTTAACGCTCAGAAATACAAGTTTGCTTATAATTTCAGGAGGCGGATTCATTCAAGACAAATGGTATAAGAGTGCGATGATACCCATCATACTCCTCGGCCTTACAGCAAAGCTATATCGTGCTAGGTGCATAATCCTGCCACAAACAATAGGTCCCTTCACGCGACCCCTAGGTGTTGTTCTGATGAGAATTATATTAAGACTGGTAGATGTAATTTATTGCAGGGATTACTACAACTACGTTTACATATTGAAGTTATTTAAGCTTACAAGAGAAGTAAAAGCGGGAATCCGCTGGTTTAAAGACATAGGTTTCCTTGTCTACTATAGGTATTTAATAAAAGATTTACATTACATAAGAAGAAAAGAGAAACTTTGCATTCATGTAAGAGAATGGCCTCTATGCACTCAGGAAACTCTTTTAAGACTTTTGATGAGTGAAGTACCTAAATTTAAAGGAGAAATAATGGTGATAATTATGGAACTCTCAGAATTAAAGGTTGCTAATAAATTAGTGCAAAGCCTACTAGGGCAATCTATTGAAGTGACTCTTTATGAACCTAGATCGTATCTTGATGTTCTTAGAGCGTTATATATTAATTGTGCTAAAGTTATCGGTATTAGTTATCACTTCCTCCTAGCTTCAGCAAGTTTAGGAATTCCGGCTATAGCCATATATCCTGATGACTATTATGCATTAAAGCTGAAAGGTCTTAAACTCATAAACCCCAATCTTAAGTTTGTTAAATGTGAAGAATATGGTACTTAAGAATATGGTACTTTCAATACGGTATTCCAGAATGAGTCTTCAAAGTAACTACTATTTTAGGTTTTGATGTCTTATGCGCGCTCTAAGTAGCTTTTATTTATTTCTAATACATTTGCTCTATAGATTAATAGCGGTACTCTTTATGTGGTCGCGCGCTAGCCGAGGTGCTCGCGATGCCTAGCTGCCTGTGGAGGGTTCTCGGGCTCTTAATTCAAGATTTTCCATCCGGTGTTTAAGCTCTGCGGAGTGCTCGAGAGGGGCTACCTGCTCGCCTACAAGGTGGTTTTGTTGAGGCTCCCGGTAGCGGCGACGGGCGTCAAAGTCGTCGGGGGCACGGTATACGTGACGATCAACGACGCGGGCGCCTGCAGGGTTTCCGTGTTCAAGGGCGACTGCGTGGAGGGCGTGGCTTTGCTGCGTGGGAGCCCCTGCGCGCTGGTGTGGGGCTCGCGCGAGGGCTTGCTGGTCTCATGCGGCGAGGTCCTGTACCTCGTCTCGGGCAACGAGGCGAAGCCGGTTCTCAGAGCGGGGCCGGGCAACTGGTTCTGGCACGCCTGCGGGGGGGATGGGCGGGTTTTCGTCCAGGAGTACGGCGAGAGCCCCACGGGCATCTACGCGAGCGAGGACCTCGAGACCTTCGCGAAGGTCGCCACAAACCTGGACGTCGACCCCTCGTCGAGGCACTTCCACTTCGTCGCGTTCGACGGAGCGAGGGGGCTACTGGTCGCCACGCTGGGGGACGGCAACCTCGTGAGGGCCGCGGTCTCGCCGGATCACGGCCGCACGTGGAGGCCGGTTTACAGGGGCCCCTGGCAGTTCGTTCCCGTGCTGGTCGAGGGGGGCAGGTGGGTCTTCGGCTTCGACAGCGGGATCGTGCGGGGCGGCGTGGGGGTTTACCGGCCCGACGAGGGCGAGTGGGATTTCATTTTCCTGAAGTCCGCCCACCGCTTCGCTCAATTTGTCTCGCTGGCGAGACTCGGCGGCTACTACGTCGGCGGGCTCGGCCTCCCGACAGCAATCATCGCCTCCAGGGACCTGAGGCACTGGTACAAGCTGCACTTGGGCGGCGGCTCCGGCTACAATCACTTCGTCGAGGTCGCCGCACAGGGTGACAAGGTCTTCGCCGCCACGGGCAGCGAGCTGCTCGTGTTCACGCTCAAAGACGTCGAGGTGGCCTCCGCGGGCGAGCCGTTCCTCAGGCCCTACGGCGCGCACCTCGACCGGGTGAGGGGCGCCCTCTTCCTTCTCAGGAGGCTCGCGCGAGCGTGAGGGTTCTCGTCTTCTCGAAGCTGCTCTGGCCCGAGGGGGGCGGGGCGGAGCTGGCCACCTACCTCGTCGTGGGGCTCCTGTCGCGGCGCTTCGACGTCACCGTCGTGTCGGGCACGGCGAGGCCCGAGCCCGCCGTCCTCAGGCGGGTGTGCTACCTGCGCTGGGGCGCGCTCGGGTTGAGGTTCAAGCCGGTCGAGTGGCTCCGCCTTCTCGCCGGCGCGCGGCATATTCGGAGGCTCCTCGAGCGCGCCGACGTCGTTTACATCCCGTCGCACACGCTGCTGCCCCTGGCAGCTGCCGCGAAGCGCTTGAGGCCCGGCGTCAAGGTGGTGGTCCACCTCCACAACTTCCAGCCGCTCGCCTACACCTCGGTGCTCCTGGCGGGCAGGGGGCCCAGCTCGGCTCAGGACTTCCTTGTAGAGCGCGTGGAGCACGGAAGCCCGCTGAGGGCTTTGGCGGCGGGCTTGGGCCACTACGCGAACCGCGCGGTCAGCCTGCTCGCCCTCCGCTGCGCGGACGCGGTGGTCTGCGTGTCCAAGAGGCAGCGCGACATCCTCCTCAGGTACATCCCCGAGCTGAGGGGCAAAACCGCGGTGATCTACAACCCGCCCCCGCCGCTGCCGGGCGCCAGCAAAGAGCTGAGCAGCGAGCCGGTGTTCGTCTACGCCGGCGGGAGCTCCTACGTGAAGGGCTTCCACGTGCTCCTGGAGTTCCTCCGCAAGGCGGCGAAGGGAGGGGTGTGCCGCTCCTGCAGGTTCTACGTGGTGGCCGGGCGCGGCTTGGAGGGTTCGCTAAAGGCCTTGTCTGCCGCGCTGGGGAGCCGGCTCATTGCGATGGACAGGATGCCGCACAGCGAGTACCTGAAGCTGCACGGGCGCGCTTGGGGCCTGCTCTTCCCCTCGGTATGCGAGGAGCCGCTACCGTACGCGGTCGTGGAGTCCGCACTCCTGGGCACGGTGCCCGTGGCCTCGAGGGTGGGCGGCGTCCCGGAGATCGTCGAGGGCACGCCCGCCGAGGAGTACCTCTTCGCGCCGGGGAGCGCGGAGGAGCTCGCGGAGAGGGTGGAGGCGCTCGCGTCGCAGCCGCGCGAACACGTCCTCGAAGTCAGCGCGAAGCTGAGGGAGCACGCGCTTAAGCTGTTCGATACGGTCGAGATAGAGAGCAAACTAACAACGCTATTTGAATCGCTTTTACTAAACTAAGGTTGTTAAACAGTAAAAAGAAGGGTATAGTGCATTTATTATGCAATCCCCTATTATAATAGTATTTATCGGTAACGTAGGGGCAGGGAAAAGTTCACATATTTTAGCAGCTTATACATTTTTAAAAAACAAAGGATATAATGTTCATAAAACATATGTAAAGACAATGTTTTATATAACCACATTTATAACCACATTAATGGGTACTCTTCCTATAAGAAATACCCCGTTGCAGCGTGCTTTGTGGAGGCTTGCTGTAGCTGTAGATCTATTGTTGAACAGTATGTTGTTGCCGTTAGTGCTATGGTTCAGGACAATAATCATTCCTTCAATTATGAGAGCGAAAATAGTTTTAGTTGAGGAGCATTTGTTTGGATCGCTTGTAGACTATATTCATGCAGCTTTTCTCCTTAATCTGACTCCAATAGTGTCTGTTGCCTTGAAAAGTTTGCTTAAACTATCACGGGCAAATACATGGACTGGAATCATATATTTAGTCTGCGACAAAAAATTATTACCGCAGAGGTGGGCTAAGAGAGGGACTCCGCCCGAATCCAGCACCTATCTTTTAGCACAAGATTTAATTTTTAATATTCTGGTTAAAAAACTTAATGATCATAACCTTTTGAGAATAAATACAGGAGTTGATTTTTACTATAATTCTCTTAAAATTTCAAAGTTTATTTTAAGATATTTAGAAACGAATGAACGTTTTATTCATCGCGCCCTTTGATTTGAGAATTCGCGATGGAACCACAGTTCGTGTTATAAATCTAGTCAGAGCTGCTGCGCAAGTTTGCGACACAGTTTTTCTCGCTTCGTATACCAATAATGAGTATCTTAAAGCATTAAGTAACATAGTCCATATTAGATTAAAAAACATTCAGTTACGCTATCATCTTGCTATGGCGTTTACAAGTAGCATTCTTACTCGATTAGCGTCTAAATTTCTTACGAGATTTTTTGAAATAGGCTTTGAATATAATAAAAATATTTATGAAAGTATCGATATTATTCATGTACATTGGCTTTTATTTAGTTATTTAGCAAAATATATTCAGACATTATCGCCGCGATGGATACCTTTAATCGTAGATTTGCATGGATCGTATAGGATTCAAGAGCCATTGAATTACTCTATGAAAAATATATTGTTACATACATTGGGTTTACTTCATGAAACAACTACTATCAGAGACAGCTCTATAAGTGCGTTTACTGTTCCTTCTTCAAGCTTCGGAGAATTCGTGAAATCCGCCTATGGCATCGATTCGCGCAAGGTATTCGTTGTACCTGATGTTGTGGAGCCTGAGGTTCTGGCGTCCGCCAAAGAGTGCAACGACAAAGGGGCGGAAGAGCTACTGGGAGAACGTATAGCAAGTCGCGGCGTCGTAGCTTACGTAGGTACAGTGTCGAAATATCATGGCTTCTTCGATCTTGTAGAAGCGTTCAGGATTGCCAAGAGATCCTATAAAGATCTGAATCTTCTTCTTATAGTTCCCAGCTTACAGCAGCTGGCTAAGCTCGGCAGGTTTTTACCCGAAGAGACGGTAGTTCTTGAGAACGTGCCCAGGAGAATTCTCCCCTGCGTTCTGAGGCGTGCCAGCGTCCTCGTCCTCCCACATAGAGCTGGCACGCAGTTCGATTATCTACCTTCGAATAAGGTCTACGATTACATGCTTGCGGGAAGGCCAATAGTAGCTTACAGGACTCCTGCTGTAGAGACGGCGCTCGGCGACTACAGCATGCGTATACTGGTAGAACCTAACAACCCTGTGGAGCTTGCTAAAGGGATTTTGAAGGCGATGCTACTTTATGGTGATTCTGAACCGAAGCCGGCATTTGATAAGGTACCTTTATTGGAAAGTGCAGCTAATGCGCTCGAAAGAGTCTACCACATAGTTACTAAATAAAATATATGAAGAAGCAGGGACGCGTAGCGCGCGCTTAATGATTAAAGGCGGCGAGGGCATCTTGAGGATGCCCGATGGAGTCCTGTTAACGCTCGAATCCTTTGAACTGACTGCGCTCGTTGAGACTTAGTTTTACGAGATTCACTTCTTAGGCTTCGACCTGAGCGGCTGGTTCGTGCTCGACGTGGGCGCTTTCGTCGGCGACACGGCGCTCTACTACGCGAGGCGCGGCGCCTTCGTGATGGTCGTCGAGCCGGTGCCAGGCAACTTTGAGCTCATGCTGAGGAACCTCGAGCTGAACCCCGACCTGAGCGAGCGCGCTACCTGAGGAACAAGGCCTACCGCGAGCTCGAGGAGGCGCTCGAGCG
>Ga0080004_1132710_pt1 | contig 11443 bp, 8 predicted proteins | sample WasSprMetagenome_FD_69207 | JGI IMG/M metagenome (GOLD analysis project Ga0080004, IMG submission 69207) | Sulfidic aquatic microbial communities from Washburn Spring, Yellowstone National Park, USA - WS (SPADES assembly) (version 2) | ecosystem: Environmental > Aquatic > Thermal springs > Hot...
TATAGCCGCTGTGCTGCAGCGGAGCCCGGCTCCGCCACTCCTTTACAAGCTCGATCGCGTCGTCGGAGGGGGGCGGGAGGTCGCGGCGTTCTTGATCGCGAACGCCAGCGGGGGGCTCGACCTGTCGCGGCTACCCCCCTGCTTCCTATTCGAAGAGAACGAGACCGCTCTGGTGTGGCTCGGCTCCTACAGGCTGGCGAGGGTCAGGGCGTACGGCGGCGGCAGCTACACGGTAGTCGTCCTCGAGCTCGAGCGGGGGCCCGGCGAGGCTTACCTCTTGAACGGGCTAAGGGGGCCTTTGGAGGTGTACGCGTTCGTGAGGAACGGCTCCTCCATCGAAGTGGTACCGCTGATGAGGGTGGTGGAGAGGGGGAAGATCATCGAGTTTTACGGTCGGGCTGAGGGGGCGCCGCGCGTGGAGGTTTACGCGTTCGCAGCTCCAGAGGACTACAACCAGTCGCTCCCTCCTCCCCCCAACCTCTTCGTTACGAGCTGCGAGGTTGTCGGCGGAACGTATAGGTTGAGGCTGGAAAGGGGAGGGCCCCCTCTGACGCCGCGGGGCAAGCCGCTGATAGAGGTCAACAGCACGCTCGTGCTGTACACCGGTTGCTCGCACCATCTAGTGGACGCGAGCAAGTTCGCCGACGCGAGCGGCAGCGTGCGTGTAGAGGTCGACCTCAGCTGCCCCGGCTCAAGCGCTGCGCGATCTCCCTAACCCTTTCGGTAAACTCGTCCGCCAAGCGCTCCGCGACCTCCCTGCGCTTGGCTTCGCACGTTACCCTGACGAGGGGCTCGGTGTTCGAGGCCCTCACGAGGACCCACGCGTCCTCCATGATCGCCTTCACCCCATCGAGCGTGCTCACCTCGTACTTGCCCTCGAGCTCCCTGCGCAGCTCCTCCACAACGCGGAACTTCAGCTCGTCGGGCACCTCGACCCTCCTCCTCACCACCGGGTACTGGGGCGGGACGACCTCCGACACCCTGCCCAACCTCGCGGCGGCTTCCGCGAAGTATAGCATCGTGAGCAGGCCGTCGTCCATGTTCGCGTTGCCCCACACCACGTAGTGGCCGCTGCTCTCGACGCCCAGCACCGCCCCGCTCCTCGCGATCTCCCTCACCATGAACGTCCTGCCCACGGGGACCCAGCGGACCCTGTGGCCGCGGGCTCTCACGAGCTCTTCAAGCACCATGGAGCACTCCACGTTGGCTACGACATCCCCGTAGCCCATGCCCTCGAGCATCACGACGGCCGCTTGCTCGGCCGTGAGTACCCTCCCCGCGTTGTCGACGAATACCGTTCGATCGCCGTCGCCGTCGAAGGCAACCCCGAAGTGCGCGCGGCGCCGCACGACCTCCTCAGCCAGATCCCTCAGGCGATCCGGCGTGGGCTCGGAACCCCTTCCGGGGAAGCGGGGGTCTACGTCCGCGTTCAAGGTGTAGACTTCGTGCCCGAGATCGCGGAGGAGGCGCGGGGCTACGAGCGCCGCGGCGCCGTTGCCGCAGTCGACGACGATGCGGAGACCCGAGGCTTTCGCCTTGGACCGGAGGAAGCGGGCGTACTCGGGCAAAATGTCGAAGCGAGCGAGAGAGCCGGGCTCGCGGGGTCTCAAGCCGTCGGAGAAGAAGAGCTCACGGAGCCTCTGTATCTCGTCGCCGACCATGGGGTCGCCGCCCCGCTTGAAGAGCTTGATGCCGTTCCACTCCGGCGGCAGGTGCGAGGCGGTGACGTACGCCGCAGCGTACTCTTTGTGCAGCGCAGCGTACATGACGGCTCCTATCGGCACCACCCCCACGTCCACGACGCTCGAGCCTCCAGCTAGGATCCCGGACACAAGCGCCAAGTGGAGGGGTGGGGAGCTCAACCTAGCGTCCATGCCGACAGCGTAATCCCCCTCCTGGTAGTATGAGAGGGCCAGCCCGATCCTCGCCGCAACCTCTGGGGTGAGGTCGCTGCCGTAAACGCCCCGTATGTCGTATAGCCTGAAGATCGCGCTTAAGCGCTCAAGCACCATCGCCCACGCTTGCAGCATAGGGAATTAAGTTTTCCGCCAGCGCGCTTCAGCCGCGCTAGACCTCCGGCTCTACCAGCGCGTCGACGCACACTTTGTAGATGCGGGGCGCGTACTCCGACACCACGCGCGCGTCGAGGATCCGAACGCTCATCCCCCGGAGCGTTGCTTCGCGTTCGAGGAGCCTGAACGCCTCGCTGAAGAGGTCGCGCTCCGGCGCCCAATGGTAGAAGTGTATCACCCCTCCCCCCGGCTTCAAGCAGAGGAAGGCCCTATCCAAGAACTCGTGGGCGCCCTTGGGCAAGGGCATGACCACCCTGTCGCAAGCGCCGTACCACCGCTTAGCTTCAGTCCTCACGTCGCCTAGCACCGGGACGACCTTGCCTTCGAGCTTGTTCAAGCGCACGTTCTCGACCATGTAGCGGTACGCCTCGGGGTTCAGCTCGATGGCCACCACCTTTTCTACGAGCGGCTGCTTCTTCGCTATCATCAGCGCGTAGGGCCCCACGCCCGCGAACATCACCATGACCGTTTCACCGGGCTTCACCTGGCTAGCCACCCTGACCCTCTCCGTCGCCTCGCGCGGGGAGAAGTACACCTTCGTCGGGTCGAGCTTCAGCTTCACGCCGTGCTCCACGTGCACGACCTCCGTGCCGCCCTCGCCGGCGATGACCTCGTACTCCCGGAGCCGGAAAGCCCCCTTCCTCTCGGAAGCTTTAGCCAGGACGAGCCGCACGTTCCTGTGAACCCTCATGAGAGCCTCAGCGACGGCCCTCTTCACGTGGTCTGGAGTGCCCTCGGGGAACTCGAGGATCGCTACTGCCCCCTCGCGGGAACCGATGATGTCGAAGCTCGATGGCGCATACTTCACGTCCTCGCCGAGCGCCTCCTTAAGAAGCTCCTTCAGGCGCACGCTGACCCCCGCTCGGAGCCGCACCCCAGCCTGCTGCGCGCACGTTTTTTAAACCCGCGCGCCCCTACCCGCGGGGCGGTGACCGGGATGAGCCTTCCTGCAGGGTAGGAGCGAGGAGCGGAGCGAGCTGGGGATCACCGTAAAGAAGGAGGAGAACTTCAGCGAGTGGTTCACCCAAGTGCTAACCAAGGCGGAGCTCGTTGACGTGAGGTACGGAGTCCAAGGTTTTGTCGTGCACAGGCCGTGGGCGATGAAAATGATAAGGCAGATATACAAGATGTTCGAGGAGGAGCTCGAAAAGACCGGCCACGAGCCGGTCCTCTTCCCCTTGGTTATACCCGAAGAGTACTTAGAAAGGGAGAAAGAGCACGTAGAGGGGTTCAAGCCGGAAGTCTTCTGGGTCACTGAGGCTGGGGGGGAAAAGCTCGAGAGGAGGCTGGCTCTGCGGCCGACCTCGGAGACCGCGTTCTACTCCATGTACTCGCTGTGGATCCAGAGCTGGAGGGACCTGCCGCTCAAGCTCTACCAGAGCGTCGCCGTGTACAGGTACGAGAAGGCCACGAGGCCTTTCATCCGCGGCCGGGAGTTCCTGTGGATCGAGGCGCACTGCGCTTTCGCCACGAGGGAGGAGGCGCTGAAGCAGATAAAGGAGGACATGGAGAACACTCGGAAGGTGGTGTGGGATAGGCTGGCGATCCCCTTCCTCTTCCTCCGGAGACCCCCCTGGGACAAGTTCGCCGGAGCCGAGGATACGTACGCCGCTGACACGATACTGCCGGACGGCAGGGTCCTCCAGATCTCCTCGACCCACGATCTGGGCCAGCGCTTCGCGAGAGCCTTCAACATCACGTTCGTGGACAGCAAGGGGCAGCGCCACTACGTTTGGCAGACGTGCTACGGGCCCGGGATATGGCGGATCGTCGCCGCCCTGGTAGCGATCCACGGGGACGATAAGGGGTTGGTCCTCCCCTTCGACGTGGCGCCGGTGCAGGTGGTGATCGTGCCCATCTACTACGGGGAAGAGCGGGAAGCCGTCGTGAGGAAGTGCGAGCGCATCAGGGAGCTGCTGGCGGGGGCCGGCTACCGGGTGCTCGTGGACGCTAGGGAGGACCGGACGCCCGGCTGGAAGTTCAACGATTGGGAGCTGAGAGGGGTCCCGCTGCGGGTGGAAGTGGGGAAGAGAGAGGTCGAGGGCGGCTTCGTAACGGTCTTCAGGAGGGATCTCAGGAGGAGGATGACCGTTAAGGATGAGGAGCTGCTCGGCACGGTGGCTAAGCTGAGGGAGGACATCCTGGAGACGCTGAAGAGGAGGGCTAGGGAGTACTTCGAGTCGCGGCTCGCGAAGGCTAAAAGCAAGGAGGAGGTCGTAGAGGCGGTGAAGAGCGGTAAAATCGTCTACATGCCCTTCTGCGGCCGCGAGGAGTGCGCGGAGAGCATGAGAGCCGAGATCGAGGGGTTGCGCGTCAGGGGTACGGAGCTGGACCACGCGGAAAGCGATTACGGCCGTTGCGCGTGGTGCGGGGAGAAAGCGCGCTTCATGGTCTACGTGGCCCGCGCGTACTAGGGCCGCGCTAGAGGATCGCATCGTAAGCTAGGAGCGCCATGTCCTTTGCTGCTTCAGCCGCCAGCTTGGTGTACACGGCTCTGGCAGCTTCCACGATCTTCTCCCTCTCGGAGCGGGGAGCACGCTCGTACTCCTCGATCACTTCCCGCATCTTGGGGTAGACGGCTAAGGCTAGCCTCAGCGCGGCGTCAACTTCTCTCTTGCTCAACAGCTTGAACACGGAGCGGGAGCGCGAGAGCGCCTCCTCGATGGTGCCGGCGGCAACGATTTCGTAAACCTTCGCCACCTTGCCCGGCGTCCAGCGCAGGACCCTCCCGATCCTCTGCACCATCTGCCTAACCTGCCCAGAGCCCGAGAGTATGACCGCGACGTCCGCGTCCGGCACGTCGATACCCTCGTCGAGCACAGTCGTCGAAACTATGACGCGGAGGAGACCGCGCCGGAACATCTCGAAGGCTCTCAACCGCTCGCCCCTCGGGGTATCCCCCGTGATGAGCGCGCACCTGCTCTCCACCTCCTTCACGGCGCTGTAGGCGACCTCTGCCTGGTCGATGTACTGGCAGAAGACCAGGATGTTCCCCTTCTCGGACCTCACGATATCCTTCAGCGCTTGCAGCTTGGCCTTCGCCTTGGCCGCGACCCTTATCAGCTCGGAGGTCTGGCGAGGGCCTCCCGCGCCCGAGGCGATCCTCGAGTACTCCTCGGCCTCCTCCGGGTCGAGCTCGACGAGAACTTTCTCCAGCTGCAAGGGCGCTAGGAGACCTCTGAGCACCAGCCTAAAGTAGGACGTCGTGTAAACCGGGTTGCCGCCGACCTTGTAGATGAGGGACTCGTTCTTATCCGCCCTCTCGGGCGTCGCGGAGAGGACCAGGCTGTACCTGGCCTTGATCCTCAAAGCGATCTCCTTGAACGTTTCAGCGGGGAGGTGGTGGCCCTCATCGTAGATCACGAAACCGAACTTGCCGTAGATCTCCGCTACGTTCTTCGCCGCGCTGTGGTACGTTGCCACAGTAACCGGCCCCAGCTCCTTTTCCCCTCCGGCTATCAAGCCGGCTCTCAAGCCCAAGCACTCCGAGATCCTCCTCGCCCACTGCTTGGCAAGCTCCACGGTGGTCACGCATACCAGAGTCGGCACCTTCAGCTCTGCGATCGCCGCTAACCCGACGTAGGTCTTCCCGGCGCCAGTAGGCATCACGACGGCGCCCCGCCGCCCGGCCCTCCTCCAGGCGTCCAGCGCTTCCTCTTGGAACGAGTAGAGAGAGAACGCGACCTTGGGGATCTCCAGCTTCTCGAGGGGCCACCGCACCTCGTCCACCACCCGGAAGCCCATACCCTCGGCTAAGCTCCCGAGAAGGGGGACGAGAGAGTACGGGACCCTGACCGCTCGGTCCGAGAGCACTCTCACCATGCGGAGCCTCCTCGCCACGAGCTCCACCCCGCTTTCGGCAACCCTCTGCTTGTAGTACTCAACCGAAAGCGCTTCCTGCAGCTTCTCGAGCTCGGCGCCGCTCAACCGGCGGGGGAAGATGGCCAGCGCCCCCCGAAGGCCGCGCTCCTTTACGACCACAGCTCCAGGGGGCGCGCTGAGAGACCCAGAGAACCTCCTGACGAGCTCCACCTGCTTCTCGCTCAAAAGGGGGTCTAGCTGGAGGAGAGCGTCGAGCAGCGCCTCAGGAGCCCTTTCTGGCTCCGCACCCCACTCGAGCATGAGGTCCAGCGCCGCCTCCACATCCAGCGCGACGTAGTTCACGCGCTCCCCCCTCACGGTCCGGGGGTCCAGTTTCGCGCACAACCGCACGAGCTCTTTGCAGAGAGCATCGCGACCGCTGGGCAACACGAGCAGAACCCCCCTTTCTGCCTCCTGGTCCCTCAGCGCCCTGTCCTCCCCCAGGATCTCGTCGACGAGCTTCGAGCCGGCGGCGCCGAAAGCCTTCGGGAGCAGATCCCTCGCCACCGCCGGCTTCTTCAACAGGTTCTCGACGGTAACCACCCACTGCCTCTCCTGAGGATCCCACCGACCGACCCCCTTCGCCAGCTCCTTCAACTCCAAGATCTCATCCCACGTTCGCTCGCTGACCAGTAGATCGTTTCCTACGCGCACCATGAAGCGAATCCTTCGATCAGTCACTCCCCCCATTCCGCCGCCCCTCTGCCCAGTGGACCGCCTAAAGCCTAGCGCGGAGAAAACGCGGTCGCGATACGTTTATCGGCGATGAAGAGCTGCACCCCCGTGGGCCCGCTGGAGCTGTGACCGGCGGGCCAATTAAGTAGAAAAGCGCGGGAAAACCGCGCGCTAGTGATGAGGGTAGAGACGGTCGAGCCTGCGGCGATGAGATGAAACCCGCGGGGCTGACGCGTAAAAAATAATTCTACCTTAAAGCCGAGAGCCCCGTGACCCCCGTGAGCGGCGACCGGTGGAAGCTCGAGGTGATGAAGGGCATCGGGCTACCGGCTATGCGCCTAAAGCCGCGCGAATGGGCGCTCCTCCTGCTGTACGCCGACGGGCAGAGCCCCCTGAGAGGTGAGGAGTGCTTCCACATGACCTTCTTCATGATGCAAGTTCCGCCGGTGTCCTTCAAGCCCCTCCTCTTGTCGTTCTTCTCACCGGAGTTGCACGGCGCGATCAGAGAGCTCGTTGAAGAGGGGCTTGTGAAGGCTGTAGCCGACGAGAGCGCAGGAACCGAGCTCTACAGGCTGACTGAGAGAGGGCTCGCTGAAGCGGCGAAGCTGGTTGAGGAAGTGAAGCACTCGTGGGTTTTCGTCGGAAGCGTGCTAGCGCGCGAGGGCAGCAAAGTCTTAGGCGAGCTCGACGCGCTGAAGAAAACCTATAACGGAAAGGATTTAGCGGAGTGGGTGGACATACTGATCAAAAAAATAGATTCGCAGGAAAACATTTTAGAAAGAGTTTTCGATGGAGACGAAATATCGTACTTAAAGAAAATCTATAAGCAATACTACAAGGCGAGGCATACAGCGCAGGTACTCGGCTCGCCGAAGTCCAGGTTTTAACCGCCGCCGAGAGCTTCCTCCAGAACCTCCTCGAGAGGCTCCAGCGACCAAGCCCCACCGCGCAAACCGAGGTGGGCGGTTAAGCCGTGGAAGACCCCTTCCGAGGGGTCGACAAACGCCAGCAGCTCGGCTTTGCGCACACCTTCCACGGAGAGCAGGCCGGCGTGCATCTTCGGTAGCTCTTCCGGCCGCACGTCGAGGAGCATCACGAGTGTGCGCTCGCTTCCCTGCAGCGCTAGCGCGTTTACCAGCGAGGGAACCCTCGAAAGAACCGAGAACAGAGACAGCGCCAGCCTAACGCTGTCGGTTTCAACCCTGTAGATTATCGGGAACTCCAACCTCTTCGGTTCCACGCAGTTGGCCACCCAGAGCGGTTTAACATGGTTCCTAAAATGGTACGACACCAGCTGCTGGGAGGCCTTGATCCTCTCGCCCACCTTGCTCAGACTGAGGAAGCAGTCCTTCTCCTTCTCCCTCAGTATCAGGAGGTCTAGAGCGTCCACCGCCTGCACGCTGCGCGCCTTCGCGCCCGGCGCGGGCTGAGCTTCGCGCAGAGCTGCCGGAAGATCGCTCCACCTCACTTCGACGCTAGAGCCCGCGTGCGCCACAAGCCGGCTCTCGCCCGGCACGTACCTCGCTTCCCACTCGGCAACCCACACCTCTTCGACCGTTACCGGCAGGAGGTAGGCGAAACGCCGCTCGAGCCCCAGCGGCGGAGTAGCTTCCACAAGCAGCTTCACGCCATCGGAGCTCCAGACCTTCCTCGCACTCCGCACGTAAGGGATCTGAACACGCGAGAGGATGCTCAGGAAGCTCGGGGAGTACTTGCACAGCAGATAGGTTGGAGACAAACCCATCGCCTTGTAGTCGACCCAGAACCTCAGCCAAGCGCTCGCCCCCAGCTTGCGAACCTTGAGGCTCACATAAGAGGGAGAAACCCCAGCAGCTTTCGCCACGTCGGAATAGCTGAGAGAGCGCGCCGCAGCGCACAGGATTCTGAACTCGGTCTGCGAGAGCTTCCTCCAGAACAAGGTTCACCCCCAAAATTTTTCACAAAGGCTCATTTTATATTTTTCCTGGCCATGCGGCTTCGCTAAGCAAGCATGGGCAGCTGTGCCGCACACGCTAAAGCATTTAAACCCCCGCATACAACCTCCAACCTGAGGAGCCATGAAAAAGAGGCTAGAGGAATTCGAGGAGGAAGAGGAGGAAGAATGGGAAGAGGAGGAGGAAGAGGAAGAAGAATTTGAAGAGGAATGGGAGGAAGAAGAAGAGGAAGAGGAGGAGTGGGGAGAGGAAGAAGAGGAAGAGTGGTAAACCGCTGAGATCAAGTTCTCCTCCAAACTTTTGTTTGGTAAAGTTCTCCGCACCTGACTGCCCTCCCTATGTTAGCGCGCGCCTATGTTAGCTCAGCTAGGTCAGACACGAGGTTTCTGATTCTGAGCAAACACGCCCATCCTCCAGCTCTGGGGCTGCCAGCCGCCTCCGGCGGGGGCGCACGCTCAACATAGCATTGGCCGCGCAGGAAGCTCGCCACCACACTTTCCTGGTACTCCGCGAGCTTCCTTGCTGCGTCAACCAGCCCTTTAACCGGTTCCGAATAGGTCATGCGCTCAGCTTCGTCGCCTACCTCCTCCAAGATCTTCGCCGCTAACCTGGCGTCCACCAGGAACAAGCGCGATTGGGCGCCGATCTCGGGCGATTGAATGGAGCTCCGTATCAAGCGCACAGCGAGGAAGTAGAGCCTATCCAGCTTGTCATCGCGAGCCCTCACAGACTCGAGAGCGGCCGCGTCGCCCGACTCCAAAGCGGCGGCTGCGTCGACGTACATGCTCCTGGAGAGGGAGTCCATCCTCGAGAGTACCCCTTTTACGTCGTACTCGCCTTTGATGAAGCACTGCAGCACCAGCTTGCTACCGCTCTCTTCGACGACCTCGAGGCCCACTAGGAGCTTAAGCAGCTTTTCAAGCCCACCCTTCAGCAGGTCGTCCGCCGGCTTCTTCACCTCTATCACGTCGTAACCAGCCAAGTACGCTTTCACAACATCGCGAATCCCGCCCCCTTCAATCCTCCTAGCCTTCGCTTCCTCCTCCTTGTCCCCTAGGGGCTTGAGGAGCAAGCCTCCCTCCACCGTCTCCGCCACAAGCACGCTTCCCGAACCCAACCCCCTGCTCTCCACCCAGCCACGCGGTAGGGACACATAGATGCTTCTACCTATCTTCACAAGCCGCCTCAGCTCACCTCTGGATGCGCGAAGCACGAGAGAATGCTGCAGAGGGCGGTAAAAGAGGTTTTGAAGCTGGCGAGCCCCGCCCCCTTTCGAACCGGGGGCCTGCCGGTTCCCGCCGGCTGCCGCAGCTTCATCCCCCGCGCGACGCGCCGGTCGCTGCGGGCGCCAGGCTACAGCCGGCCGCTCTACCGCTGAGCTACGCGGGGCATACACGTGGTCCCCGCGCCCGGAGGCCCGGGGGGCGGGGCTCCGAAAAGGCTTCTAGAGCGCAAGCTTTTAAGCTTAGCGCCAGTGCCGCTGGAGCCCGGGTGCTGACCCGCTACTCCTCATCGCCCTCTAGCTCCAGCACTTCGACCTCAGAACCCTTTCTACGAGAGACGGCGATCGCCAGCGCGGCTACGGCCAGCGCTCCTGCCGCGATCAAGTAAGCCCTGCGGGGCACGTAGACCAGCGTAGTCTGCGCCCCGCCGCTCTTGACATCAAGCGAAGTTCGAAGCCCTAGCTCCGGCACCGCCACCTCGTAAACGCCTGGCTTCAGGTCCAGGGCGGCGGTTCCACCGCTGTCTGTCGTAGCCGTAGCCGAAACAGGCCCCTTAACTTCGATGCGGGCGTTGGGGACGGGCCTCCCTAGGAGGTCCACCACTTTTACGAAGACCTTGGACACGTCCGCCACGATCACGTAGCCGCTGCGGCTTGCTTCAACGCCGATGATTCCCTCGGCGAGCGTGACGTTGCCTTTGCGCACTACGTAGCTGTAGCGCCCTACCGGCACATCCTCAAAGATGGCTCTTCCCCCGACTTCGCTGGACACGTACTGCGCCCCGTCACCCCTCAGCGTTATCGTAAACCCTGCCACCTTGCCTCCGTTAGGGTACGTTACAGTGATCTCGAAGTCCACGAGCGAGGTGTTCAGCTCCACGTACGCGTCTCCCCCCTCGACCTTCGCGCTGGCGCGCCCCACCTCCCTCCCTCCCACGACGGCGCTGACCACGTACTCGCCGGGGGGGATGTCGCTGAAAACGCAAGCGCCGTTTACCGCGGCGGCAAGCTCCCTGAGCGCGTTCCCCGCTCCAGCCAGCAGGATCGTGGCGTTGCGAACCGGCTCGCCCCTAGCGTCGACGACGCTCACGTACACGCTGTAGCTGTAGGCTGGGAGCCTGAGCTTCGGTGCGTACCCGTATAAACTCAGGTTGTAGGCCAAAACACCCTTCCTGTACGCGAGCGCCGCGACAGCGCCGCTCGAGTGGGGGATCGAGATGGCGGCGCTGCTGCCCGCAGCGATCCGCCGGCTCCCAACCACGTAATCGTAGGGTCCGGGGTTCTCGACTTCGAGGCTGCAGGCTCCGAGCGCGGCCCCGAAGCCGGGTAGCGGGCGGAGTAGCGTCGGGTTATTGGGGAAAGCGCGGCCCAGCGCGTCCTCGGCCTTAGCGTAGCCGCCGAGCTCCACCCGGCAGCCGGCTGGTCTGTTCGCGTAGACGTACGCGGCTCCCGGGGCCTTCCTGAGCTCCGAGTAGTAGAGGGCGGTGACCTTAAGCTCCACCGCCACCCCCCGCAACCGATCCAGCAGGGGCTGGAGGGGGTCGGCCGCCAAGATCGCGACGCTGTAGAGCGTCACGTTCCCAGCCGCAAGCGGTATCGTGAGCACCTCCTCGCTTAAAATCGTGAGCTTCAGCCCGGTCAAGGAGTCGACGCAGCTCGCGTTCCTCAACAACGCGCTG
>Ga0080004_1141018_pt1 | contig 11442 bp, 10 predicted proteins | sample WasSprMetagenome_FD_69207 | JGI IMG/M metagenome (GOLD analysis project Ga0080004, IMG submission 69207) | Sulfidic aquatic microbial communities from Washburn Spring, Yellowstone National Park, USA - WS (SPADES assembly) (version 2) | ecosystem: Environmental > Aquatic > Thermal springs > Hot...
ACATAAAGCCTCATTACTACATATATTTGATGTTGCACGCTCCCTCCTAATATGCTGCTCCCTAGTCTGCAAGATCATCACAAACCCCCTCTCAGATCCATCCACCGTGCTGGTTAAACCAATAATCCTGCCAGGCATTTGTCTAACAAGCTTATCATCCCATCTACATGCAAAAATGCCCAGCAATGGACCTCCAAAATTCATTGGATTACCGAGGGGTTGACCCTCACCGACAACTATATCTGCACCATAATCTCCAGGGGCCTTCAAAACCCCAAGGGATATTGGGTCTATGCCAACAATGAATAGGGCGCCCACACCATGAGCTATGGACGCCACCTCATCAACACCTGTCTCTATGAATCCAAGATATGATGGATTTTCAACGTAAATTGCAGCCACATCATTTGACGCAACCCCCCTAAGCTTAGATAGATCTATACATCCACTCTCCCTATCATAATCAGCCATAATTATGGAGATGCCATGAGGCTCAGTATAAGTCTTCAAGGTTGTAAGCCTATCTGGGCTAATGATCTTTGGCACAATAACCTTCCTCCTACCCGTAACCCTAACAGCCATTAAAGCAGCTTCAGCGAGGGCTGAAGCCCAATCATACATGGATGCATTGGCCACATCCATCCCAGTCAACTCACAAATTAGGCTTTGAAACTCAAATAAGGCTTGAAGCATCCCCTGGGAAATCTCAGCTTGATATGGCGTATAGGATGTTAGGAACTCACTTCTACCAACAATACTCTTAACTGCTGATGGGACATGATGAGGCCAGCAGCCAGCTCCAAGGAATATTGGCATATCCATTAAGCTAACATTATCATCCAAAACGCCACGAACAAACTTATAAACTTCTAACTCAGACATGGGGCCAGGAATATTCAATTCACCCTTAAACTTAACAGACTCCGGAATATCCTTGTAAAGCTCAGAGACATCACTGACTCCAATGGTTTTAAGCATCTCCTCCAAAACCTTCTTCGAAGAATTTGGTAGGTATGGATGCGCATCCACCATACAATTCACAATAGAAAGTTAAGTTATCCACGATTTAATCTTGTCGATTAAGTAGGAGTCAAACAAATTATTATTAAGGTGGAGAGGACATAAAATTTAAGGAGTATGTGAAGGTCTATGATGAGGATTGGGAAGCCCATCCCAGTAATATTGATCATTATATTGACAATTCTAAGCCTACACATAAACCTATACCAAACCAATGCTCAAATTATGGGTTCAAGTGGGAAGAGAATTATAGAGATACATGCAAACTACGCAATAGTAAGAGATGAAATATACATACCTGAAGTTATTGTAAATCTAACCCAACACATACCAAAACAATATTCAAATGAGTTATTCATGGTTAAAGCCTACGATGAAAAGGGAGTTAGAGATTTAGCAATAGAGGATGAGGAGAATGGAGTCAAAATAGTGGTTTTAGGGGAGGTTAAAGGGAAGATTACCATAGAAACATACCTAATAAACCATTTGAAGACAACCGCAGACAAATATGTATTCCAATACCCAATATACCCAATACTGGATGTGACAATTGAAGCATTCAACACCACCATAATATATCCAGCGGAAACATTGAATGTCACCACAATAATACCGCCAACAAACATAACCACGATGGGTGCATGGCAAGCGAAATACGCACAATCCCCACTACCAATGCAAACCACAATAGAATTATACACATCATTCAAAGCAAGCATAACGCCAATAGTGATCGATAGGATAATTAGATATGTGAACATGGGACAAGAAATAGGAGTGAAGGATGAAATTACAGTTAGGAATCCAACGGATACCACCATAAGTAGGGGGGCTGGATTCAAATTCAACATGCCACCAGGAACATCCATATCCTCAGCCACAGACCCACTTGGACCAGTAAACTACAAAGTAAACTCAACATCCACAGCCACAATAGTAACAATATACCCGAGAATAGACCTGCAAAGTGGATGGACATACGACTTCACACTGGAATACAAACTCCCAAGGGAAAGATATGTGGCTGGAGGACAACAGGAGACCCTCACAATACCAACAGACACCATAATACAGACACCAATAAAGCAAATGAATGTAACCGTGAAATTCAGTGAGGGAACAAAAATCTTGAGTTACACTGGAAACCCAGCGAAAATTGAAGGCACAACATTAAAATATGATTTAAGTGGATTCATAGCAAAAGATTATGGAGCAAGCAATTTAAAGGCAACATACATACCAGGGCAAACCCCAATGCAAATACCAATAAACATACTGGCATACACGATAATAGCATTGACAGCCACATCCACAATATACCTAAAATACAGGTTCAGCAAAGTGAAAACAGCTACAAAGGTAAGCTACATAAGAACCATATACGATGCATACTTGAAGGAGAAGGACCTATACGTAAAACTTAAGGAAACCATTGAGAAATATGGGGATGAAGAAATAAGCAGAAAGCAATACCTTGAGGAGAAGAAGAGGATAATGGATGAAATAAAAGCTTTAACTGATAAGATAAACGAAGCGAAAATGAAGGTTGAATCTGAGGAAGCAAAAAGCAAAATAGGGGAAATAGAGGAGGAGATGGGGAAGCTTAAAGCATTAATGGATAGAATTGAAGATATTGAGGGGAAGAGGATCTCAAAAACTATAAGGAGGGTTGAGTACCAAAGAATAAGAGACGCCAATGAAAAGGCATACGCAAGAATAATGAGGAGGATAGATGCGAGAATAAATGAACTGAGGGAAATAAAACTGTAGAGGGGATGGGGCTACGCCAATAGAAATCACATTAGACTACGAGAAATGTATAAGATGCGGAAACTGCATGCAATCATGCCCAGTGGAAGTATACACAATGGATTCCAATGGAAACATAAAACCATCAAGAATAAGCCTATGCATTGGATGCAGAATATGCGAAGCAGAATGCCCAAGAAATGCAATAAAAGTAACCATAAAATAAATCCACATCCATATATGTGGATTAATGGTTAAATGCCTAAAATGTGGGAAATGCTGCATTGAAACACAAATGCCACTCACACATAGAGATATAGAGAGAATTGAAAGGCTTGGATACAGGAGATGGGAATTCACCGTGGAAAATGATGGTAAACCCACACTAAGAAACATAAATGGACACTGCTACTTCCTAAACCCAAAAAACATGAAATGCAAAATATATAGGGATAGACCTGAAGGATGCAGAATATACCCAGTAGTATACATTGAGGGGGGATATGTGGGCGTAGACGATGAATGCCCAGCCTCAAAAACAGTGACTATAAGGGAAATATGTAAAAAGAAGCCTAAACTAATCAAATTATTAATTGAAGTGGAGGGGTTGAGAAATGAAAAGGATAGTTAAAGGTATAAAGAGGATACTAAGTGAAGAAGCATACTGCCCAAACTGCGATAGATTCGTAAAAGTTGACGTGGAAGTAAAAACTTATGGTGATAGGAGAATTGAAGTTAAAAAATGTAGTGTATGTGGGAGGGTAATTGAGGAAAGAGAGTATTACGTTGAAGTCTAAGTTAATACACCAATCTTCTTGGCAGCCTCAGTCAAAGAGTCAACAACGTAATTCAAATCATCAATGCTGTGAGTGGCGTTTGGCTGGAATCTAATCCTAGCAGTCCCCCTTGGAACCCATGGGTAAACCACTGCTTGAACGAATATATGATAATCATTGAATAGCATCCCCACCAACTGCTGAGTCTTCTTCTCATCACCAATCATAACTGGAGTTATGGGCGTCTTGGTATTGCCAATATTAAACCCTCTATCCACAAGGGACTTCTGGAAGTATCTAGCATTGCTCCATAGCCTCTTTAAAGGCTCATCAGTTGAGGAAAGCAGGTCTACAGCTGCAATTATAGCTGCAACGTCAGGTGGATTCAATGCACTACTAAGAAGATGTGGCCTAGCCCTCTGCTTGAGATACTCCACAACCTCCTTTGAACTGGCAATGTATCCGCCTATAACGCCGAAGGCTTTGGATAAAGTCCCCATCTCAATATCTATCCTATCATGAAGTTTGAAGTGATCCACAATGCCTCTACCATGATCCCCTAAAACACCCTCACCGTGAGCATCATCAACATACACTATTGCATCATACTTGTCAGCCAAATCAGCAATCTTATCCAGTGGAGCTATATCGCCATCCATACTGAAGACACCATCAGTTATTATGAATCTCCTCCTGGAATCCTTAGCCTCCTTCAACTTAGCCTCCAAATCCTCCATATTCAAATGCTTGTATATCAGCCTCTTAGCCTTCGTAAGCCTTATACCATCAATTATGCTACCATGATTAAGCTCCTCACTAATTATTGCATCCTCATCCCCAACCAAAGCTGATATGGAGCCCACATTGGCAACGTAGCCAGATTGGAATAGTATTGCAGCCTCCCTACGCTTAAACTTTGCAAGCTTCTCCTCAGCCGCAATATGTAGATCTGTGGTTCCAGATATTGGGCGAACAGCCCCAGCCCCAACACCATACTCCTCTATAGCTCTAATGGCAGCCTCCCTAATCTTAGGGTGATTTGCAAGTCCAAGGTAATTGTTGGAGCACATTAAAATATACTCAACCCCCCTAATCACAACCCTATTATCTGGAGGCCCAACCCTAATTCGCTCAGCAAAGTATAATCCCTGAGCCTTCAAATTCTCCAATTCGGCTTTAAGATACTCAGTTCTCCTACCCAAAACAATCACCAAAATATTTTAAGGCAACAAGGGGATATAATTCTACCCATCATAGAGTATAGGTTTACTTGAAGGATAATTCAACTTGATCCCCAACCCTCCAATCAGCATAGCCATTAACATGGCGATCAAAGATCACCTTTAAGAGTGGGTTACCAATATAGCTCCCCAAACCCTTAACCATTAAACCATCAACGTAAACTTTGCATTTAGGTTTAAATAGGGAATATGGATGGGTATGGAAGTATATTTCTCCTAGAGATACCCCATCAACATAACGTACAGATCCAAATCCATTAAACCCGAGAATTGCACCATAATTGTAGTGTGGTATTCCACCATCAACCCAGAGAAGTCTATCATCAACCATAAGCATTAAACCGCACTGGAAGTTGAAAATTGTTTTTGGCTTAAGCCACATGTAGTTTTCACATATCTCCTCAACTGTAAGGGGATTCTCAATTTGACTTGACTTTGGAAGTAGATTTACCGTTTCACGAAGATCAATTCTTAATCCCCCCAAAGCTCTATATGGATCATGTAAACTCCTAAACTCCAAGTGCATGTGGATATTGGACCATGGGGATAGGAAGCCTGAAACAATTATCTTACCAATGGGGTCCCCTAAATGGAGCTTCTCACCCGGCTTTACATTGGGTTTTACATGGAGAATTTTCAAAACAACATCTTCACCAACCCTTATCAATGTTAGGTAATCGAAGGGGGAGGCATCAGCCCTCCTAACTGGACACTCAAACTTCTCAACTTCCAAGACAATCCCCTCATCGATGGGCATAAGCCCCTCACCCTCAGGATAATATATGTCTATGGCTGATGAGGATCTATGGGATGGATATGGACTGTTGAAGAAGCTAAACCAGCATCCATTGGGTATTTTCAATTTAAACCCCATACAATCCGCAATGGCTTTGAATTCACCTATAAACAGTCACCAACACATTTTTAAATTGAATGGGTTTATATGTATTCAAGTCGACTGTAAACGTAATGGTGATCGACAAATGTCGAATAAAGTCGTGATAATAGGATGTGGAAGAACACCCTTCGGAGAACACTACGAGAAAGACCCCGAAGAATTAATAGAGCAAGCCGGGTTAAAGGCATTGGAATCAGCTGGAATAGAGAGGAAGGATCTTGATGCAGCAATGATATCAAACTACTTCCTACAATTAACAAACAAGATAGGCCTAGAAGAGGGATTCCTATCTGAGATCCTAGATCTCCACATACCCATAGAGACTGCCAGATCATTCAATTCAGCAGTAAACTATGCATGTAACGCCATAGAAGCTGGCAAATATAAAATTGTACTGGTGGGTGGAATTGAAAAGATGAATGACAGACTTGACAAGATTAGAGATGACATAATGATGCTAATGGACTCATGGAGCTATTATGCTGGTGGAAGCATGGAGGCACATCACGAGCTAATGCTAAGGGAATACATTAAGAAGCATGGTTTAAGGGGGAGCGACTTGGAAGGATTAATGAAGGCTCTAGCATACATATCCCACAAAAACCATGAATATGGCTCCAAAAACCAAGATGCACAATTCTACAGAGTAAAAGTTGACGTGGAAACAGTCATCAAGGCTAGGGCTGGGAAAATCCTTGGACTATACGACTATGCACCCATATCAGATGGAGCCACAGCAATAATACTAGCCAGTGAGGAAAAGGCAAAGGAAATCGGCGTGAAGAGGGGGGTTAGCATATTGGGGAGGGGGGTAGCCACAGACTACCTATCATACCCCTCAAGGGAGGATTTAGCTGGATTCAAATCAACCAGGATAGCTGCAAGGAAAGCCATGGAAGAAGCTAAAGTGGGAATTGAAAGGATAAAGCTAATGGAGCTATACGATCAATCAACATTAATGGAGCTAATAGCACTAGAAGATATTGGAGTATACAGTCCAGGAACAGCTTGGAAGGCAATAATTGAAGGCATGGAAAATAAGAGATACACGTACAAGGCTGGTGAAAGTGAAATATATGCTAACACCAATGGTGGACTAAAAGCCGATGGAAACCCATATGGAGCCACTGGAGGCGCACAGATAATTGAAATATACCTCCAATTGATGGGGAAGGCTGGAGATAGACAGATACCCATAGGAGATGGGGATTACGCATTAAATGTGGAACATGAAGGGTTTGGAACGAAAACATATGTAAACATTTTCGGGAGGTGGGAATGGTGAGTTCAGAACCCATAGAGAGGAGGGTAAGCTACATATCAGATAGGCTACGTGGAAGCATATGTCCAATATGTGGAAGAAGATACTTCAAGCCAAGATACTACTGCCCAAAATGTGGAAGGAAGAGTATGGGTAAAATGGAGGAGACAAGCTACCTGTACAGCAAGGGGGTTCTGGAAGTATGCACATTAATAGACGACCCCACAAACAAATTCAGAACCCTCTCACCATACATCTATGGAATAGTTAGAATACCAGATGCAGACATAAGAATACCTGCAAGGCTAACAGACCACATACAAAACTCACAATTCAAACCGGAGGATTATGAGGGGAGGGAAGTCGTATTCAGGTTTAGGAGGAGATATTCAACGGAACCCCATGAAATAGTGCCCACAACATCACTCACATTCACCTTCACAGACGAATACTACCCATACATACCATACGAAACTAAAGAGCCAAAGGAGCCATCTGAGAAGCCTGGAATAGTTGGATATGCATTATACACATCCAGATTCAGGATAAGGGAAGGAGAGATTGAGAGGGCGGTGCCATTCCTAGATGAAGACTCAATAACCGCTGCCGTGGAAGCTGGAAAACTTGCACTAATACAGGCTGCATTGCATGGGTGGAGAATCAAGAAGGTTTATGTGGGAACAGAATCAAACCCATACGCAGTAAAACCAATAGCATCAAAAGTTGCACAAGTACTGGATCTAGGAGAAAACCTAGGGGATGGAGTTAGAGGGGTAGATGCCATAGACACGGAATTCGCATGCAAAGCGGCTACAAGCATGTTCAAAGATGCAGCGGCAATATCAAAGTACATGGCTGAAAGGGGGGAGGAATACTTCACAATGGTCATAGGGGCAGACAACTCGCAGGCAGCTCCAAGAGATCAGCCTGGAGGGGAATTGGACTACTTCGTAGGATACGGTGCAGCAGCATACATAATAGGTAACATGGATGTGATAGCTGAAATAGAGGGATGGTACTCAGTAACCTCAGATACACCTGACTTCTGGAGGAGGGATGGACAGAAGTACCCACTACATGGAGGGAGATTCACAGGTGAACCAGCATACTTCAAACATATAATTAAAGCTGCAAAGAAGCTTATGGACAAAATGAATCTAACACCAAAAGACATAAACTACTTCGTCCCACACCAGCCAAACGCCAAATTCCCACTACGGGCCGCCAGAAGACTGGGATTCAGGGAAGAGCAATGCATACCATCATTAAAAGTAACGAAATTTGGAAACCTATACTCCGGGTCAAGCCCAGCAGGGTTAGCTGCAGTTCTAGATATTGCCAAACCATACGAGAAGATCCTCCTAACAAGCTTCGGATCAGGGGCTGGAAGCGACGCATACCTAATAACTGTAACCCCAAAGATAATTGAGAAGCGTAAGAGAACTGAGAAATTCAACGTTGAATGGCAAAGCAGCAACCCACACCTAATATACCTAGACTACCACACATACAGGAAGTTTAAAGAGGGAATATAAAAAATAATTTTTATTTTTTATATCAACCAATTCATGGCATGTCAAAGCTTATTCTGCTTAAGGATGAGGTCTACGGATGGGTAGCTTTCACCTGCAAGTCCATGTATAAATGCTCCACCACTAATGCAAAGCATACCACCAGTACTCAGTATAATCCTATCCAAACCATACTTGACGATCTCAGCAGTGGTATCCCCGCCGAGGAATATTAAGCCTAAACCTGCAATTAGCTTTGTAAGTTCAACGCCATTGGAGAACCCCTTCTCATATACGCCTAAAGGTCCAGCCCTAATCCTATAAACCTTCTCTTGAAGCCTCTTAGCATAAATCTCCACAGTTTCGCTTCCAATATCCATTATTACACCATTACATTTACCCATATCCTCTAAGTGAATCTCCTTTACTTCGCCATTATCTAGAACCACAAAGTCCACTGGGTGGGCAACATTAAACTTTTCAGCCAAAATCTTAGCGGCTTCAAAATCCTCCCTAGACATTTTCGATTCTAGGAAGGAGTTGTTTCTGGGGCCGAGATCGTAACCCTTAACCCTAGCCACAAGCTGGCCTGGGAGGCCTCCAGTGAACCCCTCCATCTTAGATAGTATGGATGTTAGGTACTGTATCTTCTGGAGCTTAGCCCCACCCATAATTATGGCGCAATCCTTAGCGTTCTTCATAACCTCACTTAAAGCTTTAAGTTCATACATGGATCTAAGTCCAACCCAAGTTCTAGCAATGTAGGGGAGGGCCATTACACTCGTGTGGGCTCTATGCCATACTGGTATGGCATCATTAACACAGCTCTTTATAACCCCCTTAAAGAACTTTATGAATTGGGATTTATCAGGATTCCACTTCTGCTCCTCCTCAAACATCCTAATATTGTCCAGTAACAGTATTTCATGCTCCCTAAGACCCATAATCCTAGACTTCGTCTCCTCAGTGAAGACATTATCCTTTGGGATGAAGTCTATATCTATCTTTGAGGGTAGAAGCTTCCTCAAAGCAACCCAATGCTGCTTCAATGATATGAAGTCCTCATCCCCAGGCCTACCCTGATGAGCCACAACCACTAAACCAGCATACTCTGATAGGAGTTCAAGTATGTGGGCGTAGGCAATGATCCTCATATTATCCTCCATTATCCTACCATCAACCACAGGTATGTTTATGTCAATCCTAACCAGGGCTGGAGATTTAAGCTGCGAAGCAAGGTTTGTCAAACTGTATGGTATACAGGCAGTATAGTAGTCTAGAGTCAAGGGGGTATTCCACCAATATTTACATGTATAAATATAAATTTAAAAAGGTTACCAACACATAAATACATCATAAAACATAATTCTAAACATGAAGATCGAGAAGTTGAAATCATTCATTGAAAGTGAAACCCCAAAACTCATGAAGATAAGCAGAACACCAGGCTTAAGCATATCAATAATAATTGATGGGGAAAAGGCGTATATGGAAGCCTTCGGGGCAAGGGATTTGGAAAGCAATTCACCAGCAACCATAAACACGCTATACGGATTCGGATCATGCACGAAATCCATGACTGCACTGGCAATAATGCAATTGGCTGAAGAGGGGAAGATAAGCATAGAAGACCCCGTGGAGAAGTATGCACCACTAAAAATTGGATTCAAGGAATACCCAATAAGAATACACCACCTACTCTCACACTCCTCAGGAATACCATCACTAAACACTGCAGTTATAAACTTGAGGAAAGCCACAGGGGTAAAGGAGGATTACACTCCACTAAGCAGCATGGAAGACTTCTACAGATACGTTAACGCCGCGGGAGGGGAGGTTGCAGCGAAACCTGGGGAGAGATACTTCTACCTAAACGCTGGATACACAATCCTAGGAGACATAATTGAAAGGGTAAGTGGAATGGAATACCACCAATATATAAGGAGGAGGATTCTGGAGCCACTGAAAATGTTTAGAAGCATATTTCTAAGGGAGGAGTTTGAAAGGGAAGCTGACAAAATGACGCCATACTGGAAGGATAAGGATGGAAATCCGAGGAAGGTTAGAATGCCCTTCGATAAACTCATATATGCTGCAGGGGGGCTTGTCAGCTCAGTAAACGAATTCTCAAACTATGTAATTGCATCAATGAATTATGGGGAATTCGATGGCGTGAAATTGGCGAGCAAGGAGAGTATAAGGGAAATGCAGAAAATCCATGTGGAAAGACCAAAAACATATTATGGTAGGGAGGGATATGGTTACGGTTGGGGGATAATAGAAGACTTCTATGGTAGGAGGGTTATACATCACAGTGGATCAACGGGATGTGCAAGCGCATACACGGCATTCATACCAGAAGAGAAGATTGGAGTGGTAATGGCCTCAAATACCACAGGATTCCCATACACATACATAGCCCACGCAGCATTAGCCATGCTAATTGGCGTTAAAATAGAGGATGTCCCAATAATAAAGATACAGAAGAGGATGAACATGCTAACAGGAGTATATGAGGGGTATTGTGGAGCCATAAGGGTAAATGTGGTTTCAAGGAGTGGAATGCTATACATGGAGCAGAAGGATGAATGGACAGACATGTCAACACCACTAATACCATGCGACGACAACCTTGAAACACTGAAATTCCACATATGGTCCAATGGCGTAAAACAACCAGTGGAATTCACAGTATCAGAGGATGGGAAGATAGACCTATACGTGGAGAGGAATAGGCTGCATAAAATTGGAAATCTATGATTGAAATTTATGGTAGCCGGGGGGAGATTCGAACTCCCGTCGACGGGGCCAGAGCCCGTCATGCTTGGCCGCTACACCACCCGGCTAACCCAAAAATATTTTGAAAGTTCAACTGTAAAAATTTATCTCAATTTGAAGCTCTATGAATTTCATGGGAAACATTTATCTTTACACCGCCATCCCTAAGCATAGCTGAGACGGAGCAATACTTCTCCATGGAGAGCTT
>Ga0080004_1112247_pt1 | contig 11436 bp, 10 predicted proteins | sample WasSprMetagenome_FD_69207 | JGI IMG/M metagenome (GOLD analysis project Ga0080004, IMG submission 69207) | Sulfidic aquatic microbial communities from Washburn Spring, Yellowstone National Park, USA - WS (SPADES assembly) (version 2) | ecosystem: Environmental > Aquatic > Thermal springs > Hot...
CAGTCATAGGCGTCATAGCTCACTATGCCTATATCATCTGGCAGAGACGCGACATCATAGGCTGGACGATAGACTTCTGGGCGAAGGCATGGGAAGATAAGAAGGTCACGGTCGACGAGGTTCTACAGTTCGTTGAAGGCTTGATAGATAGGCTCGGATTGAGGGATAAGGTCATAATACAGAAGAAGTAGGAGCGTGCAGCTCATGTCATGCAAGCTTGACCCTGAAGAGCTAAAGAAGTTAGAGGAATTATTCGACGAGCTCTATACATGGGATGTTGACTACTGGGTTGAACAGGCAGTTAATAAATATGGAACTTGGGAGGCAGGTGAAAGAGCTGCCGAGAGATATAAACGCCGATTAGAAGAGTTACTGGAGAAGCTTAAAAGAGGCGAGTGTCCTTCAGCAAGAGATAAGATTACTATCAGGGAGGCTGTTCTATGCGCCTGTACACCTGACCAGAAAGAGATGATTAAGAGGATATTTAAGAAGCTGAGAATGCGTTGGACAGCAGAAGATGAGCGCACGCTATGTATCTGAAGGATTGAAATAGGAGCGTGAGGTCATCATCTCATAATCTTTTTAACCCTTAGATACTAGTTTCTCTGCGTAAAAAGACCTTGAAAGATTAAAAGAGTATATAGGGTGGAAATTCATCTAGTGAAATGGAGCCTATGCCTGAAATATTTCTGAATCTATGCGGGGTCTAAGAATATTTTCAAGTCTTTTCAACCTTTCATTTCTGTCCTCGTTGTCTGTTCATGATTTCATGATGTGTTTCAGATAGTTGAGGAGAAGTTGCTGTGCAATAGGATGCCTTACACCGCATCGGTTCCAGGCATATTCGCCTATCTCTCTAACTATTTTTTCAACCATTTCTTTTGAGGGTAGAATCTCTACTGGAACCCCCGAGAGTTTAGAGGCGAGTCTAACTATCTTCACGTGAGTATGGTCATCTTTCTCCCTCAGCTTCGAGCTGAAGGTTCTAACGAAAGCTATACGATAGGCGTACCAGCCTGCTTCATAACTTCTCTTGAGGAACCTCGAGACATAGGTTGCCAGTATCCTTATACTTTCATGCAGATAGAGCTTCTCGAAAGGTTGACCGTACTGACTGCACCACCATTCGAATAAACCTGGGCAGTCGTACCATCGGTTCTCCCAGTCGCGAACCTCGGTCTTCTTACCATAGAACTCTTCTGGAACCAGACCGAAAGGTTCACTGACCGTGACCAGGTGAACCTGACCTCTATCTTCACCTAGCTCACTTAGAGTCTTGAAGAGTCGCTTATAGAAGAAGCTCTTCGGATAAGGCTTGATGGTTGAACAAGGATAGAGAAGAAGAACCTTGAAGCTTCTCGGAGGTTGATATTCGTCAGCTATATACTCCAACCATCTCTTCACCTCGAGGTTAGACCTCAATCCTTCATAGACCTCTCTAGGATTATAGAAGCAGAGTTCGATGGGAATCTCCACACCCTTACCGACCTTAGAACTGACTGCCTTATAGATTTCCTCTCGGCTCCACCTTCTCTTCGACCTCTGACCTTGACCTCGACCTGACTCCAAGATACCTTCACCTCGACCTTTAACCTGACCTATCTTCAACTTGAGGTTATTTAAACCTATTTAGAGCTGACAGATATAGACCAATAGGTTTAAATACTGGTTTGGTTTAAATAAGTACAGAGGTCTTGCAAGATGCAAGATTCAAGATTTCAAGATGAAATGATGCAGGTTGGAACTGCCAGAACCAACCTTGCAGATTTAAATACCCCCCGAGCCGACCAGTCAGGCGGTTCGGGTATCTGGCGTTGTCCTATCTGTGGTACGGTCTGCAAGAATCAGTTCGGTTTAAGGATTCATATCGGAATGATGCATAAGGACGTCGCTAAGAAAGTCTTCGGCAATATGCCTATGGTCAAGACCTTTAATCATTTTATGCAGACGACTGCACCTGTAGCTTATGTTCCGAAAGACATCGTTTACGACGACTGGTGCAACTACTTACCGATACTCTTGAAGGCATATCAGAACAAGCTGTTCACCTTGATTATAGGTCCTAAGGGTACTGGCAAGACGACCTTGGTTCGTAAGTTTGCTGAGAAGGTCGGTAAGCCACTGTACAGCATAAACTTCAGTCTTAGAACCAAGGAGAGTCATCTGGTCGGAACGATGATGTTAGAGAATGGTTCCACCAGGTTCGCTCTAGGTATCATTCCGAGGTCAATGCAGGAGGGTGCTATCCTCTACTTAGATGAGCTTAATGCAGCTGAACCCGACGTCTTACTGCGACTTGACGAAGCATTAGATGACCGCAGAGAGTTAGTTCTGAAGGAGTCGGGTGAGACGATTACTGTTAAAGCTAAGGAAGACTGGTTCGTGATTGCGACTGTTAATCCTCTAAGTCATGCAGGTACCAAGGAGTTACCACCACAATTATTGAGCAGGTTCCCAGTCAGGCTATATCTTGACTACCCGCCACCTGAAGTTGAGAAGAGAATCGTCCAGATGTATGTCAATAATGCAACTGACGGCGAGTTGGATAAGGCGATAAGGTTAGCGAATAAACTGAGAGAGGCAGCGAAGGTCGAGGATGTCTATTATTCGCCTTCAATAAGGGAGACGATTGCCTTCGCTAAGCTCATAGATTCAGGTGTTAAACCGAAGATAGCTGCCGAGATAGTGTTCGCCAATGTCTATTCGCAGTGGGGTGAGCTCGAAGTGCAGAAGGTCAAAGACCTGATTGCAAGTATATGGGGTGAAGAGGGTTGAGGAACGAAGCGGTTTTACCGATAGCTCAGTTCTTAGCTAGAGCATGGTCAGAGAAGCCTCATGCTTTCGTAGTCATGAAACATGACATCGATATTCCTCACACCGAAACCTTGTCAGCAACGATATATATGCCTCCACCAAGCAAGTATCCTATCACTGCTCTTATAAGCGGTTACAGGTTATGGAGGTCAAGCTTGTGGCATGAGTCTATGCATAATAAGTATCCTCCACCTGCGGTTCCGAAGAAGTTCGTCTTTCAAAGCGCTCTTAAGCAAGTCTTGAATGTAATTGAAGATGTCAGGGTTGAATTCTTAGGTCTGAAAGAGTATCCTGGCATGAAGAGAGAACTGCAGCTTAAGAGAGCGGTCTTCTATCATTTCCTTAAACCTCCAGCTAATCTTTTCGAAACCTATGCTCAACTCATGCTTTTCAGAGCGGTTAAAGGTCTAGGTTTTAGAAGTCTTCCGAAAGAAGTCGTTGAAGCTGTCAGGTACACCTGGAGAGGTCTTAAGCGAGGTATCGATACCTTGCACATGGCTAGAAGAGTCTGCGAGATTCTAGGTCTAAAACCCGATGAACTTGTTCCAGTACTAGACTTCTGGAAGGTTGATAAGAATAGATGCGTTTCAAAGATAGAGGTTAAGAAGGTCGTCGTAGCATGGCTTGAAGATAAGAAGAGAACAGAGCGACAGTTGGAGAAGTGCCAGAAGTCTGAGGAGGTTAAACCTGAAGAGGTTAAGGAGTCTGAAGGTCAGAAACCTAGTCAAGAAGTCGGTCAGGAATCTAGTCATAAAACTGAGCAGACCGAGCAAGAGGATACCGAGACTTCAAGGCAGGGTTCCGAAGAGCTAGAGGAGTTCTTTGAAGAGTCACCTAAAGAAAAGTCGGAGTCAACTGATATCGGGAAGACCGCTGAAGAGATACTGACACCTTCAAAGGAGATTAAGCAAGAGCTAGAGCTAATCATACAAGAGAATGAACGTATCACGCAGGTAAGAGAGAAGGCTGCTGGTGCTGTGGTCGGTGAACAGATAAGGTTACCTTCTAAGCTCGACGTTAATGAAGAGCCATACTATGACAATGACCTTATACTTCACCTTAAAGCTCAACTAAGAAAGTTGAGGAAAGGTTGGAAAGAGATTTCAAGTTATGCAGGCGAGTTCGATGTCGACAGCTATGTGGCTAGATATAGCAAGGTCTTCGTTGACGAGGAAAGGTTGAAGATTGGAGGTTTCAAGGTTCTGATACTTCTAGACCACAGCGGAAGCATAAGCAGTTATCAGACTGAATATAAGAAGGCATGCATAGCACTTGCAGAAGCTCTTTCAACCTTGAATATAGCTTTCGCTATGTATGCTTTCGCTCAGTCGGAGTATTTCAGAGGTAACGTCGACATCTTCCTAATAAAGAGCTTTGAAGAGAAGTGGACACGCATGAATGCTAAGAGACTTGCACAGATAAAAGCTGTAGGCGGTACACCTTTAGCAACTGTCTATGAGAAGCTTGAACCGATAGTTGTGAAGGGTAGGAGCGTAGGCAGAGGTAAGCTGTACTTCATAACCTTAACCGACGGCGACCCTGACCCTGGAACCTACTATAGAACCATAGATATGATTAGCAAGTTGAAGAAGCACTGCAAGATGATAGCCATAGGTTTTGGATATTCGATGCAGAAAGTACTAAAGCTAGCTGAGAACATGAAGAGGTTAGGATACGAGCGATACGTCGCATTAGATGACCTGAAGAAGTTACCTGAAAAGGTTCTAGGTCTGTTGGGTGAGTAAGATGGATGAACTGACCGTTATTATTCCTCATACACCTCTTCACGATGTCCGAACGACTCTATATAAGACCTTTGGAAGCAAGGTCGAGGATATCTTGGTAATCTATGATAAGGCTATACTCGACTCGGATGACTATGACCGATTGAAGGTCGAAGCGAGAGAGAAACTGTCAAAGCTGAATGGGAAGAAGGTTGCACTACTGCTGACAGGGTCATATGCTGCTTGCATCTTGGTCTATGAAGTTCTAAGGGAGAACAACTGCAAGGTTACCTTACTTCAATATGATGCTCACTTGAAGAGGTATCAGGTGGTGGAAGCTTGACGTTCTTCAGCAAGAATTCTATAACGTCGCTCCAAGATGCTTCTCGACGATTAGTCGAAGACTCGAGCATCTTCTTTAAGGGTCGCATCTTCTCAACGATGTCTCTTCTAACCCAGAGGGTTGTGTACCTGTTCATCAACAGTTACTTAAAACCATATCGACTATTTAAAATCAATGGTGAATAACCATGAGGCTGATTAAACATACTGTCTTCGAAGACGAAGAACTTTTCGAGGTTGAAGGTGAAACGGGGATATATATCGTCAAGAAGATAGGTGACGAATACACCTGTACCTGCCCTGCCTTCACCTATCGTAAAGGTTGCAAGCATATAGAGTTCGTTAAGGGTGGTTGCCGTGAAGGTGATTGAATCTGACCTGCAAGCTATCAATAAGCTCTTTGGAGGCTGGTATCAGGGCAGTATCATGAATATCTTCGGAGCGTATCTTGCAGGCAAGACCCTTCTAACACTTCAAGAAGCATGCTATCTGACCTCTAAGCTTGGCGGTGACATAGTCATATTCGATGTCGATGGAGGTGCAGAGGTCTTCGTTAGAGAGTGGAAACCTGTCTTCGAACTTCGATATGGAAAGATAGGCAGGATACAGGTGGTACCTTCCTTCAACCTGAAGCATCCTGCACAGAAATACCTTAAACTCGACCTCAAGCTCTTCGAACACTTCGGTGTCAAGGCAAGAGTTGAACTAAGTGAGGGAGGTAAAGGTCAGTTCATAGCATACGGCATTTGCGAACCTCTGATAGAAGACCTCTATCGTTCAGGTGCAAGGGTCTTCATAGTCGACTCTTTCTCTCAACTTCACAAAGATGCATTTCCAGGTATGTCTAGCTTCGGAGAGAGAGCAAGAGCTGAAGACATGCTCTACAGTCTGATAAAGATGTTTATCGCAGAGCATCCCGACACCTTCTTCTTCCTAAACCATCATGTCAGTATCAATCCGATGACTGCTAAGGTTGACCCTTCAGGAGGTTCTGCAGTTATACAGAACTCTAAGCTCGCCATGATGATATCGAAGAGTCCGAAGGAACCTATTGGCAGACTCTACGTTTATAGGCATCCGAGAAAACCTCCATGGTCAGAGTCTGCAGAGATAAAGTTCACCGATGCGGGGGTATATGATGCATGAGTTACAGGCAGGTCTGGCTGAAACATATTCGTATAGACCAAGTCATAGCCTTCCCGAGAGACTTCACCTTGCATAGACATAAACTCTACTCCGAGAAGCAGTATCTAACTTCATGCGAGCATGCACATAGAAACAGGTTAGAGCTCTACACCTCGGTACTCTCGGACTATGAAGTCGCCAACAACCTGGTGACCACCCTCTTCTACGATATAGATGCAGACCATCTCGAACCCTCAGACCTTAAACCCTTCAGGTCGAGGTCTGAGGTCAAATCTAATTCGATATCGACTTCTTTATTGAATAATAGAATTAATAATATTGGAAGTCCTGGAGGTCTATCGGACTATTATTTAAATCTTCGAAGGGTCGAGGTCGTAGAACTCATAGTTGCACTCGAACCTGTCATCTCGAAGGTTAGGTCAGTCTTCTCGGGTCGAAGAGGAGTTCACCTCTATGTCGACTTGAACCCTGTCAGGGTTATAGACCTGAGAGGTGCATCGGAGTATGTGGCAGAGGTTCTTGGTATCAGGGATATAGTCGATAAGCAGGTTCTAGGTGACTGGAGAAGGATGTCGAGAGTACCAGGTTCATATCATAGAGTTACTGGTAATGAATGCGTGGTCCTGAATCCTTCAACAGACCCTGAGCTTACGAGGATTCTTTCCGAACTTATATATGAGAAGTTCGTGGCGAAATCTAAGAGCTTTGAGGTACCTATGCCTAGAGAGATGCAGGAGACGATATCAGTTCAAGGTGAACCTCCACCTTGCATCAGCTTCCTGACAGGACAACTTCTTTCAGGTCAGAATCTTAAGCATGAAGCGAGGATACATCTAGGAACCTATCTTCTACGCTTAGGACTGAAACCTGAAGAGATAGCAGTACTCTTCAGGAAGGTTCCAGACTTCAACGAGTCTACGACCCTATATCAGCTCAGATGGCTTCAGAAACACAACTATAAGATGTACAGCTGCATGAAAGCTAGGCAGCATGGTCTCTGCCCTCTACCTCTTGAAACCTGCAAATATTATCCTTCACCGAACTGGTGGTTCAGATGAGCCCTGCAATCTATCTACCTGTCATATCTGCATCTATCTTTAACAAGTATAAGGATGGGTGGTGGAACTCTCAGGCACCATTCAAGTATCCTTTCGCCTTCGCATCATACTACTTCCATAAGAGTCATAGAAGGCTGAGAGAAGAGTTTAAGTTCGACAGCGACGTGACGCTCTACTCCGACTCTGGAGGTTATGCGGTCTTCACTCAAGGTGCATCTATAGACCCATACGACCTTGCAGACTGGTATAATACTGCAGGCATAGACCTGGCGATGCAACTCGACTTCCCACCTTACACTGATGCTCGGAAGAGTCAGGTCGTAGAATTCGAGAAGAGACTTGAAATTACGGCTAGAAGCAGCAAGATACTTATAGAGAGGGTCAAGTCTTCAATTGGTCTCTATGCAACTATTCACGGCGTCAATCCTAAGCAATATGATGTCTGGAGGTCGACGATGGAACTTGTAAGTGACAGATGGTTCGGATGGGCAGTAGGTGTAGCACCTATCAATAACCCTGACGCCGTGTTAAGGATTATACGATACCTCGAGTCTTTCAAGAACGAGAAACCTGTACACTTCTTCGAGCTAGGCGACGCTGTCTGCTTTCTTCTTATAGCTAGATATGCAAACAAGAGAAACCTCCTCGTTACCTCCGACTCATCATATGCGGTTATAAGTGCAAGAGTCGGAAGGTCCTATCTAACTATTCTTAGTAGGCAGCCAGTCAGCATCGGTCCTAGAGTCGAAGATGCATTCAAGAATCCGATTTCATGTCTCTGCCCAGTCTGTACTCGATATGGTGCAGAGAAGGTTAGGGAAGACCCTGAACTCATCAATCTTCATAACACCTACCTGCTCATCTGGAGATATCAGTTCCTAAACTCGATTTCGACCGAGAAGGTCGAGGCAATTAAGCAACTCTTCCCTGAAGCTGTCAGCTATGTCAGGCAGCTAGATGCGATACTTGAGAAACGAGGAGGTTTACTGAGCTATGTATAATCCGACCTCAGCCTCATACTCATATTCGTCTAAGGAAGGTCTTCAACTTCACTTGAGGGTTCAAGGTCGAGACCTAACTATACCTGCACCTTTCAAGCCATACTTCTTCGTTCAAGAATCGCATTGGAAGGTCGTGGAGTACTATGCTAGTAGAAGGAAGATACCAGTTCACTTCGAGTCAACCGACCTTAAGAGTCTAGATGGTCAGAGAGTAGTCAAGGTCGAGGTTGAACAACCGCATCAGGTAGCTTACCTTAGAGACCTCATGTCAATTGAATCTTACGAGGCAGATATACCTTACGTGAGAAGAGTCATGATAGATAAAGATTGGAAGACCTCGAACTCATACTCAAAGCTCTACTATGACATCGAATGCAGAAACGAGAAGATAGTCTGCATAGCAGTGGCAGGTTCAACTAGTCAGGTAGAGGTTCTGAAAGGTGAAGAAGCAGACATCCTAAACAACTTCAAGCTCTTTGTCGAGCAAGTTGATATGACTCTAGGTTACAACAGCGAGAACTATGATTATCCGATATTGAAGAAGAGGTTCAAGTTGAACAAGATTGAGATGCCTAAGATGCAGAGATGGTACGACCTTCTACCTGCACTTCAATGGATGAGTCAGAGAATGATGCCGAGTTGGGGTCTAGACTGGGTCGGCAAGAACCTTCTAGGTATGGAGAGGGTTCACGCAGATAAACCTTTCAGTCAATTAACTCTTCAGGAGATATATGAAAGGTGTCAGAGAGACGTAGAAATAATCAGGGAGCTTGACAAGAAATTCAATCTTTCAGAAGTCGACATAATGAAGGCTCATATCAGCTATATCTTTCCCGATGAAGCTAACCTCATAACCAGATGTATAGACAGCTTACTCTTGAGGAAGGCGAGAGAACTAGGCTATGTCCTACCTAATAAGCCAGAGAAGAACTCGGTTCAGAGACATAGCGGTGCATTCGTCGCTCAACCTCCAGAACCTCTCAGAATATTTAGAAACGTCCTCTTCCTAGACTGCGTCTCTCTGTATCCGAGCATTATAATCAACTTCAAGATTTCACCCGACCCTGACAGACGATTATATCCCGAGATGCTGTCGATGCTGATGTCTGAGAGGTTGAGGTATAAGCGGTTATATAGGGAGACAGGTGAGAAGAGATATGATAACCTGCAGTATGCATACAAGATTCTTGCCAATGCGACTTACGGTGCAGTTAATAGCATAGGTTTCAGAATCCAGAGACCTGACCTCGGAGATGAGGTTGCAAGTCGAGGTAGAGAGATAGTCACCTCCCTCATGAACTTCTATTCGAGTCTAGGCTTCCATGTCATCTATGCTGACACCGATTCATGTGTACTGTCAGATATAGAGCCAGACGAGAAGGTCTTCAACATGCTTGCCGAGGCAGGTAGCAGACATATAGAGGATAGGTTCGGAGTGGAGATACAGGTCGAAGCGAAGAAGTTCTACAGCAAGCTATACTTCCTTCGCAGAGCATCAGATAAGTCAGCTGCCAAGAAGAGGTATGCAGGTTACATCTCTTGGACTTCGGATGACGGATGGTTAGATGAACATATCATCGACATGGTAGGTATAGAGTATGTTAGAAGCGATTATCCCTCAGCTGCACAGAGACTCCAGAAGCAACTCATCGAAGGTTTCTTAAGCGGTAAACCTCTATCTGAACTCCAGTCTATTCTTCTGAGCTATAAGCAAGCTCTCTTCAACGGCTTGCTAAGTGTAGAAGAACTGGCTCTTTCAAAGTCTATAACCAAGAAGAACTATAAAGTGGTCACGCCTCATCTTAAAGCTGCCAAGAAGCTTGAAGAGTCAGGTGTTAAACTCAACGTCGGAGATAAGGTGAGGTTCATCTATACTAAGTGGGGACCTATGCCTATCGAACTCTGCAGAGACCTGCCTATCGATGCAGAGTACTACTGGAAGCGCATCTTCGAACGTATAGCTGAAAGAACTCTAGGTATATCTGGAGAGGTTAGGATAGACCAGTTCCTCAGGTCTTAAGGTCTTAGACTTTTAACCTTCCTCAATTGGTTTAAATAACCTTAACCTGAACTTCTATGTGGAGGTGTTAAGTTTTGAGCTGGGTCGAGAAGCTGAAGGAGTATGGTGTAACTGAGGAAGAGTTCGAGAAGTTCTGCGAGAAGTACCCTGACTTCAAGTCTAACCGTGAACTCATGGCGAAGCTCTATCTGACAGTAGTGAAGGGTATTAAGGTTGCAGCACCGATAGCAGGTGAGTTTACGCCTATCAGTCAGCTTCAGGTCGGTGTAGTATCAAGAATTCATGCAGTAGTACTTCAGCATGTGAGGAAGAATATCTATACAGGTTGCCCGAGATGTTTCAAGAAGCTCGAGGTTGCACCTAACACTACAGTCGACTGCCCGAGATGTGGACCTGTCAAAGCTCAACCTCTAGAGTGGAATATAGTTCTAGCAGGCGATGAGTCTGGAGAGATACTGCTCACTATACCTCCGAGAATAGGTCAAGCTCCGAGACCAGGTGAAATAATAGATGTTGAAGGCATGCTGACCGAGGAAGATGAGTTCTTCGTCTATCGGTATGCTATATCTACCAGCAGGGTCAAGGTTGAAGTGAAACCTGAGGTCGAGGTTAAACCTCCAGAGGTCGCTACCACAGTAACAGCACCTTCACCTGCTGCTATTACTGCTACTGCACCAACTATAGTAGAGAAACCTGCAGAAGTCAAGGTCGAAGAGAAGAAGGAAGAGGTCAAGAAAGAGGCTGAAGCTAAATGTCCCGTGTGCGGTAAAACCTTCAAGAATCTACCTGCACTCAAGATTCATGTTAGATTCGCCCATAAGAAGAGTTTAGAAGATATAGAAGCTGAGAAGAAGGTCAAGAAGCTAGAGGAGGTAGTGAAACCAGAGGTTAAGAAGGAAGAGGTTAAACCTGAAACTGCACTTGCACCTCAACCTGCCGAGGTTAAACCTCCAGAAGTTAAACCTGAAGCTCCGAAACCAGAGGTCAAGGCAGAGGTTAAGGTCGAAGCTAAACCTTCACTTCCAGATGAAGCAGTTAAACTTGCAAGGGTCGCTGCAACTATCAATAAACCTCTAGAAGAGTTCAAGGCTTTCATTACGAGCAAGTTTCCAGGTATAAACATAGATGAACTGCTCAAGGTCGCAGGCGTGAAGGTCGAAGAGGGTGTGATGAAGAAGCTATGACAACACAACAGTCTCTGCCGATAACTCGACCGACAGTCACTCCGAGAGAAGAAGCTTACGGTGCGAGAGTGCAGACCTATGAACAGAGAAAGGATGTGACAGACGAGTTTCAAGTGCTAGCATTAGATGTTCGAGCTGTACCTAACT
>Ga0080004_1132722_pt1 | contig 11433 bp, 17 predicted proteins | sample WasSprMetagenome_FD_69207 | JGI IMG/M metagenome (GOLD analysis project Ga0080004, IMG submission 69207) | Sulfidic aquatic microbial communities from Washburn Spring, Yellowstone National Park, USA - WS (SPADES assembly) (version 2) | ecosystem: Environmental > Aquatic > Thermal springs > Hot...
GAGACTAAGCCTAAAGTCTCCGTCATACCACCTTAAAATTTATTTAACTACTACACTTTCCGGGGTTCTTCTTCAATGTTGTTATGGTGGAGTTAGTGTAGTTTCTCCTCTTCTCACAGCTGTGATAATGCTGTAGCTACTCTACACTCTCTTCGGGGTTCTAATGTCTAGGAGGTCTAGGTCTAGATCTTCAACAAAATCTCAGCAATTGCTCGACATTGCATATGGGGTTGCTCGTGAGTACTACCGACAACACGGAACTCCACTCACATTGAGAGGATTGTTCTACATCCTCGTGAGTAAGGGAGTGATTCCGAATACCGTTTCAGCATATAAGCGTTTGAGTGATGTACTTGCTAAGGCGAGGTATGAGGGAGAATTTCCATGGTATCTTCTAAAGGACGTTACAAGGAGGAGGATCTACAAGGAGGTTGAGACCCGATACCCGACTAGTCCCCTGAACCCCGAAGACTTGAAGAAGATCTTAGAGGAATACATTAACAACTACACTGATGTTAAGGTTAATCCATGGGAGGATCAGAAGTTCAGAGTTATAGTAGTCATCGAGAAAGAAGCGTTAGCTGATGCTGTAAGTAACTTTATAGATGAGGTGTGGACGTATGGCGTCTATCAGGTGAGGGTGATAAGAGGTTATGATAGTGCAACAGACATACATGAATTAGCTAAGACTATCGAAGATATACCTAAAGACCAGATCCCAGTAGTACTACAACTCGGAGACTACGACCCAAGTGGGGAAGACATTGTGAGGGACTTCAGAGAGAGGCTGAGGATGCTGAGTAAGAGACAAGACATCATATTCGAGAAGGTAGCTGTCACATTAAGTCAGATAATAGAGCTTCAACTACCATGTAAACCTGAGTCTGCAGATGAAGTCAAGAAGATGAGACGTGATCCAAGGTATAAATCCTACATAACGAAGCTACAGGAGTTAGCTGAGAAAGATGAGAAAGTACGAAAGCTTATGGAAATGTACGGCTCCCCAGAGATACGAGTAGAGCTTGATGCTCTAGTAGCACTTAAGCCTGAGGACTTCAAGAAGATACTGAGGATCGCTATCGAGAAGTACTTCGACTACAATATCTATAATAATATAACGAAGGTAAGGGAGGAGGAGTTAAAGAAGAAAGCAGTAGATGTAAAACAAACTTCACTAGAGAATCTGAAGAAATTGATGAATCAGTAATCTTACCACAGCTGTGAGTCAATTAAATCCACTCTTTTCGTTTTCGGGGTTATTCCATATGTACCACATTCTTGTCTGGCTTGCTGAAGTTCATGAATACCACCTACCACTCCTAGTTCATTTCTTAACTAATGTTAAGATACCGTTTGAGGAAGCCTTAAGTAAAGCTATGGATATTGCGAAGAGTGTGTTTCCCTATAAGGAGATTAACCATATTAAGTCAGTTAGCTATGAATACCTACCCATTGATGCCGATGGTGAAGTTACTGTAGTTGCTAATCATGAGTGGAGAGGCCCTCTCGTCGAATATAGAGTCTTCGGTAATGTTAGTAATGTTGATGAGGTGATTAGGTACAGGTCGAGATTTCTGACACTTTATGTTGATAGAGCTAATACTGCCTACCTCGACGTCCCTATAGACTACTTGATGAGGTTGAAGGCTGAAGGTGTTATTAAAGACTTTAAAGTCTTCAGAGTCGGTAACAACTACTACATACGTGCTGAACTGAGTAAATCACTAACAATTGATGAAGCATTAAAACTACGTAGCTACGATGACGAAGACAGAGTCACTATTGATATGACATACCATAAGAACTCCCTAGACTTCCTAGTGAGTATGCTACCTAACGAAGTGTGTGAGTATGGTGACGGTAAGTTCGTATGTTATGACGCTACCGAGATACCTCTTGATAAGTTGATGATCAGGAGGAGTGGGTCGGTATGGCTACACTGTATTAGGGAGAAGTTTAAGACATCATTTAATGTTATGAGCATTAACGTTGATGTTGATGTTGATGTGTACTTCAGGATTAGTACCACCGGCCCAGCAAACATACTAACTAAGGAATTCGAGAAAGAACTTGAAAACATCATGAAGGAGTATATCGATAATGAAAAGATGTTTGACGAGGTTGTAGAGTTCTACAGAAGGGTCGGTATAGACATCAGAGACAACGAGTTAGACGTGCTAGTGTATGGGAATAAAGTGTATCTAGTGACGAACAGGATCTTCGGTCTTGGAAGACTTATCGGAAAGAACGGAAGGAATGTGAAGACGTTAGAGCAGAAGTTGAGAAAGGAGGTAGTGATCATGGGTACTGACGATAAGAGAATAACAACACTCCTTACTGAGTTAGCGAGGATGATAGTACTTAAGTCATACAATAACGTCGTGAAGAAAACTTTTAACCCACAAAACACAGCAGATAACGGAATCTCCAGTAGAATTGCGAGAAACACATACCTAACCGTACATACATAAACAACACGTAACCAATCTCTAATAGAGCTGTTCTTCCTCTTTCCTCATTTTTAGTCTTCATTTGTTTTCGGGGTCGTTCTTGAGTATGTCTTTAATCCACAGCTGTGGTAAACCTTATATATTCTTTACTGTAGTTTATTGATGGTGGGTCTTGATGTCTCAACCTAATATTGTGGATGTTACTACGAATAAGGTTGTACCGATCGGTATAGAATTCATTGATAAGCTACCTGTTGAGAATCCTAAGGTTACTGTGGAGGAGTTAGTGATATACTCTGGCTTAGGTGAGCTGGTCTCATCTAAGACTGGTAGGAAGTACCTCGTAGCTAGAAAATGGAATAAGAGTAATGTAGCTCCGTTAGGTGCGTTAGTGAGGTATAAGTACAGTACTGGTTCTCGCGGACGTACATATAATGCCTACTACCAATGGTTCGTAGTTACTGAAGGTGAGTACGACTACGTTCTGAAGGATACTGTAGGTCTTATGGAGAAGGTTGATGTTAGGGTTAAGCTGAAGAACTTAAAACCTCTTGAACTTCCACCACAGAACGTACGAGATGAGGTTGAAGCCGAGATACTGAATAAGGGTTGGAAGTTGTCTGAGTACGACCCAGTAGACATACTCTACTACTTCTGGGTGAGGCAGAGAGTACATGAGCCTGAAAAAGAGGAGGAGGTAGTACCTGAAGCTGTTGAGGAGGAGAAGCCTACACCTCAAGTAGAGGTTAAACTGCCTGAGGTTAAGCCTAAGGAGTTGGAGGTTGAGTTAGTAATAACTCCTCCTAAACCCACAGCTGTGGAAACTGTTCAGAAGCCCGAACTCGTTAAAGTCTACCTACTCTCAATGAGGCTACCTTCCAAGTACCTAGTTCAGAAGGTTGAGGTTAAGGAGGGTGAGGAGGTTAGGAAGTGGGAAGGTGTTGCTAAGGAGGTTGCTTCAAGGCTTGAAGGTATTAGGAGGGAGGCTTACGATAAGATCTCTAGGGTCTTCGCACATGTTGAGGACTTCGGTACGTGGGTTGCTGTAACTGATGAGGCTGTTAAGGAGGCTCAGAAACTTAGTGAGTGGATTAGGGAGGAGTTGAGTAAGCTACCGATCAGTCAGATAAAGAACATCAGTATAGAGAGGATGTACTCAGTTAAGGCAATACCTATATACCTAGAGCCTGAATCAGCTAAAGAACTACTGGAATCAGCAATCAAACACTTAAGTGCTGATGTTGAGGAGCTAGAGAACAGGATTAAAGAAGCTGAAGAACAGCAGAAGAGGTCAGTCGTTAAGAGGTTAGAGGCAGACCTACAGTACAGGAAGGCCCTACTAGACACGTTCAGGAAGTACTTATCGATACTAGAACCTGAAAAGAAGGAAGTCAAGACAGTAACAACACCAGTTCAGGAAGTAGAGAAAATAAGTAAGACTGAAGAACAGGTTAAGAAACCTGTGAAGATACCCGCATAAACACACTCTATTTTTAACCTCTTTTTCGGGGTTTTCATGACGTACATAGTTGAGAAGATTTACGAATCCGTAACACCTAATACAGTAGTTTTATGGGTGTCGAGGCATCCACCACTCCCAGCACAGATTACTGAGTTAGAGAGGAAGTTCGGTGGTGTAGTGGTTTACCAAGTGAGTGGTGTAATACCTAATGCTGAGGCTATCATCGAGATAGCTAGGAAGTATAGTGCTGAAGTCATCGTACCCGTAATACCGTTATCGATGATTGCTAGACTCGCAGAACTCAGCAGGCAGAATAAGTTCACAGTACTGATCGCTAAGATGAACAACATAGCCACAACTAAAGACCCTAACGAAGCTAGGAAGTTAGTCTCTGAAAGACCTGAATCCAGAACGATATCAACCTACGCAGACGGACTGATAAGAGTCTTCGAATTCGAGAGGTTTGAGAAGTTGGTTGAGGTGAAGCTAATAACAGAACCCATCTAAACCACAGCTGTGGTATTGACAAACCATTTCTTTCGGGGTATGTAAGAAATGAAGGTGAGAGATACCTTCCTAAACATTTTAGTATCATTATTGATTGTCTTCGTTTTACTCATATTACTTCGTATGATGTATTACTCTGAAACTCTCTATATATGTAAGGACTGTTCAGATGAGGCATATAGAAGGATTGTGACGAGATGCTACGGTGTTAAGGAGTTATTCATTAGGGGTGGGGAGAGTGTGAGTTTAAAACCGAATGATTTCTACGGATTCTTCAATACTTCATGCCCACCGATTAATAAGGGACTTATATGGGTGAACATAACATCAGATAAGCCTATCAAGGTAATCATACACTCTAAAACCTTTGAATCTATGAACATCATGTACGGATGTATAGGTATGAAGAACGTAACTATATTCGCACACCAAGACAGTAAAGTTATTGTTGAGGTCAGGGAAATAACACCATGTATCTACGGTAAGCCATACGCAGACCTCTACAGAGTACGTCAAGCACTACCAAACCTCCACGACGATCAGGACTGTCCATAAACCACAGCTGTGGTGAAGTAGATGTGGTACATCATCATATGCCCTCACTGCAACCTACTACAGACCGTGAGAGCAAACCAGAAATACCACAAATGCTTCAAGTGTGAGAAGACACTAACGTTAGACTACAGCAAGATTAAGATAATCTACAAGTCAAACAACATAAAAGACGTGAACTACGCACTCCAAAGGCTTAAGGAGTTACAGGCAAGGAGGGAGTTAAGTTTTTAACCACAGCTGTGGAACAAATCATCATGATTTTTCCTCGGGGTGGTCGTATGTCTGGGAACAGTAGGTTAGAGGTTGAGACTTTAAGACTCCTCAAGACCTACTACGACATACAGAAGTTGAGGGTTGCTACCGAGCTCAGGGTTGAGGTTAATCAGTTCACTCTATGCCCCAACAGACACTTAATACCTGCTAAGACTGAGAGGGATACCTGCCCTAAATGCGGTGCTAAAGCAACACTAGTTATTATGGAGCCCTCTAAAGTGCTTGCTGATATTAAGGACGGTTTGGAGAAGCTTGAGAAAATGCTTTATAAAGAACTTGAGCAGAGAGTCTCAGGACACCCACTCTACGTAACATACTTAAGACATATCAGAGGCGTTGGGCCTGCAACAGGTGCGTACTTGATAACAGTCCTCAACCCAGCTAAGTTTGAGACAGTCTCAAAAATGTGGAAATACACAGGACTTCACGTAGTTGACGGTAAGGCACCTCGTAGGGTTGCTGGTAAGCAAGTTGATTGGAACCCCGTGGCGAGGACTATGATGTGGAAACTCGGTGAGAACTTCAGGATGGTCGGCGGATTCTACAAGTACATGTACAGGAAGTTCTACGACGAGTCCCTAGAGAAGCATAAGGACTGGACTAAAGCACACCACCTCAACCACGCTAGAAGAGTTACAGTAAAACTGTTCTTGAGTCATTGGTACGTGGTTGGTAGGGTACTTCAGGGACTACCTGTTAGGAAGCCGTACATATGTGAGGTAAGACCTCATGAATGTATTCCACCAATACTAGACACTAAGGACTCAAGCGTTATCCAGTACTTTTACGAGTACGTCATAAAGCCTCTAGGGTGGTGGAGTGAGAAAGAGTACTACGACTGGGTAGTGAAGACAAGAACAACCCAAGAAAACACTTAAACCCCGTAAACAACATATTATCAGAAGCCGCGCGATCATTTGAAACCAAAGAAGGTATGCGAGCCAATCATCACCTGAAAAACAAAGGTGGCATGCGAGCCACAAGATAACTTTACATCATACTAAATATGCGAGCCATTTGATCTATTGAAAACGACTAAATATTGCGAGCCACAAAACTAGTTTACATCACATTGATTGTGCGAGCCAACTATCACCTGAAAAACAGAGATGGCATGCGAGCCATCTCGTTGATTAAAAACATAAAGTAAACATTTGCGAGTCGTAGGGAAGATTGAACCCAGTCTGAAAATACGGAAGTATGTACGAGCCACGAGGAAATTTAAATACATAACCCAATTGTGAGTCGTTATAAGTATTCAAACCATGCGATCCGTTTTCTATCTCTTGTTATTTTCCTTCGGGGTTGTGTATGGTCTCTATGATTTTGGAGTATGTAAAGGATGTTAGTATGATGTTAGCAAATTATGTGAAGGATTTAGGGAACGTAATCTCTTTGTTTATTCCAGTGATAACGTTAATACTGTTTGTGGGTGCGTCATGCGGTATGTACTTCATCTCTAAAGCCTTGACTTACTTCGTCAGACTTAAATTAGAGTGTTTTGAGTATCACCTCGACCTAGCAATTATTCCTGTTGTTGTTGCAGTAGCAACCTCACTTACAATACCACTAGCTTACATGTACCAAACAGTTGATAACCCCACCACAAAAACCATTACCCTAACAAACATCATAGCTGTAATCATTACTACACCAACGATAATATTCCTTGCCATACGTGATATGTTGAAGAATAAAGAAGAATTAGAGAAAAACAATGAGGAATGCTAAACAAACAACACATCTCTTCATCCACTTCCTGATTTATTCTTCCTTCTTTTTCGGGGTTGTGTGTGAGGTGGTTGGTTGAGGTTGTGGAGAATTGGTTGTTTAGGGTTTTTGAGAGGAGGAGTAAGAATTGTGGTAGGCCTAGGATTGAGAGGAGGGTCAGGCTTCTCTACCTGATCTTGAGTGATATGCCTGAGGCTAAGTTAATATGTGATAAGGTCTGCCCTTGGTGTGGTAGGAGGTTTAGGGGTAGGGGTTACTTAAGACTCCATCTAAACAGTCCTAGGAATGGTATGATCTACGGATGTGAGGTCATGTACTCCTCATTCCTGAATGAAGTATGTAGGAGGTATAAGCTGTTGAAGAATGTGATACGTATGAGTAAGGACTTCAGGAAGGGGAAATACTACATCAGATATAACAACAACAGATACAACAGTAGGGTATACTTCAACACCTTAGACGAGGCCTACCAGTACGTCAAACAACACCCCGAACTACTGAATGAGGTGGTGGTCTGGTGAGTAGGTATAAACTACTCCTATCAACAATCATACAGAACTACTTAGTCAGGGGTAGGATGAAGCCATGTATAGACCACAGACTACAGACTTACCTGAATGACGTACCTGAGGTTAGGGAATTACTCAGGCTGAGGTGTCCGTGGTGTGGTAGGACGTTCAAGAGTCATAAAGCATTAGCAGTACATCTAAGGTCTAAAGGTATTGAGCGTAGGTACCCATGCCCAGAACTCTTCATGATGCTAGTCAACAGCCTGACTGAGGAGTTCTACAGGATCTCGTTAATGATTAGGAAGAACTCACAAGGATACTACATAGTCCACGGAATCCCCGAAAAATTCAGTAGTTTTGAGGAGGCTTACGAAGTCGTTAAGGAGGTGATTAAGTGAAACTCATCGTAGAGTTAAGCGATAGAGTCTTCAACAGGTTGTTGAGGATTTCAAGACTCACTAACGTGAGTGTCGAGGAACTAGTCAGAAGTATTATCGAGAGGACTGTGTTCAAACTAACTGATGAGGAAGTCATAGCTTATCTAATTCTTATAAAGCCTGAGGATAGGGTCATGTACGAGATGAAGAAGATGAAGTGTTCAGAATTCATCAAAGCCCTTAAAGAACATAACCTACTCAACATAGCTAAAGAATTCCTCAAACATAATGAAGTAAGTAAGCTAATGAACGATGACGCATACTACGAAATCGAAGAATGCCGGGACTACATAATGTTCGAGCAACCACAACCTGAGGAAGGACAGCCTAAGAGGTTAGACTGGATCATCTAATTCTATTTTTCCCTCCTCATCTCGGGGTGTACATATGGTGTGTAAACATATGTTCTTAGTTAGGAGGAATGTAGTAAACGGGAATATAGTTATGGAGTGTGTCAGATGTGGTTATAGGATAAACCTACCCAAAAACAACAACAGGATCTATGAGTATGACTCACCATGATATTAAATGTCCTAGATGCGGTAGTAAGTTCTTAGTCGTGGTTGGTAGGTATGAGTTAAGATGTATGGTGTGTGGATATATTTTCAATTCTTTTTCCACAGCTGTGGTTTTTCGGGGTGTTTATGTGTCTCAGGATAAGTGGGTTGAGGTGGGTAGACTAGTTGATGAGTTCTACAGTAGGTTAGTGAGTAGCTTAAGTAAGGAATCTCTAAGGTCTCGACGTAGTAATCTCTTCTACACAGCATTAGTTGGAGGTGCTTACCAGTTATCTAGGCTTGAACGCTCATTAGTCACTATGTTGGGTAACTACGCACCTAAGTTCTTCACAATCTTCTTCGAAGACGTTAAGGAGTTACCGCCACCATTCGACTTCTCAGGCGTTATATGGGGTAGGAAGTACTGGGTTAAGGTGGTGTCAGGGGATGAGGCGTTCAACAAACCGACTAGAGACCACGTAGCTAGTGAGTCAGAACTATACGACAACCCGATAATACTCACACTTCAGGGGGAGTACTTCGAAAGTGTTGAGGTCGGTAGGGCTGTATGGTTATCAGCACCATCATCATGGAAGTTCGTAACTGGTGAGTCAGGAGCTTACAAGAAGTTCAGGGATATAGTCTACGCAGTAGCTATGAAGTACAGGAATAAGGTTTGGGAGGTGTTGAAGCAGGAGTGAACCACAGCTGTGGGTTTTTCGGGGTGTGTATATGTCCATGGCAGGAGAACGTATTAAAGGTGAGTACCAGCAGAAGGTCTACGACATAATACATATGAAAGGGTGTGTGAAGAGGTTCGTAATCGTTGATGAGATCGCTAAGGAGTACAATCTCCCTAAGGAGAGAGCTGAATATGTAGTCAAGTAAAGTCTGAAAGCACTGACTAAGTTAGGGATTGTTAAGAAAGTCGGTAGTGGTTTCTACTGTGTTGAGGGTAGGAAGGTTGAGTAGCTCATTTAAAGGCATTATAAACATAGACTTAAGCAATCTATGTATTTTAGGTAAGCCAGTACACGACCTCAGATACGGACTCTACTACCTGCTGGACACGTTACTAGACAGCTATAGGAGTAGTTCTGAGAAGTTCTACTTCATACTTGCGTGTACAGATAAAGACAACGTACAAGTATATGATTGGGAGTTCAGAGACTTCATCAACAGCTTAGGGAGTGGTAAGCGAGACATTGAAGAATTAGTTGTTGAGTTCGTTAAGTCACGTCAGTCAGACTACGTAGTGAAGCTATTCGACTGTGAGTACAGGTGCTACGCTAGGGTCTCAATCGTAGGCTAAAACATAAAATGTTTTTCCCCACTCTTTTTCGGGGTTATATATGAAGGTCTCAAACCTTAGGGTTGTAACGTTTAAAATCGATAGTGAACTACTTAAAGAACTAGACAGGTACTGTATCTTCAACAGGATGAGTAGGTCTGAAGCAATTAGGAAGGCGTTAATCCTGATGCTGAAGGGGTATAAGGAGGGTGGGTTCAGAATTAAGAATGTGAGAGTGATTTAACCACAGCTGTGAAACCATGAACCCAGAACCACTCAACGAATGCCTCAAGGAATACATAGAGAAACGTACTGAAACCCTGAGGAGACTGCATTCAAGAATTATTGAGATGATCAAAGAGTTAAGCAGTAAACTCCCTGAATCTATCAATGAGATTAACGAATTCTTGAAGAGGGTTGATGTGGTTGAGGATGTCTTCAACAAGGATGTAGAAATCATAAACTTCATACTAGGTATTTACAGGAAGTATAAGTCAGACCCAGCCAGAAGCGACCTAGTTAGGGAATTCCTACATAAGACTGCAGATATGTACGCAGACGTCATGATAGACCTAGACGAACTAAGGGAGAGAACACTCATTAAATGCAGAACATAATTTTTAACTTCCTCAACCTTCGGGGACGACCCAACCCCGCCCTCTGGGTTCTTCCTCCCCTTTCTCCTTTCCCTTCTTCTCTAGTCTAGTGTAGATTGAGGAAAGCTAAAATCCACAGCTGTGGATCTAACTCACCTCATCACAAGCCATGTTAAGTCTACACCTCTATACCCTAACTGTAGTATTTTCTCATAACCTATACTTTCTAATTCTCTCACCTGTTTGTTCAGTAATTCCTTATCGTGTACTTCAAGTATTAGTAGTGAGTCCTTACTGAAGTGTATTAGATGTTGTGGTTTTAGGTATGCTTCACATCCTTCACAGTCCACCTTCATCAGTATTCTACCGTATGCTTCTGAGGTTATCTTCATGAAGTCTTCAGGTCTTGAGATGTATGTCATGTAGTGTTTATGTTCTCTATACGGCTCACCATCAACACATACCCAAGTCTCTGTGAACGGCTCTACAGTAACTACGTAGCCTTTAAAACCTCTATTCATGTAGTAGAGGCTTACCTCACCGTATGTTGAGCCGACATCAATGAGGCAGTCATACCTCGACGGGTTGAGCCATTCAGTACTGTATAGCTTATGTATGAATAACTCCTCCAACGCACCTATGAAGCACGTGTCTAAGTACTTGATTAAGTCCTTACTCCTAACAATATTTAACGTAGCATACCTACCCATACTAACCATGACTTTGTAGTTCCTGACACCACCATCCCTACCCCTAACGACGTCACGTCTATACCTAACAGACTTGAGGAGCGGGTCATTACAGAAGTGTGTGAGAATATCTAAAATAGAATTGAAAGCAATTTTAATGACCAAGTTTAGGCCTGATATAATAGTCACAGGAATATCTAAAATAGAATTGAAAGGACCTCAGGGGCGGGTGGGGCACCCGGGGAGTGCCCGCCTGAATATCTAAAATAGAATTGAAAGACGTTATTAACTATGACAGAAGCATCAACACCATGAATATGTACATGTAGAATATCTAAAATAGAATTGAAAGTAAAACTAAACCCACTTGAACGGAAATTCGTACTAATACATGAATATGAATATCTAAAATAGAATTGAAAGTTAAGTCTTGATA
>Ga0080004_1147508_pt1 | contig 11426 bp, 6 predicted proteins | sample WasSprMetagenome_FD_69207 | JGI IMG/M metagenome (GOLD analysis project Ga0080004, IMG submission 69207) | Sulfidic aquatic microbial communities from Washburn Spring, Yellowstone National Park, USA - WS (SPADES assembly) (version 2) | ecosystem: Environmental > Aquatic > Thermal springs > Hot...
AGACGAGGAGAGAGCTAATGAAGACAAAAACGCACTAAGGATCATAATATACTGCCTAAAGATCCTAGTAAAGTGGACTTATGAATAGTTAGACGGCCCCGAAAGAAAGTAAAAACATAAATTCTGACTTCACTTTCTTGAATAAGGAATAAACTTATATAATAGCTGTAAACTATGTAACATTTGCTATGAACACCAAAGATAAGGTTGAGGGATATATATTAAGTGTGGATTCAGGAACTACTGCGACTAAAGTAGCTCTATACGATCTTGAGGGAAATATTATCGCTACAGCTACAAGAGAATATCAATTGATTACCCCAAAACCTTTATGGGTTGAGGTAGAAATTGAAACCTTATGGAATGAGTTTGTTCAAGGGACTAAAGAAGTATTGGCGAAAGGTGGAATAAATCCCGCAAAAATACTTGCTATTGGTATCTCTGCACAAGGTGAAACTTTTGTTCCCATATCAAAGGATGGTAAGCCATTAAGAAGAGCAATTGTATGGCTTGATAGTAGAGCCGAGGAAGAGGCAAAAATTCTCGATGAAAAATTTAATGATGGAAAGAGTTATAGGATAACGGGGCAAGTAAAATTAGTTCCAACATGGCCGGCGGTAAAAATTTTCTGGTTAAGAAGAAATGAACCGGATATTTTTGAAAAGACTTTTAAATATCTACTTGTAGAAGATTACCTCATATGGAAAATGAGCGGTGAATTTGTGGCTGAGGGTTCATTGTTATGCTCCACTTGTTATTGGAACATAGTAACCAAGAAATGGTGGGATGAAATGTTAGAATTTATCGGTATAGATGAAACAAAACTCCCGAACATACGTGAATCTGGCGAAGTAGTTGGGAATCTAAAGAAAGAAGCTGCAGAGCAGCTCGGATTAACAACCGATACGATCGTGACAACAGGCGGTCTCGACCAAGCATGCGGCACTATAGGTGTTGGTAATGTGAAGCCAGGTATATTCACGGAGAACATTGGAGCGGCTTTGGCTATATGCGCTATTCAAGAAAAGTTAACATTTGATCCAAAAAGGAGAATGCCTGTTCATTACTTCGTTATACCGGATACTTATATGTTCCATACTTTTACAACGGGTGGTATGGCATTAAGATGGTTCAGAGATTGCTTCTGTAATGATGAAATTAGTGTTGCAAAGTTAGCTAACATAAGCTCGTACTTTCTGATAGACAAAGAGGTGGAGAATATACCTCCTGGTTCTGATGGATTAGTAATGCTTCCCCACCTTCAAGGTGCTATGGCTCCTGAAGCTAATCCTAACGCTAAAGGCGTCTTTTTTGGAATTACACTAGCACATACCAAAGCACATTTTGCTAGGTCAATAATGGAAGCTATAGCGTGCGCAATTATGCGAAATATTGAGGTATTAGAGGATCTTGGTGTTAAAGTAACCGAAATTAGAGCACTCGGTGGTGGTGCTCGCTCAAGAGTTTGGAATCAAATAATAGCTGATGTGACAGGAAGACCTGTGATAACTACTAATCACGATGAAGATGCTGCTTGTATGGGTGCTGCAATGCTTGCTGGAAAAGCCATTGGGGTTTATAAAAATTTAGAAGAGGCAGCAGAAAAAGTTGTTAGAGTTAGAGAAAGATTTGAGCCAAACCTAAATAACTTTAAAATTTATCAAAAAGTATATGCTAAGTACAAAAAACTCTATGAAAGTTTGCTCGAAATATTCGAAATGTAGCAGTCTTAGGCTTATAATGGTATTACGTTTTTCTCTAGCTTAGTTCTTTGGCCTTTTTTATCAGGATCTTTTTAAGTTTAATAAGTTGGGCTATAGTTATATTAATTAGGATTTACGACTAATAAGTTAAGTTTATTAAGTGCGTGTTTTAAGAATATGAAAACGGAGTGAGGGATAATGGTTGAATTTATTTTCATGTTGACCCATCATGACGTAACCGTGCCAAATGCATTGGAGGTTTTTGAAGAAGTTAAGGATACTGGCTTAAAAATGGTTGGAGCCAAAGATGTTGGACTGCCTGTTGATAAACTAAAGGAGTTATTCGGTAGAGCGAGAAAAGAAGATATGACTACTTTCTTAGAAGTGGTCACTTATAGTGAAGAGGAGCATTTTAGAGGTGTTGATATTGCAATAGCTGTCCAAGCCGACTATCTAATCGGGGGGATGCCTTGGTTCTTTGAAAGAACACGTCAGTATCTTATGAATAAGAAAGCAAATGTAAAATACTTTCCATATATTGGAAAAATCGAAGGACATCCGTGCATCTTAAAAGGGAGTATAGAAGAAATAATTGAGGAAGGAATAAAATTTGAGAAAGAAGGCGTGGATGGAATAAATATCCTACTTTACAGATATGTAGGAAATCAAGAAGAACTATTAAATCACATTACAGAAAAATTACATGTTCCAATTATAGTAGCTGGAAACGTGGATAGCTTTGAAAAGATAGATAAACTAAAGAGAAAAGATAAAAACATATGGGCATTCACTATTGGTGGAGCAATTTTTGAAAGAAAATTTGTAAAAGAGGGTAGTCTAAGAGACCAAATATATGCAGTCTTGGACTATATCACCAAAATTAAATAAATAACAAGCACGAATTAAGTAAAGATGAAAAGGTGAACTATTATATTTCACGATACTCATTAAGAACTCATCTCAAAATTCCGTATCTTAGGTGTATGATTGTTGATGCTATTGTTACTAGGGCTTTGTATGTGGAAGCCATGGTTACATGATATTTCTCAGAAACATCTCTAAGGCTTAAACCAGCAATATGAAACATAACAGAACAAGCCTTCTCACCCAATGGATAATTATTAAACCTGAACAAACCAGACAACCTATCAAGGATGTAATCCAATACATGCATAAGAAAACATAACAGAAACCTGGCCATAAACATAAAGAGAAAAGCTTAAGTAAAAGTTGACAGGATCAAGACACTTTGAAGTTAAATTTATATTTAGGCAATAGTCAATGCAACAAGGGGAACGAAAGATGACAAATGTTATTTTTATGCCTACATGGTATGATGTAACAATCTATAATGTAATTGACGTATTTGAAGAGGTTAAAGACAGTGGAATAAAGCATTTTGGCTTTAAAGACATAGGTCCTGAAGAAAGCGTCTACGAAGAATTAGTTAAGCGTTGTCAAAAACACGGCATGACCATTTACTTGGAAATTGTTAAATCAACATTGCAGGAGCATTTAGATTCTGTGAAAATGGGAGTTAGATTAGGAGTGGATCATATAATAGGTGGCAAGCCTGAATTTGCGGAACAATCCTTAAAATTATTAAAGGGAACAAATATAAAATATTGGCCGTATGTGGGTAAAGTTATTGGTCATCCTTGTAAACTCTTTGGCAAGATTGAAGAAATTATTGAACAAGCAAAGAAGCTAGAAGAAATGGGAGTAGATGGATTAAATGTGCTCTCTTACAGATATGAAGAGGGGCGGGCAGAAGATTTAGTAAAAGCTGTGAAAGAGTCTGTAAGTATACCAATAATTGCAACCGGCTGGATAAATACATTTGAAAAAATTAGAAAAATGACGGAACTAGGAGTTTGGGGGATAACAGTAGGTGGGACGTCAATATTAGCTAGGAAATTAGTCCCTGGAGGTAGTATAAGTGACCAATTAAAAGCTGTTTTAGCGGTTGTTGAAGAAGTTAAGAGAAAAAAGGCATAACATATAATATAATCCCGATAAGGGGGAAGTAGACAATGGAGTTTGGCGAGGAGCTTCTACTTGGTATAGATATTGGAACCCTTAGTGTTAAGTGCTCAATAGTGACACCTCATGGGAAGGTAGTTTCATCAAGTACTATACACCATGAGGCAATAACACCTAGACCGGGCTGGAGTGAGCAAGATCCTGAAAAACACTGGTGGCATGATACTGTAGAATGTATTAAGAAGGCAATATCATGTACTAATATTAATCCAAAGTTTATTAAAGCTGTGGGGATTAGTGGTCTCTTTCCAAATATGTGTCCTCTTGATTATGAAGGAAAACCCTTGTATAATGCAATACTTTATTCTGATAATAGGTCTTACCCAGAGGCCGTCTATCTTAATGAGAGATATAACTTACAGATTACAACCGAAGAAGTACTGCCTAAAATTTTATGGTTTATGAAAAACGAGCCTGAAAAGTTCATGAAAACAAAGATGATTTTTAGCGCTCCAAACTACCTCGTTTATAAATTGACGGGAAATTATTGTTGCGATTATTTTTTGGCAAGCTATTTTGGCGGGATTTATGATACCTTTAAAAAGGAATGGAGGCAGGATATCTTGAATGAATTAGGAATTTCTTCGGAGATTCTGCCAAAGGTATATCGCACTATAGATATCGTTGGAGAAATCACGGAAGAAGCGGCTAAAATAACCGGTCTTTCGAAAGGTACGCCCGTAATTGCAGGTTCAGGAGATGATATCACTCATTTACTGATCGCTACAGCGATAAAAAGGGGAGATGCACTCATATATTATGGAACAGCAGGGCGTTGCATAATTCTAACTAAGGACCTAATTGATATACTTGTAGGCAATTATGAGACATTAAATGACTGTCTACTTCAAGTATCCTACGTATTAACAACATCAGATTTACTTAGATGGTTTGTTAAGGAGTTTTTAAAATACGAAGAAAGATTTATCGAAGATTACTCCTTAAATATATATGAAAAATTGGATGAAAAAGCTTCAGAAATACCAATCGGCTCGGATGGTGTAATAGTGTTACCATACTTTAGGGGTGAGCGATATCCAAACTTTAATCCTAACGCTCGTGGAATTATATATGGCCTAACCACGTATCATACGTTACATCATATTTATCGAGCCATGCTCGAGGCATATGGTTATCTAGTAAGATTAGGATTGGAGGATGCGCAACGTAAAGGAGTATTTCCTAAAAAAGTTTTTGCAGGTGGAGGAGGAGCTCGGAGCAAAAATTGGAGGCAAATTGTGAGCGATATTACAGGTATCACTCAGCATTATAGTGAAATATCGGATGCTTCGGTAGGTGCTGCATTCCTAGCGGGACTTGGTGTCAAATTACTGGATGATATCGAAGAAATATATAATTGGGTCAGAAACGTAGAAGCTACTTATCCAATTCCCGAAAACACACAAAAATATGAGAAATTTTATAAAGAGTTTCTAAAACTTCAAGAATTATTTGGATAATTTTATTGTGTTTTTATCTTTGTTGCTCAGGACTTTCAGCATTTAAACTATAATTAAGCAAAAAGTTGGTGTCGAACATTTACAAGGAAAATATAAAAAATAAAAAGTATTCATAGAGCATGCATGTATTCTTTTAACGCGGGATAAAGTTTTTTAAATATTTGATAAAGTTTTTCATATTCTTCACTTTCTTTAGGATTAGGCTCAGCAATTATTTCATAAGATAAGAATTTTTTCAAGTCTTCCTTTTTCTTAAATATCCCCACACCATAGCCAGCAAGTATTCCAGCACCTGCAGCCGAACTGAGCCTAGGTCTTGGACTTTTTATCGGAATTCTTAAAACGGAACTAATTATTTCCATCCATAACTTGTTTTTTGAAGCTCCATCTATTGCTATTACTTCGCTGGGCATTAACCCAGCTGATTCGAAAATTTCTTCACAACTCTTTAATGCGTAAGCAATGCCTTCCAATATAGCCCTATATAAGTGTGCGGATGTGTGTCTCAAACTTAAACCCAAAAAAAGACCTTTCGCATTTGGATCCCATATTGGTGATCGTTCGCCCATAAAGTATGGAAGAACGATTATACCTTCCGAACCTGGCTTAATAACTCTGGCTTGAGATTCAAGAGTCTTCAGCATTTGAAAGCTATTTTCGGGAGTTGTCATTAAGAAGTTTTTTAAGAACCAATCAATCACGGCTCCTGTGGTCATTAGTGCGGCAGCACTTAGATAAAGTCCAGGAAATATGTAATGGCAGTTTATGAAATATTTCATGAATTTAGGCTCTTCTGATTGAATTATTTCCCAAAGATGTGTTGTACCACAAATCATTATTGATTCATTAGCTGACGTAGCTCCAGCTGCCAATGCAGCAGCCTGCGCGTCAGCAGTTCCTATAACTACAGGAATTTCTTCAGTAAGGCCTAACTCCTTTCCAATCTCTGGCTTTAACGAGCCCACTATCTCATATGGTGGAACAATTTCTCTTGGAAGTTTGTCAGGATCCAAGCCTAATTCATTTAAAAGTTCCATATTCCAATGCATTTTGTCCCAATCATAGAATGGTGCAAATGTGCAAGCAGTTATCCAATCTATTGCTATGGCCCCGCATAACTTATATGCAAGAAAAGAATTAAGACTCAAGATTATTGCGCAATCGTCATAAATTTTTTCTTCTCTCTTGAAAGCCATACTAACTTATAACCCGCAAAATATGGATTAGAAACATTTTTGTCCATTGAAATAATGTTTCCTCTCCAAAGCTCCTAATAAGATCTTCGCAAACATTCTTTGCTCTTCTATCCATATATAGAATCGCATTGTTCAAACAGCTTCCTTTTTTATCTAAGAAAATTAATGTAGGACATTGTACGGAAAATCCTATGCCCATTATTTTTGAATTATATTTGCTAAATATTTGTCGCATAACCGCCCATGTTTTTTCAAAATATTCCATTGGATTCTGTTCCACTTTTCCTTCAGGCCCATAAAATATGTTAAGTGGTTGTGAAAGGTCTTTTATAACTTCTAGAACACTTTCTTCTTCGTTTATCCTTAACAATGAAGCCTTGATGGAACTTGTTCCAACATCTATACCAAGAAGAAGTGGATGCCCCATCGTGGAGAGTGTTTTCTCACTCTTAATATATGCTTTTCGTTCAAAAGTTTTCTATAACTTTTGCTTTGTAAAATACAGTACTTCCTAATCCTCAACAATATTTAGAATTCGAGGATACGTAAGATATAAAAGAAAAATAGAAGAGGCGTAAATATAAGTCAGCCACCAGCATAGCATCAAATTACAATAGTTTTTACTCCTAAGAGATCAAAGAAAGATTTAAGCTCCTTAGTATGGTCACCTATTACATTTATCATATGCTCGTAAAAATGAATATTCCTTTCACAGGCTTTAAAGAATTTCTCGAAATTATAAACTTCAAACATTATTTGATTTCGACATATTGGTAACTCTAAGCCAGATTTAACTATTTTGCCTTTGGCTATTATGACTACATGTAAATCACTAGGTAATAAGATTATAGTTATAGGATCACCTTCTCTGAAAAGAACCTCTACTGCAAGGCCCTTACCGGATTCATAATGTGATGTTGCGACGTATTTTTCTGGTTCCCTGCAAATACCATTAATTTTAGTTGCTGCTGTGCAATGCGCATTAATTACTACAGGTTCCATTTCATTAAATATTGGATCACCCATAAAAGCTGGTTTTCCGGTGGCATAGAAAGATGCTAACATAACTAACATAGCCGTGAAGTCTGCTTCGCAGGTAGCAACTATTCCTTCATCATTAAGCCTAGATAAAGCATAGCAAGGTGTTGTTCCTGCTCTATCAATAAAATCAGTAGCATAACAATTTATTGTTACTGCCTTGCAATCATATTTCTTTAACAAAGATTTTAGTATGTAATACATTTTAACACTATTTATTGCACTTTTTTCCTCAATTTCCTTAATATTTATAGCATTTTTAATGAAGTCCCTATATTCGTTTTGTATATCTTCAGTTAAAGATGTTTGCTTAAAGATTCTTTCAAATTCATCTAAAGAGATGAATTTTATCTTCATACCTATCCTTTCTTGAATTTTTCGTATTAGTTCATAACTACCATAGCCCCAAAGTTTGCCGTTTTTCCATTCAGCTGGACCACCTATGCATAAAACTTTCACGTTCTTAATTTTTGAAAAAGCTATAATGGCCTGTAATTCTTTTCTAAGCAATTCATAATCATCTATTATTATCTTAATCCAATTTCTTCTATATGGTTCTTCAAGCATCCATTTTACATAATATGTCATTAGATTGAAACCATAAAAAGGCTTAGAAAATTCTTTCGCGAAGAATATTATTGGTTTGTTAAAAGTATATAAAGCCTCTAAGTATATCCAGAAAGGAGATGTTGAAAATATTATTACTCCATCTACATCAGAAGTTTGGATATCGTACGATAAATTTAACACTTCGTCTAGATTATGAATTATGTTCCAGCCTACAAATTCGATCTCGTCATTAAGGTTCTTCTTGATATTCTGCTTAACATGCTCTAATTGCCTCTTTATTTCATTAATTTCTTCTTGTACATCTTTGTCGGTCTTAGCCCAACCCCATTGTGCAACTGGAGTAAAGCCTTGATTCATACCAATTCTTAACACAGGTGCTATGAAAATACACCAAAATTTATGCGCCATTTTCTTACTCATATTATCGCTGGTAAATTTCCTTTTATTAAATTTTTCTCTGAACTCATCTGAAGATCCTGTCAACTTTTACCTAAGCTTTTCTCTTTATGTTTATGGCCAGGTTTCTGTTATGTTTTCTTATGCATGTATTGGATTACATCCTTGATAGGTTGTCTGGTTTGTTCAGGTTTAATAATTATCCATTGGGTGAGAAGGCTTGTTCTGTTATGTTTCATATTGCTGGTTTAAGCCTTAGAGATGTTTCTGAGAAATATCATGTAACCATGGCTTCCACATACAAAGCCCTAGTAACAATAGCATCAACAATCATACACCTAAGATACGGAATTTTGAGATGAGTTCTTAATGAGTATCGTGAAATATAATAGTTCACCTTTTCATCTTTACTTAATTCGTGCTTGTTATTTATTTAATTTTGGTGATATAGTCCAAGACTGCATATATTTGGTCTCTTAGACTACCCTCTTTTACAAATTTTCTTTCAAAAATTGCTCCACCAATAGTGAATGCCCATATGTTTTTATCTTTTCTCTTTAGTTTATCTATCTTTTCAAAGCTATCCACGTTTCCAGCTACTATAATTGGAACATGTAATTTTTCTGTAATGTGATTTAATAGTTCTTCTTGATTTCCTACATATCTGTAAAGTAGGATATTTATTCCATCCACGCCTTCTTTCTCAAATTTTATTCCTTCCTCAATTATTTCTTCTATACTCCCTTTTAAGATGCACGGATGTCCTTCGATTTTTCCAATATATGGAAAGTATTTTACATTTGCTTTCTTATTCATAAGATACTGACGTGTTCTTTCAAAGAACCAAGGCATCCCCCCGATTAGATAGTCGGCTTGGACAGCTATTGCAATATCAACACCTCTAAAATGCTCCTCTTCACTATAAGTGACCACTTCTAAGAAAGTAGTCATATCTTCTTTTCTCGCTCTACCGAATAACTCCTTTAGTTTATCAACAGGCAGTCCAACATCTTTGGCTCCAACCATTTTTAAGCCAGTATCCTTAACTTCTTCAAAAACCTCCAATGCATTTGGCACGGTTACGTCATGATGGGTCAACATGAAAATAAATTCAACCATTATCCCTCACTCCGTTTTCATATTCTTAAAACACGCACTTAATAAACTTAACTTATTAGTCGTAAATCCTAATTAATATAACTATAGCCCAACTTATTAAACTTAAAAAGATCCTGATAAAAAAGGCCAAAGAACTAAGCTAGAGAAAAACGTAATACCATTATAAGCCTAAGACTGCTACATTTCGAATATTTCGAGCAAACTTTCATAGAGTTTTTTGTACTTAGCATATACTTTTTGATAAATTTTAAAGTTATTTAGGTTTGGCTCAAATCTTTCTCTAACTCTAACAACTTTTTCTGCTGCCTCTTCTAAATTTTTATAAACCCCAATGGCTTTTCCAGCAAGCATTGCAGCACCCATACAAGCAGCATCTTCATCGTGATTAGTAGTTATCACAGGTCTTCCTGTCACATCAGCTATTATTTGATTCCAAACTCTTGAGCGAGCACCACCACCGAGTGCTCTAATTTCGGTTACTTTAACACCAAGATCCTCTAATACCTCAATATTTCGCATAATTGCGCACGCTATAGCTTCCATTATTGACCTAGCAAAATGTGCTTTGGTATGTGCTAGTGTAATTCCAAAAAAGACGCCTTTAGCGTTAGGATTAGCTTCAGGAGCCATAGCACCTTGAAGGTGGGGAAGCATTACTAATCCATCAGAACCAGGAGGTATATTCTCCACCTCTTTGTCTATCAGAAAGTACGAGCTTATGTTAGCTAACTTTGCAACACTAATTTCATCATTACAGAAGCAATCTCTGAACCATCTTAATGCCATACCACCCGTTGTAAAAGTATGGAACATATAAGTATCCGGTATAACGAAGTAATGAACAGGCATTCTCCTTTTTGGATCAAATGTTAACTTTTCTTGAATAGCGCATATAGCCAAAGCCGCTCCAATGTTCTCCGTGAATATACCTGGCTTCACATTACCAACACCTATAGTGCCGCATGCTTGGTCGAGACCGCCTGTTGTCACGATCGTATCGGTTGTTAATCCGAGCTGCTCTGCAGCTTCTTTCTTTAGATTCCCAACTACTTCGCCAGATTCACGTATGTTCGGGAGTTTTGTTTCATCTATACCGATAAATTCTAACATTTCATCCCACCATTTCTTGGTTACTATGTTCCAATAACAAGTGGAGCATAACAATGAACCCTCAGCCACAAATTCACCGCTCATTTTCCATATGAGGTAATCTTCTACAAGTAGATATTTAAAAGTCTTTTCAAAAATATCCGGTTCATTTCTTCTTAACCAGAAAATTTTTACCGCCGGCCATGTTGGAACTAATTTTACTTGCCCCGTTATCCTATAACTCTTTCCATCATTAAATTTTTCATCGAGAATTTTTGCCTCTTCCTCGGCTCTACTATCAAGCCATACAATTGCTCTTCTTAATGGCTTACCATCCTTTGATATGGGAACAAAAGTTTCACCTTGTGCAGAGATACCAATAGCAAGTATTTTTGCGGGATTTATTCCACCTTTCGCCAATACTTCTTTAGTCCCTTGAACAAACTCATTCCATAAGGTTTCAATTTCTACCTCAACCCATAAAGGTTTTGGGGTAATCAATTGATATTCTCTTGTAGCTGTAGCGATAATATTTCCCTCAAGATCGTATAGAGCTACTTTAGTCGCAGTAGTTCCTGAATCCACACTTAATATATATCCCTCAACCTTATCTTTGGTGTTCATAGCAAATGTTACATAGTTTACAGCTATTATATAAGTTTATTCCTTATTCAAGAAAGTGAAGTCAGAATTTATGTTTTTACTTTCTTTCGGGGCCGTCTAACTATTCATAAGTCCACTTTACTAGGATCTTTAGGCAGTATATTATGATCCTTAGTGCGTTTTTGTCTTCATTAGCTCTCTCCTCGTCT
>Ga0080004_1116081_pt1 | contig 11423 bp, 11 predicted proteins | sample WasSprMetagenome_FD_69207 | JGI IMG/M metagenome (GOLD analysis project Ga0080004, IMG submission 69207) | Sulfidic aquatic microbial communities from Washburn Spring, Yellowstone National Park, USA - WS (SPADES assembly) (version 2) | ecosystem: Environmental > Aquatic > Thermal springs > Hot...
CCTCGCAAAACCTAGCAAGCATAGAGGAAGACCTCCTAGCATTAAGCGATAAGCTAGCGACACTAAACCTAGAGGAAGCTCAGTGGCTAGCAGAACAAACAATCAGGAACTACGACCCATGCATCTCGTGCGCAACACACTTCCTGAAAATAAGATACGTGACCTCCTAAGCCGTGGGCGACAAAAACAGTAACTGTTTTAACGAACGATAGGTTTTAATACTTACGAGCAACCTCTTGTCCTAATAAAAACCTTTAATCTTCCTTTATAAAAGCTTTCTTCGTTGGAAGCAAAACCTGCGAACGCACCCCAAACTAGAGTATATTGTCATGAAAAAACCGGGAAGTTGGTTTGCAACTCTAAGACTATCTCTCTAGCAAGCCGGCTTCACACGATACGTTTACGCGCTCTTAACGCTACCATACCTAGCCACCATAATAGCGTTAATCGTGATGTCACGCAAGGCTAAAGGACCTGCCTGGCTCAGCCAACATGAAATGTAATTTCATACCTCTTCATAAATAATCCTAAGAGAGCTTGTAGGGAGTAGGCAAGTCCTCAAAACAGTTCCCAATAAACTTAAGGAAAACCCTGTTATGAGTTAAAATATATCTTGGTCTGCTTAAAGATCTTGTGCTTAAGGAGCTATCGGTGCTTTCGTGCTCTTGTTTACTGCGAAGACTACGTAGAAGCCCCATAAGAGCCATATCAAGCTTATCACGAACATGGTCCAAGACTCTACTCCAGCCACTTCAACGAAGTACGGTGCTGGATAGAAGAGAACGCCTGCCAGCCCTACTGAAAGTACCCACCAGGAGTGCTGAATTGCTATAACTCCGTATCTTAAGGGATCATTTAATGAACGTAATCTAAGCATGCCTATAGCCGCGAAGGCTAATGCCATAAGGTTAGAGAGATACCATGGAAACGCCACGTAAGCATTCCTGGACGTTATGGTAATGGCTAACCCGAGACCGACTAGAGAGGTAATTAAGCTGAACAGTAGGTAGGAATTGACAAGCTTCTTTGTCCCTCGTAAAGCCTCCATCCAACTCACCCTCCCTTCTTTATATACCATCTTGGAGCTAAGCCATACTTAGTTACTTCATACCTGCCTATAACGAGCTCTACGCCAGCTTTATCCAGAGCTATTGCTAATATCACGTATAGTATCATTGATATTAGGAAGCTGTTTATCGACGGGATGCCCGCCGTAATCACCCACGTTCCTAGAACACCGCCGATAGCTGTTGAAATCCAGCCCGTTAAATTAATCTCAGGAAGTTTATCGCCAATCTTAAGCTCGTATCTCTTCCCAGCCGGTAACCTTTTGTAAAGCCCTCTATAAATGTAGAAATCGCCTATTAGAGTTCCGCCGACCGCGGGGACAAAGCTCCCAAGTATTGTTAGGAACGCAATGAAAGGATCGAAGCTAGCTCCAGCCACGAAACCTACATACGCGGCTGTGGCAGTCCCAATCAGCCCTAAGGTGATCACTAAAGCTCTCCTACTTATGGGTGATATGAGCGTGAAATTCAACGCACCACTATATAGGTTGTTATCATTCGTTGTCCACTGACCGAGTATGGCAAGCAGGTACGCGCCAATGCCAACACCCACGGCCAACAACGCCTCGGTTATCCTAGTACCTCCCATAGCTAGAGTCAGTAACCCGGCCCCAATTAAGAAGAAGTTCTCTATTATCATTACCTGCAGGAACCACGCGAGAGCAGCTCCCTTAGGATTTTTAGCGAACCTGGCTACGTCAGGCGTTATCGTGGCACCTGCGATGTATAAGCCTACCACTTGAGCCACACCGATTCCGAAGGGAGCTGGCTGAGCAGGAAGCTTTGTAATCACATTCTCCCAACCTCCTCCCATCATGATGCCTGAAGCAAACGATATTCCTGCTAGGATTATCCAGAACGGCACAGTGAGGTAGCTTAAGAAGGCTATGCCCGCTATGCCGATCGCTGCTGTCGTCATCATTAGGAGTCCTCCCCATATCGAGGCAATACCTACGGTGGTTAAGGGGTTACCTGGTATTAAGTCATGCATCATTATGCCGAAGAGCCATGTCTCAACCGCAAACCAGCCGATACCGCAGGTAATCCCTGCTAATGCCAGCCCCCACAAGAAAGCCCCGTATCTGCCATAAGGCCACGTCATTGCTGCGTAGGTTGAGAGCCTGCTGGTGCCTCCTAGATATGATGTTAAAGCGCCTATAACTCCTTGAATTAGTGTGCCAACTAAAGAAACAATCACCATATCTCTAACATTGAATTGAAGTCCGAGAACACCACCCCCCCATAAGGCGGCTATGCAAGCGAGCACACCGGTGTATACGACGAAGATAGCCATAGTAGTTCTCTGGGCTTCTGGAGGGACAGGAACTAACGAGTAATCCCCCATAACGTCTACCCACTCACTTTTCTTAACTTCCTGTGTGGAGGACGTATAAGTCACCTCAAATATTTTTATATGCTAAGGTTTTTAAACTTTTATAAACTCACAATTAGAGAATCAGCGCAGGTTACGGGACATTTAACGTGAGTGTGTAAACAAGATTTATAAACGTTAACTGTATTTAATATTTGAGGTGTCTCTTAGCATGTTAAAACTCCAAACTAAATTAGATGTGGAAGACTTTGTTAGGGGTTGTACGTTCTTCGGTACAGGCGGTGGAGGGTCCCCTGCAACAGGACTTAGAATACTTCTGGAGGATCTGGAAAAACTTGGTGAAATAATTATCTATGATGTAACTCATGTTAGGGATGACGCCTATGTTGTCACTCCGTATTTAATGGGGTCGATAGCTCCTAAAACCCCTGAAGTAATTGAGAAGATGAGATCTCTAGGACTTACTAAGAAGATAGGTTTAGCTGAGAGGATACTCTCATACGCGGTGCTGGAGTTAGAGAAGTACATAGGCGTTGAGTTTGAAGCAGTAGTTGCTGTAGAGTTAGGGGGTGGAAATACTCCGGGTCCTGTAGATGTGGCCTTAACTTTGGGTAAGATGATCGTGGACGGAGACTACGCCGGCAGAGCAATACCTGAAATAGACCAAATAACCACGTACCTTTACGACATACCACCCTATCCTGCAGTCTACGTTGATGAATATGGAAATAAGACCGTAGTTAGTAGAGCCATCAATTATTTAATGGCTGAGAGGTTAGGTAAGCTAATCAGCGTAGCAGCGTTCGGTCTCGTAGGCGGAGCTAATTTTGCGTTGAGTGGTAGGGAGATGAAAAGAGCGATCATTCCGGGAACACTTACGGAATCCTACGTCGTTGGCAAGACGTTACGTGAAGCAGTTGAGAGAGGAGAAGACCCGGCGATAGCTGTAGCTAAGAAAATGAACGGCTACGTACTCTTCAAGGGAATTGTTAAGAGAAAAGAATGGGAGGATAGGGAAGGCTACATGTGGGGCATTACTTACATTGAGGGGGTTGACGTGTTTGAGAAACATACAGCTAAAATATGGTTTAAGAACGAGAATCACTTAATGTGGTTTGATAATAAAGTTATCGCTACGAGTCCCGACATAATAGAGGTTATAGATGCTAAGACTGGAGAGCCAATAACCAATACGGATCTAAGGGAGGGAATGCTTGTCTCGGTTGTAGGTCTTAAAGGACGTGAACCCTTCAGAACGCCGAAAGGTCTTGAGGTCCTAGGACCCAAACATTTCGGATTTGATGTTGACTACATACCAATAGAGAAGAGAATACTTGAGTTTCCCGTAATCAAACCTTAAAGAAAAAAATGGTTTGTTTTTAAATAAAATAACTCCTATACTTTACCTCGCTCTGCGTTATTCCGTAAAGAACCCACATTACTGCATTATATATAGCAGCTCTAAGAGGCTCGATCACAGGTACTTCAAAGCCTAACTTATTTCTTAACATGTCTTTTAGATTCCCTACTACCCAACTCATTCCCGTGCATCCTAATACCAGGGCATAGGCCCCGTCCCTGATTACAGCCTCTACCGATAGCTCTAGAAGCCGTTTAAGAGTTTTCTCAGGCTCTGTCTCAAGACCTAACACTGGTATCTCTATAGCTCTTATCGAGGCTAAGTTATTCTCAAGACCGTATTTCCTCAACAAACCCTCAATTATATGTTTCCCACTCGATAATGGAGTCAGTATCGAGAATCTTCCCCCTACTTGGGAGGCTAGGTGGCAAGCAGAGTGACAAGGTCCTATGACAGGGATTTTAACGATCTCTCTAGCTGCATCTAATCCGGGATCAAAGAAGCAATCTATTACTACTGCATTATAACCTGCTTTCTCAGCGAACCTAATTTTCTCAAGGATGTATGGCGTGTTCGTAACTTCGTCTTGCATACTCTCAATAGAGGAAGTCCCTTTATCAATACTGATAATATCTAGTTGAATGAGTCCTCCCGATTCTTCGGTTATGTTCTTGCTAAGCTTACCCCTATCTTCTAAAGACTTTTCAAGGTTTTTGGAGGGAACTACTGGGATTATATCAAGTATTTTTATTTTCAAAAGTCTCTACCCATTAATTAAAGGAGCTTTTCTAGTGGTATGTAGTCTCCTTTATAACCTATAGGTTCTAATATATGCCTCCACACGTCGAATGCTTTAGGATGCTTCCTCCACTTCTCTGAAGCGGGTATGCCTATGACTGCTAGCTTCATGCCTTCAGTTATATCAGCGTTAGTTAGTGGGGTGCCGTCAAGCGTTATCCAACATATCATGTCAGGAACCATGGTTGCCGGCTCATTCGCTGCCTTCCACGCAATCATGTTTTCATTCTTGAAGTCTACGTAGAAGTTTCTGCCTTCGTAGTTCCCAATGCCTTCTAATGTGACTCTTCCGAAGTCGAAGCCCCCGACTGTCCTTGTTTCAATTTTCTTAACAATCCCTCTAAAGAGCTCATATCCTTTAACGACCTCGGTTACAGCCTTTACGGGGTCTAACCCCTTGCTCTTAGCCTCTCTTATAGCTTTACCAATATTCAATGATTTTTCAAGCACTCCAGCCTCCAGGTAATTTCTTACTTGCCAACCGGTAACGACCCACGTTCCAAGTCCTGAGAGCATTCCGAACGCTACTGTGACATATCTCGCGATATTCTCAGCTGCATTACCATCCATCGGATTTCTTAACCACCCAATTACGAAGTCTCCATTCCTGTTAGCAACTACGAAGGGCGCATGCGGTACTCCATATAGTTGATAAAGCGTGGTGCCTAATTCTGGCACTGCTCTACCTCCAGTGCCGTCCGCGTCCACAACCCCCAAACCCTTAACAGCAGCCACGTAGATAGGTGTTACTGAGTTAAAACCTCCTGTTTCTCCAGGCATTATGTACTTAAACTTAACGCCCACGAGAGAGTATATCTTCTCTAACCCCTCGAACGCGTACACAGCTTCTGGGCCGAATCCTTTTTCTTTAAGGGCTTTCGGAGCACCCATGCCGGCTATCATTGCTATATGCTCGTTATCAGGTACTTCGTCAACACTAACTAGAAATATTTCCTTAGTAACCTTGCCTATCTCCTCCACTAATTTCATGCCGTTCTCTGGAGAACCACCGCCGCCGCTTCCTAGAAACGTAGCACCAATAACTATATCCTTTAGATCATCTAAAGAGAGTTTTCTCATTTTAAACACCACATGACTCTTATTTTGTTAAAGTTTATAAGCTTTTACGAGTTTTAGTAAGTGGTGCGTATTATGTCTACCTTAAGATTAGAGGAGCTTTTGAAGAAAGCAAGTATGAACTTAATTGAGTCTTGCCTTAATCTTAAGGCCGGCGAGACTTTCCTAGTAATTACTGACACCGAGACTAGGACTGTTGGCGAGGCTATATTTGAGGAAAGTCTTAAGGTAGGTTCCGAGTCCGTGTTGGTCGTAATAAAACCTAGAAGAAGGCATGGTGAAGAACCGCCTAAGCCTGTTGCTGAGATGTGGCAACATGCTGACGTGTTTGTAGCTCCAACTAAATACAGTCTTACACACACGCAGGCGAGGAGGAAAGCGACGGAGGCCGGCGCTAGAGGAGCGACCATGCCTGGAATAACTACGGAGATATTCGTTAAGGGGTTAGCTATAGATTATAAGGTGGTTAAAGAAAACAACGAGAAATTACTTAGGTTTCTTGAAGGTGCTGAGAACATAAGAATAATGAGCGAGCTCGGAACAGACTTAACGCTTTCAGTTAAGGGCAGGAAATTCATACCTGATTCAGGGATACTGCACGAGAGGGGGGCGTTCGGTAACCTGCCAGCAGGTGAAGTATTTATTGCTCCTGTAGAAGAGACTGCTGAAGGTACGGTAGTGTTTGATGGGTCTATAGCTGGTGTCGGACTACTTAAAAACCCTGTTAAGGTAGTCGTGCGTGGCGGATATGCGGTAGAGTTTGTTGGTAGGGAGGAAGCCGTAAAATTCGAGAACCTCCTTAAGTCGGTAGGGCTTAAGGAAGCTTTCAACGTAGCCGAGTTCGGTATAGGCACTAATCCAGCAGCTGAGCTCGTGGGAAATATATTGATGGATGAGAAAGTGTATGGGACTGTACACATAGCGTTCGGAGACAACAGCACTATCGGTGGCAGAGTTAAGGCAGGAATTCATTTAGACGGCATAATAAAGAGTCCTACAGTATATGTTGATGGGAAACCCTTAATAGTAAAGGGTAAGTGGCTCATCTAGGGAAGAACAGGTGCAATCCTTAATGAGTAGCGTGTTTGAAGTTTTGGCTAACGTAATCATGAGCAGGAGAACTATCAGAGAATTCACGGATGATGAAGTGCCGAGGGAGGCTATAAGGAAGATCTTAGACGTTGCTAGATGGGGTCCTACTGGAAGCAATCTGCAAGACTGGAGGTTCGTGATAGTTACTAATAGAAAGTTATTGAAAGCAATCAAAATGTTCTCTCCTGGGTGGGTAGGTGGAGGTAATCCAGTAGCAGTAATAATATGTTCTGATAAAGAGTGGGCCTTTAGCAGGGGCGGGCCTCTCGCTCGAGACATCATGTATTTAGTTCACGCAGGAATAGCAGCACAGACCATAGCTCTCTTAGCACACGCTTTAGGGCTAGGAACAAACATGATAATGTCGTTTTCTAAAGATTCTATTAAAACTTTACTGAAATTACCTGAGAGTTGGGAACCGATCATGATAATCCTAATCGGGTACCCGAAGCAAGTGCCGGAACCTCCGCCGAGACTCCCGTTAGATGAGTTAATTGTATGGAGGGAGTCTTAATGAGGGACGTAAAATCTGATAAACTGCTCCAAATATACGAGTACTTGACCTACCTCTCTTCAAGTGCTCAAGGACTTTTCCTAGAACCTAAAGAATACGGACCTTTAAGATGTGTTGACGCAATGAGGAGATTTATAAACGTTGTGATAGGGTTGGGAATTATCGAAGGAGAGTCTTCAGTAAAGGAGTTAGAAGAGCTTAAGGAGAGGTTAGAGAAGGGAGTAACCCTCTTAATGTATAGTCCTGAGAAATTCAAAGAATTCGTGACCGAATTAAACATAGAATTAGCTAGGAAGGTTAGTAAGCTACTAGACATTAGCTTAGATTCAGAATTAACCTGAAAACGCTTTTTAGTTTAATTATAATTTCTTAATGAAACCTCTTAGGCTAGGCTATCTTATTCTTAATGTTAAATAGTCTTAAACTAACACCTACCAAGAGATAATGCAGTTGAGTAAATGAGATGTTTAGTTCTCTTAGCTATTCACGATCTTCATGTATATTGAAACACTTTAAAATTCTTGGGTTTAATCCAATCAGTGACTCCGGTTTTCGAAACCTCGTGAAGGTGTGAAACCCTGGCGACAGAAATAAAGCTATTGATTGCGAAGGTTATGGGAACGTTAGCGTTGAAAACGAAAATACTCTAAATAAAATCATGAAAAAGTATATGAGTCAAATAAAGCTCTGTGAACCTCTGAATCCTTCTACTAAACCTTGATATCTAGGCTTGATTAAGTAGCAAGCTAGTTAAGGAGCTTGAGGCGTTTTCACTCTATCTATGAACCTAGCCCAGAACCTTAGAAATTTAGTGGGCCCGCGGGGACTCGAACCCCGGACCTCCGCCTCGTAAGGGCTCAACGATATGAATGGTTGATGAATATCCGATATGAATGAAACTCCACACACATACCTACTTTTATACCAAATCTCATATATGTGAAACTCCATATGATTTTCTGATGAGGGCTGCTACCTTAAAGTTTTAGTCATTTTGAATAAGAGCATCTCCTAAAGTTTTTGGGGATTGGGGGTTAATAAACCTTAATCAAACTATCAACACAGTTTAAGCAGGACTCATTACTGAGTGAATCCTTCATGTGTAGTTAAGGACTAAATAACTACACCATGAGAAAGTAAGAGGAGACTGACTATAATTATGGAATGTAACTACGTGTGTTGCGGGGTTGCTTAATCCGCCTTTACTTCTTTTCAGCAACTGTCTTTATAATCTCCTTCATCAGCTTTTCGATGATGTTTGATGCTTGATCTACTAAGTTAAGCTCTTCAATAGTCTTCTCATCCTTTAAAAAGCTTTGGAGGATTTTCATAACCTTCTCACTAATGCCTTTCTCTGAAACCTTCAGAACTGCTGTTAAGAGCATGAAGTTTAGCGCTGTGGAGTATGTCGCGTCGTACCCTGCCTCGATGAGTGTTGCCCAAGTCTTCCTAACAAATGCATCCTCCCTAATAGACTTACCCTCACTATAGAGTTAAGTATCTTTAAGTCTAGTTCAAGTGCGGATTGGTTATGATAAAGTGGTGAATTTATACTAACTTTCTACTTTCCATGAGCATGTCTTAAATTCATGGTCGCCTTTATAGTTCAGTATGAAATACACCGCAAGTGCACATATACATAGCTGCTTAAGATACTCAAAACTCGCTACAACATCGTTTGTTTCTAGCAATCTCAGATCTTCATTTCTTTCTTTACAGATCCTTATGACGTTATTTGTACAACTCTCAATCCATTGATTGAAACGATGTACGTATTCATCTAACGATAAGTTAGTATCGTTATAGATTTTATAGATGAAATCCTTGAACACGTTATAGCTCAATAATACATCATATATTCTTCTGACATACGTTTGACCGAATTGTGCCGCTATTTTAAGTTCATTTATAGTCATAGTGTAGAACAACCATATATCATCAGCTATAATGCCTCCATACCTTGTGAGAAGGTCACTTAGAGGGGAACCTATATACTCTTTAAAAAATTCGTCTCCAAATAGGATCTTTAACCAGATCTTAAGGTTAGATCTGCTATCTTGAATACATATTTTTCTGTACGTAGGATTTGATAATTCACTTCTAATTTTCTCACTTGTTATGGGTGAACCATCACAGAACTTGTATCCACGATTCATCGAGAGGCCCTTGACTATACCCCATACATGTCTTTCATCCATGATGTAGTTTATCAACGACGTTAATCTACCTCTATTGAAATTATCTTTACTTAAGAGCTCGTGATTTTCACTAAATAGTATAGCGATCGAGAGATTCACTTCTCGTATGCCTTGATGTGAAAGCTTTTCCCTGAGCATCGATTTTGGGTCTTCCAATAGCCTCAAAATAATATCTATTTTATCTAGGAGAGATTGCTGAGCGGTACGTCCTCCCGTATGTTCACTCATTCTAACTTCTATTAGTGCTATGCGTTCACCACCAATACTTCTGAGTATAAAGTCTACTTTGCTCTTGCCCTCAATCCTGCCGATGTCTAAATAGTTGAAAGCACTTCTAAGAGTGATATTTCGTCCTATGACTTTGTAAATGCTCCCTTCCTTGATCCAATAGTCAATCAATTCTTCTATAAAGTTGCCTGCACGCGGACCCACAGATTGGTGAAATATCCGTGTTAAGTAATACCATAGAGAAGCTACTTTACCAAGAACGTTTCTATCTGTGTGTTTTCTTAGTTTAATAATGCCTGTAAAAAACTTATCTAGTTCATGGAGTTTTACCTCAACATCGCCCATGTAAAGGCTTTTTAGAAAGCAAGGTACGAGTGTTTTAATATTTTCCCATTGAAGTTCTAGTATTTTATTCGAATGTATAAGCCTCTCGGGCATTAAGTATAATATTAAATAGTTGTACGTATTGCTTCCGGAGCTCACACTACTCGCCTCATTATTAATAAATGCTCTGTAGGTGTTCTTTCATCTTCGAGGCCGGTAGCCGGGTTAATCTCCGACTTGAACAATCTCCGCGAGACAATAGTGTCTACTAGTGTTACCTCGTGTTTCCACCCTAGGTGCTCTAAGTGCTCTTTTATAATAGTATCTATAGGTATTCTAGTGATTCTAATCTTGACGGGCCCCACGAAGAATGCTATGACGTTTTTAACCTTGTCGTGATTATTATTAAGGAATAATGCTAGGGAGTTAAAGTAAGATACATATAGTTTAAGTAGTTTTTCGTGATTTAGCTTCTCAACCTCCTTCTTCAAGATCTCGTATGTTTTACTTGAAATGTAGCCTTCCCCTACTTCATTATAAGGTATTTCATGCTTTGAAAGGTAGCTGATAAAGCTGCCAGAGAAGCCGAGCCATGCTAGTTCTAACTTAAAGCTTCTAATGTATTCTTGTGCTTGAAGATATGGAGGTGATGTAACTAGGACATCGACTTCTCTATCTAATTTCTCTTTAATGGAGTCTACCACAATGTATTTGCTTGTGAATACTTTTTCATCGCTGGCTTTGACAACAACCTCTACCGGCTTCGGATTATAACCTCGGTACTCCTTCACCTTCTCGACTACCTCTCTCGCATACTCCCAGTACATCTTCTCCATTTCCCTCCTCCAATCCTTGGATAAGAGCGTCTTCACTTTCTCCTCGGCGTACTTAGACTTGTAGAGTTTTGCTATTTTCTCGTCTGAGTAGCTGAAATACCTGGTCACCTTGAGTAGCGGGATCGCCATGAGGGGCTTAAGTTTGCTATTGACTTCTCTATGCCAGTAGCCCCAGGCATGTGAGAGGACATCGTAGAACTCCCTAGGGTGCCAGTAGGAGATGTTGTCCCACCTCGGACGGAATGCATCTTTGTACTCGAAATCCATATAGAGGTCTCTAAGCATTAAGGGGTCATTATATGTTGATGCATATACAAGCAAGTAGAGTATTGGGTTTAAATCCCACAATACACAGTTTCTGCCCGTTATAGTAGATTCTATAGCCACTGTACCGTAACCTGCAAACGGATCAAACAACCAGTCACCAGGTGAAGTATATTTGTTGATTACATACCTGACAACTTGAGGTATGAACTTAGCGGGATACATATAGAGACCATGAGTGGCATAAGTAGTTGAAGGAACCTCATTTACAAGCTTCCTAAAAAGAATACCCTGTACACTCACAAGTAGTGCACCTCGCTAACTAATAGCCT
>Ga0080004_1157362_pt1 | contig 11423 bp, 12 predicted proteins | sample WasSprMetagenome_FD_69207 | JGI IMG/M metagenome (GOLD analysis project Ga0080004, IMG submission 69207) | Sulfidic aquatic microbial communities from Washburn Spring, Yellowstone National Park, USA - WS (SPADES assembly) (version 2) | ecosystem: Environmental > Aquatic > Thermal springs > Hot...
CATAGAGAGGAAGGTTTTCCGCCTTCCTATGGATATAGGCAATTTGGGACTTGCTGTGAAGGGGAGGGGAAGTGTTCGGCATAGTGAAGAGGGCGCAGAAGCCTCCCGCCACGCCGGCGAGGGCTCCTGTTGTGAGTTCTTCCTTATCTTCCTGCCCGGGCTCACGAAGGTGGGAATGAAGGTCTACGAAGGCGGGAAGGACGAGCTTCCCAGATGCGTCGTAAGAGGGAACATCCGCCTCTATTCTCTTTTCAATGGCTTGGATTTTCCCCTCTTTGATTAGTATATCAGCGGTCTCAGCCAATCCATTGTAAGGGTCTATAACTTTTCCGCCTTTTATCAGAAGCTCCATCATTTCTCACCCAAAAGGGAATGTAGAATCGCCATTCTCACGGCAACTCCGTTCTTGACTTGTTCCAAAATGAGGGATTTCTCTCCATCAACTACGATTCCCTCTATTTCCACTCCCCTATTAACAGGTCCGGGATGCATAACGATTGCCCTTGGGGCGAGCGAAAGGAGGGAATCGGTGAGAGAAAATAGGCGAGAATACTCCTCAATGGAGGGAAAGAACTGCTCTTTTTGCCTTTCCCTTTGTATCCTCAGCATATATATCACATCAACATCGTTTATCGCTTCCTCTATTTTGTAGAAAATCTTCACGCCGAATTTCTCTATATCCTTGGGGAAGAGAGTGGGAGGAGCGCAGAGGCGGATTTCCCAATTGAGTTTTTTAAGGGCGAAGATGGCGGAGCGAGCGACCCTGCTGTGGAGAATATCTCCTATTATCGCTATCTTCAAGTTCTCTATTGTTCCCTTCGCCTGCTTTATTGTCAAGAGGTCAAGCAGTGTTTGACTTGGATGTTCGTGCATCCCATCTCCCGCGTTAACGACGCCCGCCCTTTGAAGAACCCTCGTCGCATAAAGGCAGGCGCCAGATATGCTATGGCGGATGATGAATAGGTCAAAGCCCATACTCTCAAGCGTGAGGAGGGTATCCTTGAAGGATTCCCCCTTCTGAACGCTTGAGACAGCCAAGGAAAAGCTCGCCACCTCACCTCCAAGGAGGCGACCCGCCAATTCAAAGGAATGGCGTGTGCGGGTGGAGGGTTCGTAAAAAAGAAGACAAATCCTCTTGCCTTTCAAAAGAGATAGGGATTGTTTGCTTTCCCTGAATTCCCCTTCCAACCAATCCCTATACCTCATCCCCAACTCAACGAGGGAGATGATATCTTCTTTGGATAAGTGCTCTAAGCCTATGAGATGTCTCATTTCTCCGCTTCTTCTATTATGTAGACGGCATCAACGCCGTCAAGTTCTTTCCACAGGACTTCAACCATTTCTTTGCGCGATGTGGGGATGTTCTTGCCCACGAAATCAGCTCTTATAGGAAGCTCTCTATGCCCCCTATCTATCAGGACGGCGAGCTGAATGGCGGATGGTCTGCCGAAATCTATAATCGCATCCATAGCCGCTCGCACAGTTCTTCCCGTGAAGAGGACCTCATCGACTAAAAGGACCTTCTTCCCTTCAAGGGGGAAGGGAATCTCCGAACCAATGGGAATTTGCTCTCTATCTTTTAAATCGTCCCTATAGGGGGTGATGTCAAGGCTTCCCACAGGGACATCTTTTCCCTCTATTTCTTTCAAAAAACTTGCTAATCGCTGGGCGAGGGGAATCCCCCTCCTTTTTATCCCGATGATGACGATATCCTCCACGCCCTTATTCTGCTCAAGTATTTGGTGGGCGAGGCGAATTATACATCTTCTTATATCTTCCTCATCCATTATGAGTTTTCTTTTTTGGAACATTTTCATCTTCTTATTCGTCTAATATATTGACGACGAGTAGCTCGTGAGCTTCGCCTGTGGGGGTTTAATAGTGTATTCAACCCAGGCGAGGCGCCCGCGGGTAAAATAAAAAACAAAATCATCCCAGTCCTGGCCCGCGGGTTTTATTTTTATGAGATATCCACCTCCTTCCCCATTTTAAGGGAATTCTCAATCGCCTCAATCACTTTGGTAACCATTACGCCATCCTCAGGCGTTATCTTCGGTTTCTCTCCTTTAACTACGCAATTAAGGAAATACCAGATGGGAATATAAACGAACCCCCATATCTCGCCATAGAGCTCCCTCTTATCGTTGACGAAAGGATAGGCGAACTTCTCGCTCGCTATCTCTATTCCCTGCCTCGTTCCCTCCATCTCCATCTTCCCCTTTTCCCCTATAACTTGGAACTTGAAATCAACTATTGAGGGAGCGGAATCGGGAAGAATCCAGGAGGATTCCAGGGTCGCGAATCCCTCTTCAAAGGAGATTATCGCCTGAATGCAATCGTAGGTATCCACTCCCTGTGAGGAGAGAATCCCTTTATGTCCCTTGGCGTAAACGCTCTTCGGCTTTTGATCGAAATACCAGAGGGTCAAATCCACGATATGGGGCATAAGGAACCAATGAGGACCGCTCTTTCCGCTCCAGGAAAGCATTTTTAATGGGACAAATAGGGAATTGGAGAGGCGAGCGTAAGCCATCAGGGGTTTGCCGATTCTTCCATCTTCAATAGATTTTTTAGCTTCGTTGAAGGGTGGGTTGAAACGGTTATGGAAATCAACCATCAAGAAGACGCCTTTTCTCTCCGCTTCCTTAGCCATTTCCTCCGCTTCCTTCGTGGATGTAGCCATAGGCTTTTCCACCAAAACATTTTTCCCCTTTGAGAGCATCAGCATAACGGGCTCGTAGTGGGCGAAATCGGGAGTGGCAACGCTGACCACTTTAACATTCTCATCGTTCGCGATATCCTCAGGCTTCGTCGTCCATTTACAGGAAAACCTTTCCCCTAATGCCTTAGCCTTATTCTCATCTATATCGCAGACCCAAATAAGATCGCTATTTGGATGATGGCTGTAAGCCTCCGCATGAATTGAGCCGAAGATGCCACAGCCTACTACAGCTGTTCCAACTTTCTCCTTCATTCTTTATCACCTTCCATTAGTTCTCTTTTTATTCTCTCTCTTTCCTCCTTTGGGAGACTGGGAGTGAATGTGGCTTCGCTTATTTTTCTCCAATAATGCCTTGACTCGCAACTGAGTCCGCTCATAGTGACATAGGATTCTTCCTTAAATGTAAATTGTTTTCCCTTCGTCCAATACCAGACATAAAGATATGTTTCATCGGGACCCTTATAGACGATTTGCGATTCCTCTGGCTGACCATATCTTGACACGACTTCTCCCAGGTCGTTTTGATGGTCCTCACCACATCCTATGGGAAGGATGGCGAGAATGGATAGGGAAAGTGTGAGAAATAGCGTTTTCCTCAAGTTATGCACCCCCATTTCAATTTTTCCCATTTCAGACCTTCCTCCCAAGAATAATCGTTCATTATATTGAAGCATTCAACTGCCTGCCCAGCTGCCCCCTTCATAAGATTATCTATAGCGGAGATGCAGACAACCCAATCGCCATCCAATCTGAGGGAGATGTCGCAATAGTTCGTGTTTCTCACAAGCTTTGTTGATGAGAGGGAGGGAGAAATCCTCACGAAGGGAGCTTCTTTATAGAATTCATTGTAAAGCTCGTAAAGGGAATCTTCGCTTAATTTATCTTTCAACTTCACATAGACGGTGGAGAGGATGCCCCTTTCAATAGGGGCGAGATGGGGGACGAAGAGGACGGAGATTTCTCTTCCTGCGAGGAAAGAGAGCTCCTGTTCCATCTCGGGTGTATGACGATGCTTCAAGACATTGTAGGGGCGGAGGTCATCGTAGCAATCTATGAAGAGATTTCCCACCGAGGGATTGTAATTTCTTCCCGCTCCCGATATTCCCGAATAGCAATTAGCGATTACTTCACCCTCTATCAAGCCCGCTTTCGCCAGGGGAGCAACTGCGAGGATGACACCAGTTGGATAGCAGCCGGGGACGGCTACAAGGTTGGTTTTCGCAATTTCCTCTTTATGGAGTTCGGGAAGACCGTAGACGCTATTGGTGAGAAGTTGGGGAGCTGTATGGGGTTTGCCATACCATTGGGAGAAAAGCTCCGCATTTTTGAGGCGGAAATCCGCCCCTGAATCTATGACCTTTATCCCGAGGGGGATGATTTCCTTGACCAAATCCATAGAGGCTCCGTGAGGCTTACAGATGAAGACGACATCGCAGTTTTCCTTTATTAACTCCAAATCGGTGGGATGGAGGGGTAAATCTATATCACGGAAGCGAGGCAGTGCCTCGCCCAGTTTTTTGCCAGCTGCGTGGTCGGAGGCGAGATAGGTAATCACAGCCTCCGGATGATTCCAGAGGAGAGAGAAAAGCGTCTCTCCTACTAAACCAGTAACGCCAACTATTCCGATTCTTTCCATATTTTCCATCTCCTGGGAGGATTTATTAAATTTTACCATATACTATTTTGCGGTCAAGATTTTGTATAATTCCATAACATTTGAGACTTCTTCTAATTCTCTAACTTATTTATTGTCATTGCGAGGAGCTAAGCAAATAAGTAATCGATACTTTTGTCATTGCGAGCTTGAATGCGTTAGCATTCAAGCGTGGCAATCTCTTTTTTTAGGATAAATACATTCATGAAAAGAACGAGATTGCCACGCCTCCCTACGGGAGGCTCGCAATGACAACCCCTCTGTCATTGCGAGGAGCGAAAGCGACGAAGCAATCTCGGTTTTCACACCTTTGGGTTTGTATAAACGGTGTTGGCGTAGCCAATCTCGTATTAGATTGCGAGCCAGCCGAAGGCTGGCTCGCAATCTATGGGTATAGGTTTTTAGGAGCTAAATGATATATTTTTAAGTCGCCATTTAGATTCGCCTCTTGTCTTTTCTTCTTGGCTTAAAACCTATATCCCTACCAGCAATGACAAAACCCCTTTCCTTTTTAGCGAGTCCAATATCTTCCTGAGATTATTCAATTTTTCTCTCCACGAATCTTAAAATCCTCTCCGCTAATTCCAGAGCCTTTTTGAAATCCTCCTCAGTGAAGAGCTCGTAGGGGAGGGCAGGCGGAGCTACCGCATCGGGATATCTCGTAGTGAGATAAAATCTATCAAGATATTTTCCCGCATCCAATAGCTCCTTGAACTCGTGGTCGTATTCGGCGCATTGCTGGGCGAGATTGAAAATGGAATGCTCCCAGATATATCTTTTCCCCATAAAGTAAAGAAAAGATTTCAAAGCCTTCTGACTCGCCTGCTCCAAGTGAAAGCAAGCGTAAGCGTATTCCCCCATATTCCCCAAGCTTCTTCCTATCTCCAAATCCTTCTTGGCTTGTTGAAGCCAGCGTCTTGCCTCTTCCTTACTTCTTCTCATAAACCACTTTCCCCTCCTTCAAAACCCTCTCAATGAAGGGATTGCCCGATTCAATCATCCTCTCAAATTCCTCGGGAGTATAAACGAAGACATCTATTTTGCCGAGCTCGTTTCCCAAGAGCTCGGCGACCTCCAAGAGCCTCTCTATGAACCTCTTCTCAGTGTTTTTAATCACAACGAAATCAATATCGCTCTCGCTATCGAAATCGTTCCTTGCATAGGAGCCGAAGAGGATTATCTTCTCGGGGTCATATCTTTTCAGACACTCAATCGCCTTTTTTAGCTTCTCCATTTTGTGAAAGTATAAGGGAAATTTCCCCGAAAGTCAAAAATTTTATTTGCCTTTTTGTTGCTTATTTGCTAAAATAATCAAAAAGCAACAAAAGGAGGAATGAGAATGAAGCGATTTGTAAGTGAAAGTTGGTTAAGGAAGAAGGAGAGGCGGGAGTTAGGGGTAGCGAGGAGGTATGCGTTGGTGTATTTAGAGAGCGAGAGGGAGAAGGAGGAAGCGGAGCGGGAGAGGGAGAAGGCGAAGAGGATAGTGCAAAAGATATTATCTCTCACGGAGTTGAGCGAGGTGCAGAGGGAGGTGATAAATTATTTTTTGGAGGGGTTTTCTTTGAGGGAGATAGCGAGGAAGAGGGGAGTGCATTTCAGAGCAGTTCAAAAAGCCTTCCGAGGAGCTCTAAAGAGGATGAAGGAAACGATAAAGAAGCACAATATAGACCCCGATGACGAAGACATAGATTTCCTCACGGAATACGATTATTGATTTTATTCCCAAAGGATTTCGTTTTGCCCAGTTAGGAATTTCATTTCATCTTGAATGGAAGGCATATGCGTTATATCCTCAATGGTGAAACCCAATTCGCGTAATAAGCAGATTTTAAGCAAAAGATTTAATTTTAAGTTTAATCTGAAGAGATCGGAACCTTCGGCGGCTTTCTGCTCCAGATTTTCGCCATAATGAGTGTAAAAATTTCTCGTTTGTATCACTTTCTGGATGAATGCGTCAAAGTCATCTATGAATAAGCGCGTTATATCCCCATAATGTTTTAAGATCTCCTTCAGCCGACTTCTGAGGGATTTCTCGTTTCCGTGCTTTATGATTTCCCTTAGCCTATCTTTCAATGCGGAAGGTATTTGGAGAGGGATAGTCTCTATTAATTGCTCGGAGACAACATTATATTCCTCACTCGGGAGGTAAGTGTCCTCAAAATCTTTGCTTCTTGAATGAAGGGATTCCAAAGCGGATACGAGGCTTAAGAATTTATTCTCCAAGTATAATTTGGGGTTATAAAGGGTCCCGAAATAGAGGAGAAAGACGGGTTGTAATAGTTTCTCCTTTTCAAGCAAATTCGCAAATATTTCCTGACATCTATGGGAGATATCTTGATAAGTGAAGAGCATTCTCGTTGAGCTCGGGATTTTTTCGGGCAAACGGGGGAGGGCATAAAAAATGTCTACTTCTTGACCACTCTCTGTTTTTCCTCTAACTATTAGAGGATAAACGGGCTTTCCCGCCGCTAAAGTTAAAAGATGCTGAACGATTCGCCCGTAGCTTAGAAGACACTCAAGATTGTTTGGTTCTTTTGTTTCCAAGTTAATATATGCCGGCTGCAGTGCTTCAACACCCTTGGGCTGAGGGGGATGAGAACAGGTTAAGCGTAATTCCGGAATTATGGAAGCCGTTATTTTCAATTCGTTATCAGAGTATAATAGGATTTCCTGTTGGCTAAGGGGGACTTTGAATGTAATTGTTTCTTCATTCTCGCGCTCTACATTGAGCAATTTTAAGTTTAGCCAATCATCCAAGAAAAGGTAGCGAGTGGATATGCTTTTGAGTTTGATTTCCTCCTCACTTGAAAAATGTGCCCCCATAAACACTACTGTGGCTTTCATAACAGATGACCAATATGATGGATTTTCCGACGAGAAACCCGATCCGGACTTTATTTCTATGCAATTAAACAAAGTAACTGGGGTGCCTTTAGAAATTACCCCAAGGATGATTTTCTCTTTGACGATTTTCTCATTAATGAATTCAAGAAATTTTTCTTCCTCCTCAGGAAAACGTCCACCGATTAATTCCAAGGTAGCACCTTCTTCGGGAGTAAACTTCAATATACCCGCTTTCAAATCTTCTTGATTTCTGGGAAGCCAAAATATTCCTTTATATTCAAAGCTTTCCAACATTCATCATCACCCTTTCTCACCTTGGTAAACTAATCGTTGAAAGGAGTTCCTTTAAGCTTTCAAATTGATATCTTCTGAAATCATCCTCATCAACCCTCAGGAATTCCCATTTCTCGCCCGTTAGTTCCCTTACATCCTTACACCATATCCTTGCTCTTTCGTCCTTATATCTCACATCAACATCTTCTCGCCCTTTCGTCTCAATTATGAAGCGTCTATCTCCCGACACAACCACGAAATCGGGAAAATAATAGCGCAAATTGCCATCGCTATCCCTATACTCCATATAGAATCCTATCCTCATCTTTGATACGATTTTAGAGAAAGCGTCAACATCCTCCGCCTCGTCCAAGAATTTAGCGAATGCCACCTCAAGGGCGTTATCGCAGGGAACATAATTGAAAATACATTTCTTCGCTTGATAAATCTCCTTTCCCCAAACAAATGGCTTTATATCTGAGAGCTTTACATAATCAACCTGCGTGGGTTCTCTCTCAACGAAAGTCAAATCCCTAAAGGCGCTCACGAAAAGCTTCACTAAACGCTCTTGAACTTCGGGAGAACTCAAATTGTAAAGGGCTCTTGGGTCTTCATCAAGGTCTAATATCTCATTGAAGAGCTTCTCAACGACATATTTTTTCACGAGAGGATAAAATGTCGCGAAGGCGCCGGGAATCCTCAACTCTTTTAGGATTAGCTGGGTGTAATAACCTATCACGCTTCTCGGGTCCTTTGGCACTGGCAGATTCCATACCCTCCTAATAACTTCCATTCCCCTTAACATATCAACGCCGATATATTCGGTCTTGAGGACCTTGTTTTCCAAGGGGAGCCCTAAAGAGGGCAATTTCTCAATATCCAACTCGCTGAGGGAAGGTTCTCTAATGCGGATTCTCGGATTGAGGATGGGCAAGGAGATATCCTTATCAAGCTTGTTTTCCTCAATGAAAATGGAAACGGTTTTCAACTCGCTATCAACATCAACGGTTCTCAGGGTTATGCCCTCTTCTCTCTCGAGATTTGAGATGATATCTATTAGCGCAGGAGGTCCGATAACTTCCAATGTATTAATTGATTTCTCCGGGATAGCAGGTTCTTCGGGAAACATTTTCCTCAATCCCCTGCCTATCACTTGCTCGGGAAGAACCTTCCTTTGAGAGGTATAGGAGCGTAAGCCAACGATTACATTCACATTTCTCACATCCCACCCCTCGTTCAACATCATCGTGCTGATAATCACTTCATAGGGATTTTTCTCTGGGTCGGGGTCATCTATCGTCTTGGCGAATTCCCTCGCTTTTGGGATGTCGGATTTCTTGATTTCCCCCGTGCTATCGGTGTGGATGAGGAGAACTTTATTTGTTAAGTCGGGGATAGAGTTAACATAGGTGTAAACCTCGTCGGCTTCTTCATTATCAGGGCATTGGATGAAGAGGACGGGTTTGACGGATAACTTTTTGAGATTTCTCTTATAGGCGCGCCATCTTCTTATCCCGGCGTCAATCCAAGCCCTATATCTCTCCACAGCCCTTGAGGAAGCAACTTCCCTTGCCTTCTTAACTATTCCCTTTATCGGCAATTTAACGATATTCATCTCTATCGCTTCCTTGAGGGTGAAATCAACGATAATCCAAGGGAAGAGCGCTCCCGTTTCCGTTCTCGGCGTTGCGGAGAAGTCAAGCTCCATATTTATTCCCTTGCCGAAGCGGGAAATCAAATCGTTGTGGAGGTTGAGGAGGAGTTTCTTCCATTCTTTCTCCAAGCTATAGATGTGGTGAGCCTCGTCTTTCAAGAGCATTATATTGGGGCAGGAGGTTAGGACTTCCCTGATTCTGTTTTCCTGATAGATGTCGCTGATGTTGTAGACCTCGGGAATCTCCATAACTTTATTTACTAATTCTTCAACTTCTTTCTTTTTGCCCTTCCTTTCCTCCAATTGCTGAATATTGGTTAAGAAGAGGACGCTATTGGGGATGATATGGATTGGGTCTTCTTTAAGGATGACCTTGAGGTCGAATTCCTCCTGCCATTCCGGTGGGATGAAGGGGAATTCCTTGAAGATTTTTCCCTCTCGGAAGTCTCGGCAAAGCCTATCGTAGATTACATTCTTCTCGCCGGCGATGAGGAGGAATTTAGAGGTATAATCTTCGGGATTCTCAAATTTATGATTGAAGAAAGACCAAACGATTGCGAAAGCCATAACGAAGGTTTTTCCCGAGCCGGTAGCCATCTTAAAGGCATAGAGGGGGTATTTATCATAGGTTGGGTCGTAGGGTATAGCTCCCGCTCCGAATTCTCTAATCATATCAAAGAAGGTTCTCTTTTTCATAACTTCATAGAGATAGATAAGGGTTTCAATTGCTTCTCTTTGGCAGAACCAGAATTCAAATGGCTGATTATCCACGATATGGTCTTCTTGGAACCAGAATTGGAGGAGGCGTTTAGAGGTTTCAGTGGTGCCGGGATAGCCTTGCAATCGCCAGTCGTAGACTGCTTGGCGGAGGGCATTAACGAGATAAGCCTTGCTTGGCTGTCTTTGTTCAGGACGCAAAATCTCCGTTGGTCTCATTCAGGACCCTCCATAAGTAATTTTATTTCCGCCTCTCTAAGCAGTCTGGAAGCATCATAAAGTCGTGCCAATTCCTCATCTGTCCTCATCTGATAGATTTTTAATTCCGTCATTATTAATATACCAAATATCGATTGGATACCCTAAACCATAAGAACCAGTTTCTATTGATTCTTCCAACACTTTGTAGGCTAAAAGAGTTGCCCTCTCTACATCATACTGGTAGCCTTGATATTTTTGTAATAGCGCATATGCGAAAGGTGCTCCAACTCCGCAAGCGAAAGGTTTATCAAACCACTCGGTAGTTCCATTAGGCAGCAAGTGAAGGATTTTGGGTGAATCTCGCCACTCTACGAACACAAAATCCCCGGGATGTAGACCAAGCAAGGCCTCAGGGTTTGGCGGTTGTATAAACTGTGTCCTGAAGTCTTTTTGCAACATTATAGTGATAGCTTGTTTAACTATTTCGCTTAAACTATCTCTGATTTCGGCCAAGGTTTTCTCGCGTTCTATGAATTGTTGGATAGATTCCTCTACCCTTTGAATTAACGCAGATTCCCCTGCGGCTCCCCATAAACAGTATGAGTTCAACTGTTTGATTTTTCTTTCTTGCCATCGAACCTGCCCGTAAGTAATTTGCCCATCGGAAGCGATTACAACCCCATCTTTAGCTGAAATCGCTAAAATAAGTGTCATATTTTAATCACCCCTTTAAACATAGAATTATTCGCAAAATCTGGCGCTTCCCTATAAACTTTCTGCAGCAATTCATAAAAATTAAGTTTGGAAATTTCCTTTACAACTTCTTTGATAACCCTGAGCGTTTCAGGAGGAACCTTTTTGCAAGCTTCTTCTGCTTCCTTTTTCCCTTTATTTGTAAGATAATAGTTTACCCATTGCGGTTTTGGATGTGGTGGTTGCACAATCAAACCAGTCTTCTGTAGGGTTTCCAGCACGGAGTAAGCTTCAAAACTGCAAGGTCCGTAAAGGTAGGGCACAAATTCAAAGTAATTAGGCAAGTTTCTATGACACCTATGCCATATCAAAAACAGGGACTTCATAATATGTATTCTATCCATTGGAGATTCTCTCAATATTAACAGTATCCAGTCTTTTTTATATAGTTCCATACTAATACCCCCCTTATTTTAAATTTATTCTCACTATCTTATTCGTATCGTTTCCGAAGACATCTATGACTTTGACCATTATTCTGTAGTCGCCTGGTTCGTCGTAGCGGTGGGTTGCCTCGTATTCCACTCTCGGGTTCTTCTTCGTTCTGAAGCTCTGCCATTGATTGTGGAAAGTGTCTCCCTTATAATCCCAATCTACCGCCCAAT
>Ga0080004_1086487_pt1 | contig 11422 bp, 10 predicted proteins | sample WasSprMetagenome_FD_69207 | JGI IMG/M metagenome (GOLD analysis project Ga0080004, IMG submission 69207) | Sulfidic aquatic microbial communities from Washburn Spring, Yellowstone National Park, USA - WS (SPADES assembly) (version 2) | ecosystem: Environmental > Aquatic > Thermal springs > Hot...
ATCGTCCTTTGACTCCGACTTGGGAAGCATTACAGCATCAAGGCCTTTAAAAATAGCGAATTCAAGGTCATCCTTGGTTAGACCAGTGGCTAATCCGTTCACTCTGACAACAATGTTTTGACCAGCATCTTTCAGTAATCCGATAGCATCCTTAACGAACCATCTGGCTGTTTCTTTATCGTCGATTGGGACAGCGTCCTCCAAATCTAAGATGATAACGTCTGGTTTTTCTTCTTTAGCGCTCTGAATTAGCCGCCAGTTATTTGCGGGAACGAAGAGCATGGACCTAAGTAGCTCTAACCTCACAGATTAAAACCTCCTATTTTAAGGGCTTCAGCCACAGTTGAAGCTAATTCTAGGGGTTTGTCAACAACGTATGCTCCCGCTTCTCTAAGGGCTTTTTCTTTACTTTCGGCGGTATCTCTTCCTCGTTGAACAATTGCGCTTGCATGTGAAAACCTAATGCCGCTTGGTAAACTTCTTCCAGCTATGTAAATTACGAAGGGCTTTGTGTATCTGCCTTTTTTTATTATTTCTGCAACTTCGCTTTCCATGATTCCACCAATTTCCCCAAACATAACAACTGCATGTGTTTCAGGGTCTCTCTCAAAAAGCTCCAAGTATTCGGCAGCTGTTGTGCCAACAATAATCTCTGTGCCTGTGTGGACTGCCGTGCTTATTCCCAACCCTTGCCTACATATGGACCATGAAACAGTACTTGTTTGTCCCCCGCTTCTCGATATCACACCCACATGTCCTAGTTTAAACGCTTCTTCTGCGAACTCCTTTGCGCCGCCAATCCAGCCGCATAATGCTTTCCCAGGACTAATAATTCCTAGGGATCCAGGGCCAATTATTCTAGCACCTTTTTCCTTTGCTCTGGCTATTATTTCCAAAATGTCATGCAACGGAACTCTTTCAACAGGCATAACAAGTGTTTTTATCCCTGCATCTAAAGCCTCAATTGCAGCGTTTTTAACCAACGGGGCTGGAACAAACGTTGCACTCATATCCATAAGCCCGTGTTCTTTAATAGCCTCCTTGATAGTGTTGTATACAGGTACGCCCCAGACGTGCTCACCACCGCGGCCAGGAGTAACTCCGGCAATGACTTTTGTGCCATATTCAACCATTAGTCTAGTTGCCATTTCTCCTGTTCTGCCCGTTATGCCTTGCACAAGGACTCTAGTTTTTTCATCAATAATTATCGCCATAATATCACCTCTTAGATAGGCACCGCATGTCGCCTTCTAAACTCTTCCAGACCGTAAAGTGGGAGTTCTGTTTTTATAGCTCTACCCCCACGTAGTTCACACTCCACCTCACATGCTAGGCACTCGTTACAAAGCCTTTTAAGTTGTTCAGGGCTTCCTACCAAGGCAGGTTTTCCATCTTTTATTTTCAAGCAAGACCTACCAAACCATCTACAAGCTTTTACGCATGCAAAGCCACACTTAGGCGCAATACATTTGTTAAGTTCAATGGTTAATTTTCCGGTCTCAAATTCAAATGAAAGACATTCTTCTGGTTGGTCGCTCGTCTCCGAGTGGGCAGCTTCTAAAGCTCTGGCGTGACGAACCCCCTCTTTCCGATATTTTTCAACTAACTCTACCATTCTTTCAGCAAGGAAGCCTATATCATAAATATGATCGCACCCATAGAGTTCCCAAAGAAACGGCGCATCCTTCAGTCCTTCTCTTATAATTCTATGCGTTTCACGCTCCTTGTTTCCAGCTATCAAGATTAAAACTGGAAATCCAGGTCGTTTTTCAGATTCTTCCCTTAATGCTTTTACAATGGCATACCCGTGGTACCATTGTTCTTGATTAGCCATGACTGCACCGGCCAAACAATAACCTTCTATCCCTGGTACTGAAAGGAGCACCTTTATAGCCCTGTAAACCTTCGAAGCTGTTGGATTTCCGCTAGTGTCCACGTATGTGGCTAACTTAAGTCCCCTTTGCATTAGAGCGTCAGCCGCGAGCATGGATGCGCCTCCGCCGATGCCGTGAAAAGCGATGTATCCTCCTTTTCTCACTTCGTTAATGTTGGGATTTAATTGTATAAAGTAGCACACACCTCTGTAATCTTTTTCCTCTATTTTCCATGCAATCTTTTCAAGTTCTGTTGGAGATCTTGTCATATCGCGTGGAAGCTCTACTTCGAACTCTGGATGGCGGAACACCGAATTATCATCTATCGTAATTCTACAATCTCCTGCAATCATCCGACCATCCTTAGTTAGAATGAGCGGATTTATCTCTGCTGTATTAGCATCCGCTTTCACAAACACCTCATAAAGCTTGCAAGCAATATTGCTTATTAAATCTACTGTATTGTATGGAACACTCAATTGTGATACAAGTTTTTGTGCATCAGGAAGTTGGAGTCCCTGAAGGTAGTTTATATTCATTGAAGACATTTTTTCTGGACTCTTCTCCGCCACCTCCTCCACATCCACGCCGCCTTCAGTGCTAAATAAAATGATGGGGCCCTTAACTTTGTAGGAGTCGTTAATCGTTATGCTCAGAAAGAACTCCGTTTCAACATCCAGCTTCTCTTCCACTAGGAGCTTCTCCACCTTCAAACCCTTGATTTCTTTATTTAAAATTTCGTTTGCTACACTTTCAGTCTCTCGCGGGGATTCTGCAAACTTTATTCCACCGGCTTTAAATCGTCCGGTAGTCAAGACTTGTGCCTTAATTGCAACGGGTTTGCTGATTTTTTCAGCTATCTTCATAGCTTCGTGTGATGTGGACGCTACTTCGCCTTCGGGAACCGGAACACCAACGGTTTTAAGCAAATTTTTCCCTTGATACTCATATAATCGAACCATAAGACCACCACATTGTTTACGAAATCTTTAGGAAGAGCAAAATAAGCTACAATATATTTATATTTTTCGCGGCGACATTATTTCTGCATATTAAAGCCAGCGTCGTTCATCTTTAAGTTCCACCAGACTAATGTTTTGATACTTCTCCATGAGCAAAGTGGTCCACGAGCAAAGCCACGTAGCCGGTTGTTACAGAGTTCACTGCTACTTGTGGGAATGATGTTCCTCCGACAAAAAGTGCCAATGCTGTAGAAGCAAACTTCTCCGGATTAGAAGGCGACAACATCTGAAGTATCACTGACAAGGTTACAAGTAGAGTTCCTCCATGTATTCCAGGTGAACCGAAGCCCAGCAAAGCAACGGGAATAGCAAGGGAGAGCATTTGCTGCCAAGAAAGCCCATAGTTATTATAGAGAGCTGACACAAAGATCACCACCAAAACGCCCATAACACTCCCACACCTATTAAGTGAGGCGCCAAGGGTAAGAATGAAGTCTCTAACTCGCTTGTCCATCTCGAAATACCGGCCAAAAATTTTGATGTTTAGGGGCAGAAAAATATAGGATGACCCTATAGTGAGAGCAGTCAAGAAAGTCTCCTTTGAATATCGATACATCTGATTGATTTTCTTAGACATGAGCCTGCGAATGGTAAGTAAGAAGCCCATTAAAAAAAGTATACCTAGAGCGAAAATTAAGCCCATAGAAGTAATGTAAGCGTCAAGGGCCACTTGTCCCAAATCATAGTAGAGCCTAGCTCCAAGAGATAAGCAGATCAATGGTAAGATTTTAATCAATATTTTGAAGAAAATTTCTTCTCCAGAATTTAAGTATTTAGAAGCACGTAGTATCTTGTGGAAATATCTAGTTCTAGCTAATAGAAGAGGTGCTGCAAACCCAACAATAATAGCGGGAAAAACAAGGTTCGATAAATTCATCAATATAGTTTGGTAAATTTGGCTGTAAGCTTCTAATATGCCATTCCCCCCAACCCTTGACCTGTTTGCTAATAATGAAATGGATAGGATGAAGGACGCAAATATCGCCGATAAAAAGGTTAGAGAGATATACATGACCACAGAAATTTTAACAAACCTTCCGAGGCTCGCTTTCTCAGATTGAAGAGAGCATGTTGAAGCGAAGATTATTATGAAAACTATGAGCGGTGCAAATAGAAGAAAAGTTTTCACGAAAATATCTGTTATGAAAACAAAAACATCTATCTTGAATGGAACAAAGTATGCTGTTAAGAAGCCGAGGAAGAAGGATAGTGGCAAAAGATATTCTTGAGTGATCTTTGTTTTCATTCTTAATGTATCCTAGGTCGCCTGTGTTTAAATAGAATATGGTTTGCAGAGAAAGGATTTCCTTTGCAAGGGATAATCTCGTTTTTAGGTTCATACATATCTTCTTTGAATCTAACGCTTCCATCAGAATATATTCTCACTCCACTACGCCTAGCAACCCAGCAATGGAAATTTATAGCTACGGGACATATGGCTGTATGGGTGCTAGCCATTTCAACCTTTACTGTGAGCGCCGTTGTATCGCCCCCTATTCCCGCTGGACCTATTCCAAGGGAGTTAACACTTACTAGTAGATCGTTTTCCAATTTAGCTAACTCTTGATCTGGATTTATGTCTGTCCATTCTCTTACACTAACGGCTTTTCTACTTAACTTTGCAGCATAATGCATCTGTCCGCCAATCCCGATTCCAATGGCTGTCGGTGGACAAGGTATTCCTCCAGCTGCAATAGTGCTCTCAAGAACAAGTTTTTTTATTCCAATCCAGTCCTTACCTACTTGTACTGGGGTAAGGACTTTCGATATATTGGCCACTTCCGAGCCACATCCCTTAAAGGATATAATAAATTCAGCGTAGTCTATGTCTGGGTCTAACTCTACTTCCACGTCAGGTACCCCTCTCCCTGAGTTATCTCCCGGATTTTTTCTAGTCATGGGATGTACTATGCTTGGTCTAAGATAACCCTTCTTCGTGGATTCAATTATTGCCTTTTGAAATATTTTCGGAATGTTTGCTTCCATTTTTGTGGCGCATCCAATTTTTGCATAGATAACTGGATAGCCCGGTGATTGACATAATGGCTTATTTGTTTCCTTAGCAAGTTCTGCATTTTTTATCATAGTTTCCAGCATTTTTTTGGCAGCTAAATTTCTCTCGTTTGAATGGGCACGTTTCAGCAAAGCCATAGCATCGGGAGCTATTCTAGTGCAACTTCTTTTTACGAGCTCTAAAGCAATTTCATATAGGGATTTTTCATCTATTAATTTCATGAAAGGCCTCCACTTTCTGTTAAGATTTCATGCATCTTTCTTAGGGCTTTTTCTTTAACTTCTTCAAAAATGCTTTTGCCGTGAGAATCTATTGCTACAACCAGCGGTCCCCAGTTCTTCACTTCTATAACCCATATTGCTTCAGGCATGCCTAAATCTAACCAGTAAACCGTGGACAATTTTTGCACAAACTTTGCTTGTATCACCGCGCATCCTGGTGGAGATAGTAGATAAACTCCATGATATTTTTTTAATGCCTCTTGAGTACTTTTACCCATTCCACCTTTACCTATTATTGCTTTAACTCCAAATTTTCCAAGCAAAGTTTCGGAGAATGGTTCCATCCGTGCACTTGTAGTGGGTCCAATGACGATGATCTCCCATTCTTCGTTTTTCTTTTTTACAACTGGACCAGCATGAAAAATTGCTGCTCCCTTCAAGGCTACTGGAGGTTCTTTTCCTTCTCTTAGACACTCCATGATTCTGATGTGAGCCATGTCTCTGCCCGTGTATATTGTACCGTTAAGATAGACGACGTCTCCAACTTCTAGATCCATAACATCTTTATCTTTTAAAGGCGTGGTCAAACTCACTTCTTTTGGCAATTTATTTCACCTGCAATTTTCTTTATGATTGGTTAGTAATATTTATATATTTCAAAGTGTTACCTTAGAAATTTCCCTTAAGAAAAAATTTCTAAGTTTTTGTATAATCACAAAGCCTTACTTTATATCCCTAGATATGCCTTCTTCACATGTGGGTTCTTTAAAAGCTCCTCTCCCGTTCCTTCCATGACAATTCTTCCGGTTTCCAGCACGTAACCTCTGTCGGCTAGCGTGAGGGCATGCTGGACATTTTGCTCAACAAGTAGGATGGTGACACCCTCCTCGTTAATCTTCTTTACAATGTCAAATACTTGCATAACGAGCTTTGGGGCCAACCCAAGGGAGGGCTCATCCAGCATCAGCAGTTTAGGCATTGACATCAGCCCTCTTCCTATAGCCAACATTTGCTGCTCTCCACCGCTTAAGGTTCCTGCTAGCTGATCTTTCCTTTCCTTCAATATGGGGAATAGTTCATGGACCCATTCAAGGGTTTCCTTCCTTTTCATCCAAGCTTTTGGATTATAAGCACCTAGCTCTAAGTTTTCTTGCACAGTCATGTATGGGAAGAGCCTTCTGCCTTCCATTATATGAGCGATGCCTTCTTCGACGGTCTTATGGGCAGGTAAAGCATCTATTCTTTTGCCCAGAAATGTTATTTCACCGGGGCGGGGTCGTAGAACACCTCCTATGGTCTTGAGCGTTGTAGACTTGCCGGCTCCATTAGCTCCGACTATGGTAACGATCTCGCCCTTGTTAACTTTGAAGGTCACATCCCATAAAGCTTGGGCATCTCCGTAGAAGACGTTTATCTTGTTGACTTCTAACATAGTTACTCCTCTCTAGAGCAAGTATCTCTCCCCTAAATAAGCTTCAATAACCTTTTCATTTTCTGCTATTTCTCGCGGCGTTCCATCTGCTATTTTCTCTCCATGATGCAAAACCATAATTCGATCGGAAACACCCATAACCGCTTTCATAACATGCTCCACCATTAGAATCGTGATCCCAAGCTCATCTCGCACTTTTTTGATTCGTCTCATCGTCTCTACAGTCTCTGTGGGGTTTAAACCCGCCACTACCTCATCTAATAGGAGTATTTTTGGCCATGTGGCCAGCGCCCTAGCCATTTCCAAAGTCTTCCGATCTGGAAGAGTTAGACTTCCAGCTCGGAGGTTTTTCTTCTTATCCAGTCCTACGAATTCAAGCCATTTCTCCGCTTCTCTTCTAGCTTCTTCCATTTTCTTGATACCGCTTCTCCCTGAAAACACGCTGACCATCACATTCTCAAGGGTTGTCAGATTAGTGAATGGCATAACGACTTGGAAGGTTCTGCCAATTCCTTTGGCACAGATCTGATGGGGTTTTCGACCCGTTATGTCTTCTCCTTCAAGTATTATTTTTCCTGATGTGAGCCGGTAAATCCCACATATGCAATTAAACAGTGTGGTTTTGCCAGCTCCATTAGGACCAATAAGACCAAGTATCTCCCCCTTCTTCAAGTTGAAGTCTACGTTATTAACAGCAGCTAATCCCCCAAAGCGTTTTGTCACGCCTTTACCCTCAAGTATAACGCTCATCCCGACACCTCTATTTTAGGATATTCCGAAGCTTAGGGATTTTCTCGCGTAAAGTTCCAACAATTCCAAGAGGCATAAATAATATAACAGCAACCAGCAATACCCCGTAAATAGTCATGTTCAATTCAGACATAATAACGCCTATAAGGTAATCGGATAGAACAGTCAAAAACAAGGCGCCGACAAAAGGGCCCCAAAGTGTACCTCTGCCGCCAAAAACAGTCATGAGAATCATCATAATTGTTGTGGGTAATGCAAAAACCGTCTCAGCATTGATGTAAGACATATAGGGAGCATATAAACCGCCAGCCATACCTGTGAAAAATGCACTTATGGCCCATGCTAAAATTTTGTATCTAGTTGTATTGACACCCATAGCTTCAGCTGCATCCTCATTCTCGCGGATGCTAAAAAGAAATAGGCCGAATCTGGAGTTCAGAATCCAGTAAGAAACGAAAAGCGTTGCTAACATTGTTACCAACATGGAGTAATAAAATATTGCTTTGATCATCCACATAGGATATGGAAAAAGCGGAAGTGATATCCCCATTCCGCCTCCTGTTATTTCCTTTAAATTAACAACTAAAGTCTGAACCAGCAAAGTTAGTCCGATTGTAGCAATGATAAAATAAGCCCCTCTCAATCTAAGAACAACGAGGCCAATTAGGCCAGCTATAACAGCGCATATAATACCCGCTAAAGGCAGTACGTAGGGAAAGACTGGTAACCCCCAATCTCTAATCGCTATAGCGACTGTATAGGCGCCAAGGCCGAAAAAGGCTACTTGTCCGAAACTTATGTAGCCAGCGAAACCACCGATAATATTAAAGGATGAAGCCATTATAACAAACATGAATATTCGAAACAGTAGGTCCAAGTAGTAGGCTGCGGGTCTTGAGACTGGAAAAAGCGCTAATATAAACGCCATAATTAAAAGTGAGAGAAACTGGGGATCACGCAATTGCGTTTTAGCCCTCATCATTTCGTTCCCCCAATTTAAGCCTTCCCAAAAAGCCCCCTTGGCCTGACCACAAGTATTGTTATAAGCAAACCATAAGCAACAACGGGTGCCCATTCAAGTGTGAGGAAGGCTCCAGTCATAGCTTCAACTATTCCAAGGATCATGGCGCCGGCGAATACCCCCCTGATGCTTCCTAAACCTCCCAACACACAGATACAGAACAGTTTTGGAGTGAACATGTAATGTAATGTTGGATAAAAGGCGTAAATCATGGCTGTTACAGCACCTGCCGGCGCTACTGTGGCTATGGCTATACTAAAACTAATTAAGAAAACACGATTAATATCGATTCCCATGGCCTGTGCTGCCTCCCTATCTTGTGCTGTTGCTCGTATCGCCTTGCCTGTTTTGGTCTTTACAATTAAGACATCCAATAAGATCAGTAAAACTATGGAAACTACAAAGCCTAAGACTCGTACTATCGGGAAAGAAAGGCCGGCCAGTAATATGGAAGTAGCTCCATAGGATGGGGTAACTGATTTAAAGTTTGATGTCCAATAATACGCGATTAAACTTTCGATTACTTGACCCACCCCGAACATGAGAAGCAAGCTGGTCACCATAGGAGCTGTAACCACACGGTTAACAATAAAACGCTGAATACCCCAGCCAATCAAGAACATAAAAGGTAAGGTGATGGCTATACTCAGGAACGGATCAATACTATAAGTTTCAAATAAAAAATAGGTGAGATAGATGCTGAACACCATAAGAACAGCGTGTGCAACGTTGATTATCCTCATCACCCCGTAAACTATTTGGAGCCCAAAGGCCATCAACGAATAGAGAGCTCCCATCATGATGCCACTTATCAACGTTTGAGCAACTGATGATACATCCACCATGTTTCCTCTCCATTGCGCCTTTAGCTTCTCTCAGACCATTTAGGCATTGGCCAAACAGGATCTACCTCTCTAACACTTAGAGGCCATACGAGGTAATCTGCTAATCCACGCTTCTCAGGTATTTTTAGCCACTGTGTTACCATTCCAGCATAACCACATACTCCTCTTTCATCCCAGTACAACGGTCCAACAACCGTTGTGACGGCTTTCTCGGGCGTGTTACGCGAAGCAACCCAATCCCTGAGTACCGTGTTGTTTAAAGAACCTGTTCCCCTAACTGCAGCCTCAATCACTTGACATGCAGCATATGCTGTTCCAGCATGGTAGTCTGGTGCTCTTCCCCACTCCTTTTTATAAGATTCCACGAATTCTTTTGACCATGACGTTTCTGAGTGAAACATTATTCCGCACCAAACATACATTGCATCATCCTTTAACGATAGACCGAAATCAGGCATCGACGGCCCTACTGTTGCAAAAATGGCCATAGGGTTATAATCAAGCTCCTTGCACGCACGTACTGCCATAACAGAATCAGGAAGGTAACCTCCAACATAAAGCACGTCCGCACCAATAGCTTTGATCTTAGATATAATAGGGCTAACGTCTGTTGTCCCCTTTGCATACTTTTCAAAGAAGACGACTTCGTATGGACTTTCATAACCGAGCTCATTCTTAACCCTTTGAGCCGCGCTTTTTATACTGTCAAAAGTAACCTTTGAAACATCTCCAAGCCATCCAAGGATTGTCCAAGCATTTTTCACCCCGCCTATAACATAGGCCATAGCACCCACACTTGTGGATATCGGATAAAGCGTATCTTCACATATAAAAGCAAATGTTTTAGGCTTTTTCGCAGCTGGAAGAGTGTCTATAAATTCGATGAAGCCTCTGCCATCGTCCTCTGCTAGGCAGGGCATGGTAAGGAACGTATATTTGTAGCCTCGAGTGAAAATTGTTACTGAGCGTCCACCGCCTTCCACAAACAGATACCCATATTTCTCCGCGACTGAACTCGAAGCGAAAACAATTTCACTGGCGTATCCTCCGACAAGCAGGTCAACCTTATCTACGGTTATAAGTCTCTCATAGTTGCTCACAGCGGTTGTCGGGTCGCTTTTATCATCGTAAATAATGAATCTTACAGTTCTTCCTAGCAATCCACCTTTTTCGTTGACTTGCTTTTCCCATAATTTGTAGGCTTCAATATGCCATCTGCCACTATCAGCATACTTTCCCGTAATGCTTACACTAGTACCTATCAAAATTTCTGTTGCAGGAGGTGGGGGTGGTCCTGGAGTGGTGATGAGATAGTAGTAGGCACCAGCAACACCAGCCACAATGATAATGACAACAATTATTGCCGCGTGTATCCGTGCTATAGCTCTATTGGAAAACAGAATACTTCCCATTTTATCCCTCGTTTTCAATATAAACGGGATAAAATATAAAACTTTCGACTTTCGCTATCCTTTTAATCAGCCGTTTTATAAGCCTAAAGAATTTGCACCTTTAAGAGTCAAATTTTTCGTCGAATTAAATGTTCATATTCAAAACTGTTTAAGTCGATAGTAATTTTTAAATAAAAAAGCTGAACATAAGAATATCAAAGTGAACATTATGGAAATGTTGACTCATGATATAGTAATTGTGGGAGCAGGCATAGCTGGCTTAAGAGCTGCTATCTCCGCTGTAGAAGCTAGTAACAAGGTTGATGTGGCTGTAATTTCTAAACTTCATCCGATACGCTCACATTCTGTTTGTGCACAAGGTGGGACGGCGGCTGTTTTAAGGGAAGGAGACTCATACGATTTACATGTATGGGACACTGTTAAAGGGTCAGACTTTCTTGCAGACCAAGATGCTGTAGAATTCTTTGTCAGACGAGCGCCTAAGGAAATTATCACTTTAGAACATTGGGGGCTTCCTTGGAGCAGAAACTCCAACGGGAAAATAGGTCAACGCCCCTTTGGCGGCCACAGTTTTCCAAGAGCTTGCTTTGCTGCTGACATGACTGGCTTTCATGAAATGCACACTTTGTATGGAAAAGCCACATCCTATAATAACATAAAGTTCTACGATGAATGGTTTGTCACCTCTATAATAGTTGAAGACAACAGAGCCATAGGCTTGACAGCCATAGAACAAAGAACTGGCGAGATGTATGCTTTCAGATCTAAAGCCATCATAATGGCAACAGGAGGCCACGAACGCATATACGAGTTCACAACATTCTCGCATAC
>Ga0080004_1132738_pt1 | contig 11422 bp, 9 predicted proteins | sample WasSprMetagenome_FD_69207 | JGI IMG/M metagenome (GOLD analysis project Ga0080004, IMG submission 69207) | Sulfidic aquatic microbial communities from Washburn Spring, Yellowstone National Park, USA - WS (SPADES assembly) (version 2) | ecosystem: Environmental > Aquatic > Thermal springs > Hot...
TTGGGACAACAACTACGAAATGGTTGAGTTTGTAGCCCCTCAAACGGGCAATTACCGAATTGCTGTACATAAAGTACGGGCCGATGAGACTTACAATTTCCTCGGCATCGCTTTTGTTAGACTGCCTCGTGTGTATATACCTCTTGTGCTCAAGAACTATCCGTAAAAGTGGCTAACTTGCGCTTTTAGCCAACAGGGCTCCCCTCGGTTGGCTTGCGGTTCAAGCGCAAATCGTTGGGTAACGCTTAGGAAACAATTTTGCAGGTTTAAGTGGTGTGCGATGGCGGTTTATCACTTTACAAGCGAACGCCGCCCAACAGGCGCTCTGTAAGCTAACCGCCTTCGCCGCGAGGTGCCCCCAAGCCTTTCTGTTCCCCGCCCTTCCTCCGCAGGCCATTAACGCTGCCTGCCTTTTTATCCCCTGGCTTTAAACCTCAGTTCGAGCATGTCCCGGCCGGGTGTCCTTCCCTGGCTGTTGGCTGACCATCTCGCCTGGCCGTAAACGACCAAGCTCAGCAAACAAGGAACGCTAAAGCGCCCCTTTTTACAAACTGGGGGGTCCAGGGGGCGCAGGCCCCCTGGCGTGGGGCGTGGGGGGTGTCCCCTTCCGACCTAACCCCCTGACCCCCTTCCCTGAGAGGGAAGGGGGAGAATTCTGGCGAGTGTGGGGCTCTCCCCTCCCTGTTCCGGGGAAGGGTTGGGGGAGAGGTCAACCCGCCACGAGTGGGACCCAAAACCCTGGCAAACCCAAAGCCAACGAGGGTGGGAAATCACCTGAATCCACCCGCAAGGGCAAAAATGCTGCGCCCAAGCACCCATGCCCTTATTCTCCCTCGCCCCAAAGAGCTCCCCCATAATTCTGGGACACAATTCCTGCTAATTGCCAAACATCCTTTCTTAAGGTATAATGGGCTGAAAATTTTAGGAGGGAATGGCCGTGAGGTTGATTTGCCTTCAGGATAACCTTTCTACAGCCCTTTCCATAGTGGAAAAGGCCGTCGCTACCCGGAGCACTCTACCCGTCCTGAGCAACGTTTACCTGGAAGCAAGGGAAGGAAGGCTCATGCTCTCCGCTACGAACCTGGATATAAGCATAACCTGCTGGATAGGGGCAAACATAGAAGAGGAAGGGGCAACAACTGTCCCGGCACGCCTGTTCTCAGATTTTGTGGATTCTCTGCCTTCGGAACCGGTGGAGTTAGAGCTAATAGTCCGAACCCAAACCTTGAACATCCGTTGCGGGCGATTTGAGGCCAATATAAGGGGGATGGACGCCACCGAATTTCCAGAGGTTATGACCGCCTCTAAACTGGAAGGCCAAAGCACCCGAATTGTTACCCCCTTGAGGCCGGCTACTCTGCGCAAAATCATCCAGCAGGTGACCTTTGCCGCAGCCTCTGAGGAAACCCACCCATTCCTGAGCGGAGCCTTTACTTCGCTGGAAGGTGACCAGTTTACCCTCGCCGCTACCGATGGATACCGCTTGTCCGTAAGGAATGTCATCCTACCTCAGCCAGTGGAAGGCTCATTTGAGGTCATAATCCCGGCCAAAGCCCTTGATGAACTCGCTCGCATTGCCACCGAAGCCGATGAATCCCAGCCAATTGAAATCCTAATCCCTCAGGGCAGGAACCAAATCCTCTTCCACCTCAAAGGCCAGCCTGAAGGGCCAGTTATGGCCATTGAGCTCCTATCGCAGCTCATAGAAAGCACTTACCCTGATTTCCGGGCCCTCATCCCCAAAGAATACAATACCCGCGTAGTAGTGAAGAAAGATGCTTTCCTCAAAGCCCTGAAGATTGCCCACCTCTTCGCCAAGGACAGGGATAACATGGTCAAGCTGGAGGTAGCCCCGGCTTCGGAACTCCTCCCCGGTTCCCTGACCATAAGAGCCACGAGCCGCCAGTATGGTGACAACGTGAGCCAGGTAGAGGCGAAAGTTCAGGGCGCACCTCTGGAAATCGCTTTCAACGTTAAATACCTCATAGAAGCCCTTTCGGTGATGGAAGAGGACGAAATTGCCCTGGAAGCCACCACTTCCTCAAGCCCTGGGGTCCTCAAACCGGCCGATGGTGAAGACTTCATCCACGTGGTGATGCCAATGTACCTTGAGGAGGAATAAGTATTGCTGGAAGGGTCAAGATGCCTGAAAGTTTCGGAGCTTACGGAGCACATAAAGCGCTTAGTCTCTTCGGATTATACCTTGCAGGATGTCTGGGTTGAAGGGGAGGTTTCCAACTTCTCCTATGCCCTTTCAGGCCACTGCTATTTCTCCCTCAAGGACGAAAAGGCCGTAATCCAGTGCGTAATGTGGCGGGAATTAGCCTCCTCCCTCCCTTACATCCCTTCAGATGGCGACCACGTCATAGCCCATGGCTATGTGGACGTTTATCCTCCCAAAGGAACCTATCAACTTTATGTTGATGAACTGGAGCCTGTAGGAGTTGGCATCCTATACCTGCAGCTTGAGCAGCTCAAGGCCCGGTTGAGCCAAGAGGGCCTATTTGACCGAGCCCGCAAGAGGCCTTTGCCTCCTTTCCCCAAGCGCATCGGTCTTGTGACCTCGCCTTTCGGTGCGGCCATAAGGGACATATTGAGGATAGTAGGCAGGCGTTACCCCTTGGCCGAGATTATCCTTTCGCCGGCCATGGTCCAGGGCGATGAAGCCCCCTCAAGCATAGTGGAGGCCATTCAACTCCTCAATAAGTGGGGGCAGGTAGACCTCATAATCTTGGCGCGAGGGGGAGGCTCCTTTGAAGAGCTTATGCCCTTCAACGATGAGCGGGTAGTAAGGGCAGTGGCCTCTTCGGCAATTCCGGTAATAAGCGGCATCGGTCACGAAATAGATTACACCCTGGCCGATATGGCCGCTGATGTGCGTGCCTCAACCCCTTCGGCTGCTGCGGAGATGGCCGTGCCCGACCGGGAGGAGCTTCTCAAGAAAATCCGCGCTTACGAAGAAAGGATAGAGCTGGCTTTCCGGAACAAACTTCAGGAAGCCAGGCGGAGGCTGGAAGCAGAAAAGAAAGCCTTTGAGGCCTATTCCCCTTCAGTGCGGATTCCTTACCTGCGGCAGCAAGTAGACGAGTTGGGGGAACGCCTGAACCGTGCAATGCTTAACGCGCTGCACCTTAAAAAGGGACAGACAAAAGCCTATGCCGAAAAACTGGATGCCCTCAACCCCCTTGGAGTCCTTAAGAGAGGCTACGCTTTAGTCTATTCTGATGGGGGAGAGATTGTAAAAAGTGCGTTTCAACTCCGGCCAGGGGACAGCTTCAGCGTGAGGCTATGGGATGGTAGTTTCAAAGGGAGAGTTTTAGGCGAAAAGCCTAAAGCTTCAGCCAAGCCAAGGGGACAGAAAGCTTTACCCTTGTTCAAATTAGCGGACGGCAAACAAGCGTAGTCCCACCCCTCTGCTGCACCACTTATCGTAAGGGTCCAGGGGGGCAAAGCCCACGGCGGGGGGTCTGGAGGGATGCGCATTTCCGACCTAACCCCCTGACCCCCTTCCCTGCGAGGGAAGGGGGAAAATTTGGTGGGGTTATCGGGTCAGCCTACGAGCCAAGTACGGGCGTAGCGACGCTACACTCCTACATTAAACTGGGGGTGGAGGGGGCGCAGCCCCCTCCCAGGGGGTTTGGGGGATGTGCCCCCAAGAACTAAAGAGAAGGGGCGAGTAGCTAACTCTTACCATCTGGCCACGAGTGGGACCCAAAGCGCCGGCAAACCCTCAGCCCACGAGGGCGGGCAAATTGGGGGGGTCCAGGGGGGCGAAGCCCCCATGGCGGGGGGCTGTGGGGGGTGTCCCCCCACAAAACAATCAGGGGGCAAGTAGCTCCCATTAACAACTCCGCCACGAGTGGGACCCAAAAGGCTGGCAAACCCTAAGCCCACGAGGGTGGGAAAGGGGGGCCAGGGGGGCGAAGCTCCCTGGCAGGAGGTCTGGGGGATGTGCCCCCAAAATCTTCCCTAACCTCAACATCATACCCAAAAAGGAGGTGCTCCATGAGACCAGGACCAAAGGCCAGAGAATGGGTGGAAAGAGACCGAAAAGTTGTCTCCCCTTCTTATACACGCCCTTACCCCTTCGTCATGGAAAGGGGCCAAGGCGCTGAAGTGTGGGATGTGGATGGGTACCGCTACATTGACTTCACCGCTGGCGTTGCCGTGGTCAACACAGGCCACCGTCACCCCGAAATCGTTCAAGCCATAAAAGAACAGGCTGAAAAATTCATCCACATGGCCGGAACCGATTTCTACTACCCGGTCCAAATATTGCTGGCCGAAAAGCTCAACGAAATCGTCCCAATCAAAGAAGAAACCATGGTCTTCTTCACCAACTCCGGGACCGAATCCATAGAGGCGGCTTTCAAGCTTGCCCGCTATGTAACCAGGAAGCCGCTCACATTGGCCTTCATCGGGAGCTTCCACGGCCGCACCATGGGCTCCCTGAGCCTTACAGGCTCCAAAGCAGTCCAGCGACGCGGCTTTTTCCCCCTCGTCCCCGGCGTAGTCCATGTCCCTTACGCCTACTGTTACCGCTGTGCCTTCCGCCAAGAATACCCCTCGTGTGACCTATACTGCGTGCAGTATATTGAAGAAGTCGTTTTCAAGACTTACGCCCCAGGCGACGAGTTTGCCGCCGTCTTTGTGGAGCCAATCCAAGGAGAAGGCGGCTACATCGTTCCCCCTCCTGAGTTCTTCCCTCGCCTGAAAGCCTTAGCCGATAAATACGGCTTCCTCTTGGTTGTGGACGAAATTCAAACCGGGATGGGACGCACGGGCAAGATGTTCGCCATTGAGCACTGGGGAGTTGAGCCAGACATCGTTTGTATAGCGAAGGGAATTGCCTCAGGGTTACCCCTGGGAGCAATGGTAGCCCGTAAGTCCCTCATGACCTGGCCTTCCGGAGCGCATGGCAATACTTTTGGCGGCAATCCCATTTCCTGTGCAGCGGCCTTGGCCACCATAAGGCTTCTGGAAAATGGGCTTATTGAGAACGCCGCCACTCTGGGCCGATATGCTCTCAATCGGCTCCGCCAAGCCGCCGAAAGGCACCCATTAATCGGAGATGTAAGGGGCAAGGGCTTGATGATAGGAATTGAGCTGGTGAAAGACCGCAAAACACGTGAGCCAATCCCAGAAGTCAGGGACAAGGTCATTTACCGAGCTTTTGAGAAAGGCCTGCTGGTTCTGGGAAGCGGGTTGAGTTCAATAAGGATGATGCCACCCCTGGTGATAACTAAGGAGCTTCTGGACGAAGGGCTGGAAATTCTGGAGAGCACCATAGCCGAGATTGAGGAGGAAGTGCTTTGAAGAAAGCTTTACTGCTCCTTGCTCTCCTTATTCCAGCCTTGGCCCCTCTCACTTACCCAGGCTTCATCGGCACTTTGGCTACATTCCTCCCGGTCTATAGGGCCAGCGATTGGGCCTGGAACCCCCTGGGTGAGGGGGGCTTTTTAGCTTACTTGCTGGCCTCCTGGCTCCAGAAGGCCGGGCTAACAAGCGCCGAATCGGTGAAGGCCACCTGGGCTTTGAGCTTGGCTTTGGGAGCTTTCGGAGTTTTCTTCTGGCTCCAGAGAAAAGGTCCAGAGGCCCTGCTCGCTTCAGCTCTTTATGTCTACTCCCCCTTCATCTTAGCCGCAATTTATGTAAGGGGGGAACTGGGAGAGCCCTTCTTTTGGGGGCTGCTTCCCTGGCTCTTCGCCGCTTTAAGCTACGGCGGAAGGCAAGCCTTTGCCTACCTTGCCGCTCTGGGAATAAGCATCCTCTTGGTTTTGGCCAACCCTGGGCTGGCTGTTTTCGCGCTCATAGCCGGAGCAGTCTACGCCTTGCTTAACCGCCGCTGGCTTTTCCCTATCCTTGCTTTCTTCCTTGGCTTCACACTCTACCCTTTCACCCGAACCTTCTTCCCCAGTCCCAACCCCGAATTCTTTGCTCACTTTGTCCTTCCCCACCAGATTTTTTCGGCCTGGTGGGAGGTGAGGGCAAGCTCTCCTGGCTGGATTGAAGAGATGCCTTTTCAGCTGGGGGTAATACCCTTAGCCCTTTCCTTCCTCTCCCTTCCCGGTTGGGCCAAAGCGAGAGATAAGGCAGGAAGCTTCGCCTTAGCCTTGGGCTTAATTCCCATTTTACTTTCGTTACCTCTGGCTTACCCGCTCTGGAAAATTTCATCCTTCTGGAAGCTCCTCCGGTACCCATGGGAAATCTTAGGTTTTGCCGCCTTGGGCCTAGCCATCCTGGGAGGAATGTCTCTCCACTACATACCCGCTCTCAAAGACTGGCCCTTGTGGGCTGCCCTCTCAGTCCTGGTCCTATTGGGAAGCTACCGCTACCTTGAGCCCAACTTTGTAGATTATGTCCCGCAACCTGCACCCTTAGCGGTTATAGGCAGCGATAATGCGATACTGGTGGATTGCTGGCGCAGTGGGGAACCAAAGCCTGGTGGAAAGCTTGAGGTTGAATTGCTCTGGCAAGCCCTGAAGCCATTTGACCGGGATTATTCAGTCTTCGTCCACCTTCTGGATTCGGAGGACCGGAAGCGGGCCCAACGGGATCAACCACCGCTTAATGGAGAAAAGCCTACCTCCTCTTGGATGCCTGGGGAGCTCATAAGGGATAGGTACATACTGGACCTCCCATCCGATTTGCCAAGTGGCCCCTTCTCTCTGGCCATAGGGATATACCGCTGGGATACAGGGGAACGCTTGAAAGTGCGAGGGCGAGAGGATGGGCAAGCCTTAATCCCCTTGGGGAGATGCCAGGAATGGAGAGAAGGGAATGGCTCTGGGCGATAGGGATTTCGGCTTTTGTTGTTGCCCTGACCACCTTGCCCTACCTGGTCGGCTACCTGTGCACTTCATCGGAAAAAGTCTTTACTGGCGCTTTTTATGACCTCAGCGATTACAACAGCCACCTGGCCAAAATGCAACAGGGCTATCAAGGGAGCTGGCGTTGGAAATCACTGTTCACTTCGGAACCGCACGAAGGCGGCTTCGTAAACATCTTTTACCTTGCGCTTGGCCACCTGGCCCGAGTCCTGCACCTTGGCCTGGCCACAACTTACCATCTGGCCAGGATTTTGGGCGGGATGCTGCTCCTTGTCCTGGCCTATAGGTTCATAGCCATTTTCGTAGGGGAAAGGGAAGAGCGCCGGACGGCTTTCCTCCTGGCTTCCCTCGGCTCGGGGATAGGCTGGCTCGTTCAACCCTTTTTATCCGTTTTAGCCATTGACTTCTGGCTCTCCGATTTTTACCTCTTCTTCTCCATAATGGCTTTCCCCCACTTCGCTTTTTCCATCTCTTTCCTGCTTCTGGCCTGGCTCTTGCTCCTGAGCGATGCGAGGGGTCCAAAGGCCAGAGAGATGGTAGGGGCTGCTCTGTGTGGCCTTGCCCTTACATTGCTCCATCCCTACATGCCGCTAATATTGAACTTTGTGCTGGCTGTATTCTGGGGTATAAAGGCCATAATTGAGAAGCGCTTTCCTTTCCGAGAAGCGATAGCCCTTGGGCTTATGCTCCTCTTCCAAGCCCCTGTCGTGCTCTACTACTACCTCCTTTTTACCCGCAACCCAGTTTTTTCCGGCTGGGCAGCTCAGAACCTTACCCTTTCTCCGCCTTTGCCCCATTATGTTGTGGGAGCTGGGCTCGTAGGCTTTTTGGCGGTTCTTGGGGCTACTACCCCTAAGGTACCGATATTGAAGAAAGCCTTCCCTCTCGTCTGGGCAATTTTGGCCTTAGTTTTAGCCTATGGCCCTTGGAACTTCCAGCGCCGTCTAACCGAGGGATGGATGTTACCCGGAGGAATCTTAGCCTCATGGGGATGGCACAGGGTTTTAGAGCCTTCTTTCCCGCCCCCCCTGAAACGGAGAACCGGGACTCTGAGGTTTGCCCTTGTAGCTACAGCCTCCATTTCCAACCTTTTGCTCTTAAGCCTTGCCTTCCAGGGTGCCTTTACGGGCCATCCAGACCTTTTCTATCCTTCGGGGGTAATAAAGGCTGTGGATTGGCTAAAAACTCACTCCACGCCTGCTGATATAACCCTTTCCTCCTACCTCACGGGCAACTTTATCCCGGCTCGTGCTGGGCGCAAGGTCTTCCTTGGCCACGAAATGGAAACCATAGACTTCGCCCGCAAACAAGAGATAGTGCAAGCCTTCTTCTCCCGGATGGCTGAGGGGGAAAGATGTGCAATCCTTGAGAAACACGGGATAACCCTCATCTTCTTTGGCCCCTACGAACGAGCCCTTGGCCATTTAAGCCCTGAAGGGCTTGAATGCGCTGAAAAGATATACCAAGAGGACGGAGTAGAAATCTTCCGCGTTCGCTAACCGCATGCCCAAAGGCTTTTAACCCTTCTATAGCCTGCGCAGGAATTTACCCTAATGCCGGGGAAGTAGCCGGTGGCGTTATAAGTATCCAGATTTTAAATTTTAATAGACGCCCTGGCTTAACTTTAAATCTGGCCTTTAAGTATACGCCACTGCAGGATTAAAGAAGCCAAAAGCAATGTAGTCCGACCAATCACGGCGGTTATCAAGATTGAATGTTCCTGCGAAAAGAAGTGAAAATACAAAGGATATTCCACAAGATTGATTACTGCAAGACCCGCTCCAATAAGGAACCAAATAGCTCTTTTCACAGCCAGTAAAGCCACGATAGGAATTACCCATGTCAGATATTGAGGACTATAGCCCTTGGACGCCAGCAACAGGACATTTAGTAGGAAACCTGTTAGAGCAACCACTTGCTCAAGGCTACGAAGATGGAGCCTGCAAAACAGGATTAAAGATAAACCGCCAATCAGGAAAATTGCAGGAAGCCAAGAAGGCACTATGCTGGGATGCTGAATCCATGTACTTGCATTTGGGTCAAATCGCTTTTCGGGGTAGGGATGTCCACCGGAACCGTAATAGCCGTCAAGCAGCGCCCAAACAGTTTCCCAAGATGGCCGTGAAAAATAGTCATTGATAGAAACGAAAGTCATTACAGGGCTCTTCATCACGAGAGGAAGCATAATAAGTAATATGGTGACGCTGAAGGCTGCCAGTAAAAGGGCTTTCCGGGGACCATGGAGGTAGCACCATCCAACTATAATAGTCACTCCTGGGAAAAATTTGGTTAGCGTTCCCAAACCGGCACAAAAGCCAGCAACAAGGGGCGGTTTTGCAAAATCTGAAGCAAGGCCACAAGAAAAAATAAGGTCGGCAAAGTATCAAACCAACCGGTATACAAATATACCGGCACGAAAAGAAGAACTTGTAAAGCACTTGCCAGGGTTGCAAAACGATCACTCCCATATACTATTTGGCTTATACGATATACAGTGATTAAGCAGCCACAATCAGCGGCGAGTAAAAGTAGTAAAGTCAATGTATAAAAAAGAGGCCGGGCCTAATCGCCTGCCCATGCAATCGTTAGATAAATTAAAGTTGTCAACCAAGGGAAGAGCGGAGGATATTCAACCCAATAGTGAATATAAGGCAAATACCCAAGGGATGCAGCACTGGCGAAATCCCAGTATGACACAAAATTGTACCAGTTGCCATTCTGGAACTTAAAATAGACCGCAATACGCAGGAAAACCAGCCAGGATTTTAACAATAAGAGCACAATAAAAAGAGCCCTTCTATGCTGGGTTGCCCAAGAAAGTCCACGATTTATCAGGGTGAAGATGTACATAGTAACCTCCATTCAGCGGGAATAGATGCGAACCATCAACTTGTAAGCATACGCGGGTCGCCTCAGCAAAAATTCCTTTACACGACGATAAATTGGGTCCTGTGGAACATATCCTTGAACTACTACCTCAGGATAAACTTCCCTGAGCCAAACGGTCAGTTCCTCAGTACATCCTACTCCAATTGTACTGTCCCGGCCAAAAGTCACCAGCCATACGCGGTTAGGGCGATTAGCCTTAATGTAAACCTTATTGGCGGGGTAATCTGCTTCCTGATAAAGAGCTGGCCCAGGATTTTGGTTATAATAATATCCAAACAAAGTATCGGCCTCTGCGATTATTAGATCACCGGGGGCGCATTTCTTTCGCACTTCCTCCACAATTTGGCGGATAGGTACTGCATAAATTGGATTGTGAAATTGCTGACCATGGTAATAGTTCCATAAAGAGCAAGTAAAAGTGATCACGATTAGAAACCCACTTGCCCAGCGCAACTGACAGCGCGAGAGGGCAATCCAGCCAGATGCTACGCCAAGGTAGAACATTGCAGCAACCGCAGGAATGCGGCTGGCAGAGTTGATAAATGGAATATCGGTGGCAATGAACGTGGTAAGGAGAGCCATAAACAATAAGGATAATCCTAATACCGAAATGAGCAGCCAAAAGCCAGCGCGATTTGTCCGGAACAGGGTCACCAACCCCAGAAGCCACAGCAAATTGCACGCCATCACACCTGGTAGAGCAGCAGGATGCCAAGGGAAAATTGTTTCGCCAGCCCCCCAAGAATACAGAGGATAAACAAATTTTAGCACAAACCCACTGGCTTCCCGCGCCAGGTCAGTAAGGCGCACGGGGTGCTCTTTCTGGGTAAGGATAATGGGCAAGAGAGGTGTACAAGCCAGAAGAGCGATGATAAACGTCGCTGTCCATCCCCGCCATACCTTACGGTTTTGGGGAAGCAGCAAGAGACAAAGAAAATGGCTGCCCACTAACGGGATGCCGCTGTAATCCGTATATAGCAGCGCTACAACGGAGAGGCCATAAGCCCCCCACCGGTTCTTGCAGGGCTTTCTCAGTGCTCGCAAAAACAGCCAGGCAGCCAGTATCCCCAGCATCATCGTCTGGCTATAGCCCCGAATCATCCGCCCATAGAGCACTACAAAAGGCGAACCTGCCAGCAGAAGTGCCGCGCAGAAGCCCACCCTGTGATTCTCCAGATGACGGCCCAGTGCATAAAGCACCGCTATCGCTAATAGCGCCAGGAGAGTGCTGTAGACCCGTAGGGTGAACTCACTGTTGCCTGTAAAGCCAGCCCATAACTTCAACAGTGCATAGTGCAAAGGGGGACGCCGTTCAGTGGCGATAATATGGGGCAGAAATCCAGCCCAAGATGCCCGGATAATATCAACAGTAAACCATTCGTCAATCCACAGGCTGAGGGAATCCAAACGAGCGAGGAGAAGGGTCCAGGCCCCCAAAAGAATGGGAAGAACTCCCCAAGGTTTACGCGTGACGGAGAGCAACCACGTTTTCATAAACTTGCATCGTCTCCTGCGCTGCTCGGGCCCAAGTAAACCTTTGTGCCCTCTCTATCCCCCTGGCCCGCAGGGTGACCCGAAGTGCCTCATCCGTCAGCGCCTGCTCCATCGCCCCGGCCAGGGCCCACACATCGGCGGGGTCCACCAACAGCGCCGCATCCCCGGCCACCTCGGGCAGGCTGGAGGTGTTGGAGCAGATCACAGGC
>Ga0080004_1132744_pt1 | contig 11421 bp, 9 predicted proteins | sample WasSprMetagenome_FD_69207 | JGI IMG/M metagenome (GOLD analysis project Ga0080004, IMG submission 69207) | Sulfidic aquatic microbial communities from Washburn Spring, Yellowstone National Park, USA - WS (SPADES assembly) (version 2) | ecosystem: Environmental > Aquatic > Thermal springs > Hot...
TATATACTCTATTGCAAGTTAGGGGGTAGCAGAAACAAGGTTCTAAAAAAAGCTTAAATTAAGCTTTTTAGATTCTAAAAATGAAGAAAAAGGGTCGGAATCTCATAAAGAGAATTGAAAGTAAAAATATATGCCAGAATAAAATTAAAGAAATTTTCCAACCGAATCTCATAAAGAGAATTGAAAGATTTCAGTTTCTGTCATTTTAAATTCAGTTTCTAATTTTGAATCTCATAAAGAGAATTGAAAGATTAAATCTTTTCTTTCTTCTTCAGTTAATAATTCGTTTTCTGAATCTCATAAAGAGAATTGAAAGTATTTACCTGTGGCATCATTGCCTTCATTTTCTCAATTTCAGAATCTCATAAAGAGAATTGAAAGCTTACTCCTTTATAATGTATGAAAATATTAATTTTTTCACGAATCTCATAAAGAGAATTGAAAGTTTTCAGAAAGGTTTTCAAAGTATGCAGTTCCAGTTTCATCGAATCTCATAAAGAGAATTGAAAGTCAGAGTAAGTAGACGCAATTATAACTGTTCCATATTTAAGAATCTCATAAAGAGAATTGAAAGTATAATAAGTTGTTGGTGGGACATAGTATCTTTTTCCTGAATCTCATAAAGAGAATTGAAAGTACTTCAATTCCTTTCTTATTCAATTGAAATCCCAAATTTTGAATCTCATAAAGAGAATTGAAAGTTAAATGTCGTTATCTCAATAGGAATATATTTGTTGTTTGAATCTCATAAAGAGAATTGAAAGATATTTTATAAGCTACTATAATTACAAGTATTAAAATTGGAATCTCATAAAGAGAATTGAAAGTTATTTGCCAGCTTACAGAATCGCATTCTGGATTTCCAAGAATCTCATAAAGAGAATTGAAAGACTGCATAGGTATCTTTTAATCCTTCTTTGAAAATATGAATCTCATAAAGAGAATTGAAAGAAACTTTAAATGGCACCCGTTTGGATAGGCGAGTTACTGGAAGAATCTCATAAAGAGAATTGAAAGTTAATCTTACCAACTGCATCCACTTCAAAAGAATAAACCATGAATCTCATAAAGAGAATTGAAAGCAGCACCAAAGTCATCATCATAAACTTGAGGGTCTGAAGTTGAATCTCATAAAGAGAATTGAAAGATAATCATAATTATCTATTATTGCAGGAAAACCATATATTTTGAATCTCATAAAGAGAATTGAAAGAAATTATTCCAGAAGATGGTACGGAAATGCTTTCACTTCCTGAATCTCATAAAGAGAATTGAAAGTCTTGCTCCTTTGTAGATACCCTAATATACGCTACCCCTTTGAATCTCATAAAGAGAATTGAAAGCCATTTGGAATCAACCATTTGGACCGCCTTGATTTTCTAAAAGAATCTCATAAAGAGAATTGAAAGTATACCAGTAATCAAGAGGAAGTTAAAATTTCAAGAATAGAATCTCATAAAGAGAATTGAAAGAACATGTTTTCCAAGTCTTTCAGCAAGAGGTTTAAACATGAATCTCATAAAGAGAATTGAAAGTAAAATAAAATTGCGCCAAATCGTAAAAAGTGTATCGAATCTCATAAAGAGAATTGAAAGATTAATATTGTGGTTAATATGGTGGAAAAGAAAGATTTGAATCTCATAAAGAGAATTGAAAGTATGAATTTTCAGCTTTATCAAATCTTCGTATTGCTGAATTGGTGAATCTCATAAAGAGAATTGAAAGCTTTTTCCTCCTCCACCCACCTTTTCTCATTATATAAGAATCTCATAAAGAGAATTGAAAGTGATGGCATTTTCACCAAATAAACTATTAAAAACAGTTTTAAGAATCTCATAAAGAGAATTGAAAGCAAAAGAAATCAGCATAGTAATGCTCCTTGCATTTAGGGCAGAATCTCATAAAGAGAATTGAAAGTTAATCCTTAAGCTACTAGGCTCAGAAATATAAATACGAATCTCATAAAGAGAATTGAAAGTTTTTAACATGAATAAGAATGAGTAAAAAACAAGCTCAAAGAATCTCATAAAGAGAATTGAAAGACTGCTTTAAGAGGTTCTATAAGAGAATTTGCAGAAAAAATAGAATCTCATAAAGAGAATTGAAAAATTAATTTTAATAAAAGCATGTATTCGAATAAAATATACTTTTTATTTGTTTTCATTTCACTCATATTAATGCTTAAACTTCGAATTTTATGATATTTTAAGTTATTAAGATATTATCATAAGTAATCCTCATTCTCCTTCCAATTTCTTCTAGAATCCTCCTACATAATAACCAGCTTTAAATATAAGGCCCATTATGCAATCTAAAATAGGCATACTCAATAAGAGAAAGGAGCTTATCACCAATACCGAACCTCTTTATAATCGACTTATATTTTCTTTCTTCCACGACAAGATTATTGCTATTTTCATATTTTAATATTATTTGAAAAATTTTAAATTTCAATTATTTTACTAACTCCATTTTCAATAAAATTTTCCTTGTATTCTTGTTTTAAACAATTCTCGGCATCTATCGCCAGAGCAATGGAGGGAGCAACTTTTTGAGCACCTAATTTTTGAAATCATTGATAATTATTTTCAATTCAGAATCTGAAGCACCACTTAAATGAAAACCACCTAAAACTAAATATACATTTTCATTAGGAAACATTTCTTTTGTTTTTTAACAATATTCATTATTCCAGGATGAGCGCAGCCAGAGATTATTATTAATCCTTGCTTCGATTCTATTATTAAAGATTGTTCTTTAATGCCATTACCTAAAGGACCAGTAGTCCAAATGCCGTTTATAATTTGAGTTGAGCCGGAAAAAGATTCTGGTTTATAAACTTTTAAATTTGGTTTTATTTCTAAAATTCCAGCAAGACCACCAGTATGATCTTCATGTAAGTGAGAAATAAAAATAAAATCAATTTCATTAGGATCGATTTCCATTTTTCTCATGTTTGAAAGCAAAGTTTACCCTCAGCACCAGTATCAAACAGAATATTTTTGCCTTCAATTTTTATCAAACAAGAAAAACCCCAACCAGTTTTTAACTCGGGATTGACTTTGTAGTTATCATAAATGGTAATTAGAGTTATTTTGGCTTTTTCCATAGTTTCAAATGAAGATGTTTTCAATTCTTTTTGCAAAATTTCTTCTTTAGGTTGTTTTATCCCTCTTTCTTGAGTAAAAATAAAAAGACCAAGAACAATAAATAATGCTAATACGATACTAAAAATAGTAATCCTTTTCATTTTGCAAATTTTCTTTTTCAAGATAACTTCTTAACTTCTTCATTAACTCTGATAAATTAATTTTTAGTAGATAATTCCCAAAAATATTTTTCATAATTTTCTTCATCAATTCTATCTTTATTCAATTAAATTTCTTCTTTTATATTCTTCATTTAATAATTCATCAATTAATGATAATGCTTTTTTATTTCCATTTTTAACTTTTTCATATTCTTTTTTAAAAATAAAACTTCTAAAGGAATTTTTATCTTCTCTATTTTGCATTTTTTAATATATTTATTTAAAAATAAATGTGCTTAAATAATTAAAAATAATTATTAAAATGAAGAAAAATGAATAAAATAAATAATTCCATAAAATTTAAATATTTTTTCTATAATATTATTATTGTTATTAAAGAGGAGGATTATGGTAAATTTTATTAAAATTTCTTCTTTAATAATAATTTTATTATTTTTTCCAATTTCATTTTATTTTATATCAATAAATTGCAATGAGAATAATTCTTTAATTGAAAATATAGACATAGATATTTATCCAATAGATGTATATAATGAAAATTGGCGTATAATAATTAGAATTTTTTGTTGGAAAGAAATAATAAATGTAAATTGGAGCGAGATTAATAGAAATGGAAATATTTTCTATGCGAATGTTATAATAGAATTTGGAAATAGAATCGCAAAAGATATTGGAGAAGTTTATTCAAAAGCATTTTGTACAGGATATTATTATGAAATAAAAAATATTGAGGAAGGAAATTATACTTTCATTTTATATATAAATGATAAAGAATATCCAGATTCTATTGAGCATTTTACTGTTAAGAAAGAAATAGAACCCTACATTGTTCCTTTTGCAATTATTTATTGTGAAGGAGAAAAATGGTTTGCAAAAGTTGTATTACGTTCAAACATGATTCTTGAAGGAATACATTGGGGAGATTTGGAAAAAGATGAATATAGTTTTAAAATTAATATTACAATAGATAAATGGACTGGTACTCCAAAAGAATATTGTGCTTATGAAAGTGAAGAGCATATTTATGATTTAGGAATTTTAAAAGAAGGTGAATATGATTTTGATATTTATATAAATGGTGAATATTCAATTGCTAGTCCTAATTTTGAAGTAAAAAGTAGAACAAGCACAATTGTAACTTCTAGTAAACTTAATGAAGTAGCATATACAACCAGCATATCTTCTAAAATTGAAACAACTCAAACATTTGAAATAACATCAATTATTCTTATTCCTTCCACATCTTCTATTGCTCCAACTTCAATTCAAAAATCTATAGAAAAAATAAAGAAAGAAGGAATAGAATCATGGATTATACCATTATCTTTATTCATCATTGTGATTATATTTACTTTCTTTTTATATTATATTCTTTTTAAGAGGAAAAGGATATGAAATTGAAAAATAATAAAGGGATAAGTATAATATTAGCAACAGTAATTTTAATTTCTTTATGTTTAATTATTACAATTGCTTTTGTTACATGGCATAGTGGAATTGTTGGAACTTTAACAAATATTGAAAGAGTAGAAATTGTAAGAGTAAATATTGAAAGTGGAATTTTAAATAAATTCTTTATAGCTATAGATATAAAGAATGCAGGAGAAAGAACAGTAAGAGTATGTCAAGTATCAATAAATGGAAAACCATTCAAAGAATTTTCTAAAGGAACAAAAGTCATTTTAATGTGTTCAGAAGGAAAAGAATTGGATCCAAATAATGAAGAAACTTGGATATCAATCGAACCTGGAGAAATTGGATTGGTTGGAATAAGCATTCCAGAAAATGCAGTTTCAATTGGTCAAAAAATTCACATAAAGATACATACAATTAATGGAGGAGAATATCCAATTGTTATATTTTTAGAAAATCCAGAATGATGAAAAATGAATAAAGTAACTATATTTTCAATGATTTTCATTTTTCTATTATTATTCGAATCTATTGCTCCTTTAATAAAAATAAATGCATATGAAAATATTAAAAATTCTAAAAATTATGAAGATAAATTTGTTTTCTCAATTGAAGGTAAAAATATAGAAATTCCAATAGAATCGCAATATAAATTTTATCCGATAGAAATTGAAGGGAAAAACTTCTTAATTGGAATAATAAATGTAGATAATGATAATGATGAAATATCAAAAGAAATTGCAAGAGGAGTTTTCTTAGGAAAAAATAATAATGAAATAAAGAATGAAATAATAAGAAAATACAGTAAAAGATTATGGAAATATAAAGGGAAAAATGTTTATAATTATTCTTTAAATAATGAAAATATTATTATAGATTTTGATAGTTTAGAAATCCATAAAGAAGCAAAAGGAGGAATTGCAATAGTATTTAAAGTAATAAATTCTACAACAAATGAGCCTATACAAGAAGGTTTCTATTTTTCATCAAAAAGCATAAACGATGGGACATTGAATAAAGGGAGGATAAGGATTAGAGATGCAATTTTTGATTTACCATTCTCTTTAAAATTGAATAAAACAAAATATCCTTATGAAATTTCTTATGAAGCAGAAGAAGGATACGAATTTGTTAATTGGAGTATAAATGGAGGATATGTAACATATGTAAATAAGAATAGCTCATATGCTAAATTGTATATAACAAGTGATAAAGGAAATATTACTGCATATTATAGAAATGTAAAATTGCATGAAAATTTAACATACAATATTAATATTACAGGAACAGGAATTGTTAATTTCAAATCTATAAGTATAAATGATAATAGCACAGGAAAAGGAGAAATATGGATATATGATAAAATCCCTTTAGATTATCATGATAAAAATTTAAAACATTATTCTTTATATAATGATTTGAAAATAAATTTAACAAAAGGGAAGAAATATTATTTATATTATAAAGAAGAAGAAGGTTATGAGCTATATAATATTTTAGCATATGGAGGAATAATAGAACCTTATGCAATAAATATTTTAGGGATTCAAATTTATAAATATTATATTTTTGAAATAATTGAAGATATTTCTAATGTAATAATATTATATAAAAAGAAAGAAGAAAATAAAATTTCAAAAATATGCAATATTCATTTATCTTCTGAAGATACAAATGTTTATCTTAATAATAAAAATAAAGGTAAAATAATTATTTATAAAATAAATTTAGAATATAAAATTACTCCTCCAATTGGTTCTAATTCTTATAATAATTTTTGGGAAATTTCAATAAAAGATTTTAAAGAATATTCTTTAACAAATGATACAATAGTAAAATTAGAGAAACAATATTTAAACTATCCAATTTCACCTTATATTATAAAATATATTCCAGATGAAGGATATGAATTTGATTATTTCTTTTCAATTGGAGCAAGAATATTATCTTATAAAGATTTGGAAAAATTATTCATAGGAAATGTTTTCTTAAAGAATATTCCTGAAAATTCTTATTTCTTATTGATTGATGAAGAAGAAGTATGGGTAAATGCATATTATCATGGAAAAGATAAAGTATATGGAAAATTCAAATTAAAATCTATTGGAAATGATGGTAGTAACAATAAAGGAACAATATGTATAAATGATAAAGAATATCCTTTATTAGAAAGCTCACAATTTGGAAAAAGTTTAGATCAAAGCGATAAAAAATTATTAAATTTAGCAAAAAATTATATAGAAAAATATGGAATTGAAGTAAAATTAGCAATAGGAGATCATTATACTATAAGCTATTTGCCAGAAGAAGGATATGATTTTGATAAATTTGAAATAAATGGAGGAGAAATAAAAAATAAATTAAGTAGATTAAGCTATGATATTATTATTGAGAAAAATGAAGGAGAGATAATTGCATATTATAGAAAAATAGGGATATCGATTACAAGCACAACTAACTCAACTACTAAAACTTCAATTAAATCTAATTTAAAAGAAATAATTAAAATTGAATTAAAATCAAAATGTATAAATGATAATAGTGAAAATAAAGGAAGCATATATATTTATAATGAAGATTTTTCTGGATATTATTCTTTACCATATTCAAAAGAAATATCAAGAGGAAAATACAATATAGAATATAAAGAAAAAGAAGGATATGAATTTGACCATTGGGAAGTATATAATGGAAAAATAATCGAAAGCATTTCTAAAAATAAAAATATTATATTAATTGAAAATTCTGGAACATTAATTGCATATTATAGAAAAATAATAACATCTACAACTAAAGCAACTTCTATTACAACAATTAAAACAATTTCTACAATATATACGATATCTACTAGGACAACTACAACTAAATCAATAACTTCTACTACATCTTCAATTTACAACTATGACATCGATAAACATATATTAAATAATTTAAAATATTATGAAGAAAAATATTATAAAAGTTCTACTACAATTACTACTTCTTTAATAACTTATACTACATCCAAATCATCATCTTCGTCTATTACAATATATACGACAAAAACAACTTCTATGATTACAAATACAAAGACAGTAGCGTCTTCTTCTATTTCTTATGATATTGATAAGCATATATTAAACAATCTTAATTATTATAAAAATAATGTAAATAATATTAAAACAACTACTAATACTATTTATTATACTGTAAAAGGAAGCTTTGTTACATATACAACTGCATTATATACATACACAACTACAAAGAAAATCACTACTTCGATTAAAACTAGTAATACGATTTCTGGAGGTGGAGGAAGTCCAAAAGCATTATTAAGAGATTCATTATTATTTAATGAAGAATTATATAAAGAATTTTTAAAGAAAATAGAAGAAAATAAAGAGAATAAAAAATTACCAATGAAATATATTATTTATAAAATAACTCCATTAAGAATTGAAAATCAAGATAGAAGCTTTGATGGAACAATGGTGTCTTTTAAAGTTAGAACAATTGTTAAAAATTATGATAGTAATAATAGATATTGTTTATTAAGTACTAAAGAAATAGGAAAAGAAACAAATGAAGTTTTCTTAACAAAACCAAATGTTAATGATGGTTTTCATGTATATTCATTATTGCATAAAATAAATATTAAAAAAGTAATAGAAGAAGGGGGAATAGATGCTAGAACTGAAATATCTTTTTGGTTAAGGCCAAATGAGAAATATGATAAGGATTTGCAAGTTTTCTTTACCGAAGATGATAGTTTATCAATTTTTGGAAAGAATGAGAAACATGAAATTGGAATATATTTATATGTAAAAGGGGAAGATGGAAATCTTAAATTAATTGATGTAGAACCAAAAGAGAGAAAAGAGAAAGGAAACAATTTATTAACAATTGTAACAATTGGAATATTGAAAGGAGTTGGAGAATTTGCTATCACATCTTTACCAACAATATTTATGATGTATTGTCCAAAATCTTCTTTAATAATTGTTCCAATATTAACTTTATATTGGGCAGAATATTATAAGAATAGAATAATAGATCAAGAATTAGATTGGAAGATAAAAGAAATTTCTTTCAAAGATTTGAATAGCTTTATAGATATTTTTGCAATTAGGAAAATAATAGAAAAAGAATATAGTAGTGATATCGTTAAACAAATTAATAATTATATACAAGCTGCAATTATTTCAATTGTTGATTTTTATGATCCAAGCAATATTGCATGTTCAATTATTGCTAATGATTTATCCGTATCAATTGCAGGACAAATAAATGAATGGTATAAAATAGTAAATGATCCAAATATTAAAATTGAAGATAAAGCTTTAATAATTGGAAGAATAGCTGGATTAATATTCTCAATATCTTTTGCTGGAAGTGTTTATAGTAGTAAAAGCTTTAGAGATTTTATCGATAAAACATTTGGAAATAAATTTGGAATAATAAATTCAAAATTAGGAGAAATATGGAAAATAAATTCAAAAATTGGAGAGAAAACTATTGATTTATTAATAAAAGCTATAGAGAAAATAAGATTTATTGAAGATACAGCAGATGAATTTATTGATTTAATAAAAATTGTATTAAAGCATGGAGAAAAAGAAAGTTATGTAAATGAAGCAATAGAATATGCAATAAAAAGAATTGATGGTGGCTCAATAGATTTATCAGAATTAACAAATGAAGTAGCAATTGAGAAATTTAAAATAATAAAAGCAAAAATTTCAGGAGCAGAAGATAAAGATAAAATGCTGGATATACATAAGAGCATCTTTGAAAAAATATTAGGAAAGGTTCCTAAAGAAGGAACATATGGTCTATTTGAAGTACTTACAGAAAATGGAGAAGGATTTTTACTTTTTAGAAAATTCGGCACATTAGATAAAGTAGGAAGATTTCAATTTTCAGCAGAGTCAATATATGAAAAATTAGGAACAAAAAATATTTTCATAAAAGTAAAGGATATAATAGAAACTCCAAATGATTTTTGTAAATTATTTAAAGAAAATGTTAAAGAAATTGATTTAGATTCGATTGTAAGATTAAAATCACTTAATGAAATAGAAATAGTAAATAAAGAAGGGAAAGCAATAACAATAAATTTGAAAGATGTAAGTCTTCATTGGATTAGCGATGAAAGTAAATTAGGAATAAAAGGTAAAATGCTAGCACAATATGGAGAAGATGAAAATGTAGCAATATGTTATGATGGCAAAGATGCTTCTCTTGAAATATTATTCGAAGAAGAAGGGAGAATGCATGGAAGGAAAATAACTAAAATTGAATTAACAGATGAATGGATAAGATTTAATTATAAACTTTCAGAAAAGGAAAAAAGACCTCATTCAATATACTTTATTAAAGAGCCAAAAATAAAGATTTATGGAAATATAATAGAATGCATACCAAATAAAGGGTCTTTAGAAGCTTATATCGAATCAGGATCTAATAATGTAAGAAGAGGAGCAATTGGCGAAATATGGACTTCATATGTATGTAAATATATTCCAAATTGTGAGGTAAAAAGGATATCTTTAGGAAAAGGAAGTAGAGAATTTGCGGATTTACATTTACTTTGGGAAGGAGAGATATGTCCACATGAAGTTACAGTTTTTAAATATTATGTTGGAATAAGTAAAGAAGAACTTAAGGAAGAATTTAAGCGTCATTTGAAAATAGACATAATAGAAGGAGATCTTTATAAAGATTTTTACTATAAAGTAAATTATATAAATAGTAAGAAAGGATTAGGAACAGTGATTGGAATACCCATAGATGAGAATGGAAATCCTATAGGAAGAATTGATGTATTAACTGTAGAAGTCCCTATAGTAGAAAATGTGATAGGAAAATATAAAATAATCTTTAAACCTTCTTATTATACAGACGAATAATTTTGTTTCATCAGTCTATGTATTTTATTTTTGGTTCAATTCCATAGAAATGAATTTCTTTATTTAATGGATATGCTTTAATAATTTTCTTATTATTTCTAATATATTCTAAATTTTCATTTTCTACATTTATTCTTATTTTACTTTTAAAGAAAGGAATTTTTAAAATTTTATCTTTTTCATAGTATTCTATTTTTAATTTTGGTTTTTCAATTTGTTTTACTATTTTTGTTCCAATTAATTTTTCTGCATTTTCTGCTTCTTCAATAGGATGAGTAATTATTTTAAATCCTGTTCCATGATCTTTTATTAACCAACCACCTTTTGCTTCTATTATGGAATGCATAGTACCCTCTGGAAAAAAAATTATTAATTTTAATGGTGAAGAGTATGAAAAACATCTAAGTTCATAATTTATTTCCCATGAGCTATAACTTACTTTTTGCATTATCCGTATAGTTCCTTTTTTATCTTCATGTCTTTTAAAATAAGTTATTTTTACTTTAGGAAGCAATATTAAAGGTTCTTCACCCTCAATTAAATGATATTTAACCATATAACTAATTTCTTTTTTCATTCTTTATATCTTGATATAAAAAATATGGGAGAATTATTTATACTTTTTAGTCTCAACTTCTTTATCATCTTTAGCAAACTATTTTTTATTTTATCTTAAACTTTAAAAGCAATCATAAATATTAAAATATCTCTTTTACAATGAAAATATCATTATGTTAAAAAATAATTTTTTCATAGAAGAAAAAAGTAAATTTGATATTTCAATTCTTTTACCAGCATCTTTTACTATTGAAACTCCTCATTTAAGAGAAAAAACTTTTAGAATAGGTT
>Ga0080004_1132754_pt1 | contig 11418 bp, 14 predicted proteins | sample WasSprMetagenome_FD_69207 | JGI IMG/M metagenome (GOLD analysis project Ga0080004, IMG submission 69207) | Sulfidic aquatic microbial communities from Washburn Spring, Yellowstone National Park, USA - WS (SPADES assembly) (version 2) | ecosystem: Environmental > Aquatic > Thermal springs > Hot...
CTTTGCAAAGCCGCATCTCTGCCCAATTTATAACGAGATAAGCCATCTGATTTACGCAGCAAAGCCAGCAGACGTTGAAACCGTAATAATAAACGGCAAAATAGTTATGGAAAACAGAAAATTAACAACCCTAGACGTTGAGAAGGTTATGAAAGCCGCGGAAAAAGCCAAAAACCGCCTTTTAGAACGAATAAAGAGTAACATTAAATAGTCAAGCAGTAAAATTGGCATGGGAGGAAGTGAATTTGATGGGAAACTTCAAGGTTAAAGATGAAAGTTTAGCCTCTAAAGGGGCTCTGCAAATAGAATGGGCATCAAAACACATGCCAGTCTTAAACCAAATCAAAAAAAGGTTCAGCGAAGAAAAACCTTTAAAAAACGTAACAGTAGGCGCATGCTTACATGTAACAAAGGAAACCGCTGTTTTGATTGATGCTTTAATGGCGGGCGGTGCTGAAATTGCCCTTTGTGGCTCAAACCCCCTATCAACACAAGACGATGTCGCAGCTGCCTTGGCTGAAAGGGGTGTTCATGTCTTCGCCTGGCGGGGACAAACAACAGAAGAATATTACTGGTGCATCGAAAAAGCCATAGACCATAAACCAATAGTAACGCTTGACGACGGAGCAGACTTGGTAAGCACACTTCACAGCAAAAGAACCGAAGCGCTGCCAAATGTTAAGGGAGGCACAGAAGAAACAACAACAGGCGTCTTAAGGCTTAGGGCTATGGAAAAGACAGGAGCTCTTAAGTATGCGATAATAGCCGTGAACGACGCTTACACAAAATACCTTTTTGACAACCGCTATGGAACCGGCCAAAGCACCATAGACGGCATCCTAAGAGCCACAAACATTCTTCTAGCTGGCAAAAACTTTGTGGTGTGTGGCTACGGCTGGTGTGGTAGAGGAGTAGCCATGAGAGCAAAAGGAATGGGCGCAAATGTTGTGATAACGGAAGTCAACCCGTTAAGGGCTCTTGAAGCCGTTATGGACGGGTTCCACGTAATGCCCATAAGCGAGGCTGCAACAATAGGCGACATCTTCGTAACAACCACAGGCGACATAAGCGTAATAAGAAAAGAACACATGCATAAAATGAAAGACGGAGCAATCCTCGCCAACAGCGGCCACTTCAACGTGGAAATAAACATAAAAGACCTTGAAGAACTTGCAGTTTCAAGGAGAACGATAAGGCCTAACCTAGAAGAATTCACGCTGAAAGACGGTAGAAAGTTATATCTACTAGCAGAGGGAAGGCTTGTAAACCTCGCAGCCGCCGAAGGACACCCATCAGAAGTTATGGACATGTCCTTTGCAAATCAAGCCTTAAGCGTGGAATACCTTATAAAAACTGAAAAAATGTCTCCTAAGGTTTACACCGTGCCACGGGAAATCGACGAAGCAGTTGCGAAGCTGAAACTTGAAGCCATGGAAATAAAAATAGACACGTTAACAGAGGAGCAGAAAAAATACTTAGCAACATGGGAAATGGGAACAATATAGTATTACATCAAAAAATACGGTAAACTTTAAAAGGAGAATGTGATAACATGGCTTTATGCGTGGTGATGTATGAATGGTTAGTAAAGATCAATCTATAGGTGGAGTGATATTCATCGTCTGCCTCTTAATAGCCATCTTCTACGTAGTGACACTATTCTATCCCCAGTGGATGGTAGATCTAAAATTGGCAAAAGACACCAGTGCAGTTCAATTCTGGATAGTGGCTGTTCCAGTGTTCATAGCTTTCATCGCTGTTATGGCCATCGGCGCATGGATAGGCTGGACCATGGCAACAACACCCCCGCCAAAACCCATAGAAGAAATCACAAGCGAAATGGAAGAGGAAAAGAAAGAGGAGAAAGAAACCGTCGAAGAAGCTGTAGAGGAGAAAAAACCCGAAAAGCCTGAAAAGAAAGGAAAAGGCGAAAAGTAACAGTCTATAATCCAAACATTTTAAAGACAAAATGCAGTGCAACATAGATGGCTGCAGATATACCAAACATTACCATAATTATTTTTGGAGAGATGAAAGTAAAAGAGGCTTCTTCTCCTTTTCGTTGAATCTCATATTCTGCAATTTCCCTTGTTTCCGAGTCAATGCGCACAAGGGCCGTTAGCTTTTTCATTTCCACTTCAACCGTATAAATTCCTCCTTCTAACGCGACCCTTTTTGGCTTTAAGCTCCCCTTATTTCCGATTCTTTTGAGAAAACTTGTAGCTATGGCTGTAACATTTTCTGCATTCAACTTCTTTTCCTGTGGGGTTACGGGATTCACGACGCTTACTGGTTTTTTCTGTAATGCTGCCGCTGACAACTATGCTGTCTCCTACCCATTTTAAGGATGCATCACCAGTTTAAAAAAGGAAGTGCGTATCATAGGTAACCACCTACTGGGCTATATTTTTAAGCATACATTGCACTATTTTCCCACAGAGCATGCATTCTTCTGGAAGCACTTCCTTTTTTGTTCGCTCACTTAAATATCCAAAATAGTGTTTACATTCGTTTGTTTCCGTGGCAGATTGGTCTATCTTATCTGTTTCAATGGATATTTCAGCCTCTTTTTCATACAACGGCTTTTGCTTCTCAGAAACTGAAATGCTATTTTTCACTGTTATTTCTGTTAGGCAATAAGGGCATGCCTCGTAAACTGCGGGCTTCTTCAAGCTTACGTTTTCAACTTTTATTGGATTTGTGAAAGTTCTTTGACAAGAAGGGTTTTTGCACACATAGCTCTGGTTTTCTGTGATTTCCCTCTTCTTTTTCGTAGCTGGTCCTCCTTTGATATAGATTTGGATTCTGAGTTTATAGTATTGATGAATTCAGAATAAGTATCCTAGCTATATCACGGAGGAAAACTGTGGCGCCGCCAATTTTTTAAGGTCTTCCGCCCCTTCTGCATAGCCCGAAGCTATCAGAACATCGCCTACCTGAATTTTTAAGTCAGGCTTGGGCCTTATGCATTTTCCTTCTCTTTTTATGGCTAAAACCCACATTCCGGTTTCCTCTGGAATGCGAGCCTCTCGCAAAGTCTTATTTAGTAGCGGGGAATTCTCAGCTACAGGCGTATAGAGGATTGTTTCTTCTGCTTCTTCTATGGTGAGTTTCAATACTAAATGCGGTTCTATACCTCTTAGGACTACTTCAGCTATTTCTGCAGCAGCGTCAGCTATTTTTTCTGCTACAACTCCTAGCCTTATCAGCCCCAAGAAGCCTTTAGCCTCTTCTTTTTTGAACCCGCTTGAAAGAACCAGCAACTCAAACTCTGTGTGTAGTTTGTCAACATATTCCTCGAGTCTTTGGACTTCCTCGGCTAGCTCTTTGTTGTTAAGTAACAGTGAGGAATAGGCTAAGTCTATCATGAGCTCTGAAGTGTCTTTTAGCTCGGCGAAACGCTCAACTATTTCTTCAAATCTCAACTTGCGCTTTCTAGGCATGTTTAGTCCTCCAGTGTTTCCTTTTTCCCTTCACAAAGCTCTTTAAACTCTTTTAAGCCTGATGGGGTTCCGCGAGCGATGAGGACATCTTCAGCACTGATTTGTTCGTTTTCATCTGGGTTAATTTTCCAGTCTTTGTTCCGGAAGATGGCAATTATGTTGATGCCCATTCTCGGAGCTAATTTAAGTTCGCTTATACGCTTTCCCACAAGAGCTGAAGTTTCATTCACTTTTACTTTAATTAGGCGCTTCAATAATCTTTCAAAAATTTCGCTTACAATAGGATGAACGCCGATGTTCTGCGTAACTATTGCGGCTATATCTGCAGCTGCGTCTGAAATTTTGTCTGTAGCAGAGGCTACGGTGGAAACTCCCACTAAAGCTTCGGCGTCTTCGGCATCTCTGGCAGCCACCATTGTAACCATATCTAGAAGGTAAGCCAAGGTGTCAACACGCTTTTCCAACTCTAAAACTTCTTCCGCAAGCTCCTTGTCGTTAAACAAGGCAGCTGAATAAGCCAAATCAATCATAAGTTCAGAGAGATTTTTCATCTCTAGGAGAAGCTCTCTAACAGATATCGGCTTATATTCTATCTTTTCAAAGTTAGGCATAGTGTTGAGGGCGCTCCAAACAGAATATTAAAACAACAAATATTTTAAACCTATCTTTACCCTTCAAAGTGGCTTACAACCCTGTTAAACAAAGGCTAGTAAAATCAGTGTAGCAAGCAGAGAAATGGTTGTTACGCTGTCTGCAAAGGAGCTTTCGATGGGAATTTCAAAATTGTCTGGATCTAAACCTTTTTGATAGGTTAAAATGGCAACTGCGTATGAGATTATTATAATAAATGATGCAGCGATGATGTTCGCAGTAAATAGGAGAATTGTGAACTTTAAAAGATTTAGCGGAGTGAAAAGCCCTCTGATGATTAATGCTAAGAGGGAATATGCAAAGTACATGATCAGCGAGGCTGCCCATGCACCTGAAATTTCTGTTATATGGTTTTTTATTGAGGAAAAGGATGATTTAAGTGTGCCAAGTGCAAGCTTCGTTGTAGCTGTTGAACCCACCACAGCTCCAACGTCGCCGATTGTGTCGATTAAAGCTGGATAAACCACATAAACTGGATAAATCCTATACAACTCTTGTCTTTCGCGCAAGGTTTCGTCAACCCTGCCTAAGGTGGCACCAGCCACATTAATTATGAAGGAGACAAAGACTATTGTTAGAAGCGACTCCTTAAGAGTTTTTACGAATTCAGCTTCTCGTCTATTTCTGATAAAAAAGTATACTGCAGTTAAAACCGCGATTAAGCTTACTAAAACTAGGAAATATTGAGAAAAATAACCATGTATGAGAAAAAGGTTTAACATTGAAATGTAAATTGCCGTAATTAGAAGGTCCGCTACTGTGGATTCTATGGGGTACAAAATTATGTCCGGGTCTAAGCCATGTTTGAAAGAGAGGAAGGAAACAGTCAATGTTAGGGGGGAGATAGCGATCAATGCTAAGGCCATTGTCGCCACAACCATGCCTACAATGTTTAGAAGCTCATCCATCGTTATGCTTGCATAAACACTTCTGAATAATACTGCGACAAAACTCATCACAACGCTTGTCTCTAAGGTCATTACAACGATAGCTTGAAAGAGCAAATAGAAGCTTCTATTGTTGCCAAAAAAACGAGGCTGAATTGTTCCAAGGTGTAATGCGGTGCTTAGGCGACCACAGAATAAGCCGCCTATAACTCCTCTGGCGCTAAGAATTGGGGGGTATATCGCGATTGCCCAAGGAGCTTTTTCAAAAAGCCCAACATTATAGGCAATTATTGTTCCTGCAACTATTCCGAATATGTTAAATGCGTAAGCCATCAGCGACTGTTTTAAGGTTGCACTGAACTTTTTAGCGTTCAAAGTCACTGTTTGGGTCCTCCTTAAAGTTTATGAGAACTGAAAACGCAAACTCTGCGAAGTTTGTGGAAGTATAATTTAAGAGTTTACAGTCAAGCAAATTCTGGCAAAAACTTTCGGGGGCAGATCTGGGCGATGAAAATTTGGTCTTTTTGTCTCTTTTGTTTATGCTTTTGGCTAGCTTCATTTTGTCCGCCTTCCGATTTTTCTTGGCTTTCGCCCATCCATAGGCACCCCTTCAACAGAGCTTTTTCGAGCGTGCCTTCAAGCTCCACCTTCTATATCGCTCCTAAGCCTACAATTGGTGAAGAACCCCCTTAATTAATTTTCCAAAGCTAGTTGTAGCGAAGATCAATATTCAGAATTCATAATTGTTTTAATTACCAAGGTTCTAACTTTGCGTGTTCTATAATGGTGAAAAAATTGTATGCAGTATGGTTAAAAATTGATGAAACTCTGCCTTGGATAGAACTGAAAGGAACTTATGAAACAAGGAGAGCCGCCCAAAAAGCTGCAAAAGATTTGCAAGGCAAGATTATGGTAAAGGTTGTAAGCATCAATAAAAAGCGTAAAGAGATGAAGGCGCTAGTAACAGTAAAGCAGTAGCTAAGAATATAGTCTGAGTACCAATTCTTTCAGTCTAGGGCGCTGGTTGGCAGGTAACGCATTTGCATTCTTCAAGGTTTGGCATGTCTTTTTGATGCAGTTTGCATATTACTTTTTCATACCTTATGGCCGTACATATCTCGCATAACTTTTCTATAACATTCTCTACGGAAACATCGTTTTTAGCTAAAGCTTCCGCAAGCTTCGAAATCATATCCATTGCTTCCTTGGAGTGCGCTATCTCATGCGCTAATGCTGTCCCTCTTTCACCCTTGAAATACTGGGTTATGGCAGCTGGGGTTAACTCCATTTTCGCTGAAGCGTCAACTTTGCGCAGGTTATATTTTTCTATTAGCTCTTTGGTTACTAGGACTCTTATGGCTGGAAGAAGATATTTGACTACGATCACGCATGGTGGTTTCACTTTTGTTCCCTAATTATGTTTGGCGGTAAGTTTATATATTTTTAACGGTGTTAAATTTGGTTTAACGGTGTTAAACGTGACTGAAGCCCACGAAACACCATGCAAAACATACGCAAATGAAGTGCAACTTGTCGATTTAGATAGACTTTTACAACATGAGGAAGTAGATTTAGACCACTTGAAGAAACTAACTGCAGAAATAGCTTCAGATAAAATTTTGAAGCGAGCAATAGTTGCTGACGAGAACACAAATATTATTATTGACGGGGAACATCGCTTAACGGCCCTCAAAATTCTGGGGTGCAAAAGGATTCCAGTAATATACATCGACTATAATTCGCCAGACATTGTAGTTCAAGCTTGGAGAAACGGCGAGCGCTTAACTAAGGAAGATGTAATAAAGGCTGGCTTAAGCGGTAGCAAGCTTCCTCCGAAAACCTCAAAACACATGATTAGAAACAGCGACACGCTCTCGCATATTTCGTCAGTTGAGAAAAAAGTTGACATCCCTCTAGAAGTGTTGAAAAGCGAACTTGAACTCTTAAACATAAAAGATGTCAAAAGTGCAATGCAAGTGGAGCTTAAAGAAGCCTTACCCTTATACATCAAGTTTTTAGAAACCGAAGTTGTTGACACCCCAATAATTGTGGACGAAAAAACCCATGTAATATTAGAAGGCTATGAAGCTTTCCAAGCAGTTGACCTTCTCTCAGCCCATAAGGTTCCAAGTTTCAAAGTCAACATAGAAAAGTTGGAGATAAAATCTTTACAGCCCAGTCGCCCAGTTACAAAAGAAGCTATAATAGAAGCAGGGCTTAAAGGGCCGAAACTGCCTCCCAAAAGCTTCGGAATTATAATGGAACCTTTCAAGGTAAATGTGCCGTTGAAGGCTTTGGCAGCGCCTAAAGAAAATGATAAAAGGGTTCTCAAAGTTTTTAACAACACTTTTGAGCTACTTTATGAAGGCTGGCCCACCCCCCTTGTTAGGCTGGGCTCTTTATCAACAGAAAAAAGGAGTGTTTGGGCTAAGCTTGAAGGATATAATCCCTTCAGTAACAGCGTTAAGGATAGAATAGGCTGGGCAATGATAGTTGAAGCCTTGGAAAAGGGTGAACTCAAAGAAGCATTGTATGAGGCTACTTCCACAAACACTGGAATAGCCTTAGCGTCAATCGCGAACATCCTTGGAATAAAATCAAAACTTTTCATACCAAAAACAATACAAAAGGTCAGCGACATCTACCTTGAAGTTTTAGGGGCTGAAGTTGTAAGGCTTCCAGTAGGCTTAACAGTGGAATCCATAAGCCAAGTGGAAGCGGAGGCAAAAGCAGACAAGACAACTCATTTAAACCAGTTTGAAAACGATGCCAACTTCAAAGTTCACCTAAAATACACAGCTAGAGAAATTGACGAACAGCTAAAAAGCCTAAACCTTAAGCCTACATGCATAATAGGCGGCTTAGGAACATCAGGGCACATGAGCGCCATATCCACCTACTTCAAAATCAAGTACAAGGACAACATCAAAATAGTCGGCGTTCAACCAGCACGCAACGAGATAATTCCAGGCATAAGAAGGATAGAGACGGGAATGAAATGGTATCACCAGGCGAGTTTCGACGAAGTCGTAGACGTTAAACAGGCAGAAGCCATCGAAGGCGCCGTAAAAATTGCAAGAAAAGAAGGGCTCCTGATAGGATTAAGTTCGGGCGCTGTGGTTCACGCCTTCCAAAAAATCGCAGAAGAAAAAGGTGTATATGTTCTAGTCTTCCCAGACAGCGGATACAAATACGCAGAACAATTCGGAAAATATCTTACTTACGAACAAGACTCCGCAAAAATTCTTGAGAAATAATCACATTTCTTTATGTTTCAAGGCATATGCTCGCTAATCTTTTACGGAATGAAAAGAAAAGGGGAGGATGCGGCGCCAAAAACTCACTAGGGTAGCTGCATTTGTGTATTAGGTGGCATTAAATATTTTAGAGGTACTGCGACCCATATGCTTTCGTTGTATTTTAGCCAAATTTGTGGAACATCGCGTATTACTCCTCCGTGCAGGTAATCTGGCACGTTCATGGTACAGTTGGCAATCATGGAAGCTACGTCTATAACCGTTGGAGAGTTTTGATCTGGAAGATCGTCAGTCATTGATGATGCTTGTTTTCCGCAGTAGCGAACGTCTATGACGACGCATGCTTCTTTGCCGTAAATTTCTTTTGCGGTAGGCAGGTTTGGCCATCTGGCTTTAATTTCATCATTTGTCAATAGAATTTTTTGTCCCAAGTCTGCATCGTCAGCAGTATCTGAACTGACAGCTTTAGCTTGAATCCACTGCGACGCTGAAACAGCTAGAAAGCATAGAAGCAACAGCAAAATTGTTTTTCTCATGCCTTTGGTCATGTTTTAACCTCGCACACATAACCTTAAGGAAAAGCGAATTTAGCTCTACGTTTTAGAACATTTGTTCTGATAACTAGAACATTCCTTTTGAGTTCAATGAAAAAAGTTAAGGACTGCCTTTAAGCCATGTCCTTATGGTTTCATAACATAAGAATAAAAGAAGCACTGATGTTGTAATGATGGAGAAAAAGTATTCACGAGTAAGCGTAGCAGGTTTAAAAAGAGTTAGCTGTATCGTTAATGCTATAAAAGCGAATGTTAAGTAAAAGAGGTGTCTTGGAACCAAAAAGTGGCTTATCCTCACACTATTTTCTAAAACAATCTTTTCAACAACATAGCTCCCATATTCACTTTTCACAAGTCCTGCGTCTTCCAGCTTTGAAAGGTGGTACATGGCTATGGAAGGACTGCTCAGCTTTAAAGCCCGCTGAACTTCCCTGACTCCAACGGGTTCTCGTCTCTTTAAAAGAAAAAGGTAAACTTTGAGGGTTGTTCCTCTCAAAATATCTGTGGATTCTTCTTTAGTCAAGCCTACATTACCATTATCATTGTCAAAAGTTTTAGTGATTTAAGAATTCCCTTGTTCTAAACGGTAGAACGGCTGTTCGTAAATATAGCATTAAATAATCTTTATTACATTTTATCAGAAAGGCGTGTGAAGTCTTGAATGGGCAAAAAGCAAAATTGGCGGTCGCCGCCATTCTCGCGGTATTTTTAGCTTCTGCGTTAGCGGCAGTTAGTTACTATTTCCCACCCTACTCTGAGCATACTTTTCAGTCCACTCCTCAATACATGGTTTACACGCCGATATCTTTACCGTCAATTTATATTAGAGATAATGGGACAGTTGATCCTCCTATAGAAGCTCTGCAACAAACGGGCAACACCTACACTTTTACAGGGGATATAGTTAACCATACCCTTGTAGTTCAACGAGATAATATTGTGGTTGATGGTGCGGGGCATGCGCTCGTAGGATACGCCCAAAACAACATCGTTAGAGGTGCCGTGGGAATAGTTATCTGTTGTAGGACAAACGTGACAATTACAAATTTGAATGTTGAACAATATGTCTTCTCCATAAATATCACCGGTTCGTCAAACATATTCGTTAATAATAATGAACTAGATTCCCAGTGGCTTCTCATTAATTCCTCAACCAACAACACCATTACAGAAAATGTGATAATCGGCGGAATTCAAGTTACAAACTCGGTGAATAACATTATCGCCAAAAACAGGATAACCAATGCAATAGACGGAATTTTCCTCTGCAGCAGTTCCTTCAACATTGTTCAAGAAAACCTTCTTGAAAATTGTGACTGCGCTATTCTAATACAGGGCACATGTGAAAACGTCTCGAACAACCACATAATAAAAGGAAGAGTAGGAATAGCAGTAGAAGGATCGCGCAATAAGATCTTTAAAAACGATATCAGGAAAAATTCTGAAGCCGGCATATCAGTAAACCTTGGAAACAATAATACCATTTATGAAAACATTATCGAAAACAACAAGTACGGGGTCATAATAGGCTTTACATATCATCTTAACGCTGAAAACAACACATTCTACCATAACGACTTCCTGAACAACGCCCAAAACGTTCTGATTAGAGTAGGCAACTTTACAAACTTTTGGGATAACGGGAAAGAGGGAAATTATTGGAGCGACTACAAAGGCGTCGACAGCAACAACGACGGGATAGGAGATGCTTCTTACATAATAGGTGAAAGTAACCAAGATAGATACCCACTTATTGCCCCGCGTGAAAATCAAAAACCGCAATCAAACCACCTTTTTCGGATTTATTTAGGAATAAGCCTAGCTGCAATTTTCGGAGTGATTGCGTGTATATTATACATCAGAATAGTAAGGTATGCAAAACACCGCAATAACTCTGCAAAAATAACTAAGGAATAATAAACATAAGCGCAGAGAGTTGATTTGAATTTACACGGCCCAAAGGAGCCACAATCTTTTAGGCTTTTGGGCGGTTCACTTCGCTGATATACAAACTTAATGGTTAAGAGGAGCTTAACTGCCTTTTCAGCAATAAATAAGGTTTAATAAAAACTGTTTTAAGCATTAATTCTAAAATTTAGGTGAGAAAATTTGATTGAGAGAAGGCTAGTGATGCTTCCCGGCCCAACTAATGTTCCAGACAGCGTAATGTATGCTATGCTGAAACCGATCATAAACCATCGAAGCGCAGACTTTCACGCGCTTTACTCGGAAATAGAAACCGGCATCAAATATGTTTTCCAAACCCAAAACGACGTTTTTGTATTAACTTCGTCGGGAACAGGCGGAGTTGAATGCGCTGTAACCAACCTAATTGATCAAGGAGAAAAGGCCATAGTTCCAGTCTTCGGTGTATTCAGCGAACGGTTAGCTGAAAAAATAAAACGAAGAAAAGGAGTCCCAATAGAACTGGCTCTCCCCTGGGGAATCGCTCCAAAAGCCTCAGAAATAAAGGAAATAGTTGAAAGAGAACCTGAAGCAAAGGCTATATTCATTGTTTACAATGAAACTTCCACAGGCGTTACTGTTCGAGAACTACCGCAAATTGGAAAAATAGCTAAAGAAAACAACATGTTACTCGTAGTTGATGCAGTATCAATCCTTGGCG
>Ga0080004_1153603_pt1 | contig 11415 bp, 5 predicted proteins | sample WasSprMetagenome_FD_69207 | JGI IMG/M metagenome (GOLD analysis project Ga0080004, IMG submission 69207) | Sulfidic aquatic microbial communities from Washburn Spring, Yellowstone National Park, USA - WS (SPADES assembly) (version 2) | ecosystem: Environmental > Aquatic > Thermal springs > Hot...
ATTCCATAGATCCCGAGGCAAAGGTCTATGTTTTCGGATCCGTCGTTAGGGGAGAGGCTACCGCGATGAGTGATATAGACATCCTTGTAGTCACTAAGATGATCGAAAGGAAGTATGAGATGATGGTCAAAGTGTATAAGGCTGTAGAAGAACCTGTGGAGCTTCACATCGTTACGGAAGATCTATTGGAGAGATGGTATAAGAGGTTCATACCAGTGAAGGAGCTCATCGAAGTATAATCGATAAATTTTTCGACTATTTGCATACTAGGCTCCTGAAATTAACAGCATCTTTTAGTTCCTGCTATTAACCTCTAACAAATGGAGCAATCGAATATGCATTTGCTCTTAATCAAGACATTTGTTGGTGATAATTTAAGCCTTTTCATCCTCAGGGGCTGAAGGGCTCGGAATAGCTCCTTTCAGGGACTACTGCACCTTGCCATCAGGTTAGGCATGATACGATTTGAAGAAGTCAGGGAAGCCTAAGAAGGGGGACAATTTTACATTCTTAAAATGGAAGGATCCAAGCAGCCTTAATGATCAACATTATCGTTGCTGCTATTCCTACTATAATTGCCTCCCCCAGATAAACACCAGCCAGAAAGAGGTACCGATAGTTCTTCCACCATTCCTCGCCCAGCCTAACTCGCATTAAATAGTTGCCCACAATGGCACCAATGAACATAGAGACGATGCCCGGTATTGGTGTAGATGCACCTACGATGAAGCCTATGATGGAAAATGGAAGCTTCAGAAAAGCTGGGATGATATCTATTAAAGCTCCAGCAATGAAAGAAAAAACTATTACTAAAGGATTAAACATAGTAATCGATTTTGTTACCCAAAGATTCCAAAACATGAGTGTAATGGGCCATTGGTAGGATAAATAGGGGTATGAGGCTGAAGGAATAGGTGCCAAAGACCAAAACATTTGCATATATATAAGGCTTGTTACAAAAGAAATTCCAATTGTTAAGAACCAAGCCTTGATAAAGCTTATAGGTTTTGTTCCAGTCAGTTGACAGACCTTGAAGTTGGCACACCAACTGGCACCACCTTGACTTATTGCTAGCGGTGTGGCCCAACCGTCCAAGCCATTGTAGGGAATAGCAAGAAGGATTCCTTCCTTCAAATAGGCTGGAGATGCAGAATAACCATAGCCTGTGGATGCAAAGAGATTATAACCCGTTAACCCTATGGATCTAGCCGCTACGAGAGTAATTAAAAAGGTCCAGGCAGGGCCTAGTACGATTGGAAACCACCAGTAGTTTGCTCTGAATTCTGGGGATACGAGAGCAAGAAAAATTAGAATTGAAGCTGATGAGGCTGTTAGGAAGCCGATTAAGATAACCTTCAATGGAAGATAACCAGCTCTTCGAGAAGTTTCAGAGAGTTTTGAAAGACTTCTAAACGTAGAAGTGAGATATCCTCTACTTCTTAATAACGGAACGATAGCAGCCGCGATAGAAAGACCTACAAAGACACTTGCCCAAAATTTCATCTGAGAGCGAAGCATTACACCGGATATTCCCATATTAGGAAACCAATCAACCCCAACTTTTAAAACATCAAATCTTACCAGTAGATGATTTCCTACAAGATTTAAAGCTATTGTACCAATAAACATACATACGACTACATTGAATGGAATTATCCAACCAGTTAGAAATGATGTAAGGTCCGTGGAAATACCAAATGTTGCTCCAGGAAGGAAACGTTCGATTCCAGATGTAAAGTCTGCCCATAGCCAGGGTATTACAGAAAATCTTATACCCATAATGGCCTCAGTAATAATAGGTAATCCATATAATACGAAGCCATAAGCCATACCTATAATAGAAGCTATCGAAAATACCCTCATTCTTCGAGGCTCTCTCTCGCTTAAGATGTTGATTACACTGGCTTCAACTTGCTGGATTGGAAATGGAAGCTTCTCGGTCTCAACATACAGTTGAGTACAAAGGAAACCTAACATAATATCCATTATAGCAACAATTATATATGAAGTAATAGGCCAAAGTGCTAGGTTAGGTATCCAGTCGGGATGGAGTATTAGTCGTCTTACAATAGCTTCAGAGCCCGCCGGAGGGGCCATCCAAACCGGGATTAGTTCAGCAACTGTTTTTCCACCTATATAGAATGATCGAGATATCGGGCTTGTTCTTATATAAGCATTCCAAGGCATAGACATAAAATAATTTGATCCTACTGCCATACCCGCCATAGAATAAATAATGAAGACCTCAGCTCTTTTTAGAGGACGCCCGAAGATCCGTGCAAGTTCAGCAAAAAGAAGAACGGAAACATAGCCGGCCCCTATTCCTATTCCGGCAGTCATGCCTAAATAGATTGAAGCTGGCTGAAGCACAACAGCTGCATAAATTATTGCAATTAGAGAATACCGAGTCAATCCTTCTTCCATGATAAGAGATTGATCCGAGGCTTGTGAGGTCATTTGAAGCATCACCAAGGTTTACTCCGTATCGATATTTAAGGATTATGGGGGTCCTCGGCCTTTAGCCTGCTCTATATACCTATTTCTCACATCTAAAGTTAGAAGACGCCACATAAGAAGTTGCTTCCTTATAACATCAATAAATCTAGGATTAGATATCCGCCAGACAGTAGAAGGCCCTGTCAACCTTATTAAGCGAAGCTCAAAATTGTATGCTCTTATTCTATGTGACCATTTTGCTCTCACAAGAGCTTCTTGCGTAACGCCCTGCTCATAGGGTGCTAGAGATACATTGAAAACGAAATCAATATATCTTGCACCTTCTTCAAGTCCTAATGATAATTTCCCCTCTCTAACCATGAATGTACCCATTCTTTCATCACGATATTGGTTTAGATATTCTTTAAGGTACTCAAAAACACCTAATACTTCAGTATCTGACTCGCAAGCGAAGGGCATAGGAATTTGCCAATTATTGCCTTTTGGTGCTGGCAATTTCCACTTACGTTCTAGCGATGGGGTCACAAGTCTAGATGATTTGTAAAGAGGATATAAACAAGCACTAATCGTAGCAGCAATAGATATACCTACTGATATAAGTACATAGCTAGAAGAGTAGTTTGGCAAAATCATAGTTCCAACACCTCCCAAGGGGACACCTAAGTATATAATAAAAATACCAACTAGATATCCCATAACAGCACCAAGTATGGCTATGATGAGATTTTCAGCTAAGAAAATCCCCACGATATGGGATGGATTCATACCAATGGAGCTAAAAATAGACATTTCCCTTGTTCGCTCATAGACTACTCCCATTATTGTCGAAGTTAGAGTGAAAACTCCTATAATGAGGGGTATTATGACTACATCCGATCCTCTCGTAGAATAAAGGGCTCCTTTGCGATATACGAATGTAGAGTTATCAATTGCCAAATATACGTTCATAGCGAGTTTATCAGCAAGCTCCGTTGCTACAATTTTTGTCACTTCTGGATCTTTGATTTTTAAAGCAATACTGACAATACTACCTCCCAGATCAATAGCTATGTTATAAGGAACTATGATGTAACTCCCTTCAGATTTAGGCTTATGATGGAGCTCTCGATAATCTGTAAGCTCTAATCTTGCTTGTTTCTCATAAAAAACATCTACGAAAGATATAGGTGTAATGGGCTCCCCATCAATATCGTAAATATATATCTCAGTGGCATTCACTAGTCCCTTCACAGTGAAGTTGAAACCATAAAATTCTACACTATCCCCAACAGAAACTCCAATAGTTCTAGCATCCTCGACTGTTAAGATAACAACCCATTGATCACATGGCTCAATCCATTTACCATCAACTATCTTTAGTCCTGTTATGTTAACCTCCTCAGGGGAAAGACCCCAAACAACATAGATAGGTAGTGTTCCGTTCTTACCCTTCAATCCAAGGACTTTGCTCATTGTTCTCGCTTGATCAATGCTTGTTGCAGCTTGCTGCAAACCCGTCATTGCAAGTTGGCTAATTGAGAAGCCAGTGTATGGGGGATACCACCAAACCCTAGGAGCTATAACTGCGAAAGTGGGTGAGCTTGAGAAGGCGGAGGAGATGGCTTTGAAATGGTCCGGAGGGATCGCTTGCCATTGTTTATCTCTGAATAGTAGACCTTGATATGGCGGAGCTACTTTAATAGGCTGGGCAAGTCGAATCACATGTGCAAAAGTTGATACTGATACCATTGTGACAAGGGCGAATGTGATTGTTACGACTGTAATCAAGCTCAGAACTGTCCGGAGTCTTCGCTTTCTCTGGTACGATGTTCCTGCTGAAAAAGCCATCATAATAGCGCTAGCTGAACTAATCCCTGCTGTATGTATGCCCCCTAAAGCCTCCCTTAGCCTTTTCAACTCAGTCCTAAATTCTGAGAAGGTTATGGCTATTACTGGGAGGAGGAGGAAGATGATTGCCGTACCTAAAAGAACCATGGATATATTCGAAGCTAGGATAAAGCCAGGATGCATCGTTCCTAAAAGAGCCACTAGTACTGCTATCGTTCCTAAAATGGTTAAGAGCCTATACCATCCCCTATCGGATCCTACGACCAATCTTTCGAAAAGGAATGCAAAAGGAATGGCAAGAGCTATAAAGAAACAGGCAGTTGTAACAGTATCAAGGGTCGTTCGCTTGACAAGATCGTATGCAAGAGCCTCATATGACCAAGCTTTCCAAGATTCTCCAAAAACTCTGTCGTAATTAGATTCGTTTAATGCTTGTAAAGCGGCCCTGAGATGCTCAGCAGCACTTGCATGGTAATTCTCAGCTTTTCCTCCAGCACTGAAAACATATCGGCTGTTCAGCTCTGCTAGTCTCCTCTCATCTAGAAGCCATGTATCTAAAGCTACTCGTAGAGAAGTAAATGGGATCGTAAGACGTTCTCCATATCCCACTTTATAACCTTCTCCTATTGATGCCCCTCCTGAACAATTTCGTAATAATCCCAGCAATTTCCCAGGGAACATATACTCAACCATTATCGGTTGATCAGGCTGTGCGTAAACCGCTGATACTCCCAAGATTCCATCATTTTTCAGACCATAGAAGAAAGGTTTGCTGAAAGATGTAGCATCAAGGGCTTGTATCGTTATTGAGCCTGTGATTAAACCGGCAGATCCATAACCAGCTATCGGAGCTTCGAGAGGGCTATAAACTTCAAAAAGGACTATTGTACCAGTCTTTAAAACGTTTGTCGAAATGCGTTCTTCAGCCTTATTGGGTGTATAAGGGTTCGGAAACTCAGTCAGGGTGAAGGTGCCCAAATTAGGCGCATAGAGAAGGTTACCAGTTTCAGAGTCTACAACATAAGCCTCGATATTATAGCTGAACATGGCGCCTAAAGAGATGAATGCGCTTCTTAAGCCGTTAAATGTTGCAAGACCATTCTCATCAGCCATCTCGATTATCTGTGTGTTGGGCTGTTGTCCATAAACGTAGGTACCATAACCAGATGCACCTTGATAAATTAGCACGAGAGCCCCAGGAACAGGTTTATACCAACCACTTTTGACTTGATCATACTCGAGGACCTGCACTTGAAGTTTAATGAATGATACTCCCATATTTGGATCATAACGAGTTGCTGAAACTTCTGGAATTTTCTCATACACGTCCTTTGTGGTATTGGCAAAAAAGAAGATTAGGTTGAAAGTGTATTTAAGAACATGATTCAAGTTTTCAAAGTTTACCGTATCAAAAGTATCGAGGGGGGTGCGCTCAAGAATGCGACTAGTGGAACCAGAGGCTATATATAGACTTGCTGGTCCCATAGCCATTAGAAGCTCTGCATCCCAGATAAAGGGTGAGAGGCCAGTGGTTCCAGAAGGTGAGATCCACGAGGCCAGAGCCCAAAAGATTCCATCGCCAACCTTGAACACTACTTCTTTTCCATCGCCAAAAATATCTTGTAGAATTGAAGTAATAGATTCAGCACCATATTGATAGAGAAGTAGAGGAGTAGCAGGATCCATATAAGATTTGAATGATGGTGAACCTTCTGTGAAAATTAGCCTGTAGACAGTATCTGTATATTTAGAGTAACGGATTCCAGTACTCGACGCTACTGGTCCTGTACCACCAACAACGAGGGAATTACTATCCTGCGTGTAGAAGTCTAAATAGAAAGCTAATCGAATTTTTGATCCGATATTTGTATAGTTTCCAAAATAAAATCTCTCTATGAACTCCCTCATTCCATAATATGATTGCCAATGACCTGAAACTGCTAGGAACATGATCGTTCTCGCTGGAGGATTCTGGGAATAGAAACGCGCGAGTTCTAAGAGTGAGGCAACGCCTTGAGCTTCATTTGCCCCAGGTGCGAGGCCTTGAACAACTGAGAAGGTATCAAAATGTGCTACCAGTAATAGAATTTGATCTGGATAAATAACACCTTTTATATACCCTAACACATTGATAGCAGGGATCCTTTCCCATATAACTTTGGATTCAATTCGAACTGAAGCTGGACCTTCTGAAAGAAGTTTGCGAAGAAAGAGCGCATCGTTTTGTTTAATGTAGAATCTAGGTAAATTAGCTGCTACACTAGAAGTTTTTAAAAGATTATCATAAATTGTCATAGCTCCTGGCTCAATAAGAATGACGGCTTGACAGCCGAGAGCAAAAGGGTTAATCCAGTTTCTTCCGGAGGCATATTCTAGAAGAGCAATAGCACCAGAGGTATTTATACCATTTAATTCTTTATAAGAGCCAAAACCTGCATAAATTAACTGACCCTCATAAGTTCCAGTAGAAGGACAGACAACATTCGGTTGAAGCGGATATAATGTAATTTTAGATACACTGGAAAGAGAAGGCCTCAGTATCGTCAAAGATGCTCCGTAAGATATTGGCATTGCCATTGAAAATTCCATATAAGATATGTTAACAAGTCCATATTCTTGAAACTTACTTTTAATATATTCAGCAGCTTTGTAGTAACCTTGGCTTCCTGGCTCGCGAGTAAGAAGTCCTGAAAAGAAACGAACATGTTCCTTTAAAGAATTGATCTCTATCTTTTGAGCTACAGAGAGAGCATAGGGCATTAATTCATTCGGTTTGTTCAAGAGTGGGGGCTCATCTTTACTATTAAGAACTTGATCTAATTGGCCCTCTCCCTTCACGAGATAAGAATTTATATTGATCGTAATTAATAAAATATTAAGAATACATAAGTAATAATAAGATCTTTTAAAACACTTCATTGCCATCCTTGATTAAATTTAAGCTTCTTCCTAATAAACTTTTTGGAAAGGACGGGGCAAGCCAAGAAATAGCTACCTTCTTGGTTACGTTTATGTTCCTCCATGCTTATAGGTCCGATTCGATACTTATTTTTCTTACAGAGCCCTATCACTTCTTCCTCTAACTCATGGATACTGACGAATTCTTAGACACGCTCTAGAAGGGATTAGCGATACTGACAAAACAAAGGTCACCATTCAGCAGCAGGGCTCATAGGCTTTGGTAGACCAGGATGATTGTTGTAGCTGTGAGATGGATCTGCGCCATCGCTTCCGCAGCCTATATACCCATTCCGCTCATGTTGTCGTAGAAGCCGCACTAGTTGCTCTTTAAATGCCCTAAAATATCGCTCTACGTCGTTGCGTTTGCCTAAGGATGGATAAGTGGAGGGATCCTAGGAGCATGGAAGCCCGAAGATGGCTCCGCCTTATCGTTAAACGCCTGCATGCCCTGCATCGATATCAGCGATATGCATGCTCGTACTGAGGCCATTGGATAATGGCCTCGGACCCGCAGTTAGGGCAATGGAGCGAGTGCCTTCAACCCATCGAACTTCCCTGAGAAGCCCAGAGGTGGAGATCCTTCAGAAGAATAGGGTCGGAAGCCCTGCCAGAATAGGAGGATGAAATAATGCGGGAAATCATCTCTACGCCTATCATTCCCTGATTAAGGGCGAACATAAATAGTGCTCTGGAGATTAATTACTATTTTTGGACTTCTTATTCTGTTATTGCCCTTTAAGACAACCATACTTCGCGAGATTCTTGACTAACCCACAAAGCTATAAATAGAAAAAAATATTTTTTATAATTCCCTCAAGCTTAATTTAAATGCCAATAGATAAGGTTATACCTGAGACAACCAAGGCATGTATTATCCTTAAAAGGACAGCGCCTATACCTACGCCTACAGCAAAGGGCACTACCTTGTTATAGAGCCCAGTCCCACCGATTCTCAAAGTAACGAATTTTAGGAACCAAGCAACCCAGAATGCTGGTCCTGCTTTTACATCAGCTCCTACGCCGACCACAATGCCTGCAGGATGGACAGGGAACCATACAAAACGCGTCCTTAGAATGAGTAATAAGATCGTTGCGATGAAGCCCCAGGCGAAGAAAGGCATCTTTGCGGCATCGGGGAGATAACCTGCTGGCTGGTTATAAAACCCACGGTATACGTCACCGAAGTTCCAAACTGGAATTCTTAGCTTTGTAAGACCGAATGTATAGGCGATCCAGACACAAAGGATAATCGCAAGAATATTCATAAGCGGTATTGTTATTGCGTATGCTACTAACATATCTCTGGGTTTTGTCTTCGTAGCATCTGCCACCTTGAGACCTTCGAGGCTTATGCATTGCACTTGGTTGCTGCATGGATAGCCTAATACCATCCTGTAAGTTACAGCCTCGCTAATCGCTGTCTGAGGACCTTCTGCTAATGGGAATTTGGCGGTTCCGAATAACACTGCAGCGCTCACCATATCATCCTGATTCCAGTACCAGTACCATTCTTGTGGACCGGCCTCACCCTTCATGTAAGTTGAACCGAAGAAGAAGATGAATAAGTAAACAAGGAAAAACACAGCTATTGGTGCACTAAACCCAGCCCAAGCTACAAGGTAGACAAAGAAAATGATGAAGATGATGAAAAGGATAAGCCACATTGTTCGATAGGACATACCCTCTTTTTCCGACTCTCCAGACTCTCGGGGACCCTTTAGTGTCCTTGCTAAATACTTAGCGTTCAAAACGATCATAGCTATTCCAAGACCGAGTATCCCACCCCAGTCAAAGGCGAGGGCATGTCTAATGCCATTAGACATGCCATAGAACCAATAGGGGCTGTAGCAGTGAGTTGCACCGGCATACTTAGGCGTTATTGCTAAGGCATCTTCGATAATAGGAACTAGCCATGTGAAGATCCACCAACCCCAGCCAGCACTTAGCAATATATCGGTCGGAACTAAATAAGCGAAAGCAATGAGCTCGGGGTTAAGCCAGAAACAACCCATAACTTGCGGAAGTACAGTCCATAAGTTTATAGGAGCCCCATCGAGATTCCAGAAAAAGCCCCCTTCCCAAGTATACGACCAAGGAACTGGAAAGATGCTTGGGGCAAGGGCGTTGAGAAGCCAGTAGAAGTAACAAAGGAAGCCGACAGCTATGCCAGCCCAGAGGGCTTTGGTTCGACCTAGTTTGAAATTTGCCAAAGCTGGTTTGCCATCAACTTCTTCTGTTTGATTGATCAACTCTATAGCTGGTGTAGCATATGGAAATGGAAGTCTTTGAATTTCTATCAGTTGCCTTCGAAGAATAAAGCCGCTTATAAGGCCATAGAAGCCCCAAAGGCAGAATGTTAGAATGAATGTAGTCATAAAGCCAGCAACAGCTCCCCAAGGTACAGCAACGCGGCCAGTTAAAGCAGGATCAACGAATTCCTTAAGAGGAACTATATGTGATGGGATCCAGGATAGTGGAACATCGTTTGGCGTTCTTCTTATGCCATAAGTTGCAGTCAAGTAGAACCAGCCCTGGTACATCCCTACTGGGGCTCCTGAAAGAAGAACCATAGCATATACAACTGTTTGTTCCTGTTTCGTGAAACGTAGCTTACTAGAGAGTGCGACATTTCCTATAAGTATTGTAATGAAAGAAAAGAATATGCCAACGACTGGTAAACCAGTCAGCTGCTCGGCACCAGGCATATTCCCTATTGGAACTGTCGATAAAGCCCAGAATACTGTCTGCCATATAATTGATACGATAACCCAGAGGATCCCTATACCAAGAGCTCGCGCTGTAAGACCAGACTTTAATTCAACAGCTGAACTCTTCTCTGACTCCATAAGATTTTTCACCTTGTTTTTTTACTCTACGATGAGCCCTATAAGCTTTACTGTTCATTCGTAGGAGCTGTAACCTTAAGCCTTAGGGGAGCCCTATCTTCTTCGATGAAACATGATAGGAAAACGCTTCGAGAGGGATAGGACTCCCCTAGCCATAGTAGCCTATGCCCTTTACTTATTTAGGGATTAAGCCTTAGGAAGGATTCGAGGGCAATGGAATAAGCCTCTTTCTTCTAAGGAGCCATCAGTCCATATGGAGATGGCTCCATCTCATCGATTCGGAAGCCTATCAGAAGCCTTCTATGTAGGAAAGGCTAAGGTAGCCGTAGTGGATGAGAGATCCGTAATCATAAACGGGGAAGAAGCCTGGATATGGGATGGATAGCCCTGGAGCCCTAACCAAAAGCCGTAAGCTTTTAGCCTTAGAGCTGAGCTGGACGAGAGGAGGAATAGCCTTGTAGCCTACCTTTTCCTAAAGAGGCTCAAAAGCCCCTATGGCATAAGGGTTGTCGTAGCCGAAAGAATGGAGCCCCATGGTATGGCGTATGCTCCGAGCTAAGGCTAAGGCTTATCCATGATAGAAGCCTCCTAAACCTTGTTGAAAGGCTCAGCAAGGAAGTAAAGCGAAGGCTGAAGGACTTCTCTTCGATTCGACCTATCCTTCCCATGTAGATGCCATAGGTCCTTCAGGCATGTAAAGACATTTGAAGCCTGGAGGAGCTACTATAATTACGTAAGGTACCATATGAGCCTGGGAAAGGCTCCCTGCGGATTTGGAGGCTTAGAGCCCTACGGCATGCTATCCATCGTTAAGGAGGTGATGGGAAAGGCTTAAGGTTACAGCTCCTCTTGGATGGCACTTTAACCTTAAGCCTTAGGGAACCTCTCTTCTTTGATGAAACATGAAAGGAAAAGCCTTAAGGATGGACAGGACTTCTCTATGAATTGTAGCCTATGCTCCTTTCCTTATCTAGGGATTAAGCCTTAGGAAGGATTCAAGGACTCTAAAATAGAATGAATAAGCCTCTTCCTTCCAAGAGCCATCAAGCCTGGAGATGGCTCCATAGGTTCGGAATCTTGGATGAAGTCTTCTACATAGGAAGGGTTAAGGCTTCCATAGTGGTTGAGAGGTTAGGAAAATAAAGGGCATAGAAGCCTGGATATTGGATATTGGATGGGATGGGATCGATAGCCTAGAGCCCTGTAGCGGGCTATCCATCATTGACGATGCGAGCTGGAAGGCTTCAGGTTACAGCACCAACTTCTATCAGATCTATAAAATTATCCTCTTCAGCTTTACAATCCTTAAGAGGTTTAAGAAGCC
>Ga0080004_1192522_pt1 | contig 11413 bp, 10 predicted proteins | sample WasSprMetagenome_FD_69207 | JGI IMG/M metagenome (GOLD analysis project Ga0080004, IMG submission 69207) | Sulfidic aquatic microbial communities from Washburn Spring, Yellowstone National Park, USA - WS (SPADES assembly) (version 2) | ecosystem: Environmental > Aquatic > Thermal springs > Hot...
CTAATACCTCATCGCCACCATAAGCCGATGGATCGCCAAGCATTTTAACAGCGTAGTAAGTCATACCAGATGCTGCTGGGCATGCAATAGCCCATATCATTACATCAAACCAACTCAGCTCTCTCACAAGGCCTGAAGCCCTCCTAACGAAGATTTCTTCGCCCAACTGCACAATCACCTTCATATAATTGTTCCCCCCTGGGATATTTAAAGCTTTTTGTGGGATTCAAGACTTGACGTAATGTTGAAAACAATAGAGAATAGTGGGAGAAACATATTTAAGTATATTATGTAGACTTCAGGGAGTATATACAACATTAGAAATTGATAGTAATAGAAGACTTCTTAAAATCCGTAATATTTTACTCATAAAGCAAATAATAGAGATCATGATGAGGACTATAGTAGTTTGAGGAGTTAATTGTATTAACTCTCAGTGAATTAAAAATAAGTATATCGCTTGAATTCTCTTAACTTAAAATAAAGTCGCCTAATCACAGCCCTAACAGGTATTAAGTAAGATAAAGTGGAGAGCAAAAGGGAATAAACGAGGTATGTTCCTCTCATTGCGTAATAAAATTAGGGTGGTAAAATCGGTATCTGATAAAAGAAAACCTATAGAGGAGTCATATATTTCACATTGTCGATATATTTAACTTTTAATATTGCGGTGGATAAATATTTTTATATAAATCCATGATCGATCAAAATACTCAACCGCCAATAAATCCCGGTCTTCAAGGAATCTACTGCGTTAAAATATTAAATTATGATAAATGCTTAATTTACTATTTTATAATTGATATGAATATGTCGTTGACGTTTGTGCCTGTATACCCTGTTATTATGGCTCTTTTAAGCTGTGAGAAGAATGTATAGCTGTCATTATTGTCAATGTATTCTATTGGGTTCATTCCCTTCGACAGTGCTTCTTCAATAGTTGATCCGTCAATTACCGCGCCAGCTGCTGGGCTCACTCCATCAACGCCGTCCGTGCCCATACATAGTGCTACAGTGTTTCTTAATCCCTTTATCGATAATGCCAAAGATAAGCAGAGTTCCTGGTTTCTCCCTCCAATACCTTTACCCCTTACTGTTACAATTGTTTCTCCACCTGCAAGTAGTACAGCAGGTTTTGACACTGGGAACGAATGTGCATATATGCTCCTAATGATGGAGCCGAGGACTCTTCCAACTTCTTTTGCTTCTCCCTCGAGCATCGTGGTGAGGATCAGAGTATTAAATCCAGCTTCTCTAGCTTTACTGGCTATTGACTCGAGTACAATATTGTTGCTTGCCACAATAATATTTCTGACAATGTTAAATGCTGGATCTCCTTGCTTCAGAGTATCTTCTATTTCTCCCCTCAACCCTTTCTCTACTACAATTCTCATTTTCTCACTGAGATCGCTCCACAATTTATACTTCAATAGGATATTGTATGCGTCTCTAAATGTGGTTTCATCTGGAGATGTGGGGCCGGACGCGATCGCGTCTAGTCTATCACCAATTACATCGCTCACTATGAGAGATACTGCGGTTTTGGCTTTAATGAACTTTAAGAGCTTTCCTCCTTTGACTTTGGAGAACCGTTTCCTAACGGCATTTAATTCTAATATATCTGCGCCTCTCTTCATTAACTCTTTTGTGACCCATGCTATCTCATCTAGTGAAATCCCCTCCTCCGGAACCTCGAATAATGCTGAGCCGCCACCAGATATTAGCACGATAACAACATCTCTTGCGTCAACCTTTTCAACGAGGTAGTCCAATAGTATTTGAGAAGACTTTAATGTATTTTCACGCGGTATTGGGTGATCTCCTCTAACCAACCTTATATTACCTATAAATCCCTCTTCATTAGGCGTTATCACAACTCCACCATGAACTCTATCTCCTAAGACGTCATATACAGCCTCCGCCATGCGCTTGGATGCTTTCCCAAAGCCGACTACATGAATGCATCCCTCAATCACTATTTTTAAATCATCAATTACGAGTGTATCTCCCATAAATTGCAGTTTTTTCGTTATCGCATTGTATGGATCCGCGACACTCAGTGCATATTCAGCCAATTTAAGAGCAAATATATGTAGCTCATCTCTAGCGAGCTCATGGATGTTCTTTATGTACATAAAGCTTTCCCAAGTATACTCAAAGAATCTCTCACGGTAAATATTTATTAACTATGTCCTATGTATAATTTTCCAGTTCGACATTCATACATGGATGTAATAACAGCCTTACTCATCATAGCTATAAATATAGCTATTTCTTTGAGGCCGCAAAAGCGTCCAATGAATTAATCTCCCTAGACTCGACGCCACGAATATGAAGACACCTATAATGATCGCTATCATGGATAAAATACAAATAAGCTCCTGGAGCCCTATGATTTGTGAAATTATACATGAGGATATAGCGATCACTGTACTAAAGTTCCCGTTCATTATTAGAAAAACCAGTTATAAGTGCTCCCTCTTCCTACCAAAACATAGTGAAGCACTCCTCTATATCGATAAAAACAACATAGTTCTGAAGAAGCCTGACAACGCTCATCCAGAGATAAGCACCATAGGCGGGAGGATGCCATTGGAAGCGTTACAGAAGCTAAGCCAACAATGAGAAGTTTGCAAATTAACTTAGTGCCATACATCTAGTAGAATCCCTATAAAAACTAGAGGGAGGCATAATTGTAGAGGGAAGCTGAGAAGAATACAGAAGGTTAATGAATTCCAGCTACATTGTATCCTATGCAATCCCTCATTACCCCTTTCATCGCTATATGGAAGTACAATAGGCTATAGCCGATCAAGGCGGCAAATAGAAGCAACGCATCTTTACCCTGGCTCAATACATTATACTCACCGCTTAGGAAATATAGTGCAAATTAATTAGTAAAATATCTCCGCCATTAAAAACTATTAATAAAAGGTGTTGTTGTGCAGGAAAGTTCAGCGGGCTGAGTTAACATAGATCGTTCTAATCACCCCTATAAGAGGACGTGCAAAGCGAGATTAACGGACTCCACCCTGCCTATGACTAAACAGTGGTAGAGTGTGGTCGTATATACTAATTTATATTATATTTATATTATATATTGAGTTACTGTAAAGGAGATCATGTAGCGAGGAGAGTATTTATTATGGTATCGTCATTAGCAATTAGAGAGGTGGGAGGGTTCTTGGTTTATAATCCACAATGCCTTTCAACTAAGGCAAACACATGGCCAGAAGTTATGGAGTACGTTAGAAGTAGTGATGTTCCCAAAGCATATCTCCCGGTAGGCTCTGTTGAGGCACATGGCCCTCACTTACCACTAGATACAGATACCATTATAGCAGAGTACATAGCAAGATCTGTTTGCAATAAAATAGGTGGCTTTTTACTACCCCCAATAAACTATGGTGTATTGTGGGCATTAAGACCATATCCAGGATCGGTTCATGTGGAAGACGAAGTTCTTGAGGAATTAATACTGAATATTGGGGATAGTCTAAGTAAGCAGGGCTTCAAGCTACTGGTTATAGTAAATGCACATATGATAAATCAGGATGCTATCAGAATTGCTAGCAGGAAGCTTTATGGAAAGCTAAGCGTATTGTACTTTAACCCCGATATTATTGGAAAAATAGCTAGTAAACATGTAGATGCGAAGCCGTTGTATGGCATGTTTCACGCAGATGAAATAGAGACTTCTATTCTACTACATATCAACCCCCAGCTAGTCCACTTAGATAGAGTGATAAAGGAGGAGCTCCCTTCTGAGATGGGAGAATTGATCGCACACATGCCATTACAATGGGGAAAATTTGTGAAAATGGGTGTTTTGGGAGATCCCACTAAGGCTTCTGAGAAGAAGGGAAGAGAGATCCTTGACGAGATAGTTCAATACGTGTTAAACATTGTGGAAAAAGCTTCTGCACTGTTGCGTGGATCACTGTAAGAAGCAAGTACGTTTGATATGCTACCCTATGTACAGGTTTTTAAGCTCTTTAGAGAGCTCATCAAATGTACCGTGTCTAACAATAACACCAAACTCTATGACGTAGATTTCATCTGATAGTTTTATGTTCCTACTTATCTGTTGCTCAGCTACTAGAATAGTGAGTTTTTTAGTTTCTCTTAGCTCAAATAGCTTTCTCGATATCTCACTTACTATTGATGGAGCTAAACCCTGAGAGTACTCGTCGAGGAGTAGCAATTCGGGGTTACTCATTAACGCCCTCCCAATTGCCAGCATTTGTTGTTCACCTCCACTCAGAGTCCCCGCTTTTTGACCGGCTCTTTCTTTAAGCCTAGGGAACATTTCATATACTAGCTTTAGGTTTTCATCCAGCGTTTTTCTACCGCGCTTAGTTGCCATAGCTGCAGCGATTAAGTTTTCATGGACTGTTAGTTCAGGAAAGAGTCTTCTACCTTCTGGAACAAGGGCTATTCCCCGTTCTACCCTATCTCGCGTTCTTAGTGTAAGTATGTCCTGGTTATTATATAGTATTTTTCCATTATGAACCCTTGTTAAACCCATTATTGTGTTCAGAAGTGTAGTTTTACCCGCACCATTTGGACCTAGGACTGCTACTATACTGCCTTCTTTCACGTTTAATGAGATGTTCTTGAGTACTACTATGTCTTCGTAACCGGCCGAGAGATCCCTCAATACTAGTTTGAGGCTCATTACTCGTACCCCTCTCCAAGGTATACTTCCACGACCTCTGGATGGTTTAAGACTTCTGAAGGAGGTCCCTCTGATATTACTTTACCAGCGTTCATGGCGATCATGCGATCAACAACCTCTGCTAGGAGCTTCACCCTATGCTCGACTATTAGAATTGTTATATCTTTTTCTTTTCTAAGTGTACGGACAATATCTAAGATCTTCTTAGCGTCTTCTATGTGTAAACCAGCTAGAACTTCATCCATGAGGAGAACTTTTGGTTCAAGGGCAAGAGCACGTGCAAGCTCTATTTTCTTTTGATCAGGTATTGTTAGATCCCTACATATAACTTCCTTCCTGCTCTCTAGGTTTAACCACTTCAATATCTCTAAAGCCCTTTCCCTCGCTTTCTCAACATTTCTTTCCTTAAATAGAACACCCAGCATTACATTGCTTAAAACGCTTAGTTCTTTGAAAGGCCTCGTAATTTGAAAAGTTCTAACAATACCTATCGACACTGTTCTATGTGGAGGCAGACCAGTTATATCCCTCCCCATGTAGATTATAGAGCCTTTTTCGGGCTTTATGAAACCAGTAATTACGTTGATTAGAGTCGTCTTACCAGATCCATTGGGCCCTATTACCCCAACGAGCTCTCCGCTGGATAATGATAAACTAACATCGTCTAGAGCTCTAATACCTCCAAAGTATTTGTAAACTCTTTTTACCTCGAGTATGAGCTTCAATTATTTCACCTAACTTCATCTCTGCCTTTAAACAATAAGCGACTTAAACCTAGTGGAGCAACGTTAGCGATTATTAGTAGTATGAAGCCGTAGATCATTAATGGAAGGGCTACATAGCGTGAGCCGAAATATATACGTACGTATTCCAATGCAGGAGTAATAATGAATGATCCTATTGTCGGACCTATCCAACTACGAGCTCCCCCAACTAAGCCCGTTGTGGCTATCCTGAAGGAGAGTTGCAAGCCCGCAACACTAGCAGGAGAAGTATAGTTGAAGTATACAGTGTAGAAAACCCCTCCAATAGCTGTGAAAATTCCTGATAATAGCAGTGCTATTATTTTGTATTTAAAAACATTAATGCCGACTGCAACTGCCGCATCTTCATCCTCCCTGATCGCTACCAGGTAGTATCCTATTCTCTTCTTACATATAATTCTTATTACCAATATCTCTAGGTTCCACAGAAGGAAGATCATAAGTAAGTAGATCCTTTTGTCTGCAAAGTGCAAGTAGAATGGATTACCCGTGTACTTTAAGGAGAGGCCTAATTCCCCACCAGTTATTTGGCTATAAGCTATGAGCAAATAGTAGAGTACTTGGGCCGCCGCCAGCGTTGAGAAGGTGAAGTATGGTCCACGCACTCCCAGCTTGAATGAAGGAACTCCTATTATTACTACAAGCATGCATGCCGCTATAATCGCTACAAGTATACCTATAACTGGAGTAATATTATAATAATAGTATAGTAGGGCCGTCGCGTAAGACCCGGCTGCAACAAAGAGAGAATGCCCGAGTGATACCTGCCCCGTATACCCAGATATTATCGCCCAAGCTGTGGATAGGTATGCATACCAAAGCGTTAATATAATGACATGGACTATATATTCGGGGGGATTTATGATGAGAGAGGAGATGACTAATAAGTTGAAAAAAATATATACATATAAATCCATTCTAATCCCCCTCCATGACTTCATTTCTTACCACCTAGGAGACCCTGAGGTCGAAGCATCAATACTGCTATGTACACTATCAGAGCAAGGGTATAAGCTATTTGTACTGAGTAAATATATCCAGTAAAACTAATTAGCGTGCCTATTAATAAACTAGCCAGTAGTGCACCATACATGTTTCCAAGTCCCCCCAGAGTTATAATGATGAAGCCTAGTATGACGAAATCGCTCCCGACGTATGGATAAACATAGTATATTGGCAAGATAAGGGACCCTGTGACTCCCGCAAGAGCTAGGGAAATTCCTACAGTGATTGCTGTAATCCTGTCTACATGGAGTCCGACTATAGTGGATGCTACTCGATCCTGAGATACTGCCCTTATAAATACTCCAAGCGTTGTTTTATGAAGGAACAAATGTAGTAGAATGTAAATTGATATACCAAGCACGAGAGCCAGCGCTCTACCTAGTGGGATGCGTATGTCACCTATAATTAGGGGTTTATATACATATGGAATATTCAGACTCCTATAATCAGCACCCCATAGCCATAGAGCTAGGTTCTGCAATATAAAGATCAAACCTACGAACACCATGATCTGCGCTGAGTATGGCAACCTCACTATTCTTCTAAGTAATATCCAGTAGAGTAAGTAGCCCAAGAGAAACATCGCTAAGAATATAACGGGTAAGAAACTATAGGGGTCAAAGCACCAGAGGTAAAAAACCCAATAGATTATGTACATGGAGAGCATTAAAAACTCTCCATGCGCGTAGTTTATCAGTCTCATTACACCATATATCAAGTTCAAACCCGTTGAGAACAGCATATATAGGCCTCCAAGTAAAACACCATTTATCAGTAATTGTATGAATGTTGTGGCATCCACTACTCTCCCACCTTATTAGATTATATTTAACTAGTTTTGCCAGACACCTTCCTCTTAATAACAGCGTCGTATGGGCATATACTATAGCATAACCCACAGTTGTCACAGATAACACTATCTATCTCTATTCTATTGCCTACTCTCGCTATTGCTCCATAGGGACAAGCCCTTATACATATTCCACATAGAGTGCACTTTGCAGTGTCTATTGAGTAAACGTACTTCTTGACTCTATTTAGTTCTTCCATTGGAAGCACATGTTTAATGGCCAACCCTCTAAATTCTTCGATCCTTGTGAATCCATGCTCCGTCATCCACCTTGTTAATTCATTTAGCATTATTCTAACGACCTCATATCCATGGAGCATTATAGTTGTACACGATTGCGTAGCTCTCGCACCTACAAGGATAAAGCGTGCAATATCGTATCCCGAGGATATTCCCCCTGAACCTATAACGGGGACCTCGGGAAGTGTTCTTACAATGTTATAAGTCCACGCTAAGCTTATTGGAAGTTGCCAGGGTCCTCCATAACCTCCAAGCCCACCCCACTCTATGGGCTTCATGGTATCTACATCGATGATCAATCCCTGGAACCTGGCCGTTGATACCACAGCGTCTGCACCGCTCTTCACCATAACCTTGGCTAGTTCCAGTGGGTTGGCTCCCTGTGGAGTTAGTTTTCCTATAACTGGGATATTTGTGTTTTCCTTAACTACTTTTACTATGTTTGCCACAATACCCAAGTCTTGTGTAGCAACCCTCCCCATGAGTTTGCCACCTTCTGGCTCTATGTGTGGACATGAGAGGTTCAATTCTATAGCATCAGCCTCTGCCTCCGTAACCAGCCTCGCTAATTTTCCCCACTCTTCATAAGTTCTCCCCGCAATGCTCGCTATGACAATGCCTTCTAAGCCCTTCCTCGAAATCTCCGATTTTGCTTTTCTAAGGAAGATATTCCATTTTTCAGGTGGATATTCAGACATTAGGTCGATCGAGTAAAAAGAATAAAACTTTGTTCTTAAAATAGCGGATTTTTTGTCAACCACGTACATCCTTGGCTTGGGCTGCACTTGTTGGACTGGGTCATATGTAATAGTCTTGGTAACAACCCCTCCAGCTCCGCTCTCCAGCCCTCTCAATATATCGACGTCGTTTTTCACCAAAGGCCCGGACGCGATTATTAGAGGGTTCGGTAGCTCGAGTTTCTGCGTCAGCTTTACTCGTAGATCCAACGTCAACCTTATACAACCTTACAGGATTTTCAGCTCTCTTAGCACCGCACGTATCTTCTCTTTTTCATCTGTGCTTATTGGTTGTAGCGGTGGTCTTACATATGCTGTTTTCAATACACCGAGCATTACTAGTGCTTCCTTTAGTCTAGCTCTATAGTTTCTAACAGGCGGTGCGAAGATCACTTCTTGCAGAGGCCTTAGATATTCCCAGATCTCTAGTGCCTCCTCGTATTTCTTATTAGCAACTAGTCTAAACATCTCTGTTTGCTCCTTCACGGCTATTGTTCCAAAGCCCAATAGACCGCCTTCAGCCCCCATTAATAGCGACTCATATATGAAGTTATCGTTGCCCGTCAATATTATTATTTTCCTTGGGAGTTTCTTGAGGAATAATGTAATGTTGAGGAACTTTCTAGCATCGAAAGAAGCTTCTTTTATTGCTACAACGTTCTTCAGAGACACTAGTTTCTCCAGTGCTTTATTACTATACTCTGCTCCCCCGAGTGCTGGCTGTAGATTGAATATTATTAATGGGATCTCTACGTTGTCCGAGATTGCTTTATGATACTGGTATATTACATCATCGTTAGGCTCCCCTATGAAAGCTGTGTGAGGAAACACTAGGAGGGCATTAGCTCCTGCATCCTTTAATTGCTTTGCCATAGCTACTGCATCATCTGTATTAATGGCCTGCAGACCAGCGACTACTGGTACTTTCCCCTTAACTACTTCACTTACAAACCTAACCAGCCTTAACTTTTCCTCCTTATATAAATGAGGCCCCTCACCAGTATCAACTGCGACAGCTAACCCACCGATATCGAAAGAGGTAATCCACTTAAGATACTCCTCCATCTGTTCAAACGAGATCTCATACTTCTCATCCATGGGCGTGACAATAGCTGGTATTAAAGCATACGGCTTAAACACTTCATTGCTCATCGTTCAATCACACCTCTCTACGTTGTTATGGACGAGGTATGTATTGAGGCTCTGCTATAGCTAATTCAGACGGCCATACAGCCTCAAGATCCTCGGGTTTTGTACCAAACCACTCGCACACAGGGTGTATTGTCGCTCTTAAATTCTCGCCTGAATACGGGTGGTCTGGTGGTGCGAACTTAGCACCAAAGCCTACTACAGTGCCTCCTTGAGGAATATCGACTTCGAGAAATGCTTGTCTAATGGTTTCCCTATCTACCTTCCCGTATTTCTCTATAGCTATTTTAAGGACTCCTTTCAGGAAGACGTGGTATGTAGCGCTAAACGCTTTAGCACCCCAAGATGCCGGTAGTGATCCATACTTGTTCTTGTAATATTGAATAAATTCATTGATGTCTTTCTGAACTTCGGGTAGCAAACCACTGAGATTCATGCCTCGTGGTGGGAATCCAACGACGAATACTCCCTTGATCAGTTCGCCGACAGCCTCTGCCGTAGCTGGTAGTTCATAGCCAGCACTATGGCCTATTATTATTTTTGGCTTGAACCCTAGCTCGTATGATTGCCTGAGGAATAATTGAGCGTCACTAGCGTAACTTGTTATTAGAACCACGTCTATTCCTAGGCTCTTGAGCTTCATGATCAATGATGACAAATCAGTTGTAGCTGCGGAGTATCTCTCCCGGGTAACTGGGGTTAATCCATAGTATTTTAATCTCTCAACATCGCCATCTGCACAGCTTGTTCCATACGCACTATCTTCGTGAACAACCGCGATCTTGAGTGAGCGTATATCCCAGCCCATTTTCTTAGCGAATTCCACCAGGAAGTCTACGGCTACATAGCCGTAGTAGAGTCCAGCGGGCCCAAATCTGAACACCCATTTATAGCCACGATACATGGTTAAATTGTTGGGAGCGGCTATAACCTCGTAGAAGGGTGTATTGTATTTCTCAGCCACACTACTCATAGCCATCGCCAATGCTCCTGCATAGCTACCGATTAGAATGTCGACTTTTTCAACAGTTATCAGCCTCTCAGCCTCACTAGCTGCAATTGTAGGGTCGGATTGAGTATCCGCTACAACTGGCACCACAGTTACGCCGGGTATTAATTGCTTTTCATTAAACATCTCAATAGCTGATAATACCCCCTTGAGAGTGTCCTGGCCAAATAAGGCGAAGGCGCCTGTCAAAGGCAATGCTATGCCCACTTTGACCGTTATGTTTCGAGGAGGCGTTGAAGGAGTAGGCGTTTGAGTAGGCGTAGTGGTTGATGGTGTAGTAGTCGTCGGTGCTGGAGGAGCCATTGAAATAAAACCTATATATAGTGCTATTCCAACAATTACTATTACAGCCGCGAGAATTATATATGTAGAGCGCTTCATATATAACACCTATGTTATATTTTATCCCCGCGAGGGTTTATAAAGCTTTTTACCACCTGGTGACCCCATTGGTTTAACCTGTTCTTTGCATCCCTAATGAGGTTAGGTACTTTAATAACTATGCTTAATCCCAATAAGAGACCTTTATCTAACCCCGGACTTCAGTCATTCATGTCCACAGAGCACCTCCAATTCTAAATACCCATACAGCTTCTTTCTCCGCTCGTCTACGAACATGTTCCTTGAAATAAATATGTTCTATAATAATTGTTGTTATCGCTCACTACGTTAGTTAATGCATTATTATTGGATCCGAGAAAGAAGGCTTCAACACCATTATTTTCCATTCCAGAGTTTTCTATGGGATTAAGCTTTATTAATTATAGGGGAATTGAGTAAATTGAAGGAAAAGTGGATTTTATGCGTGAGAGGAGGGGTAGAGTTGAGGGGAAGGTAGTTGTAGTTACTGGAGGTGCGAGGGGTATTGGGGCCGCTATATGTAAGGTTCTAGCGAGGGAGGGTGCGAGAGTTGCGATAACAGGTATTCTAGATGATGAGGGTAGGAGACTAGAGGAGGCGCTTAGGAGGGAGGGTGGTGTA
>Ga0080004_1099913_pt1 | contig 11409 bp, 11 predicted proteins | sample WasSprMetagenome_FD_69207 | JGI IMG/M metagenome (GOLD analysis project Ga0080004, IMG submission 69207) | Sulfidic aquatic microbial communities from Washburn Spring, Yellowstone National Park, USA - WS (SPADES assembly) (version 2) | ecosystem: Environmental > Aquatic > Thermal springs > Hot...
TGGTGACAAGTTCTAAAAGCTCTTTAACGCTTAGTTCGTGTTTATGGAAGGGATTTTTTCTGTAAAATGGCACTAATTTTCCATTTGGTGTTAAAAGGAAGAGTTGACCTTCTGGTTTTAATGCATCATGTATCTTCTTTATCAGTTCCTTCTGTTTCGTTGCATTGATGTGTTCAATGAACTCAAATAATGCAATAACGTCAAACTTTGTTGAGTTTTTCTGAAGGAAGGTCAAGGCATCTTCTCTAATGAAATTTAGATTCGATATATTTCGTAGTTGCTTCTTGCTTTTTCAATGGCTTTATTATCTATGTCTACTCCAACTACGCTTTTTGCCTTCTTGCTGAAGAGAGATGCAGTATACCCATATCCGCAACCAAGCTCTAAGACTTCCTTATTTTTAACAAAAGGCAAGTAGATCTGGTCCCTTGTCCAATAAACTCCTCTTCTTATAGTACTAGGAAGATCCAAGGAGTCTACGTTCTCTCTGTGGAGGCTCTTCCAAGTTTCCTTAATTTTATGGCGAATATAGTTGGATAACCTCATTTTCAAAACTTTAAGGCTTTATATATTAAGTTGCCAGGTCCTAGTATCATAACAAAAGTTTTACAAATTTGATACTTTCAGATTGAATCTTACTTGAAGAGCTCATTGATGCGCGCATAAGTGTTCATTAATTTGTTTTTAGGCTCATTTTCTCGAATTAGAAATATTTTTGGTTTGATTTGGTTTTCCGACACTTTCCATACTAATGCATAACCCGATAATAGATTTATAAGAACGCGGTTGTTTTTAATAGAAAGTCACTTAATTTCTCTCCTCTTAATGCTTTTATGGTTGTCGTGCACACATTATTATGTATATATTTGGACGTGTTGATTATCATAAACTCTATTTACGTATTGCAATTTGTACTTCAGCTGGTTCCAGTAGGGATCTGTTGAATTTATTCCTAAGTCCCGCTCATAAGGTATTGGAAGTCGTTTGGAAAATAGTAACATGATATCATGCTGCCCTATATCATTTTTTGTCGCCAAGAAATTCAGCAACCAATTATCTATTGACTGAAAAACCTCTTCTTTACTCTTAACGTAGGACCATGCAACCTCTGTTCTAAAATGACTGCTAGGCATATAGTATCCAACTATTGGAGCAGTAGAACCGTCCACATAGATGGTTACTCCATCTCCTTTCCCGTAAACTGAGCTTAGAAAACCTCCAACGGATAATTCATAGGGATAGTAGGTATCAATATTAATCCTATCGTTATAAGCTAGAAAGGTCGGTAAGGATAGAGCGAAAAACAACATAATTAGTAGGGCAACAACATCTATCTTATTGAAAATTTCTTGTTTTCCTTTACCTAGACTAGCGAGAAATCTTAGCAAAATTGGGGTAGTGAAGAAAGAACCATACATAAGGAACCTATAGTATTGTACACCCCCTAAAGGAAGTATGGCGATAGCTGTTAGTAAAATGATACCAAATAATGCTCCGGCCTCTCTCCTTTGAAGCCAGCTTAACTTCTTAATTTTAACTATATTTACAAGACCAAGAAGTGTTCCACAAATGAAAACTAAAATTAACCAGAAAAGTCGCGTAATGTTTGCCCACAGTGGGACTTCTATTCCTATATTAGGTCTTGCCACGATGCTTAGATACTCTAAAAACTTCATTTCCTCGAAACTGCGAATAAATACATTAGCAAGGCTAGAAAATGTACCGATTGCTAAATTGAGCCCCCAACTTAGCGGGATTAATAAAGAAAGTATGAAGATCCATCGATCACGTCTTAAAATACTAACCTTGGAAAAAATTTGTAGAAGATATAAGCCTAATAGGATGAAGAAGAAGGACGTGGACGTTACAAAATGAGTTATTGTGGTTGCTGTTATTGTAATAACGCCAACAATAATATCGCTCCTTTCAAATAGAGTATGCTCATGCCTAGCCAAGAGTACAAGAAAAATGGCCAGAAAAATAAGGGCAAAACTACCTGGATGTAGAAAATTAAACCTAGCAAGTATCCAGTTTCCCTGTATGGTTAAAAGCGTGGCAAGGGGTGCCAAGTAAGCATCCAAAATTTTTGAGTAAAAAATATACAGTAAAGTTGACAGTACGATGATCCGCAACATTAAAAGTAGAGTAATAATGTCTAAGATTTTAACTCCTAGAATTATGGAGACCTCTGAAAACAAAAAGTGGAGACCAGGGAAGTCAAAATAGCCGAAGTTAGGGTTATTCTGGATAGTATGCCCAACATCCAGAACGTATTTAATATGGTCAGCTTGGATGGCGCCATCTACTGCAAAAAACGTGCCGCGAGTAATAATTATCCAAAAGCCCCAAAATACAATGGAAAATAAGCATGTAAAGATGAACTTTTCACGGTCGATTCTATCTTCACTTTTCTTAGGAGAAAAAAGTGCCAAAAGGATTAAGGCTAACCACGTATAATACAGAATGCCAAAAAGGAGTAGATTATCAAAAATACAAACTGATTGAATTGGTTGATATTTTAAAGTTAAATGTACTGGGAAAAACAAGATCGTTATACTAAACAGAATGGCTGATACTAAAAGAATCAATTTATGCTGTTCGGGTATATGCTGATTCAGTTTCATAATTACTGGCAAACGTTCATCTTACTTAGAATTGTAAGCTATCCCTATAACGTGACTTGGTAAATGTTTTAAGTTTTCAATTGGAGAAATACTGGATTTGGTTTAATATCGCTTAACTTCGCATACCTTCATGGTTAATAACAGATTGTTTGCATAGGTTAAGAGCTATCTCGCAAAGCACAGAGATTAAAAACGCCTACTTTTTCTCTTTTTAAAGCTTTTTCGAGGGTAGTCTCGCTTAATTCCCCATTTTCTTCGATTTGATATATTTTAAACTCATAAGAGGTAAGAATATTCCAAAGCTCTCGGGGAGAAGCTCCTTGCGATTGCAACGCCTCGGGAAAGAATTCAAAAATAATCGTGCGAATTCTTCTTTCAGTTAATAATCTTTTGGCCCCTCTTAAAGCTTTAACTTCTGCTCCCTCTATATCCATTTTGAGAAGGTCAATTTGTATACCTTTTTGGAAAAAGAATTCATCTAGAGTGACTGTTGGTACGTAAACAGAACTCTTGATCCTCTGAAATTGTGGAATGAGAAAAGAGCAACGCCCGGAATCGAATGCATCTATGTAAAACCTTTCTTTGCCATTTTTATCAGAGACCGCTTTTTGAATTAGAATAACATTTGTCAGATTATTAATTTCAACATTCCTAGAAAGCGAGTTAAAGTTATTTGCTTCAGGCTCAAAAGCGTAAACCCTCCCTTCCTCTCCAATAAGTTTAGCAGCAATAATAGTGTAATACCCAACGTGCGCTCCTAAATCCACTACTGTCATACCCCTCCTAAGCATTTTTAGAAAAAGCAAGGTGGTTTCTTTCTCATAAATTCTGCCAAGAAGCAAAAAAGCTCTCTCTAAAATGTCTCGTTGGGGTTGAATTATCATCTTAAAAGAGGGTAAGCCTAAATTACCTCCAAGCTCTACTTCCTTAGAAGAGGGAAGAAAGGCTATAAACTTTTGCCAGAGAAGATGAGTAAGGGGCAACTTCCCTATTCCCAAATCTGCAAGGCGTCCAATTAATGGGTAGAACTTTTGTAATACATTTTTGAGCATTTATTGAGCCCCTTCTGCAGATTCATTTGTTCAAATGCTTGCCCAAATACTTTATTCACTTCATACTTTTCAAGAAGCAATTTTAACGCATTTTCTCGACATGTTTTCCAAAGGGCATCGTCGTTAATCAAGTTTTTGATAGCTGAAGCAAGCTCTTTGGCATCATAGTTTATTACTAGTCCAGCTTTTCTCTCCCCTAATAGCTCACCTAATTCTGTAGCCTCAGTTGTAATTACAGGGACGCCCTTTGCCATGTAAGCTTTTATCCTTCCAGGATCAGCATACCTCTTAAAACTATTTGGGTCATAAGGAGCAAGCCCTACTCGACACTTCTTTACTACTTCATCCAACTCCTCATCACTCTGAATAAATCCAAGGAACTTAATATTTCTGCCGAGTCTTAATTTTTCTATCGCTTCTTTAAACTTCAAAGGTAATGGCTCATAAGAAGCAACGATAAGTTTTATTGAGGGTATCTCATCTCTAAGGTAAGCCATAGCTTCTAAAACAAGAGCAAACTCACCTCCAAACGGTCCTATATAAATAAGTGTTGTCTTTTCGATTTGTTGTTGGGGTAGTAAAGATATCTCATCCTTCCATATCGGGTGGGGAACTAAAAGGTGCTTCCCTTTCCTAGTCCCTCTTACCTCCCGTATCATTCTATTAGAAACGTTCCAAGAAAAATCGCAGAAAATAGAACAAGTTTTATTGAGCCACTTATAAATCCAGTTTAGCAGGGGATTAGAGCTGTAGTTAGGAAAATAATCCGTTGCCCAGAAAACAGTTCTCTTAACTAAAAAAAGAGAACGTAAAAGCAATCCCAAAGCAGTATAAACCTCATTCACACCGAAGTAGAAATCCCAGCGTGGTCCCAACAGAAAAACAAAGGGCAAGGTAAAGAGTAGGTCTATAAAGTAAGAGAAAAACCTTAAATTTCCATGACGATATATTTCTATTCTCTTGGATTGCCCATTTCTGTAAAAGAGAATAAGAGTTGTCTGAGGGTATAAAGTTTTTGGAAGGGGATGTCCAACGAAGAGAGCAACCCTTGGGTTATAATTCTCAACTATAAATTTCCATAATTTTATTCTTTCGCTCCTCTCATAAATATGATGACCGACGATAAGGATCTTCATTGCAAAATCTCCTTCTTGAACTTTGGGAGGAGTACTAGCGGCATTGCTATTTGACTTATCAACACTATTTCCACTCTAGCCATACCTAAGCTCTGATAAAATTGGGACGAATTCATTTTTTTCTCGATGCCCCTCTTCCTTCCTGATATCTTCCTCTTCAACGCGTACAACTGTTTATATTCGAATAGAATTATGCGAAAGTAAGAAGACAATAGGACCAATAACCTTTTTATTGTAGGATGATGGATACCATGTGGTGTTATTAATAGAATTGATCTTTTTACGATACATAATCCATAATGCCTTCGGCTAAAAGCAGATCATCTTAGTTCACAAGACTTATGCTTGAGCGTAGCAATTATTAATAAGTCAGTTCCATTTATTGGAGGTGATGATAACTTTGTTATGAAATATGCAAAAAGACCTCTTAGAAATAATGAAAACAACAAAAACAATCTCTTTGAAAAACTGATGTTACGAGGCAAAATGACCGGTTCCATAGTGTAACATGAAGATACGGATATTATATTAAACCCATATTTTCGAAGACTTCTACAATAGTCTTCATAAGAATGGGGCGTCACATTTTGTGTGTGAAGACCTACTTCACTTAACAGTGAACTAAAAATCTCCTCAGCATATCTCGTAATTCTAAAGATATATGATGCCTCATTAGGTTCTGCTAACGCGATCCTAGCACCACTCTTTAGAACTCTAGCCAACTCCTTTATTACTTCAAGAGATGTAAAGTGGTGTAACACCCAACCAGAAAAACAAACATCAAAGATGCCATCTCGCAATGGAAGGTTTTCCAAATCGGCAACAACAACATGAAAAAGCTGGTCAACTCCTTTAATAAATGCGCGCTTTTTAGCCATCTTTACAGCATCATAAGATATATCCACTCCTACTACTTCATTTTTCTTTTGAGCTAACAACAATCCATAAGTTCCAGGTCCACTTCCAGCGTCTAGGATTAATTTGTAACGCAGAGAAGTGAGTCCCAGCCTTTCTAAACGAGCTCTTTTACTATTATCTTGTATGTCAAAATCTCTTGGATTGACCCCAAGTAAACTCCTTTTAGCTACATAAACCTCAAAAAGCTTATTTTGCTTTCTAGACAAACTCATAACCCTGAGTTCTTTAGAATTATTTAAACCAATTTTTTTGTTACGTAAATTAACCCTGGTATTAAAAAAGATATGTAACCTATTGAGAAGTAGACTACTACTTCCATAAGTACTCTAAGTTTTTTAAACGCTATTTGACGACCCCTGATGAATTCTCTCATTATAGATGGAAGTAAGTTGGATATTATTAGAAGCAGTACGCTATATTCAGACTTAAATCGTTCGTGTGACGCTTTTAATACATATTTAAACATGGCATCGCTATACCCCTGCCAAAAGGAATAACGTCGAATATATTTGGAAGTAAGTTTATATGCGTCTACCTTGTGCCATACTTTCATGTATGGATTGTAAATAATTTTTCCGTTAGTTGCTCTCTTAGCCTCAAGCGAGAAATGTCTATCGTCCCCAACAGGCCCTATTTTCCCTTCTTGATGAGCCCCTTTAGTATATAGGTTTCTAAAGTAGACTCTATTAAATACAAATCTCCTAAAAGCCATATTAACTCCCCAAGCATATTCAACTTCACACGTAGAGTTTAGCCCTTTCCACTCGTTACATCCTACCATCCAGAAAAATTCTTTGGGAAACCAGCTTAGCGATTTATCCTCCCACAACGGTAAGGCTGGACCTGTAACTCCTACTATCTCACCGGAAAGAGAAAAAGCCTTTACTATGTTTTCAGTCCAATCTGGAAATAAAATAGCATCATCATCTACAAAAGCTACAATATCGCCTTTCGCATGTCGAGCACCTAAATTCCTAGCTGCAGAAATTCCAAGTTCATCTTTGGAAAAAATTAGCTTAAGGTTATTCGATAAATAATCTTTACACGCATTATTAACATACTCTTTCAACTTATCATAAAGTTCTTTAGATTTTTCAATAACTATTATCACTTCTATATTCTTATAGGATTGTTTAGTTAAGCTATCTAAAAGTTCACATAAACCTTTCAATCTGTTAATGGTATAGGACGTTATAACAATCGATACTAAGGGGGTCTTTGGTAAAACTGAAAGTATGCCTGTTGAGTCTTTATTCACTCTTTAAGGACCTCTCGCGCGCTAGTAGTTTAAATGTTTCATTAGCATGCTTTTCTTTTGAGACACCTACAGTGAGCCCTTTAATATTCGGAAGGCTCTTTACATATTCTATTGCCTCTTCGGGTTTTAGATAACCCGCAGCCAAGACACTTATCGCTATCACGTTTGGTTTGGGAAGAAGTTCCAATGCCCTTTCACATGCTATTCTTGAGGGAACCATCTGAAAACCTACCTTATTAAAGGGTGCAGCAATCATAATATCGTTTAAGTTGATGCTCCACTCTCTAAACTTACTAATTAAATATGTAAAGTTGCGTGTTTCGAACCCAGGAGTTATCTCGAGTTCCTCCATGAACTTTATATACGAGTTGAAAAGCCACCTTAAGTCGAGTGCTAAAGCCATGTCTGTAACAATCTCATGAAGCATTATAGATTCTAGAACCATATGCTTACTTGACGAGGATTTTATCCTAGAAATTTCGTAGCTTAAAAAACTCTTTAGGAGCGCTGTTGGATCTGAAAACATGGCTCCCTTTAGACCCATTATTACAGCTTTCAAATTTCCTGATACAATTACTTGTTTTGCAAAGCTTTTTGCTAAGCCACTTACCCCCATCGGAGCCATAAGTCTTACATACCCATAGGCGGCTGGAGTAATAGCGTAAAGCTTCAAATCCTTTGCAACCTCTTTTTCTCGAAGAAGACGAAGGATAGAAAGGGTTGTCTCATCGACCGAAAACATAAAGCCTTCAGCTCCATTCTTTACTGAAAGCTCGACTAAATAGGCCGCATACTCTGGATTAAGCACATCTTTGCCTCTAGCTCTAGCCCTCTCCTGTGAGAGATGGCTCACGCCATGAAATGGGTTGTCTCCAACCAATATTAACATATCTCTTGGCAAACCCTATCAATTATTTTATCTACTTTTGACGCTGTGAGGAAGTCTGGAGTCGTTGACTTCCCTTCCATTATGCATTTGATGAAATGTGAATCTTCATGGTAATACTCTGGAGCCCCGAGCAAAAAATCCACGTTATCGTTTAGGTCATGCCTATACCACTTTTTCGCAGCCCCATCAGTAAATTTAACTTCAACTTCGTCATCATTAACAAACAATGAACCTCTGCTCCCTTCTATCCTTAACCCTATTTCTGGCATCCTATAACCCTCTTTATACCACGAGGTTTTAATGAGTCCCTTCAAGCCATTCGTTCCCCGAACTGTAAAACTAACGCCTTCCTCAAAACGTTCTTCCTCATCAAAGTTTACATTGCGAGGCACAACCTCTAGATCGCCGAAAAACCACAGTGACAAATCAATAGCGTGAGCGCCGAGATCTCTGAGGACGCCGCCACGCGAGATAGACACCTTTCTAATCTCCTCACTTTTGAACCCGATAAAATCCGAAGAATAAGCGTAGGCCTCAAAAAGGGATGGTTCTCCTATAGCTCCTTGAATTAGAAGTTCGTGAGCTTTTCTAAACGTAACGCTGTGCCTCTTTTGAAAGCCGACCATGTTTACACCACCAAATTTATCAGAAAGCCGGCATAGCTCCTCAGCTTCTGCATAACTTGAGGCAAGAGTTTTTTCGACAAAAACGTTGGATGCAATGTTATTCGCATATACCGACTTTATGAGTTTAAAGTGAGAAGGTATAGGAGTAGTTACGTAAACTGCATCTAAATTGAAAGCGGAAAGATGGTTAACATCATCCACCACCTGAACTTTACCATCCAGAACCTTCTTGACGAACCTAACAATAAGCTTCTTCTTATCACAGACAGCAACAACATGCACGTTAGACATAGCACTTAAAATACCAGTATGAAGTACCCCCATCTTACCAAGACCGATCACAGCAACCTTTAACCTTTCCATAAAGAATCACACTCGCTTAGAAAGAGTAGAACAGTCTTTCTCTTAGGATCGTTTTTATTGCTTTGAATCCTTGTCTCCAGCTTGGGGCTTTACTCTCGCCAGATATTCTTCCATGATCACGACGCCCAACCTCAACCACCCTTAGACCCATTTTCTTAGCTCTGGAAACTAGTAAAGGCTTATGAAGAACAATGTCTATACGCGTTCACTTTCCTCTTTTGCGTCATAATTGGTAAGTTGATCCTCTCAACGACATAGCGTCTAACATTTGATTTTTAGTATTTTCATGGCTTAAGAACGAAAGCGAAGGTAGATTATCCAGAGCAGGTCTTTGATCCCTTGCGCTAGATCTTTCGTCTTGCTGACACCGTACTTCCGCTTTTTATAAGAGTGGGGAACTTCTGTTACTCTAAGCTTCATCCTCACTGCTTTAACGAAAAGCTCTTGCTCCATTTCAAAACCATTACTAGATAAGTTGATTTTTTGAAAAACATCTTTTTTAAAAGCATAATAACCCGAGCAGATATCTGTATACTTACTACCAAATAATAGGTTGGCAGTTAAGGCGAGAACCTTATTTCCCATTTTGCGGTGAGCAGGCATGCAAAGAGGCTCACTAATTTTAAAGCGTGTCCCCTTAGCAAAGTCATTACCAACTAAAAGAGCCTCAACGAACTTATGCATTTCAGCGGGGTCGTAAGTTCCATCACCGTCCAAAGTAACAATGATCTCTCCTATAGCTTTCTTAACGCCATACTTTAAAGCATCACCCTTGCCTCTATTAGGCTGATAATAAACCTTCACGTCAGGTCGAAGCCTTTTTGCGACTTCAATTGTTCCATCAGTTGAATGTCCATCGACAAGTATAACCTCGTCAACCCAATCTGGGATATAAGGCAGTACGCGAGGAAGATTCTTTGCCTCGTTGAGGGTGCATATTACGACTGAAATTTTAGGGTAGGGAGGCTTGGGATATACCATAACCTTTTAGCTATTCCTTTTTGAGCACCACTATTATACGGGTTGCTAGTGATGGAAAATGGGCCATAAACCTATCCATAAGCATTATCAGCTTTAACAGAACTTTAGGCATGGTAGTCTTTATTGTAACTGGGCATCCAATTATGCGCTCAACCTTAAAGTTATACAAACCCACTAACTCTTTAAGAGCCTTAAGGGTCATAACCCTAATATGACCCCATTGCCCTTCGGGTTCCTTCACCAGAAACTTTCCCACACTCTCATGTATGGGGCTTGCAGCCATCGGGTAAGGCTGGTAACCAAACAGAAGCATTAACCTATTAGGCCAGCCCGCTAAATTAGGAGTGGTAATCACGCATCTTCCTTCTTTTTTCAAAACTCTAAAAACTTCCTTCAACAAATGATCAGGATTGAAAAGATGTTCAATTATCTCCCCGCAATAGGCAACATCAAAAAAATCATTATTAAATGGAAGATCACTCACATTCTATATCTAACCGATAAGCTTTGATACCTTTCTCGTTAGCAGCTATGACAGCTTCTTCAGCCAACTCCACACCATAAGCCTCTTTAGCACCCATTTTTTCCTTCAGAAGAAGAGTAATATCGCCATCTCCACAGCCTACATATAGAAGCTTCTCTCCTTTGAACCCCATAAAAATCTTAGCCACATCCTTAAATCTCGGCTCAAGTGCCAATCCTTTATAATAACCTTTCGAATAAAATCGTTCTTTAAATGCACTCATTTTCTATATATCACGCACCGCGCATGTTATAGGGCATTTCTCAGCTTTCTCTCAGCCCAAGTGTATGTCTTTCTAAGCCCCCCTTCTAAGCTTACCTTAGGGCTCCATCCCAGCACTTTACATGCTTTTGCGATATTAGCCGTCCTGCTCATAGGACCCACGGGCTTAGATGGATCATACTTTATCTTTATTTCTTTCTCAGAGATCTCAACTATCTTCTCAGCCAATTCCCTTATAGAAATAGGTTTATCTGAGCCTACGTTAACGATTAGGGGTGGGTTTGAAGCTTTCTCCTCAAGCCTTAATAATACCTCAACGCAGTCTGAAACATACATGAAGGATCTTGTCTGTTCACCTGGACCCCAGACGATGAAATCCTCCTTCGGATACATTATAGCCTTACGTACTAAAGCAGGAACAGCATGCGCGGTTTCATCTAGCGGCTCTCCAGGTCCGTAGGCGGTGAATATCCTAGCTATTCCAATATCGATGCCTTTCATCCAGCCTAATTGAATCTCCCCAAGCAATTTAGCCCAACCATACCCTCCTTCGGGATTATAGTAGCGTAGGTCTTCTTCCGACAGAACGACATCAAGTTTCTGTTGTAGGTCTATTGGGTATACGGAGACACTTGAAGCATAAACGATTCTTCTAACCTTATACTGTAAGCACGCTCTGAAAACGTTAGCGTCTATAACTAGGTTGTCTTGCAGGGCTCTAAGCTCAGCCATCTCGCTTCCGTGCAGGTGTTCAACGCTTCCGACAACAGCCGCCAAGTGATAAACAATTTCAGCATCTTTAATTGCGGCTATGGCT
>Ga0080004_1118096_pt1 | contig 11405 bp, 11 predicted proteins | sample WasSprMetagenome_FD_69207 | JGI IMG/M metagenome (GOLD analysis project Ga0080004, IMG submission 69207) | Sulfidic aquatic microbial communities from Washburn Spring, Yellowstone National Park, USA - WS (SPADES assembly) (version 2) | ecosystem: Environmental > Aquatic > Thermal springs > Hot...
CGGAGTATTTCTACTTCTCGTTCTGTTGGAGGTTCAGCTATTTTAAGTTTGGGAGGAACCTTGAGCCAAGGAACCTCCGATTTTATTTCGTTTATATCAACACCAGGGTATATAGTATCGACATATAACTCTTTGGACTCGTCAAACCTTAAGGTACATTTCGTAGTTATTACTCCTACAGGCCCCCCGCCTTTTAGACCTAACTTCCTCCTTAGATCGCTACCGTCTAAATAACCTGGTGATGTTATATAGTCGAGTTTTTCAGTAAACCTCTTACCTTCAAACCTCATTACAATCAATGTTCTTTGCGCACTCGACATAATATCGTTAGCTCCACCGCTTCCAGGTAGCCTTACCTCGGGTTGGCTGTATTTGCCACCAATATATGTTGTGTTTATGTTACCATACTTGTCAATCACGGCGGCTCCAACCATGCCAAGATCAAAGAGTCCCCTCTGTAAATCTGTAAAGACTGAGAGCATGGTTGTGTATGAAACTGCCTTAAATGCGCATCCTATATCGCCCACAGCTATTATTGCTCCTATTGGTCTGCTTCCAACGTATCCTGCTTCAAAAACAATCGTCGCATCCGGTGCATGAGTGTTAACTGCCAAGATTGCCGCAGCCATCGGGACTCCAATACCTACGAAGACAACTTCCCCGTTTTTTATTTCTTTGGCAGCGAGTGAAGCCATAAGTTCGCCAACAGTATAATCCTTTGCATAATCTTTCCCTCTCATCTTTCCCACCTCGATTTTTTAGACAGGTATGCGTGAAATCTTTTTAGCCATTTCGCTCAGTTTGAAAAGTCTTTTCCATCCCACTTTTTCGCAATACTCAAAATGGTCTTCACAGTCATATACATATTCGTTAACCCATTTAAGAAACTCATCATAGGATCTGCGTACGCACGCGCCATAATCTCTGTAAAAAGGCAAGTCATAATAGTAGTAACCATACATATCCCAAGGATGGCAGCAATACGGAACTTTAACAACAGCTTTAACCAAATATTCTGGAATTAATGTAGAGTTAGGGATTTTCCTTATCTCGTCCGTATCAACTATCTCTTCACATAGAATAATGACATTTTCTGCTGCTCTTGCTTTTAGGTCGTCTATACCTATATGACCGAAAATTTGAGCGTTTCCTCTTTTATCAGCTCTTTGAACAGGCAGTATTGCCACATCCGGATTAGCTGATGGAACCAAAGCTACTAGCTCATCGGTATATGGATCTTCTATGATTTTTATTCTAGGATTATACTTGGGTATAGATGAGCCCAAAAGAGATTTTGTCGGCATAAACGAAACACCCATAGCACCGGCAAGAAACCTTAATGAGCCTGTAAAATTACTATAATCTTCAAACTCTATAGGTCGTGGAATACCCTGCTCAATTGCTCTACGAATATTATGCGCCATATCGATTCCAGAAATCCCTACCCATGAAGTTTCAATTTTTTCAACTAGCCCTAGACCTGTCAATAAATCTTCCCCCGTAAGGCAGTTTTCTGCAATGATTTTTAATTCTCCTATTTTTTGCCTTGCAATTTCATACACAGCAGCCATTGGGTGTCTGCCATTAGATCCACCAAATGTTATCAAACAATTGGATTTGACAAACTTTTTGATTGCTTCGTTAAGACTCATAGTTTTATCTTCAGCAAAAAAGCTCTTTTTTAAATGCACCATGGCCCATACAACTCTCTGAAGGTTTTGAAGTGTAAAATACTGCAAATAAAATTTTCGCTCAGAGCTTACTCTTTTATTCAAGAAAAGCTATAGCCTATTTTGCCTAATTTCAAGCAATAAAGGATTAAGTTTATGAGAGTGCCATGTTTTAATACTGTTGGGTATTGTATGTCTAGGAACTATGGTTTTCTGTCTGATCGGCAGTTTGAGGTGTTACGGCTTAGGATCAAAAAGGGTTTATCGCAGGCAGAGGTTGCAAGCATGCTGGGAACAACAAGGGAGAACGTCACCATCATTGAGAAGAAGGCTAGAAGGAATATAAGGTTAGCAGAGGAAACCATTCAAGCTTATAAACTTCTCCTTTGCGTAACTAAGGTTAACATTGAAGCTGGTACACGTCTCGTAGATGTGCCTGGGATTGTGATAAGAGCTGGCGACAGCATCGGGGTCAAGTTAAATGTAAACTTCACGAGGATGTACGACGAGATAAGGTTTAAAGCCGGAGACTGCGTTAGCGGTAGCAGAGTTGTTAAACCGTTTACAATAGCCATATTTAGAGATGGCAATATCGAAGTTACACATGAGTTAGAGTTTTCTTAGGGAAACGAATCAGCTTACAAAAAATCTTTTATGTAAACATGCACATTATATAAAATAATTTACACATTCACATAAGGGTTGGTAGGTTAAATGGAAAAGAAAATCCCTTTGATATTGGGCGTGGTTGTTGTAATTGGCTGTGTGCTAACGGCTGAATATCTGATCACTCTTGAAACGTTGCATGAAAAGGAAAACATTAGGCTAGCTGTAGAGTTTGTAGATCACGCCGCATGCGCCTTTATAGCAAAGCGTAAAGGGTTCTATGAGGCAAATGGACTAAATGTCAGCGCCTTTGAATGTTACATAACAGGCCCCGCTCTCGCCGCAGCTTTAGGCAGAGAGGAAATTGACGCCGCTTACATGTGTTTGATTCCAGCGATATGCGCGTATGCCAATGCTAAAGTTCCATTAAAAATAGTTGCAGGAATACACAAGTATGGCTATGCGTTGATCGTAAACTCGAGCAAAGTTAGCACGGTTAAGGATTTAGAGAATCCTGATATTCGCATAGCGTGTGTAAACTTAGGTAGCCCTCCTGATGTGCTACTTCACGTAATGATTGAGAAATACAAGCTTGATGGAGAAAAAATATTGAGTAAAGTTCAGTACATGCCGCCACCAAAAGCTCTTCTTGCTCTCCAGGGAGGGCTTGTGGATGCCGCTTTCCTCCCAGAACAATATCCATCAATGGGAGAAGAGTTAGGATTCAAAGTGCTTCTCACAGCCCAAGATCTCTGGCCAAATATGCAGGGAAGTGTTCTAGTCGTTAAGAGCAGCCTCATAGAACATCGCCCTGAAGTTGTGAAGAAGATTGTTAACGTAACCGTCCAAGCAACCCAATACATCCACAACAGTCCAGAGGATGCCGCGAGAATTGTCGCTGAAGAACTGCAGGTTGCTGGGAAGCAGGTTTTACCTTCAGACATCGCTGAGGTTGCTGCAAAATTGGAAGTAACACCTAATGTTATATCGAGGTCGCTGGCCAATAGGGTTATCTGCTCCAACGATATTGATGCGCAGACTGTTCAGGACACCATCAACTACCTAGCGGGGTTAGGGTACATTAATTGGTTTAAGGCTGAAGAAATCCTTGACTTGAGATTCTCGGAGGAAGCGTGATTGGAAAGGTTTGGGCATCTACGTGGCATAATGCCCTTAGCTGCGCTTGTAGCACTGTGGGAAATAGTAACTCGGTTTAATTTAATTCCGGGACGTTTTTTCCTTCCACCCTTCACTGTTGTGCTACAGGAGCTCTTCTACATGACGATTAGCGGTGTGCTCCTAAATCACCTCTTGCGCAGCCTTATCCGGGTTTTGGTCGGATTCCTAGCAGGCTCAGCTCTCGGCATAATGGTTGGAATAATGATGGGCTACAGCAAGGTAATGGACGAGGCGCTGAACCCGATTATAAGTTTATTGTATCCTATCCCGGCGATGGGTTGGCTGCCACTGTTGATGCTGTGGATTGGAATAGGAGAAGCTTTGCCCATAACCATCATATTTATATGCTCCTTCTTTCCCGTCGCCTATGCTACCGCCACAGGTATCAAAAGCGTGGATAAAAAACTCATTAAGGCTGCAGAAACGTTGGGCGCATCGCCAAGAACAATTCTTACAACGCTGGTCCTGCCGTTGGCGTTACCTACTATATTTACAGGGTTAAGGCTGGAGGCGGGAATGGCTTGGCGAGTGATAATAGCTGCAGAAATGATCGCCATTCCCACAGGCATAGGGGCGCTGTTTATGCAAGCTGAAAGCCTAATTAGAACAGATATAATCATAGTTTGCCTAATTGTTCTAGCGGTTATGAGCTTCTCCTTTGAAAAAGTTTTCCAGTACTTGGAGTCAAAACTTTGCAGATGGGCGAAGCATTTTGACGAGAGTTGAATTAAGGCATATTAGCAATAAATACATCCTCCGTGATGTGAACCTAACCGTTCACGACGGACAACTCCTAGCGCTTTTAGGACCGACAGGCGCTGGGAAAACAACACTGCTCAACGTTATTGCTGGCATAGTAGACTATGAAGGAAACGTCCTCTTTGACGGTGAAAGTGTGGATGATAAACCTGCCAGCAAAAGGGGTGTGGGCTACGTTTTTCAAGACTTAGCCCTATTCCCACATCTCGACGTAGCATCAAACATAGCTTACGGACTGAAGGTGCAAAAGAAGCCTTTAAGCGAAATCGAGGAAAAAGTGGATGAGCTACTCAAGCTAATGAAGATTGAACATCTGAAAAACCGTTATCCAAGAGATTTAAGTGGTGGGGAGAGGCAAAGGGCAGCATTAGCTCGGACGTTGGCAATTTCTCCCCGCATCCTACTTTTAGACGAGCCCCTCAACAATCTGGATCGTTGCACCAGGAGATATCTCAGGGCGGAGATTCGTCAAATGCAGAAACAGTTGAACGTGACAACAATATTTGTTACACACGATGTGGAAGAGGCTGAAGAGATTGGTGATAATGTCGCCGTCATAATCAACGGCAAGCTGCGGCAGGTGGGAACTCCTGGGGATGTTTTCTCAAGTCCAGTGGACGATGAGGTCGCCGATCTAATAGGCTCCCAAAACGTTCTAATTTGTTCCAGCTACCGGCATATCGGAGGGGGATTATACGAAGTTAACTGTAAAGGAACAAGGATTGTCGTTGCATGTGAGGGAAGCATAATCAACAAAATTGCCATACCTGCAAAAGAAATCTACTTTTATAACGACAAACCTGTTGGCCCAAAAGTAAACACTTATAAGGGCACAATCTTGGAGATATTATCCCCCTCCTCATCAGTGGTGAAGATGCGGGTCAAAGTTGGGGAAAACACATTGCTGGCGGAGTTGCCCAAGGATTTATTCAACAGTTTGGGTTTAGCGGAGGGGAAGGAGATTTTCCTAAAATTGAAGCTGAAATCGATAAGGGCGTATACCTAAAATGATAAATCAGCAAGATTTACATATGTATGCTCAGCTTAAAGAAAAACTTGTAGAACTTATAAATTTAAACGGCCTCAGAGACAAAATTGCTGAATGCAACGTTCTTGGAGCTGATTTTGTAAAGTTGCCTTCAAACGAATATGCACTTATGAAAGGCAAGGAATTTCTAGTTGATTGCAGAATTAATCATTACCACGGGCAGGCGTTCACGGACAGCCCTAGGCTGTTTAGAGGAAGAGTTATTGACGTAGCTAACCTGACGATGGATGACAAGGGAAATAGAAGCATATTCTTTGCGACCCTCAACGCGGTATTGCGTGCGATCAACAAGATTGAGAGGACGGTTCATTGCAGGAGAATGGATGCGGAAAAATGTGGAAATATGCTGGCCAAACACATCTTAGAGAAGTTTGGAAGAGTGAAGATAGCTCATATAGGTTTTCAACCCGGCCATGCAAAAGCGACATCTGCAATTTTCAATCCAGTGTACATTACTGATCTAGACTCTGAGAACATAGGAAAAATTAAATGCGGCGTCAAAATCATCAACGGAGCGATGAATGAAGAGATCATAAGAAGGGTGGATGTTGCCTGCATCACTGGTAGCACCATAGTTAATGGCACACTTTTCCGGCTTCTTGAATTATGTCAAAGATATGGCGTTAAATATATCTTGTATGGAGTTACAATAAAGGGGGCTGCAAAAATACTGGGTTACGACGTGTTCTGTCCCTTAAGTTGCAATGAGACTGTTCTACCATCAGGGGTATATTAAAGCTTGGTTTACCGCTCCTTCTTCAATGCCAGTGATTCCCGAGACTTTAGGGCATAGGTCTAATGTTAACGAACTTAACGGCCGATTTGATCTGGGGAGTTCCTCCCCCTTCCGCAATAATTTGCAGAAGCCTATCTGCATCAACTACTCTTATGCCGCTGATGATTGTGACCCCTCGGTTAAATAGCGGGTCAGGGATCAGACCTGCCGAGGGACCGACCACCCCGATTTCCCTAGCCCCCTGCGACAACTTCAGAACATGTTCTATTGTCTTGTTTGCTATACTGCTTCCCGTTACTATGACAATGTCGGCTTTTGGAAGGAATTCCTCGCATGCAGTATCCGGTAATATTTGCTCGTCAAATAGCATCGGATTCCTTTCAAAAACATATAGGCGTCTAGCTATTTTTCGCAGAACAATAATGAAAGGCTCTATGTAACCAACCATCGCTATTGTATCGCTTTTTCTCATTTTCTCCTTTATGTAATCTAGAAAGTTTCCCTCAGTCATAATATATCTTTCTTCGTTATCCACGACTATTTGGGATAAGGCGTTTAATGTAGCTATTCCCACCACGCTCTCACTTGTTTCCCATGATTTAGCTAAATAGGCTAAGTCGATAGCGGGGCTACCAGCCAGTTTTCCAGCACACTTGACTATTTGACAACAACGCAAGGGTTGCTCACCTAAAAGTGAGTGACATAACCCCACATGCCCTGTACTAAGCTTAACGCCCGTATAACCCAGTCCTAAGCATACTTTACTTATTTTAATTTCCCGGTAGTTTGGTATACTTTCGCAAATTAAAGCCAACACTTCATTGATAATCCCGCTCATTGCTAAAACACCTTTTGTGATTCATCGGGGATTACTTAATTCGAGGAATATGCCTTTTAAAGTTTTCTTCATCATCGATATCGATGAGAACTTCGTTTGAGCCTACCTCTACTTTCTTTATTAAGTCTCTGTGTCTGTTCACAACTGCTTTCAAGCCCATTGTTTCCTCGTTGATTTCCATTATTTCATTGAAGAGGGAGCGGTCAAAGAGTATGGGGTGTCCTGAACGCCCTTGATAACTTGCCACGACAATTGGGCTTCTACTTCTATTATATTCTGCAATAACCATGTTGATGGATTTAGGGGTGATTAATGCGACATCCCCTGGAAGCACCATAACAGCATCTGCATAGCCCATGACAGCTTTAACTCCAGCCTTAACCGAAGAGCTTTGTCCCTTCCTAAACTCTTCATTAAAAACAAACCTGCACTCAAAATTTTTAAGAGCTTCTTTAACCCTTGGCGCCTCATAACCCAAAACTACAACAACCTCGTCTGCCTTTGAAGAGACACCGCTTTTTACAACTCCCTCAATCATGGTGACGCCGTTGATTTTCTCAAGTAACTTGTTTCTGCCAAACCTCGTTGACAAACCTGCAGCCAGTATTATGAGGGATATCAAGGTTTTAACCTACGTTAAGGAAAAAGTCCTTTAAGGAAATGTACATTTACCTCTTCTCCCTCTTCAACAGCTTCCTTCCCCTCGGGTATTATTATGAAGCCGTTGGCCTTTACAACTACACTTGTCAGAGAAGAATCTCCAATAACTGGTTCGGCAACGCAGTCCCCATATATCCTTGTCACCCGGACAAATCTCACCCTTTCAAAAGATACGTATTCCTTTACAACAATCTTCCGTGAAATTTTAGCCCTTAATGTTTCAGGTTCCGCTTTCAGCGGAAGCCCGCTCATAAGCCGAATTAATGGCAAAAGAATTGAATAAAATCCAACAAGTGTTGATTGGATGTGGCCTGGCAGCATTACAATAGGTTTTTCATCTAAAACGCTTAAGCTGGTAACCCTGCCCGGTTGCACCCTGATGCCGCGCACCATGGATTTAGTTGTTCCAAGTTGGTTGAGGGCTTCTAAAACATAGTCTTTTTCGCCAACAGAAGCCCCGCCGATGGTCGCCATTACATCAGCCTTTTCAAGCCCCATCCTTAACGTCCTCTTAATGGCGTCTACCTCATCAGGTGCTATGCCTAAGTTTAGCGGAACTCCCCCAGCTTCATGCACCAGAATTGAGATTACCACGCCGTGGCTGTTAAATTTCTTCTTATCAGCCTCCTCGATTCTATCAGTAAGCTCGTTTCCAACAGAGGCTATTGCGACAACTGGTCTTTTGAAAACCTTAACCGCCCATTTTTTCATGTCTATTAAAAACTTGATGTCTTGGGCGCGTAGAACATGTCCAACTGCAAAAACTTTTTCCCCCTTTTTCACGTCCACGCCAGCAGGAACAACGTTTTCATAGGGCTGCATGCCTCGCAAAACTTCGATATAATCGCCTTTATTTTTAGCTCCCTCAACGGGTATTACTGCGTCAGCGCCAGCGGGCAAAGCGCAGCCCGTTGAAATGTAAGCTGTCTCACCAGCGTTCACTTCGCCTTTAAATTCCTCATCTAGGTAAATCCTGCCAACAACCTTCAAAAGAACGGGGTTATTAATAGACGCTTCAAGAGTGTCTTCAGCCCTCACAGCATATCCGTCGAAGTGGGATACGCTGAAAGGGGGAATGTCAACATCAGATATGATGTCCTCGGCTAAAACGCGGTTGTATGCATGAAAAACGGGCATCGACTCCTGCTGTGTCTTCCCTTTTGTTATCTCAGCTATCAGCTGGTGGGCTTCTCCTAATGGAGTGTAAGCGAATTTTTTGGACATCCACATTAAGTTTAAACTCCCATGTTCCCGCGTGCGCTAAAGGGGTGAAGCCTCTTTTCTCTTTTCGTTTATTATTTCTGCAAGAATGCTTACTGCTATTTCCTCTGGGGTTTGAGCGCCTATGTCTAAGCCCATTGGAGCATGTAACGGTTTGAGATCCTCATCGCTTATTCCTGCTTCTTTAAGCCTTTTTACAAGCGTTGCTGCTTTTACTTTGCTGCCAAGCAAACCTATATAGGCTGGTTTCCTTTTAATAATTTTCTCTAACGCCAAGTAGTCGTGTTCAGGCTCTCCGTGGACAATAACAACAAAATCGCGTGAGCCCGCCTCCAGCTTATCTAACACTTCGTTAAAGTTACCTGTGATGACCTCAGCCATTGGAAATCGCTCCCTATTAGCTAGCTCCTCATTATCGTCTATAACAGCCAAGCTGAACCCAACAATATCAGCCAATTTTGCAAGGGACCAAGCCACATGCCCGGCGCCAATTAGAATGAGCCTATGTTTAGGCTCGAGTACATCGATAAACATCGTCAACTCACCTCCACATATTAACCCTGTCTCGACAGCCTCCTCTCCCCCTCCTTTGTGAAGGGAGAAAACGGCTTTCTTGGGCTTGCCTTCTCTTAAGGCCTTTAAGGATTCGTTGATTAAAGCTCTCTCCAAGTTCCCTCCACCAATTGTTCCAATAGTTTCGCCGTCCTCGCTTACAACCATTTTTCCGCCGATATCTCTTGGCCCAGAACCCTTCTTTTCAATGACCGTGCATAAGGCCACCCGCTTTCCCTCTTTCAAGAGATGTGTCGCCTCCTTTAGGATTTCTAAATCAGTTACCATTAGTTTTCACCGTTCTTTTTTATTTTTCACTGTATTAAATCTTTACAATATTTTATAATTTTTTCTTAAGCATGTTGATAGGAAGACTTCGATTTGAATGTGTAGCGGATAAGCGAATAGGTATTTAATTAAACTTCTTGTTTCCTCACTTATTTTGCCCAGTCGTATAATCCTTTCCGTTATCCCTGGAAGCTGGGCATTAAGTGTCCATTTCATGGTACTAGTTATTGTAAGTGCTTTAAGCTCAGAAGCTTTGAGCTAGGCGTGGAAACTTAAGCTCACTTTCTCAAGTGGTTGTAGTAGTATGTGAATATTTTGCGCGCGCGCATTGAAATTTTAGGGGCTGTTTTACAACTTTTGGGATCCGCTTTGATTGTTTTTGGGATTGTCAGTCTGGTTAACGGCATAACTGCAGAGGTAACTAGGGACCAGACATACCGATTGTCTGAGACTCTACTAAGAATTGAAGAAAGAGTTCGAGAATTAAACATTCAAAGGACTCAAAGAACCAATATTTGTAAATTTTGCGGAGCACTCCTCGAGGATGAAAGTATTTTCTGTCAAGCATGTGGCAGGTCACAAAAATAAAGAAATCCTTAAATAGAGTTTTCCCCCATACAATTTAGGGGAAAAGTATGCTATCAGGTTGGGAATGGATAGTCATAATACTCGGATTGGTTGTGCTGTTACTGTGGGGTCCAAGTAAGATTCCTGAGCTTGCTAGGGGGCTGGGCAGGGCAAAAGCAGAGTTTGACAAGGCGAGCAGGGGGGAATACCTATATGAAACTGAAACTCCAAGGGTCAAAGTTAGCCGCTCGGATGACGATACAATAATCCTCATAGCTAAGAGCCTAGGCTTAACAACAGAGGGAAAAAGCAGAGAAGAAATCATCCAGGAAATAATTGCTAATATTAAAGCCCTCAAGTCCGGTTCGTCAAATTAGCACAAAATAAGTTTAGGGTGCGGGAAACTGCCCACTGAAAAATACATGACGTTTTGGGAGCACACAGACGAGCTTTTAAGGAGGCTTAAGGTTGTTCTTTATACACTTGTTGTTTCAACAGTTCTTATGATGGTCTTGCCAGCGAACACTTCATTTGTTAATAATCCCCTTGAATTTTATGATCCCTTAGTAGCTGTAGTTTTAAGAAAAATTAAGGAGCAGGTTCTTCCCGCGGAGTTTAGGCTGATAGGTTTAGAAGTTGGGACTCCCATTGAGCTATATGTGGTGGCTTCTTTCTTAATGGGGCTCGCTATAACCGCTCCTATTTTTGCTTACGAAGTTTTCAAGTTCATTGACCCAGCGCTTTATCCGGATGAGAGAAGGATGATTTACCCTTTCCTAGCATCTTTTCTATCGTTGTTTATCAGCGGGTGCCTTTTCGCTTACGAGTTGCTTATACCAGTTCTCATGCGCGCTATGTTACCGTTTTTTGTAGCTGTCGGCGCAGAACCCATCATCTCCATAATGGACTTCTATAATCTGGTTCTCGTTACAACTATACTTACAGGAGCTATGTTTACTTTTCCAGTATTCTTCGTTCTCCTTGTGAAGTATGGGATAATGGGCACTCAAATGTTGACAAAGAATAGAAAGTACTTATATGTAGGGTTATTCATAATCACAGCGCTCGTAACACCAGATGGAGGTCCATTAGCTGACCTGATCCTTTTCATCCCAATAGTTTTATTAGTAGAGGTTGGAGTTTTCTTTGCACGACGTTATGAAAAGAAAGGAGAAATTAGGCATCCACGCTGGTTCACCGAAGAGGTAAAGTGCAAGTTCTGCAGAAAAACTATTCCACCGGACACGGCATTCTGCCCATACTGCGGAAAATCACAGAATT
>Ga0080004_1116026_pt1 | contig 11402 bp, 9 predicted proteins | sample WasSprMetagenome_FD_69207 | JGI IMG/M metagenome (GOLD analysis project Ga0080004, IMG submission 69207) | Sulfidic aquatic microbial communities from Washburn Spring, Yellowstone National Park, USA - WS (SPADES assembly) (version 2) | ecosystem: Environmental > Aquatic > Thermal springs > Hot...
CCGCCTACCACGGGGTGGCGTCCGGCGGCGGCGCGGCGTGGGTGACGCCGGAGGGGGAGTGGAGCGAGGCAGAGGTGGCGGCGGCGGACCCGGCCGAGGACCTCGCCCTACTGTATTCAGACCTCTCGGCGCCGCCGCTACCGATGGGCAGCGTGTTGAGGCTTAGGGTGGGCCAGGGTGTGGTGGCGGTTGGGTTCCCCCTGGCGCTTCTGGACAAGCCCACGGCCACCTTCGGCATAGTGAGCGCCGTGGGGAGGTCGCTGAGGGCGGGGGACCACTTTTTCGAATATCTAATCCAGACCGACGCGGCGATCAACCCGGGCAACTCAGGAGGGCCTCTGGTGGATATGTCAGGCGCCGCCGTGGGGGTCTGCTCGGCGGTAATCGCCGGGGCCCAGGGGGTCGGCTTCGCCGTGCCCATAGACCTGGCTAGGGTTATGTACGAGATGGTGCGGCGCTACGGCCGCTACGTGAGGCCGGCCTTAGGCATCTACGTAGTCGCCCTCAACAAGGCGCTGAAGACGCTCTACCGCCTACCCACCGACAGAGGGCTACTGGTGGTAGACGTGGTGCCCGGCTCACCCGCGGAGGAGATGGGGCTCGCCAGAGGCGACGTGGTGACCAGAGTCAACGGCAGAGAGGTAAACAACGTCTTCGAGTTCAGGCTCCTCCTGGGAGAGTCCATAATCCAGAACAGGCCCCCCAGGCTGGAGGTGCTGAGAGGCGGAGAAAAGGTGGAGCTTTAACCCTCCCCCTTCTTAACCAGGTTCTGGAGAAAGGCCAGCACCTCCATGGGCAACACGATTTTGGCAGAGGGCGAGGCGGCCATGGCCTTAAGCGCGTCGAGGTACTGGAGCAGTATGGCGTTCTGCCCCAGCTTCGAGGCGGCCTCGTTTAGGAGCTCCAGCGCCTTCGCCTGGCCTTCGGCGCGGAGGATGGCGGCTTGCCTCTCGCCCTCTGCCTGCAGAATCGCCGACTGCTTCTGCCCCTCGGCCTTGAGGATAGCCGCCTGCCTCTCGCCGTCGGCCTGCGCAATCATGGCGCGCCTCTCCCTCTCGGCGGCTATCTGCTTCACCATGGCCGACTGAACCGTGGAGGGCGGCGTAATCTCTCTGATCTCGACGGCGGTCACCTTGACGCCCCACCGAGCCGTCACCTCGTCAAGCTTCGCCCTAAGCACCGAGTTGATGTACTCACGCTTAGCCAACACCTCGTCCAGCTCTATGTCCCCCACCACAGCCCTCAAAGTCGTCGTGGCGATGCCCACCGCCGCCTGCTTAAAGTTCTGAACCTGCGTAATCACCTTCTCCGGATCCGTCACCTTCAGATAGATAAGGAGGTCAATATCCACAGGCGCGTTATCCTTCGTGATGCAGGTCTGCTTAGAAACATCAATAACCTGCTCCCTAAGATCCACAGGAAACGCCTGATCAATCACCGGAATAAGAAACACCAGCCCCGGCCCCCTAATCCCCACAAGACGCCCCAGCCGAAACACCACAAGCCGCATAAACTCCGGCACCACCCGAATCGAACTAGCCAACACACCCACACCCACAATAACAACCACAAGAAGCGCCACAACAGCCGACACCCACTCCAACTGCAGAAACATAACAAACCCACCAAAGCCCTACTTAAACATTACTACCCACCAAACGCCGAGCCCCACAGCAGAAGCCACCGACAAAGCCACACACCGCCTCCGACCCCAAGTAGTCCCCCAGCGCCACGGCGCCCCGGGTCCTCCCCCTAGCCACAACAACGCTCATGCCCCGCACCCGTGGAAGGGCCTAAGCACCGCCCCCGCCTGCCCCCGGCTGAGCCCCGGGAGCACGCCTCACGTGGAACTGGACGTCAAAGCCGCACAGCACCCGGCCCCCCTCCACGGCCGGGACTAAGCAACCCACCCCGAGAACAGACGCCCCCTCCTCCGGTGGGATCAAGAAGCCGCCCACGGCCTCGACGATGCAAGACCCCAGAATCAGCCCCTCCGCCTCGTATATGCCCCTCCCCGCCGCCTCCTCGAAACCGGCGACGCCCCCCTCGCCCTCCACGTCGCGGAAGAACTCGCCCAGGACGACGCCGTGCCTTACGAACTCTCCCCGCCTACACCAGCTACACACCGGCAGGCCCACCCCCTCCGCCACCTCCGCCAAGGCCCTCTGGACGGCGTGGCGGAGCGCCTCGCCGGACACCACGGGCACAGTCCTGATCTCATACCCCTCGTTCCGCCCCTCGCGGAACCTGTACACATGAGCCGCCTTCCTATGCCTCACCACGTTGCCAATCGCCTCCACCATGTTCATCGCCTCCACGTTCACCACCACGCGGGCGGAGAGGAAGCCGCCCCTCATGGCCTCCCCCCGCGCCTGGCCAAGGCGAGGGCCGCCAAGACGCTGGGCTTCAGCCCCCCGCTCCTCAACGCGTCGTACAGCTTTGCAAGCTCCTCATCTGTGGGCAACCTGGGGCACCTAACCCGCAGGACGTACTCGCCGTCCCGTCTCTCGACGCACTCCTTCCCGCAGAGGTACTCGAAGCGGCTCACCTCCTCCGCGCTGACCTCCTCCTCGACGCAGTAGCCGCCGCGCCTATACACAAGACTCATCGCCTCCCTCAACACCTCTATCGCAGACTCGGCGTCGGGCGCCGACGCGAACTTGTCCACCTCGCCCAGGCGCCCCGCCCTCCGGAGAAACCTCAACAACGACAACACGCCCCTAAACTCCTCCACGTATCTCCCAGCCAACTCCCCAGCCATAAACAAACAAAAACAAAAACTTAAATCTATTAATATTTATAAACGTAAAGCGGAAAATAGACGCGACGACGCCTCTTTACAAGTATAAAAACCTGAGAATCACGAGAGACATGCGGGTCCTCGTGGCGTCGCTGGGGTTCTCCTACCACCACGTAATGGCCGCCGCCAACAGGTGCAGACCCGGCAAAATGGCGCTCGCCACGGTGAACCCAGAAAACGAAAGAACAAAAAACGCCATAGCCGAGATCCAGAGATACGCCGCCGTGGCCAACGCCGCCGTCGAGGTAAAGACGCTAAACCCAGAAGACTTCTGGCGTTGCGTCGGAGACGCCCTAGACCTCTTCGCCGAGAAACACCACTACTACCTCGACGTAGGCGGAGGAGTCAGAGCCCTCGGCCTCTGCCTATACACAGCCGCCATGCTCGCCGTGGCCCACCTCGGCGCCGACCTAATCGCCGTGTACACAATGGCGGAACACACAGAAAAAATCGTAGAAGCAGACCTCCGCCCCCTCCTATACGCAGGCAAGCTCATGGACGCCAGAGCCAAAACCAGACGCGACACCCTAAGAAACCTCCAAAAAGGCGCCGTAGAGCCAACCCCGACAGCCAAGAGAATACTAGAGGAATTCGAAAAACACGGCATCGCCACAGACGGCAAACCCACCTCCGCCGCCTACGCCCTCCTAAAGTTACTACAATACCGCCAAGCCTAACTGCGAAGAATGGCGCGTCTTCCCCGCTTTTTTCTTTCTACCGCTTTTACGGGACGCCGAAGAATGGCGCCTCGACTTTACCCAACGCCGTGTGAAATGAATGTAAAGCGTAGTCTCAAGCCGACCGCCGAACCTGCAAAAAACCGAAGAAAAACTTAAAAACCCACAAGAACCGAACACACGAGCCCTAGAATCTCAAGAAGGGTTGAAACGGAGCGTCAAATGCCGTAGAAGGACAAATGCCGGCGGGACGACTAGAATCTCAAGAAGGGTTGAAACCGTCCGGAGGGCTACGCGCATGGGGCCAGCGAAACGGTCTTCCGCTAGAATCTCAAGAAGGGTTGAAACTTTACACCACCTCCGCCCGCACCGCCAGCAGTATAGGTTCCAACTAGAATCTCAAGAAGGGTTGAAACACCATCACCGTGCCGAAGAGCGGCTACCTCTATGCAGGTAGCATGCTAGAATCTCAAGAAGGGTTGAAACGCGACGCGGTTCCTTCTACTGGGGCCCACCCACACTGCGGCCAACTAGAATCTCAAGAAGGGTTGAAACTTGAAGCCTGCGGCGGCACTGGAAGACGCGGTCGAGCAGACTAGAATCTCAAGAAGGGTTGAAACTTTACCCATGGCATGCCAGGCGCCGAAGTGCATGTCGCTAGAATCTCAAGAAGGGTTGAAACGGTCTCTCCGTCGGCTAGACGCATCCAGACCACCTCCTGCGGGCTCTAGAATCTCAAGAAGGGTTGAAACAAACCAATCCAGCGCCCTGCCAGCGTAGAGGAACCAGTTGGCGCTAGAATCTCAAGAAGGGTTGAAACGACGAGCTGATGCGTAAGGTGCGCTACGCGTCCTTCTGGGTTCCGCCTAGAATCTCAAGAAGGGTTGAAACCAGCCAATTCATGCCACCCCTCGCCACCGCCTTGGCGAGACGCCTAGAATCTCAAGAAGGGTTGAAACTCACCGTCGGCGTGGCCAACGCTGGCCTAATCACGCTCCAGGACTAGAATCTCAAGAAGGGTTGAAACCAAACAGCTTTTCAGCGGCATCGCGGTCGCGAACCGCTACACTAGAATCTCAAGGAGGGTTGAAACCCGAACCACCACGCCGGTAAGCCGGTCAACCAACTGACTAGAATCTCAAGAAGGGTTGAAACATGGATAGGGACCTGCTGAGGAAACACGCCGCAGACCTGGGCTAGAATCTCAAGAAGGGTTGAAACAAATCGCCTGGGGTGCCGCGGCGGGGCTCCCTTGGCCCAACTAGAATCTCAAGAAGGGTTGAAACCAGAAGGTGAAGGAGCTGCTGGATGCGGGTTGCTTGACGACGCTAGAATCTCAAGAAGGGTTGAAACAATGAGGGGTCTCACTACTATACCAGTAAGCCGATCTACCTAGAATCTCAAGAAGGGTTGAAACTGCGCGGCCACCCGAACCTCGTCGTCCACCGCCCCGTAGTATCTAGAATCTCAAGAAGGGTTGAAACAATCGATAAGCACTTGATCGCTCACGTAGGTCGGAGTCGGCTAGAATCTCAAGAAGGGTTGAAACTCGGGCGTCTGCGGGTGGCTCATGGCATTTATGTTCCTGCCGCTAGAATCTCAAGAAGGGTTGAAACCCAAAAAGCCACAGGACGGCTCTGCTGACGTTGGGCTACAGGCCTAGAATCTCAAGAAGGGTTGAAACCTGAAGCGCGTCGGATGCGTCTCGGTCTCTGCGTTGATGCAGGAGCTAGAATCTCAAGAAGGGTTGAAACTACATCTGGCACAGCGGCGTCATGAGCGACGAAGTACACGACTAGAATCTCAAGAAGGGTTGAAACCAAGACAGCTGTCTACAAGGAGCGCATCGAGACGGCTATCGACCTAGAATCTCAAGAAGGGTTGAAACAAAGATATTGATGGTTTCGATGTATCGACTGCAGATCTCCCACTAGAATCTCAAGAAGGGTTGAAACGATGGATTTCGTATTCTATTTTTATCTTCTTATCCATGTCTAGAATCTCAAGAAGGGTTGAAACATCCTTGAGACCCTCCTGCAGACTAAATCAATCGAGCTGGTGAGCTAGAATCTCAAGAAGGGTTGAAACTACAGATAATATCAGCTCAGCTATATCTGGGTTCTTCCCCTCTGCCTAGAATCTCAAGATGGGTTGAAACGCGCTTATTACGGCAGTCGCCGCGGATGCGTGGAGGAGGCTAGAATCTCAAGAAGGGTTGAAACGCCAGCGGCCTTCGCGGACGCTTTGGCGAGCTCCGTAGAATTTCTAGAAGGGTTGAAACGACTTTTGAAAACATGCCTGGCTCGAAATCGTCCCTTAGAATTTTAAAGAAACTACATGTCCACCGTCGAAGGGTTTCTGCTGGCGATATGTAGAGTGGCAAAATGGCTGAAATGACGCCGCGTGGCAACGTTGAGCAGTACGTGTTGTAGTTGCGGGTTGGGTGTTGGGCTGAGTCTCCTGTTGTCTGAGCGCCTAGTGCGCTGTTACATGTTTTTATATTTGTAAACGGGGTTTGTGTCGTGTTTATGTTCTGCCGGCCTCCTCTATTCGCCGTCCGGCCTCCGCTTGTTGCGTCTGTTTTTTGTAGATTCACTCTTTACATTCATCTATACGTAATTTTTTATTGGTGCGTGAGTCGGCGGTTATGTTTAGGGAGTTGAGGCTTGTCCGGGGGATGCGGGTGGAGGTTGGGGAGGAGCTGAGGGGCTGGAGGTGGGGGGAGCCTCCGGTGGCGCCGCCTCCGCTTGGGGTGAGGCTTTCTGTGTCTGACGTGGTGGGCGGCTTCTGCGAGTCTAGGCGCGACGTCTATCTGCGGAGGGTGTTGAGGGTGAGGGTTGAGCCTAACGGCGCTGTGAAGTTCGGCGGCTACATACATGAGGTGTTTAGGCGGTCGCTGGTTGCGCTTAGGAGGTTGGTGGAGGAGGGGATTGTGAAGGGGTGGGAGCTCCTCCAGCACTTCGACGCAGAGGCTGTGGCGAAGGAAGCGGCGGAGGCGGCCGGCGCAGACCCGGACCCGAGGGGGGTGGAGCTGGCGAGGTTCCCCGCGGTGCAGGTGGCGGCTAAGGTGGACGAAGTGACGACTCGCGGAAGGTCTGACCCCCTCAGCGTGGCGGTGCCCCTACTCGCCGAATACGTAATCAACGGGAGGCCGCTGGGCCTCACCTTGGTGAGGGCGGACGTGATAGTCCTCCTGCAGAGACACCCTCTTTTTCTATCCTCTTAATCGCCTTCCGTCTTCTCGACATCGCCATGCGTTAACCAACGCCGAACTTGACCGATATGTGTAACCGTAGAACCAACGACAACCAATATGCGGAATCAATGTTTAGTTGGATTACGCCGAAGACAGCCAGAAAACTCATGGATCGGCCCGCCGGGATTTGTGGGCGGGTTTTCCCTGAACCCGGGACCGCCCGTTACAGGCCCCGGGGGGTTTCGTCCTGGCTGTCCCCCGGGTGGCTGTCTACAGCCGGGCGCTCTCGACCGCTGAGCTACGGGCCGTTCTAGATGTAGGGAGAAACAGAGATTTAAATTCTTTTCTCTTAAGCAGTTCCGCCGGGCTGGAGCCTTATGAATGCTGAGTCATACTCTGCTCACATACGGCGTCGGTCCAGTTGAGGAGGCCTCGGGGTCAGGCGTCCTGGGGCTTGCGTCGCGCCTGTGTGGGCTGGTGTTGAGTAAACCGAGGTGCGTTATTCTGGTTAGGCTACTGCTGTCTGTTCCTGGCGTGTCGTCGGATGATATAGTTTTATATCAACGTGTTGAGTATAATATGAGAGTCGCCGTTGTGGCCACCTGGGGTCTTCCTCTGATGTGGAGGAGGGTCAGGTACTTCGTCCCCAAGTTTCCTTCGAAGCTGTGCGGGAGGCCCAGCGACTACTCCGAGGTCGCCTTGGAGCGGGAGGGCTACTCCTCGACCGCAGTTGTCCGGGACGCGTTGGCGGGCCATGAGGTCCACGTCGTGGTGGTGGGGCAGGAGTCCATCGTGGCCAAGTGCCGCAACGCGCCGAAGGAGTTGAGCGACGGCAAGCAGAAGGTCGACGCTGAGGTCTGTCGGCTGAACGGGGAGCTCCACGGCGGGGTTGCCGGCGTCGAGGAGATCCGGAGGGAGGCGGAGGATAGGCTGAGGCGCTATGTCGAGCTCTTCTTGGGCCGCGCCGACGTGGTGGTGCTACCTGCGGTGGGCTGGTACGAGGGGTATAGGTTCTCGGGTTCTCTCGACAACGCCGGCTTCTTCATCGTCGACGAGGTGTACAGAAGGCTTGAGCAGCTGGCCCCCGATGCCGTCGTTCTCGATGTGACCCACGGCATAAACTACATGCCGCTCTTCGCACGGCAGGCGGTCTACATGGCCTCCAAGGCGCTTTACGTGCGGCGCGGCGCCCCGCGGTGCCTCCTCGTGGTGAACTCGGACCCCGTGACGCAGGACGGCCAAGACGCCGCGATAAACATAGTGGAGAGCGTGGAGCTGGAGGGGACCACGCTTGATGAGGTCCTCGTGGATTTCGCGGCAGACAAAGACATAACGCCGCTGAGGTTGCTGGGGGGCGCGCCGAGGGAGGCAGTGGAGGCGGCTGGTGCGGTGAGGCGGCTTGTGAAAGACGTCGCTGGTCGCCTCGGGATGTTGGCCGACGTGCTGAGGCTGGGGCTCCTTCTGTACTTCGCCCAGGTGGGGGGAGATGTGAGAAACCTCGCCGAGTTGGTCAATAAGGCCGCGGAGGAGGCGCGGGGTGCCGTTCTCAAGGCGTCTCTGGAGAGGGACGGGCCCTGGGTCCACGTCGTGAGGCGCCTGGCGGCTGACCCCGGCCTGGCCCGCCTCCGCATATTGGCGGAGGTGCTGGCCTGGGCACACGGCGAGGTGCAGAGATGCGGAGCCGAGGACGGCTTCTACAAGCTGAATTGCCTCGGCGACGCCGCGGACACGCTGAAGCTGGGCGTCGTGGCGAAGACTCTGCTGAAGAACGAGATAGATTCGCTTTCCGACAAGTTGAAGAGGTGGGCGGAGGAGGGGCCGAGGCTGGCCTGCGAGGCCTTGGGCGAGATCTGCAAGCCGTGTAGCGTCGACAGGAGGATCCTGATAGCCCACGCCGGCCTCGCCAAGGCCCTCGTCGACGTGGCGAGGAGAGGTGAGGAGCTCTACGTCAGGCTTCGGAGGGACTGCGCGGCTGTTGTGGAGACCCATCTGAGAAAAATTGAGGAATGATGGCGGCTAGGACTCTCTACGTCGCCACCTGGGGGAGCCCGCTGAACTGGAAGCCTGTAGTCTACAGGTGCAGTGGCGGGGAGAGGACGGGGTTCTCGTCGATCGTGTGCGCCAAGGCCGACCGCTACGTTGTCTACGCCCTCGACTCCGCGGTGACGGCGGCCGCAAAGAGGAGCGAGGTCGACGGTAGGATTCTGGAGGCGGCCAGAGGCTCCGGCCTGGAGGTGGCCGAGGAGGGGGACCGGGTCGCCGTGCGCCCCGCGGAGGGGAGGGAGTGGCGGGAGGCCCTGCGGAGGTACATGAAGGCTGTGGCCGAGGCCATGGGGTATGAGGTCGAGGTGGTGGCCACGGGATCCAGAGGTCTCTACGGCGGATATCTCTACGAGGCCAAGCCGGATCACATCTTGGCGGAGCTCGTGCTGGGGCTATGGCGGCAAGTGGAGGCGCTGGGAGAGCCCGGGGGGACTCTCGAGATGATGCTCGACGTGACCCACGGCGTGAACTTCATGCCGACTATCTCGCTTTACGCCGCCAGGCTCCTCGCCGGCGCGGCGCTCCTCCGCGGCTACGACTCTGTGAAAATTTCTGTGTGGAACGCCACGCCTCAGGAGTGGAGCTACGAGGCGCTGTTCAGCGACTCCGTCGACCACCTTCAGTTTCTGTGGAAGCCGAATATTCAGGCAGTGCGGGCCCTCTACTACGGAGCCCCGCTTCACTACGCGGCTCTCTGCAGAGAGGTGGAGAAGCCTGACTACAGGTCAGAGCCCAAGCCCATCTGCGGGGAGGGGCCTTGCAGAGTGACCTACGGCAAAGAACCAGACTACAGATCCCTCTACGAGCGTCTCCTGGCGTGGGCGGGATGCAGAGATCTGCCTGGCACCCTAAGCCAGTATAGGCAGTGGCACATCGTTAAGAAGCTGAACCCCACGGCCAAGCTCCTCGTCCAGCACGAGCTGGAGGACATAAAGATGCGCCTCGACAGACGCCGCCTAGGCGGATGCACCACGCTCGCGGATCTGAAGGGCATCATGCCGTCGCGCGCCGATGAGCCGTGCGGCAAGGACAACAGAGACTTTGTCGCCCACGCAGGACTGCTGGACAGCTACACCAAGATCTGCAGACACGGCGACGACTACACGATACAGATCGACGAGCGCACCTACAAGTGCTTAGAAAAATAACGCCGAGACGCCGCCAAGCCTCCGCCGCGCTGAGCCCGCCGCAACGCGACAGCTACGTCCTCCGACTCACGCCTCCCGGCGATGCTCGATGACATTAGCCTACGCCGCTGGACAAAGGACGCAAACGACATAAGCCATTAAACATTTGAGATTACTTTAATTTTTAGAGAATATCAATAAATTACGTACTGCCGAAAAGTTCAGATAGAGCGGATTTCATCCTTCTTAACGCTTGAAGATGTGGACCGAGAAGAGGCCCCTGACGTGCTACCCTCTCGTTAAATTCTTCTGAGATTCTACCGCTTATTTGGGGTGGTTTTTCGGATTTCTCCTTGTGCCTTGCGGCCGCGCTCAAATTACGCTTTACATTCAAGAGTGACGGCGCTGGGTGGCCGGCGCGGGCGGTGGGCAACGACGTGAAGAAGGCGAGGAGGGAGGGGAGGCTGACCTACGTAGTGGCGACTGGCGGCTTCAAGCCGGAGTCTACCTTCGCCGTAATTGCGGCGTACCTCGCCGGGGCCCACGGCGCCGTCTACATCCACGAGACGTTTAAAGACGCAGTGGAGCTCCCCATACTCCACCTCCAGCTGGAGGAAACCCTCGTCAAGTTCGCCAAGAGAGAGGCAGACGAACACGACGTAGCCCCCACCAAGGCATGGACATCCACCACCTAAAAGGCATCAAGGTGCCAGCCCTATGTTTCAATTCTCTGTTTGAGATTCCTGCCGAGTGCGCCCGGAGGGCGGGGACATACCTGGAATCCCGTTTCAATTCTCTGTTTGAGATGCATCACTGCTACGGTGGATGGGAAGCCGATAACAGTCAGTTTCAATTCTCTGTTTGAGATGCAACGATGTGTTTAGATGAGCGCTGTGTTGCACAAGCCGTCGTTGAGTGTTTCAATTCTCTGTTTGAGATGCCGTACTTCGCCGACTTCCGGTGGTGGCCTCCGGTGGCGTTTCAATTCTCTGTTTGAGATGCGGGGTGTTGCGGTTCCTCGAACGTGCGTCGAAACACCTATGGTTTCAATTCTCTGTTTGAGATGCCCGAAGTAGCGCCACAGAGGGCGCGGGACGGTCTGCGCCCAGGTTTCAATTCTCTGTTTGAGATGCTGTTCGTGCTCAGGGATGGCTTTCGCATCGTCAACAGTCCGGTTTCAATTCTCTGTTTGAGATGCATTGATAATGAAAGATAAGAAAGTTGTGTGGTGGATTGAATTTGTTTCAATTCTCTGTTTGAGATGCAGCGTATTTGCCAGCCGCTGAAGCGCCGACGGGACGTCGTTTCAATTCTCTGTTTGAGATGCAGACACCTCTTAAGGGAAGTTGTGGCGTATGAGGTGTACCGTTTCAATTCTCTGTTTGAGATGCGGAAAAATCAAGATGGTGGCCACGGTCTTCGAACTTCCCCAGCGGTTGTTTCAATTCTCTGTTTGAGATGCCGGGCTTTCTGGTCTTTTGAATTGTGTTTGTTTTTAAGTTTTTCTATCTGCATTTCGACGTGATGGTGTCTAACTTGGTTTGTGTGGGTTGTGGGGT
>Ga0080004_1132785_pt1 | contig 11401 bp, 5 predicted proteins | sample WasSprMetagenome_FD_69207 | JGI IMG/M metagenome (GOLD analysis project Ga0080004, IMG submission 69207) | Sulfidic aquatic microbial communities from Washburn Spring, Yellowstone National Park, USA - WS (SPADES assembly) (version 2) | ecosystem: Environmental > Aquatic > Thermal springs > Hot...
CACTTCCTTGCCTGGAGAACCATTTTATCTTATAAAGAAATTAGTAGAGAGAGGGCAGACGGTTTTTGTTCCAGAAGAGGAAAGACCAAAATTGGAATTGGAATTGGCAAATAAGAGATTGGAAGAGTTATCAAAAATTGCAGAGAAAAACGATGTCAAAAAATTGGCACCGGCAATCAACGAAGCAAAAGAAAGTGTTGCCCAAGCGACAAAAAATTTAGTAAAATCTAAAAAAGTAGATAAAGAAATTGCTAAAAAGACATTAGAATTGGAAAAGAAAAAGCAAGAGGTTGAAAAAGTTTTAGGGACAAAAATAACAGAGGAGGGAACAGAAGATCCAACAAAACTTGTCGCAAAATATTTGATTGAAGATTTAGAAAATAGAACCCTTACAGATCAGCAAAAACAAATTTTAGAAAAAGCAAAAGGATATTTTGAAAATGGAGATTTTGCAAAGGTCTTGGAATTACTTTTGACAATAGGTCAATAATCGCGCAATGGGGCTTTGCCCAAAAGGTCGGCGCGATAAAAACAAAGAGCAATAAAACAAAGAACAATGGAGATCAAAAAAGTCGGGATCGCTTCTGTTGTTCTGAGTTTATTGGCAGGAGTGGTCTTTGCCCAGACAATTGATTTTCAGGCCCTGTTCAACCAGTTGTTAAATTGGTTACAGCAAAATCCCCAGGTTCTTCAGCAAGTTTCCCAGGTCCTTCCTCAAGCTCAGCAAGTTTTGAGTCAAGTTCCGACAGCTTGCGTAGGAGTAACCTTTAATAGAGATTTGAAACTTGGAATGAGTGGAGCAGATGTTAAGTGTTTGCAGGCCTTGCTCAACAAAGATCCAGACACTCAGGTAGCAGCCACAGGACCTGGTTCTCCTGGAAACGAAACAACCTACTTTGGTCCAAAGACCAAAGCAGCAGTAGTTAAATTCCAGGAGAAATACAAAGATGAAATTTTGACACCACTTGGTTTGACTGCTGGAACTGGATATGTTGGGGTAAAGACCAGAGCAAAGTTGAATTCTCTCTTGTTGGCAATCGTCGTTCCTCCAACACCACCAGCACAACCACCCGCCGCCGGGTTGACAGTAGCCTTGGCATCTGATACTCCAGCTGCCACTGTTTTATTGGGAAAGCAAGTCCGAGCTCCTTTGCTCAAATTGGTTCTTACCAACGGTGACGCAACCGCTGGTAAAGTAACCAAGATTGAGATAAAGAGGATCGGTATCTCAAATGACGGCGTTTTGAGTTCTGTCTACCTCTTAGATGAAGAGGGGAACAAAGTTGGAGATGAACAAATCTTCTCCAACGGAGTTGCCGTCTTTGCAGATACCGCCGGCCTCTTAACAATAGGAGCTGGACAGACAGTTAAATTGACAGTGGCAGGAGATGTAGCCTCCGGTCAATCAGGCTACACTGTTGGGGTTCAGGTGACCAATGTCCAAGGAACCTTCTCTGCACTCAATGCTCAGTTACCAATTACTGGTAACATAATGAGCATTGGGAATGATATTACGACAGTAGTTAATGTTGATTCTGACTCCAACAGCTCTGCTTCCACAACTGTCAATCCTGGCGACACTGAAGTGGTAGTTTGGAAAGGAACGATAACTCCCAATGCCAAAGTTACTCTTTCTTCCGTAGCAATTAAGGCAGTCGGCAACATCGAGCCAACAGACCTTCAAAACTTCAAATTCTATTTGGCCGGAACTCAAATTGGCAGCACTGTCCAAATGGGTTCAGATTATGTTGTTAAAGTGAATTTAGCTGCCAATCCAGTCACTGTGACCTCAGGGTCAAAAGAATTGAAGGTCGTTGCCGATGTTGTCAAGGGAACTGGCAGGAGGGTTCACTTTGATATTTACACTTCTGCCATGGTTGCTACCGATGCTGAGTACGGAGTGAATGTACCAGTAAATGTGAGTGAGAATGCTGATTGGACCACTCTTAACGTTGGCTACGGAAGAATTACCTTGCAAGTTGCTTCCGATTCACCCGTCTCAGTCGGTACAACCACCGATGCCTTAATTGCAAAATATGTCTTGAAGGCATACGGAGAAAGAGTAAAGATTGAAAGATTTTATGCAACCTCTTCTAACGCAACATTGACCGAAGCTACAATCTATGTTGATGGAACAGAAAAAGGGAAAGCGGATGTTTATCATGGAACGTTGATCGACACTGTTGACTTTTATGTCGAAGCTGGAAGCAGTGTAACGATTGAGGTGAAGGCAAATACCACTAACTACACTGCAACTACAATTACCTTCGATTTGAGAGCAGAAGGAACAACTAAATCAGGAGTAGCGGTTTCTGCCTCTGCTCCAACCGTTTCTCTCGATGTCAGGGGTGCCAGATTTACTTACGACTCTGCCAACCAGCCTCTTCCATTCTTAGCAGTTGCTGGAACTGAGGCGATGGTGGCAAAGTACAAATTCAAGGCAGAAGGGGCAGATGCTACTATTAAAGAATTGAGATTCACTGTTGCCTCTCCTTCAGCTGCCTATGCCTTGAAAGTAAAGATTGGAACTAATGAATACTCTGGAGAGTTAGTTGGTACAGAATGGAAAGTGGCCAACATTAATTATACTGTTCCAGCTGGAACCACTGCCTATGCCGATGTTTACTTGACCTTAGCAGCAGTTTCTAGCGTAACTGATGGAGCTAGCGCGAGAGTGACTCTTAAGTATGTAAGATATTCTCAAGCAGGTACGGAAACCGAAGGAAAGAATTTGGACATAGAGGGAGCAGAAGTTTACGTTCAGAAAGCAGTACCCGAAGTTACTGCTTTGACTACTGGATCAGCCAATGACTTGAACAAAGGAGTTCCAACCACAGTTACTCTCTACAAGTGGACAATCAAGGCAGTGGGAGGAGACATCAATTCTACTTCCAACACCACCACCTTGGCCTTCACTAAGGCAGGAGCATCAGCAACCACAACAATTGCTAACATTAGGGTGTATCTAAACGGTACGCCAGTTACCTCCACAGAAGGAGTTACAGTTACTGCTACCGGTACTGACGAAACAGCTACCTCTGGGACTATCGTAATCGGTGCTTCAGGAAATGTCTTTGAAGTAGCAAAAGATCAAACAATTACCATTGAGGTAAAAGCTGATGTTACTGCCCAGGCAGGTGGTTGGGTAAGAGTGCAGTTGGCAGGAGACAACTCTAGATCTACAACAGGAGCTAATTTCGTCTGGCACGATGGATTACAGGCAGTATCTGGTTACTTAGTCAAAGGATTGCCAGCAGAAGGAACCGATTATTATCAGCACAACGCTCCAAGCAGCTAAAGCCGATACTCACTAAAAATTTTTTGCCTCTCCTTGTGGGCGCAAAAGGGGCTGGGATCATTCCTGGCCTCTTTTGTTTTTGGTATAATTTAAAAATCATGAAAAAGCTTCAAAAAACAATTTTTTTAATTTTTCTTTTTTTAATTCCACTTTTTGCTTTTGCCGACACTTTAGGAGAAACGAGAGAATTCTATATTGATTCAACTTACGATTTCTCTCAAAGAGAAAAAATTTCTGCCACTTTAAGGAAAGTTTCCTCTCGTGCCTATTTTTATATTGAAGATGCCTGGTTTTTGGCTTTAGAGGAAAAAGAAAGAGAAAATGTTTTAAAAATTTTAGAAGCAATTTCTCAAGAATTCGACGAGGTTATTTATCCAAAATTAACCTCCTTTTTTGGTTCAGAATGGAACCCAGGAATTGACGGTGACCCAAAAATCACAATTTTATTTCATAAAATGAGAAAAGATGCAGCAGGCTATTTTAATTCTGGCGATGAATACCCAAAAATCCAAAATCCAAGATCAAACCAAAGAGAAATGATTTATTTAAATGCAGAGAATATTTCAAGTCCTATTTTAAAAAGTTATATCGCTCACGAATTCATCCATTTAATCACTTTCAATCAAAAAAACAGAATCTACGGAGTTGAAGAAGAAACTTGGCTAAATGAAGCAAGAGCAGAGTATGCTCCAACATTTTTGGGATACGACAAAGAGTATGAAGGAAGTTATCTCTGGCAAAGAGTAAAACAATTTATTTCAAACCCATCAGATTCTTTGACAGAATGGCAAAATTCAAAATCAGATTATGGCGTAGCGAACCTTTTTATTCAATATTTAGTCGATCATTATGGAACAATAATTTTGGCTGATTCTTTAAAATCAAATCAAGTTGGTATTCCATCTTTGAATTACGCCTTAAGGAAAAATGGATTTCAAAAAGATATTTCTTCAATTTTCGTTGATTGGCTAATCACTTTATACTTGAACGATTGTTCTTACGGTCCAAACTTTTGTTACAAAAACGAAAACCTTAAAAACTTAAAAATAACTCCTTCTTTAATTTTTCTTCCCTCAACCCAATTAACCGAAATTAACCTGAATTACTCAATCAAAGAGTGGTCGGGAAATTGGTACAGAGTCTTTGGTGGAAAAGGAGATTTAGTTTTAAAATTCAACGGAGAAGATGATGCCAATTTCAACGTAACTTTGATTTTTTGTAAAGATACCGGGAAATGTAAAATAGAAAACATGCTTTTGGACCAGAAAAAAGATGGAGAAATTCTTATTGAAAATTTTGATCAAAAATGGTCCTCACTTACTATTATCCCTTCAATCCAATCAAAAACTTCAGGGTTTGGAGCAAGAGAACGTTTGTATCAGTTTTCACTTTTTGTCTCAATAAAACCAAAGCCAGAAGAAAATGCCTACATTAGACAACTATTAGAGAAAATTGCACAGCTCCAAAAACAAATTGCAGAATACCAACGAAAAATTAATGAAATTTTATCCCAAAGAGGACAAATTTCCTGCACAAAGATTGAGAAAAACCTCTATTATGGCTTAGTCAACGATCCTCAAGTTCGCTGCCTCCAAGAGTTCTTGAAATCCCAAGGACCTGAAATTTACCCCGAAGGTTTAGTCACCGGAAACTTTTTAAACCTCACAAAAAAAGCAGTCATTCGCTTTCAAGAAAAATACAAAGACGAAATTTTAAAACCCTTAGGCTTAGACCATGGCACCGGCTTCGTCGGCCCCCTAACCAGAGCCAAAATCAACCAACTTCTAGGCTTTTAAATTTCATAACTTTTGATTTAATTAAATGTCAAAACTAAAATTAAGGCCAACAAAATTCAATCTAACTTCATTAACATCCAAACTAAAGCATTGCCACAAACCAAAGGTCGACACTTTCACATTTGCGCAATTGCGCAAATATGCAAATATCAGTAAAATTGAAAAAATATGGACATAGTTCAAAGGATTTTTAAAAGCTTAGCAGGCAAAACGAGATTAGACATTTTACTTTTACTCTTGGAAAAAGGAGAATTAACAGTTAATGAAATTTCTTCTATTTTGCATCGCCAAGTGAGTACAATTTCCAGAAAAATTTGCGAATTTTGGAAAAAGACAATTTCGTCAAAGCCCGCCATACATCAAGAAATGTTTACTATTCGATAAAGGAAGACGAAAAATATAAATACAACCTCAAAATTCTAAAACTTTTAAAAGAAAGATTAAAAGAAATCAAAAAATTCGAAAAAAAGGAAAAACAATCTCGAAATTTGAAATTTAAAACCTAAAATGAATATTTTCACATTTGCGCAAATGTGCAAATATCGAAGAATATGAAAACCAAACCTTTAGCAATTATATTGATAAGCCTTTTGAGAATTTTAAATTTCCTTTTTGTAATTCCAGCGAAGGCAGAATCTAACACAATTTATGTTTGTCCTTCAGGTTGCGAGTATTTTAAAATTCAAGAAGCAGTGGATGCTGCAATTTCCGGAACAACGATAATTGTAAAGGACGGGATTTATTCAGAAAATATTAAAGTAGGTAAAGAAAATCTTATAATTAAGTCAGAAAATGGCCCCGAAAATACTCTTCTTCAACCTCTTCCGGGAGATTATTTATTCTATGCCACTGCCTCTAATATTGTTTTAGAAGGGTTCACGATAAAGGGGAGTGTTTTAATCTCAAATAATTCAATTCTTAGAAAAAACAAAATAATAAATGCTGGATTTTGTGTTTCGGTGAATGGTTCCGATAATTTAATAGTCGAAAATGAGATAAGAGAATGCTATATCGCTATTTCAATATACGGTGATAGAAACACTATTTTTAAAAACTCAATTTTAAACAATAAACTTGGGATTGATTTGGATGGATCTTATCTTTCTACTTCGCCTTCTCATAATACAATTTACTTAAACAATTTTGAAAACAATGAGCAAGATGTTTATATTTATTTTCACTCTTCCCAAATCGATAACATTTTTCACTCCCGCCAAAAATTAACTTATCTTTACAAAAATAAAATTTTCACTTCTTATCTTGGAAACTTTTGGTCAAGCTATAATGAAGAAGATAGAGATGGGAATGGAGTAATTGATAAAGAATATACCACTAGTTCGCAGTACTCTCAACCTATATTTGATTTTTATTCTTTAAAAGAACCTTTCGAAAACTATTCAATTTTGAGAGAACCAAGACCTTATGTTGAAGTGAAGAGGCTGGGAGAAAAAGTCGCAAATTTCTCAAAAATTCAAGATGCTATTAATTTTGCCTTTCCAGGTGACGAGATTTTAATTCATCCTGGAACTTATTATGAAAATTTAACGATCGATAAGGATTTTTTAATTATAACTTCTGAAAAGGGACCGAAAGAGACAGTCATTCAATCCGATGGTATTACTATAAGAAGCGATTATGTAGTAGTTAAAGGATTAACATTAGGAGAAACACCAGTTGCTTCTTCCAGAATTTATTTAGAAAATAGCAGTCACTCATACATTTTCGATAACATTATTAAAAATGCCTCGACTGGAATGTATCTTTCTTCCTCTACTCAAAATTTTATCTTGAACAATGAAATTTTAAATTGTAGTTATGGGATCTATCTAGCAAATTCTCAAGAAAATATTATTTCTCAAAACAAAATTTCCTCTTCTTCAATTTCAGCAATTGAAATTCAATCAGGAGATTACAACAAAATTTTCAAAAATGAAATTTCACAAAACAATAACGGAGTCAATTTAGACGGATATTGGTTATCAAAAAGCCCTTCTTATACCACTATTTATTTAAACAATTTTTTGGAAAATAACTTAGATGCCTATATTTATTTTGGCAGTTCTCAAGTTGATAATCTTTTTAATTCTCGGGAGCAATTTTCGTATTCTTTTCAAGGGAATTCTTTTATAAATTTCCTCGGAAATTATTGGAAAAGTTATAGAGGGGAAGATTCTGATGGAAATGGAATTGGTGATGATCCTTACCTATTTTCTCCTCCCTGGTCTCAACTCATCAAGGACGATTTTCCCCTTACTGAACCATTTGAGAACTATCAAACAAATGACTTTTGGTTTTTTGATACTCATTTTCAATATCTCTTAGGAGGTAATAAAAAGAGAGGTTTTGTAATTGGAAATGTAACCCTTTCAAATGAAAAATTAAAAATCGAAGGCCAAGCATTCTTAGAAGTACTGCCCTCACAAATTCCTCAGATTCAGCTTATAATAACTAAGGGAACTAGCGAAATTTTAATCACTACTTTAGTTTCCCCTGATTTAATTTCATTTAATGAAATTTCTCAAAATATTTACTACTTCTCAGCTGAAATTCAAAATCCACCACAACCTTTAAACGGCGGTCATTATGAACTCTATTTAGAAATTAGCGGAAATCCATTTTTCATTGAAACAAATTCAAGAATCAATCAAAATTATCTTCCCTTAGCAAGATTACTTCTTTCCTCTCTTTTGATTTCTGAAGTTTATTACAATGTGAGTAGAGGAGAAGAACCAGATAATGAATGGCTGATTGTTTATAACACGACGGACGATTATTTAGATATTTCAGGTTGGCAAATTTGTGACGAAAAATCCTGTGATGAATTAAATCCCCAAGAACCTATTCCACCAAAAAGTTTTGCAATAATTACTTCTGAAGAGAGTACTTTCAATCTTTGGGAAATTCCAGAGGACATGGTCAAAATTTTGCTTAAAGACAAAACTATCGGTAGAGGACTCAATAATGATGGAGATGCTGTTTTTATAAAGCGAGGAGAAGAAATTATCGATGCATTAAGCTACGGAAAATCTACTCAAGTTTTCAACCCCCCTTGCCCAAGCGTTGATAAAGGTTATTCTTTGATAAGAATTTCTCTTGAAAGAGATACAGATACGTGCACCGATTTTACAAAAAGTTTGCCAACTTTAAAACCAAAAATTACTCCACCAATTCCAGTTATCAATTTCTTTCCCAAAAATCCAGCAAGAGGAGTAAAAGTGAAATTTGATGCCTCTTCATCAAGAGACGATGGCAAAATTACAAAATTTGAATGGCAAATTGGGACATCTACTTTTACTGGCACGACAACAGAATTTACTTTCAATGAAAACGGCGAATATCAAATCACTTTAACTGCCACTGACAACGACGACGCCACCTCCTCAACCTCAACAATCATTAAAGTAGAACCCTTTTCCTTTGCAATAGTCACTGATTTACACATTGGCAGAGGATACCCTGATTACGATGGCCCAGGCTTTGATGATGGCTACAATGGCGAAGAATATTATTTAACTCAGAGATTGAGGAATGTTGTTAAGTGGATAAATGAAAACAAAGACAAAATTCAATGCGATAATGCCACTTGCTCAATCAAATTCCTCGTAGTTTTGGGAGACATTGCAGATTCTGGCGAAAAATCCGAATTTCTAAAGGCAAAAGAAATTTTAGATGAATTAAATAATTATCACATTCCCTACGTTCCAGTTTTTGGAAACCACGACGTTTGGCCACACACAGACGAAAGCGAGGCAACCACTACTTTAGGTGAGGATTATTTTGATGAAATCTTTTGGGATGAAAACGCCACAAACACAAAACTGATGAAAGAAATCTTAAATTGGGAAAGAGATGAAAATTATAAAAACTACAAAAACTTCGCTTTCAATTATGGAGGCATAAATTTTATCGGTTTAGATTTCAATTCAAGAGAACCCTTCATGAAATTCGGAAAAGGCGTCGGCGCCGACGCGGTTTTGAATGAGATAAATAAAGAATGGTTAGAGAAGAAATTAGAAGAATTGAAAGGAGAACCGGTAATATTATTGGCACATCATCCATTAATATTTGATCCAATTAATGCATTTAGTTTTACAGAATTTCCTCAACTTGAAAATTTATTAAAAGATAACATCACTGTATTTTTTGATTTCGCCGGCCATATACATAGTTTTGAAGAATTTTGGGGTAAATGGCCTGAAAATGCAAATATAAAATATCCAACAAAAATACATCCATATACTCCAGGTAATCTTCCGGTAATTACCACCGAGGCTTTAATGGTAGGCTCCAATGGAAGAGGTGTGGCAACCTCTACTCCCGAAAATAGTGTAGTAGGAGATAAAAAAGGAATTGTGAGAATTGTTAAAGTTTTTGATAAAAACAGCATCAATCCTTATAATTGGGAAACAACAGAAAAAGATATTCAAACTGAATTCTTGGCTTTCAATCCTTCACTGAATTTAGGTTTTTCAATAAGAAGACAATTTAATAGCATTCCGTGTGTAGAATTAGAAGCTCACAAATTTTCAGAAAAACCCTGTGATTTCCTCTGGAATTTTGGAGGCAAAATTTCTTCGGTAGATTGCAATTCTGATTTTTCAGAATGTCTAGTTTGTTATGAAGAAGCTGGACAGTATACAATCACTTTGTTTGCCAAAGATAAAAATTCAAACTTTAGTGAATCAATTTCGAAAAAGATAACTGTTAACGAGGCAATTATTCCACGAACAATTAAAAAATCAGCAGAGCTTATTGAAAAAGGAATTGAATTTATTTCAGAGAAGACCCAAATGAGCTTCGATAAAATTGGTCAAGCTGTAAAAGATAAAGTGAAAATTTTCAAAAAGAAATCTCCAGCAATCCCTGTGGGTGAAATCATTGTTCATTTTGAGAATCTTAAAGAAGATTTAGATTTATCTAGCTTAATTGCAGATACCGATTTTAAAACACGAAAATCAATTCTCCATATGGAAAATTGGCCAAATGAGGTTGAAAGGTCGAAAATATTATTTCTACCTAAGAAATGAAAAATATCTCTGATAAAAAATTAGTTATATCAGTTGGAATAGGAATAATCGGAATAATTTTAGTAGTCCAAAATTTTCTATTCTTAAAATACAGATACGAAGAAACTCCCATAGGAATTATCCAGAAGATGTATTATTCTTTAGTGAATATGTATTATTCTTTAACGAGTCAATCGATGATCTCAATGATAGTTTTAGTAACGTTAGGAGAGTTTGGATTTTTAATTCCTCTTTTCCTTTCTCCCATTGGTATTTCTCTCGCAGTTAAATCACTTAATTCTCCTCAGCGAAAACTTGCTATTTTTGCCATCGTTCTCAATTCAATTAATTTGATTTTTGCCTTGTGCATTGCCTGGCTTTTATTTGGTTTAGCCAGGGGAATGTAATTAAAAGAAATTTTGACATTTCACGAATTCATGAATTCATGAAATCCGAAAATATCAAAACAAAAAATTTAAGAATTCTAGTTTTAGGAGACATTGCCGATTCTGGCGAAAAATCCGAATTTCTAAAAGCCAAAGAGATTTTAGATAGACTAAATGATCCTAACGGAGATGGAGACCTAAGCGATGGCATTCCCTACGTTCCAGTTTTTGGAAATCACGATGTTTGGCCACACACAGACGAAAATGAGGCAATTACCACTTTAGGTGAAGATTATTTCGATGAAATCTTTTGGGATGAAAACGCCACAAACACAAAATTGATAAAAGAAATCTTAAATTGGGAAAGAGATGAAATCCATAAAAATTATAAAAACTTCGCTTTCAATTACGGAGGTATAAACTTCATTGGCTTAGATTTCAACTCAAGAGAACCATTTATGAAATTTGGAAAAGGCGTCGGTTCAGATGCAGTTTTGAATGAGATAAATAAGGGATGGTTGGAGAAAAAATTAGAGGAATTTAAAGGAGAACCTGTGATATTATTTGCACACCACCCAATTATAAAAGAGAAAATACCAATCGATGCTTTTTCTATTTTTGAGTATTCTGAAATTGAAAGAATTTTAAAAAACCAATTAGTTTTATTTGATTTCGGAGGTCATATTCACAGTTTTTATGATCCAATTAATCCTTTAGGATTACTTCCACAATATGAAAATGCAAATAAAAAATATGATCCAATAGCTTCTACAGATGTCCTTACCACCGAAGCCTTAATGGTAGGTTCCAACGGAAGAGGTATTTCAACTTCCACTCTTGAAAATGGTGTAGTTGGAGATAAAAAAGGAATTGTGAGAATTGTAAAAATTTTTGATAAAGAAAATATCAATCCTT
>Ga0080004_1139142_pt1 | contig 11397 bp, 11 predicted proteins | sample WasSprMetagenome_FD_69207 | JGI IMG/M metagenome (GOLD analysis project Ga0080004, IMG submission 69207) | Sulfidic aquatic microbial communities from Washburn Spring, Yellowstone National Park, USA - WS (SPADES assembly) (version 2) | ecosystem: Environmental > Aquatic > Thermal springs > Hot...
CTGGTGGGCAAATATGGCCGGGAGCCCACCATCGCCGAGATCGCGGAGGAGATGAAGCTGCCCCAGGAGGAAGTGGTGTACGCCCTGGATGCCATCCAGGAGCCAATTTCCCTCTTTGAGCCCGTTTACCACGACGGGGGCGACCCCATTTTCGTCATGGACCAGATCTCGGACGATCGCAACGACGATACCAACTGGGTGGAAGGGATAGCCTTGCGGGAGGCCATGGACAAGCTCTCCGACCGCGAAAAGCTCATCCTGACCCTGCGCTTCTTCGAGGGAAAGACCCAGATGGAGGTAGCAGAGGAAATCGGCATCTCCCAGGCCCAGGTCTCGCGCCTGGAAAAGGCCGCCCTGCACCACATGCGGCAGCAGATGCAGCCGGCTCCCGCCGGAGGTTGAGGGGGAAAGCAAGGTGAAGCGAAGGTGAGGCAGAAACCCGGCGGGCAGAGAAGGGGGGTCCTGCCAGCACTCGCTGCGGTGGTGGCGGCCGCCCTGGTGGGCGGGGCGGGCCTGGTGGCGAGCGTGCGTCCCGCAGTCCCCGGAGCAGTCCTGGCTTACAATCCGTACAACCTGGTCAGACTGCACGTGCTCGCTGCCAGCGACCTGCCCGAGGACCAGGCCCTCAAGCTCCGGGCTCGCGATGCGGTGATCCAGTTCCTTTCGCCGCGCTGGGGTGGGGTGCGTGATCCCCGGGGTGCCCTGGCCGTGCTCGAGGCCAACCGGGCGGAGCTGGCCCGGCTGCTGGGGGATCTGGTGGCGTCGGCCGGCAAGACCTACGGGGTGACGGTACAGGTCGGTTATTTTCCCTTCCCGGAGCGCACTTACGGTGAAGTGACTCTGCCGGCGGGGACGTACCCGGCCCTGCGCGTGATCCTGGGCGAGGGCGCAGGACAGAACTGGTGGTGCGTGCTTTTTCCGCCCCTCTGCTTCCTGGATGCCCGGCTGGCCGCTCCCGACCCCTTCCTGCTGACCCCGGAGGAAGCGGTCCTGGCCCTGGCGGCTGCGGAGGGAAGCTGGATCCCTGCCGGCGCAGGGCAGCTCTCCCGCGCGGGCGGGCCGGAGCACGCGGCCGGGCGTCCCGAGGTGCGCCTGTTCTTCCTGGAATGGTTGCGTAAACGGGGAGTGGACCCCGCCCGGTGGGTGCAGAGGTGGCGGCAGGACCAGGCCCGGCCCTGATGGCGTACTGGAGCACTGGCCCGCGCGGCTCTGCCGGCTGACGCCGCCGCGGTGCTGCCCTGCAGGAGGCCGCCGCCCGGGGGACGAAACCAAACGCGGGTGGTTTCCGTGGCTGTTCCGGGTGGGCACCGGGCGTGGCGGCTGGACTGTGGGCTGGACTCGGGTATGCGGGTCATGCGGCTGTTGCCTTTCGAGGAGGCCGGGTGTCTGGCGCTGTTCACCACCCGCCCCCTCAGCGTGGGCGGCGTCCTCCCCGGCGGGGAGGCCGTGATGTCGGCGCGGGCTGCCTTCGCGCGGTCCTGCCTGCCCCGCCCGCCCGTGGTGGCGCGGCAGGTGCACGGGGCGCGGGTGCTGTACGTGGACGCCCGTCCGCCCGAGGGAGATCCGGGAGACTGGCCGGTTGCAGGCGACGCGGACGGCCTGGTGACCTCCTGCCCGGCCCTGCCGCTGGCGGTGTTCTGCGCCGACTGCGCCGCCGTCTACCTTTACGACCCCGAGCGCAGGGTGATAGGATTGCTCCATGCGGGCTGGCGGGGGACGGTGGCCGGCGTGGTGGAGCAGGGGCTGGCAGCCATGACGTCGGCGGGCAGCGACCCCGGTCGGGTGCTGGCCGCAGTGGGGCCGTGTATCGGGGCGTGCTGTTACGAGATCGGTGACGACGTAAGAAGCCGGGTCCAGGAACGGCTGGGCGAGGACGCCGGGCACGTACTCTTGCGCCGGGGTGGACGCCTGTACTTTGACCTGCAGGGTGCCATCTCGATCCTGCTGCAAAGATGCGGTGTCCCGGCCGCACGCATATTCGCGTCCGGCCCCTGCACGGCCTGCCGGCCGGATCTTTTCTGGTCGCACCGCCGGGACGGGGGTGTGACGGGCCGCATGGCTGCCGTACTGGCCCTGCGGGCATGAGCCCGTCGGGCAGGGGCTACCGGCGACCAGCTGTCGTCACCGCGCGAAGCGGGGGGCGCAGGCCGCGGACAGGGCGCGCGAGGCCACGTCGGCGGCGCCCGACCCGGCTCCGGTCCCAAGCAGCCCGTGTGCGAAGGCGCTCGGCCGCCAGGGGGCGGGGGCGCATTTCCGCGCGCGTGCGGCGGCTGCCCTTTGCCGTGCGGCCTGGCAAGTGGCTCGCGGTGGCACTGGCCGTCCTGGCGGGAATAGCTTTGCTGGGGGTCCTGGGTTATTCCTGGGCACGGCCCGCCCTGCTGCCCCATCTGGTACGGGTGGAGGAGGCCAGGCCGGGGAAGCTGGAGACGGTGGTGTCCGGGCAGGCGGCCGTCATCTGGGACGAGTGGGTGCTGACTGCGCCCGTGGCGGGTCTGGTGCGGCTCGAGGTGAGGGATGGGGAGAGGGTGCGCACCGGTACGCCCGTGTGCCGGGTCGACGGGCACCAGGTGGTGTCTCCGGGGCCGGGCGTGGTCAGCCTGGTCACCGACGGTACGGAAGGGCACCTGTCCTTCGCTCCGGGCACGTCTCCGCCTGCTCCCCAGGTGCTGGCGCTGAAGCCGCAGCCGCGCCAGTTGCACGACGGTCAGGCGGTGGCACTGGGACAGGTCCTGGCCCGGGTCGTCGACACCAGCAGAATGCGCCTCTGCGTGGTGCTCCCGCCGGCCGAGGTGGCCCGGCTGGCAGGGCGTGCGCGGGTGCTGGTGCGGCTACCTGGCGGTCGGGAAATCACCATGCAGGTTGAGGCCCACCACCCCGGAGACGACCGCACTTACGGCACGCTCACCCTGGTGAGCACCGAATGGGAGGAGGAGCTGCTCCGGACCCGGGTGCTCACGGTAGAAGTGGTCAGGGAGCGCGCCAGCGGTCTCATCATCCCCCGGCGAGCCATCGTGGAGCGGGAGGGGCAGCCGGGCGTCTTCCTGGTGAAGAAGACGATGGCCCAGTGGGTCAGGGTGGAAGTGAGAGGCGAGAAGGGCGGACTGGTGGCCGTCGGGGGGATCCCCGAGGGAAGTCAGGTCATCACCAACCCCTGGCTGGTCCGGGAGGGGGCCATCGTCAGGTGATTTCCGGTGGACGTGGTGAGGTGAGGGGTTTGGGCGTCGCCGATCGTTATCGTCGCGTTCTCGATCAGGTGGCGGAGGCTGCCCTGCGGGTGGGGCGCAGCCCCGACGAAATCACCGTGGTGGCGGTGTCAAAGGGCGTGGACGACGAGCGCATCCGCGAAGCGGTGGCGGCCGGAGTGCGCGTGCTGGGGGAGAACCGGGTCCAGGAGGCCCTGAAGAAGCGAGAGCGCCTGGCTGATCTGGGCGTGTCCTGGCACCTGGTTGGACACCTGCAGACCAATAAGGTAAAATACGCGGTAAAGTTCTTCGACCTCATCCATTCGCTGGATAGCGTGCGGCTGGCGCGGGAAATCCAGAAGAGGGCGGAAGGACACGGACCGGTAGCGGTTTTGGTGGAGGTCAACCTCACCGGCCAGGCGTCCCGCTTCGGGGTCAGGGAGGAGGAATTGCGTCCCCTGCTGGAGGAAGTGGCCACCCTGCCGCTGGTGCGCGTGGAGGGGCTGATGACCATAGCGCCGGTGGTGGAGCGCATGGAAGAGGCACGTCCCTGCTTCCGCAGGCTCTATGAGCTGGCGCAGAAAGTGCGCGAGTGGGGGATCCCGGGGGTCAACATGCGGGAGCTGTCCATGGGCATGAGTGCCGATTTCCCCGTGGCTGTGGAGGAGGGGGCGACGATGATCAGGGTGGGAACGGCCATCTTCGGCCCGCGCACCTGAAGCGCAGGACTTCGGCCGAGTTCTGTCGAAGATGGCAGAAGTTTGAAGGCAAAGGGAGGTTGCCCCCGTGCTGACGCCGCTTGACATCCACAACAAGGAGTTCCGCCGAACCTTCCGCGGGTACTCGGAGGCCGAGGTTGACGAGTTCCTCGACCAGGTGGTGCGGGACTTCGAGGCACTGCTCAAGGAGAAGAGTTCCCTGGAGGAGCGGGTCGAGGAGCTGGAGAATCGCCTGGCCAATTATCAGGCGCTGGAGGAAACCCTCAAGCAGACCCTCATCCTGGCGGAAGCCACCGCCGACGAAGTGCGGGCCAACGCCCGCCGGGAAGCGGAGCTCATCATCAAGGAAGCGCAGGCCAAGGCCAAAGAGATCCTGGACGACGCGGAAGCCCGTGCCCAGCTCACCATCCGGGAGGCCCAGGCCCGGGTCAAGCGGACCCAGGAGGAGTACGAGGAACTCAAGCGCCAGGTACAGACCTTCAAAGCCCGCGTGCGCAGCCTCTTCCTGACCCAGCTCGACCTGTTGGGGGACGTGGCCGCTGAACAGGCAGCGACCGCCGACCGGGGCGAGGACCAGGCCTCTGCGGCGGGGACGGGGAGCCAGAACCCGTTCGGGGCGGGGGAAGGTGACGACGGTCCATGAGCCTGCCCATGGGCCGGACCCGCGAGGGTGCGGTGTTCAGGCTGCGCGTGCAGCCTCATGCCCGCCGGCAGGAGGTGGCTGGCGTGCGGCAGGACGCTCTTGTGGTGAAGGTGACTGCCCCGCCCGAAGGCGGGCGCGCCAACGATGCCTGCCGCCGGCTGCTGGCGGACGTGCTGGACCTGCCCGCCGAGCGGGTGGAGATCATCAGGGGACACACGGCCAGGGATAAGGTGGTGCTGGTGCACGGGTTGACTCCCGACGAGGTGGCAGAGCGGCTGAAGGAGTGTCTGGGAAAGTGAGCAGGGACGGAAAATACGACCACACGCTGAATTTGCCGCGCACGGAGTTTCCCATGAAGGCCAACCTGGCCCGCCGGGAACCCGAACTGCTGCGGTGGTGGCAGGAGAAGGACCTCTACGGTAGCCTGCGTCAGGCCCGACGCGGCAGGCCCCGCTTCATCCTGCATGACGGGCCGCCCTACGCCAACGGCAACATCCATATCGGAACCGCGCTCAACAAGATCCTCAAGGACTTCGTGGTGCGCGCTGCCTCCATGAGCGGATACGATGCCCCCTACGTGCCGGGCTGGGACTGCCACGGTTTGCCCATCGAACTGGCGGCCCTGCGGGCCCTGGGCATCGACCACCATCAGGTGGAGCCACTCGAGTTGCGGCGTTTCTGCCGCGAGTACGCGCTCAAGTACGTGGACGTGCAACGGGAGCAATTCATGCGCCTGGGCGTGATGGGGGACTGGTACCGGCCCTACCTCACCCTGGACGGGGCCTACGAGGCCCGCCAGGTGGAGGTCTTCGGCGAGATGGCGCGCCGCGGATACATCTACAAGGGCCTCAAGTCGGTGCACTGGTGCGCCTCCTGCGAGACAGCCCTGGCCGAAGCCGAAGTGGAGTACCAGGAGCGGCAATCGCCCTCCATCTGGGTGGCCTTCGCCGTCGCCGACGGCCGGGGCGTGCTCCCGCCCGACAGCCGGGTGGTGATCTGGACCACCACCCCCTGGACCCTCCCCGCCAACGTGGCCATCGCCGTGCACCCGGAGGCCACCTACGCCCTGGTGGGCACGGAGCGGGGGAAGCTGGTGGTGGCCCGCAACCTGGTGGACGACACCTGCGCCGACCTGGGCCTCGAGCAGTGCAGGGTGGAAGCAACGTTCCAGGGGAAGGACCTGGAGGGTGTGCGCTGCCGGCACCCCTTCTTCGACCGGGAGTCGGTGGTGGTGACGGCGGAGTACGTGTCCCTGGACGAGGGTACCGGCTGCGTGCACATCGCCCCCGGCCACGGCCCCGAGGACTTCGAGGTGGGCCGCCGCTACGGCCTGCCCGTCCTCTCTCCCATCGACGGCCGGGGCCGCTTCACCGCGGAAGCGGGCTGGCTGGAGGGTAAGTTTTACCGGGACGCCGACCCCGAGATCATCGCCGAACTGGAACGCCGGGGGGCGCTCCTGGGTTCCGGCAAGACCCTGCACTCTTACCCGTGCTGCTGGCGTTGCAAGAACCCGCTCCTCTTCCGCGCCACCGAGCAGTGGTTCGCCTCCGTGGAGGGCTTCCGCGAGCAGGCCCTGGAGGCCATCGAGCAGGTGACCTGGGTGCCCGCCTGGGGGAAGGAGCGCATCCGCAACATGGTGCGGGAGCGCGCGGACTGGTGCGTGTCCCGCCAGCGCGCCTGGGGGGTGCCCATCCCCGTCTTCTACTGCAACTCCTGCGGGCAGCCCCTGGTCACGCCCGAGAGCATCGCGGCGGTGGCGGACCTCTTCCGCCGCGAGGGGTCCGACGCCTGGTACCGGCGCGAGGCCGCGGAGATCCTGCCGCCCGGTACCACCTGCTCCTGCGGGGGCACCTCGTTCCGCAAGGAAACGGACATCATGGACGTGTGGTTCGACTCCGGGTCCAGCCACGTGGCCGTCCTTGAGGAGCGCCCCGACCTTTCCTGGCCGGCGGACTGTTACCTGGAAGGTTCCGACCAGCACCGGGGCTGGTTCCAGTCCTCGCTGCTCACGGCGGTGGCCACCAGGGGGCAGGCGCCCTACCGCACCGTGGTGACCCACGGGTTCGTGGTGGACGGCGAAGGGCGGGCCATGCACAAGTCGCTGGGCAACGTCATCGACCCCGCCGAGGTGACGGACAAGTACGGGGCCGACGTGCTGCGCCTGTGGGTGGCGGCCTCCGACTACCGGGACGACGTGCGCCTCTCGCCCGTCATCCTGGAGCAGCTGGCCGAGGTCTACCGCAAGATCCGCAACACCCTGCGTTACATCCTGGCCAATCTGTATGACTTCCAGCCCGGCCGCGACGAGGTACCTTACGAGGGGCTCCTCGAGGTGGACCGCTGGGCCCTGCACGCCCTCACCCGGGTGGTGGAGCGGGCCACGCGGGCCTTCGCCGAGTACGAGTACCACGTGGCCCAGCAGGTGATCCACACCTTCTGCACCGTGGACATGAGCCAGATCTACATCGACGTGGTCAAGGACCGGCTGTACTGTTCCGGTGCTGCTGACCCCGTGCGGCGGGCGGCCCAGACCGTCCTCTACCACGTCGGCCACGCCCTGGTGCGGCTGCTGGCCCCCATCCTGCCCTTCACGGCGGAAGAGGTGTGGCAGCACCTCCCCCGCAGGGAGGACGACCCCTGGAGCGTGCACCTCACCGAATGGCCCCGGCCGGACCCGGCCTGGAAGGACGAGGAACTGGGCCGGCGCTGGGAGGTCCTGCTCGCCGTGCGGGAGGTGGCGCAGAAGGCCCTCGAGGAGGCCCGTGCCGCCGGGCACATCGGCAAGTCCCTGGAGGCCGCCCTGCACATTTACCTCCCGCGCGCCGAATCCGCGCCCGCTGCGGCGGGGGCGGCGGTCCCCGCCGGGCAGCCGGCCACGCCGGCCGGCCCGGCCGCGGCACCGGCTCACCTGCCGGTCGCGCCGGTCTTGCGGCGCCACCTGGAGGAGCTGCCGGCACTGTTCATCGTTTCCCAGGTGGAACTGCACGAGGGCGAGCCCGACCCGGGCCGCTACCTGGGCTGGGCCACGGGAGAACGCGGTCCGGCCGCAGGCGTGGGGGTGGGCGTGCTCCGGGCTGCGGGCGCTCGCTGCGAGCGCTGCTGGATCTATTCGGAGACGGTGGGCGCGGACGCCGAGCACCCCGGGCTGTGCCGGCGGTGCACCGACGTGGTGCGGCGCTACTTCCCGGGCGACGTGGCGTGAGGGGACGACGCTGCGCGGCGGACGTCCCGCGGCGCGTCGCGCCCGGTTTCCCTGCCGACGCGAGGTGATGGAGACGGCCAAGGTCATCGGCATCCTGGGGGGCATGGGGCCTGAGGCCACCTGCGACCTGTTCCACAAGATCATCAGGGTTACCCCGCGGTTCAAGCCCATCCGGCGGGACCAGGACCACCTGCGGGTGATCGTCGATTCCAACCCCCTCATCCCCGACCGCACGGCGGCCATCCTGGAGGGGGGCGAGGACCCGGTCCCCCAGTTGCAGGAGACGGCCCGCAATCTGGAGCGGGCCGGGGCCGGGCTCATCGCCATGCCCTGCAACACCGCCCATTACTTCTGGGACCAGGTCCAGGCAGCGGTGGGCATCCCGGTCCTGCACATGATGGAGGAGGTGGCGCGGGCCCTGGCCGGGGATGGGCCCGTTGGCGGACAGCCGGGGGCTTCCCCGGCGGGAGTGAGCCAGGTGGGACCGCCCGCCACCGCCGCGGGGGCGGGCCGGGTGGGACCGCCCGCCACGGCGGCGGGGGTGAGATGCGTCGGGTCACCCGCGAGCGCCGCCACGGTGAGCCGGGTGGGGCTGCTCGCCACCACGGCCACGGTGAGGACGCGACTTTACCACCGGGCTCTGGAAGCGCGTGGGATCGAGGTCCTCGAGCCGGACGCGGGCGGACAGCAGGCGGTGATGGAGGCCATCTACCGCGTGAAGAGGGGTGACCTGGCGGGCGCCCGCGCTCCGCTGGTGGCCGAAGCGCGGCGTCTCGAGGAGGCCGGGGCCGACGCCATCGTGGCCGGCTGCACCGAGATCCCGCTGGTGCTGGGGCAGGGCGACCTGGGCGTCCCCCTGGTGGACGCCACCGAGGTGCTGGCGGTGGCGGCGGTGCGTGCGGCGCTGCAGGGCTAGAGGCGGCGCGGTAGCGATCCGGGAAGCGCCGGCGAGCGGGAGGTGCAGGCATTGGCCCGGGAGCCGTTGGCCCAGGAGCCGAGAATTCCCGCGGCTTCTCCTGAGGTGGTCTGGCACCTGTGGCCGGTAGAGGTGGCCATCGCGGCCTTCCCCCGGGAACAGGGGCATCGGGTGCTGCGCGCGGTGGCGGCGTGTGCGGGCGCCGTGCCCCTGTGGTGGGGCGACGACGGTTTCGAGGTGACGGTGGTGGCACCGCGGGAGGTGCTCGAGCGGGGCGATCTGGGAGGGATCCCCGGCAGCCGCATCGAGGCCGGCTGGGCCCTTATCACCTGCCTGACGCCCCTGCCCTGGGACGTGGTGGGGTTCCTGGCCGGGGTGACCGCTCGCCTGGCCGGAGAGGGAATCACGTGCGGTGCTTTCTCCGCCTACTCCCGGGACCACCTGCTCGTCCCCTGGCAGCGGAGGGAGCGGGTGATGCAGTTGCTCGCGTGCCGGGGTTCCCCCGGGTGAGGCACCTGTGGCCGGGTGTTTGCGGCGCGCAGGCCAGGCTCCTGGATGGCTCAGGTCGGGTGTTTGCGTGGCGCAGGCGGGGTAGGTCCTGTGTGGATGGCGTGACGCCGGCGCCGAGAGGACGGGGGACCCGGTGTTCCTGACGGCTGAGAAACTGGCGCCGCTCGTGGCCCGTTACGGGCAGCCGCGGGTGGTGGAAATCACTGAGGCGGTTTCCCCCGCCGAGATGGACATGGTGCTGGCCAGCCGCAAGGACGGGAGGGCCCACGACGTCACCTGCTTCATCCTGGACGGCCGGGGGCGGGTGGCCGTGATCCGGAAGCACTTCCATCCTCCGGGGGTATGGCGGGCCCCCAGCGGAGGCATCCGGCCCGGTGAGGATGTCGAGGCGGGCATCAGGCGGGAAATGCGGGAGGAAACCGGGCTCCACGTCCAGTTGCTGAGGTACCTGTTGAGGATCCACGCGCTCTTCGTCGAAGAGGGCGGCGGGCGGGAGCAGAACTGGGTGAGCCACGTCTTCGCGTGCCGGCCCGTCTACTGCGCACAGCCGGCGGGCCTCGAACTCCGTCCCGAGGACAATCACGAGATCGCCTCCGCCCGCTGGGCGACCGTCGGGGAATTGCAGGGTCCGATTCGCGAGGCCCTGCTGGCCACGGGGAGGGGGCTCTTCCGCTACCGGGTGGCCCTCACGGACCTGGCGGTCGCGGAGTTGCGGCGGGCGGGCCTGGTGCCCGGTACCGTGGGCGGCACGGTGTCTGGCGGGACGGCCGGTTGAAAGCCGGCGGCTCTTTGCCCGCATCCTGGGGCGTGGCGCTGCGGCTTCTACCGCAAGCGGCGCGATTTCGAAGGATTTGGCTAAAGCCAGCGAGCGGTTCAAGTTGGTAAAACAAGGGTCTGCCCGTTGGGGTGGCGAATTACTTCGTGTCCCGACATACCCCGACAGACTTCGATTTGCGGGGGACGATTTTGTGCGCCCGGGAGGTGGTTGCCCAGACACTCTCGATCAGGTGGGAAAGCTGGCAGCGGTTTTCGGCCAGACACAAGCGGGCATGGATCTGGGCGGACTGGTGGGCGAGGTGTACCGGGTGCCCAGGCCACCCTGGCCGTTTGCAGTCGGTGGCCCGAGGCGACTGGAGCAGGCGGTCCGACACGTAATGACGGAGTGAGGGCGTTAAGCTGTAGACAGTCGAGGCGCTGGGCCTGACGCACCCGGGGGAACGGGTGCGCCCGGGTTAACATGGAGGTGGCGCAGGTGCAGCAGGCAAAGCAGCCCGGCGTTTCGCCCGATCGCCACGTCGTCTGGAGGCTGTTCACCATCCACCGCTTGATCAAGGAGAAGCGCTACCCCAACACCAGGACGCTGGCCGAAGCGCTGGAGTGTTCGAGGCGGACCGCAGAGCGGTACATAGAAAAACTGAAGGACTGGCTGGCGGTCGAGATCGCCTATGACCCGGTGAAGCGTGGCTATTACTACGTGGGCGGGGCCCCCGAGTTCCCGCCGCTGCGCCTCACCGAGGGCGAGGCGGTGGCCATATTCCTGGCGGAGAAGCTGCTGCGCCAGTGTCGCGGCACCCCGTACGAGAAGGAAGTCAGCGGGGCCCTGCAGAAGCTCACCGCCCTCCTCCCCGACGAGGTGACGGTCGATGCCCGCGACATGGCGGACTGGATCAGCTTCGACGTGGAGCCCCTGCGGGGCGACGAGGAGCGCGTAGCCCGGGTCTTCGCCGACCTGGATCGCGCCCGCGCTGAGCGGCGCACGGTGTGGATGGAGTACTACACCGCCTCCCGTGACGCCCACACCCAGCGGGAAATCGACCCTTACGGGCTACACCTGTACGACGGGGTGTGGTACGTCATCGGTCACTGCCACCTGCGGGGTAAGGTGCTCATCTTCGCCCTGGATCGCATAGGCGAATACCGCATCACGGAAAAAACCTTCACCGTCCCGCGCGACTTCGACCTGCGCGAATACCTCTCCTGCAGTTTCCGCATCGAGCGGGGTGAGCCGCGGGAGGTGGTGATACGGTTCGCCCCGGAGCAGGCTCGCTACATAAGGGGGAAGCGGTGGCACCCCACCCAGGAACTGGAGGAGCAGGAGGGTGGCGCGCTGGTGCTGCGCATGCGGGTGGGCGGGTTGGGCGAGGTGAAACGCTGGGTGTTGCAGTACGGGGCCGGCGCCGAGGTCCTGGCGCCGCCCGAGCTCCGCCCGATGGTGGCCGCCGGGG
>Ga0080004_1099052_pt1 | contig 11393 bp, 9 predicted proteins | sample WasSprMetagenome_FD_69207 | JGI IMG/M metagenome (GOLD analysis project Ga0080004, IMG submission 69207) | Sulfidic aquatic microbial communities from Washburn Spring, Yellowstone National Park, USA - WS (SPADES assembly) (version 2) | ecosystem: Environmental > Aquatic > Thermal springs > Hot...
TGCGCCACCTTAAGCCTCCTAGCCCGCGCGATCCTCATACGCCGCACGTAGAGCCCCATCTCCTCTAGGTTGGGATCCACCTCGATCTGGAGTATAACGTCGGCCAGGTGCTCCGCCGTTGCCATAACGCCGTAGACCTCCTCAACGTCTGTATGCGCCGTGGCCACCACCACGGAGTCAGTAGAGCGGGCGAAAATCTTAAAGGCCCGGAAGAGGTCAAGCGCGGAGCCGGGGCTCCTCATAACCACCTCGTTGAGGGAGTCCACCACCACGACTCCGCCCCTGAACTCGCCGACGAACTCCACCAGCTTGTTCATCAAGGCGAAGGCGTCGGGAGTCTCCAGCCTGTGTCTCGTAGGAGGCTTTAGCTTTGAGTAACGCTCGCTGGGCGCCGCGAAGCCGTCCACCACAACTAGGCGCTCCGCAGAGGCGCCCCTTCTCCGCATCTCCTCAACAACCTCGTCAGCCATGGCGTCGATGGAGAAGAAAAGCACCGGCGCGCCCGCATTAGCCGCCGTGGCCGCCATGGTAGATGCGAAGAAGGTCTTGCCAACCCCCAGGTATCCCTCAATGAGCACTACGTAACCAGCAGGAATCCCATCGGGAATCTGCTCGTCAATAGGCTGAATCCCAGTCTTGAAACCCATGTAAGACGACATCAACCGAAATAAAAACCATGATCTACCATAATACATGTGCCGAGGGCTGACTAAGGGACATCCATGTCGCCTCTGCACCCCAATAGGGCTCTACCCGGAGAGTTCTGTGGTGGGCTTGGGAAACAGAAAACGACACCTGCAGAGAGCGCTAGACATAGCCTTGACCCATGAAATCAGTCTACGACGACCTGTAGCCCAAGCCGAGAGATACAGCGTCTTGCAGACGCGAGACCTAAACAAGCCGAGAAAGCCCAAAGACTTAGTAGCTATAACATTTCAAACTCCGGCATAGATGCTTGAATGCGGCTGCGTCTGGTGAGGCCGACGTAAATGATTTATCCTGGACTCGCCCTATTTCTGTGCGCATAAGCCTCAGCGTGGTGCGGTCGTTTGACCCCTGGCAGAACCCCCTCTGTACCTGTCCCTTTAAATACGGCCTGAACCCATACACCGGTTGCGGCCACGGCTGTCTATACTGCTACATAACGTCTTACATCCCAGACGCCTTCAACCCAAGGCCTAAGGAGGGGCTTTTGGAGAAGGTGAGGAAAGACCTCGAGAAGATACCCAGAGGCGCCGTGGTGGCGCTCTCCAACTCCTCAGACCCCTACACGCCGCCGGAGGCCCAGCTGGGGCTGACCAGGAGAGTACTGCAGATCCTCCTGGAGCGGGGCCACAGGGTGGTCATAACGACGAAGTCGCCGCTGGTTTTGAGAGACCTGGACATACTGCGGCGCCACAGAGGCTCTGTGGCGGTGCAGCTCACCGTGACGACGCTGAGGGAGGAGGTTGTCGCCGCGTTGGAGCCCAAGGCGCCTAGGCCGGCGGGGAGGATCGAGGCGGCTAGACGCCTCGCCGAGGCCGGGATACCGGTGGCGATACGCCTAGACCCCATAGTGCCCTACCTCACAGACGACGAGGAGAACATGACGGAGGTGGTCGACGCCGCCGCGGAGGCCGGGGCCGTCCAGCTGGTGGCAAGCACATACAAGGCGAAGCGGGACAACTTCGCCAGACTCGCCGCCGCCTTCCCAGACAAGGCGCCCCTCTGGCGCAGGCTCTACTTCCAAGAGGGTAAGTACTTCCACGGCCAGTGGTACGCCCCCGAGAGCTACCGGAGAAAAGTCCTGGAGTTCGCCGCAGAAGCCGCCCGGAGACGCGGCCTCCAGTTCACCATATGCCGCGAGGAGTTCCTCCAGCTGAACACCCCCGGCGCCTACTGCGACAGCAACCACCTCCTCAACGGCACACGCAGCGAGGGAGGCTAAGCCACAATAAACAGCTCCGGCGTCGACACGACGAGGCGGACGCGCCCTCCTCAGGTACAACACGCGAGCGATGAAAATGTTAATATGTGGAGCCGGCACGTGTTCACTCCCGCGCCTCCAAGAGGGCGGGGGGCCGTAGGCGTCAGGCCTAGAGCCGCCTCCTCGGGAGAGGCGGCGCTAAGGATCCGGCTGGTGTCTGATTATTTTTCAAGGGTTGTGGATTGGGGGCTCCGCCGGAGTTGTTTATTTTCAATGTACTCTCTCTTCTGTGTTTATTATTAGCTGTATTGATATATATATCCAGAATACGGTTTTTCGTGTATGTAATTGGCCCCAGGCCGCCTGTAAAGGCTGAGAGGGTTGACCTCGTGCCTCTGGTGAGGCGTGGGCTTGTATACGCCGAGTTCAGCGGCGCGGTGTGGCGAGTCGCCGAGCCGGCCAGGCGCTGGGAGCCGCTTAGGGCGAAGCTGGTGTCTAAGGGCTACAAAGTGGCGCAGTCTTACATCCCGCGGTCTGTGCGCATTTATTTAGAGGGGGTTAGGAGGCCGGAGCTGGGGGGCGGGGCCGCCGCCGTCTACGCCGCAGACGGCGTATGGAGGTGGAGCATGGGGGAAGAGCGTGGGGTGGGTTGCCCGCCTGCGCGGTACGTGGCGTATTGGGGACAGCGGCCACGTTGCGGAGGCGTCTTGGTGGACTTGAGGTTGCTCTACAGAAGGGGGTTCTGGATAGAGGCCGCGGAGAGGCTCGGCGACGGGTGGCTCCTCAAGGCGTGGAGGAGGGATCCTGACGACGTGCTAGATGCCCTTTACGCCCTCGCGGCGGAGGCGGCGCGCCTCCTAGAGGCCTTCGCCTCAGCGACGGGGGTCGGGGTGGACGCCATTTTGGAGGTCTTTGAGACCAACTCGACGGCGGCGCTGGCGGAGGCGGTTTTCCACTTCGAGGCGGAGAAGAGGGGCTACGTGGTGGAGGACTCGCGGCGGTGTTTCGACATGCCGTATATCGACGCGGCTAGGGGCAAGGCGCCTGGGATCTACAGGCGGGTGGCTGAGCTGGACTTCAAATCTCTCTTCCCCTCGCTTGTGGTGAAGTACGGCGTTGATCCCACCACGGCTAGGCCTTGCGCCTCCGGCCTAAGGGCCGGCGTGCTGGGCAGGTTCTGCTTCGACGGGGGCCCCGTGGCCGACGTCGTCGGCAGGTGGCTGAGGAGGAGACTCGGGGCTGTGGATAGGTGGGAGTCCGAGGCGCTTAAGTGGCTTATGAACGCAGGCATAGGGGCGTGGGGGAAGGCGGGGTGGGGGATGATATGCGAGCCGTGTCTTCTCGCAGTCAGGTCCGAGGCCGCTCGCCTCTTCGACGAGGCTTGGAGGCTTTTTTCGCCCATCTACGGCGATACAGATTCTATATACGTCGAGGAGGGCCGCGTCGGCGACGTGCTACGCTGGGCCGAGACGCTTGGGGGGCTAAGACTTGAGCTGAAGGGGGTGTGGGACGTCTTCCTGCTAGCGCCGGCCAGAGGCGGCGGCGTCGCTGAGAAGAACTACGTCAAGCTGAGGGCTGGCGACCTCCAGGTGAAGGGTGGGTTGCTGAGGCCGCACGACCTCCCCCTGGCCGCGAGGCTTCGGTACCGCGACGTGGTGCGCGCCGCCGTGGAGGGCGGCGACCCGCTACGCGCGGCGGTTGAGGCGTTGCTGGAGGCCCCGCCTGAGCAGTTGTTTATATACAAGGCGGTGTGGAGGCGGAGACTTGCCGAAGTTAAGAAGACGACGCCTCTCCACGTTGCGGCTAGCTATTTCGCCAAGAGGTGTAGCTGCGACCCTATTGACGTGTTCTACCTGCCGGGCCACGGCGTCGTCTACGTCCCCTGGCTGGCGCTGGGCAGGTGGCCGAGGCCGGCCGACGTGGAGGAGGTGAGGAGAGCCGCCGTGGAGTACGTAAGAAGGCTGTGGAAACTCCGCGCCTTGGAACTCGTCTCATGACTACACACGGCTTTGTTAACGCAGGCGACTTGCTCAAGGCGGCTGAGGCGGCTAGGGGGCTGGGAGGAGAGGTGGCCTTTTGGCATCTCTATAGACGTTGGGGCAACTACGCCTTTGCGGTGCTGGAGGCGGCTCTGCAGCTGGGGGTCTTGAAGTGGGCGAGGCGCGAAGACGGGAGGACCAAGGTGGTGTACGCGCTGGGAGAACGCGGCGTAGCTCTTCTAGATATGACGGGGGATCTCCGCCCGGTGGAGGCGTATGTATATAGAGGGAGGCTTAGGCTACAGACCCCACTAGGGACATTCGAGGCAGAGCTAGACCCCGGCCACCTCCTCTCCATTGCGTATAAACTCGCCGAGGCGCTCGGCGAAGATCCCCGCGGACTGGCGCCTAAGGTGAAGCACGCGGCCGAGAGGGCGGCGAGAGGCGCCAGAGGCCTTGAGAAGTGGCTTCTGACAAGGCCGCCAAAGGCGGAACGGCCGGTGGGTCAACGCGCAACTACGGCAACCGGGGATCCGGCCGCCGTTCAACAGGCGGAATTCACAGGAGGAACGCAAAACAAGGGCATTCCCCACGCGGAAGGAAGACATTCCTAAAAAAGCCGTCAGTGCGAGCCCCCATGGGTCCCAAAACCGGCATATACCTGCTGGCGCTGGCGGCGCTGGCGCTCGCGGCCACCAACGGGACAACGGTGGCGACGCCCTCGGGCAACATACACATAACGTACGTGGACAACGGTACGTTGGTTGTAGTAAATATAAACAACAACAAGGTAATTACAGTAAACATAAAGATGAACGTCACAGTGGGCAACGAGCAGTACTTCCTCCACGTCGTCGGCAAGGCCAAGGGCCAGTTCGACAACGCCACCATAAGCCGCCTCCTCTCCCTCCTAAACAAGACTAAAGACCCAGACGCCTTAATCGCCGCCTTCAAGAGTTTAATAGACACAAACCAGACCAAGAAGCTGGAAGTCAAAGCCATGCTGACGGGGAGGTCGCCCAACGCCACAGCTCCCAACGCCACATACCTCAAGATGAAGATAGAGTACGAGCTCGAACGGCGCCTATCTAAGCTCAACAAGACCCTCACCGCAGAAGACGAGTACGAGATAAAGATAATCACGCGAGACCTCAACAAGACCGCCGACGTCCTGGCGGCCATGGCGGCTAGACTCGCCAAATACAACATCAGCGACGCCAACACCTTAATGTACATAGCACAAAGACTAAAACAAATCACGCCAGACATTAAAAAACTCGAGCTCTACATCAACGGCACAGAAGTCAAGATTAAATTCAACAAAAACACCTACACAATAGAAATTGAGAAAGAAAACAAGAAAGGCAAAGACTCAGAACACGAAGAAAAAGGTAGCAAATACGAAGACAAGAAAAGCGGCGTAGGCAAAGACGAGGAGAAGAAAGACAAGGCCAAGTCTGACGACAAAGAGGAGAAAGAAAAGAAGAGCGACACGAAGGACGAGAAGGAGGATAAGAAGTCTAAGGAGGATAAGGGCAAGAAGGGGAAGTAAACCAATATATTTTTTCCCTTTCGCTCTCTCATGTTGTGGGTTCTTCTGCTCTTCGCCAACGGTACGGCGTTGATGATGCTGAACGCCACGGTGGCTGTGCCCATCTTCAACGTCACCTTGCCGGCGGAGCCCGCGTGGGGGCCTGTGGTGAAGCTAGACGGCGTACCTGTCCCAGCCTTGGTGGATGGGCGTCGGGTTTCTGTGGTGACTGGCGGAGGAGGCGTAGTCACGATTGAGTACGTGCCCCGCCTCGTAGACGTGGGCGGCGTGCCGGCGGTTAACATAACGACGCAAGACCTCCTCCTCATATGGGCCAACGGGTCGCTCCTCGTCATGCCGACTGTCAAAATCCTCAACTTCACCAGGTTGAACCACTCCCTAGTCATCGTGGCCAGGGGGCCCGGCTACGTGGCCTATGCAGCGCCTCTAGCCAACGCCGCAACGCAGACAACAGCGACAACCGCCGCACAGCCCACAAGGCCCCAGACCAACACCGCTACGCAACCCACAACCGCTGTACAGACTACGACGAGACAAGAGGCCCCTCAGCCGTCTGCCGCAATTACGACGGCCCCCCAGACGACCTCCACCGTAGCCTGGACGTCCACGCCGCAGACCCCTCCACCGACGCAGGCGGCCCAGCCCGGCGTCTCTGCGCCGGGGGCCTTAGACGCGTGGTGGCCCGTGGCCGCCGCGGCGGTGGGCGCGGCTCTGGTTGCGGCGTATTTAGGCAGGCGCCGGCCAGTGGAGCTGGGGGAGGTGGGGGAGGTGGACGCCAAGATTCTGGAGTATGTGAGGCGTAGGGGCGGCGCCTACGAGGCCGACGTGGCGAAGGAGTTGGGCATACCGCGGACTACGGTGTTTAGAGCGGTGAGGAGGCTCGAGGAGAGGGGTCTTGTGAGGGTTGAGAAGAGAGAGGGGAGGAACTGGGTGGCTCCGGCCGGGTGACCACGTCAGGCGGTGTACTGACTATACACGTGGTAAGTTAGTCAAGTTTATATAAGTATATTCACGTTAGTACACGAAGTGCGTCCGGTCGGTGGGGTGCGTTTCTGAGCTGGGGGTTGGGACTTGGCTTCTTACTACGGTTTAAGCAACGTCTCCGGCCGACGGCTAGAGGCGGCGCTGACCTGCGCCAGGTGGATAGAGCCCGCCGTGGTGGAGAACCACTACAGCCTGATGTACAGGAGAGACGAAATAGACGTCTTGCCGCTGGTCTAGAGGTTGGGCCTCCTCTACCTGGCCTACTCCCCCCTAGAGAGAGGCCTTCTCTCTCTTGACCCCTACTTGGCGTCGGTCGGCGCCAGGTACGGAAAGTCTGCGGCCCAGGTGGCGTTGAATTGGCTAATCTCTGTGCCAAACGTAGTCCCCATAGTCCGCGCCCTGCGGCACGTGGAGGAAAACGCCGCAGCCGCCGGGTGGCGCCTCAGTCCTCAAGACTGGGAGGAGATAAACAAGCGATTTATCCACTACCGCCACGGGTAAACGTTTCATCCGCCGGGTTTCTAGAGGGGAGATTCATCGCCCCGTCTCCTCTAGCCACTTCTCTATGGCGTCTGCGAGCTCGGCGTAGCGTTTGAAGCCTTCTAGGTGCTCTCTGCCGCATTCGATCTCTATGGTGCCGTCGCTTCTCCGGCGTATCTTTGGCTTTACGCCTGTCAGCGTCTCTATCACGGCGGCGAGCCTCTCGGCGTCTGCCTCTCTGCCGCCGGGGGCGTCGGCCCTCACCACGGCGAAGCCCCTAGCCGCATTGTTTCTGCCGTATCTGCCGTATGTTATCTCATATTCACGCAATACGCCGTCCACTTCCGCCGATATCTTGATCCTCAGGAGGAGTTTGCCGCTTCTGCCCTCATCGAACTCGGCACCTCCGCCTACCACCTTCACCAGATGCTCCTTGCCCTCTACCTTCACCTTCTTCTCAAAGCCCCTTAGCGTTAGAGAGCCCCTCGACATACCCTCCTCCACGATCTCTTTGGCTTTTTCGTAAACCTCTTTGCCAGTCTCCCAAGCCCTTCGGAGTATGTACTCCACGAACTTAGCTGCCAACCTCTGCTGGTTTCCGGAGCCGTGTACGGAGAGCCACGCGGCGTAGGCCAAGCCCTCCCTGAGGACCCTCACGTAGCCGTAGCGGCCCTCCTCAGGCATCTTCACCGAGAAGTGCCTCCCCTCCTCAAGGCCCATGTCCCTAAACCGCCGTGCCTCCCGCCCTATGCTGTCGGACTCGGTGGAGCCGAATCTAACCACCAGCGCGCCGCTACTTGACAGCCTCACGTGGTACCTCGGCCATCCCTCCCTCAGCGTGAGGCCCTCTTCCAGCTTCTCCAGCCAGCGCTTCGCCTTTTTCTCATCCACCCAGCCGTTGCCGCGCGCCACCTTGACGATCTCGGCGAGGGCGTTTCTAAGCTCCTCGCGCCCAGCCGCCAGCTTGTCGGTGGCGGCTCTGACGTACCACATGTCTTTGCCGCCCACTTCTTCTTTCCTCACCTCTGCGGCGACTCCGGCAAGCCTCAAAAGGCGCGCCGCGAGCTCCACGCGGCTCCGGTCCGTCGAGCGGAATTCGAGCACGACCGCGTTCCGCAGATATACGTTGTATTTGACGGCGATACCTCCCTCCGATATGGTGAAGTCGGCGGCGACGCCGCTCTTGGTCAGCCTCAGCCCCTCCCAGCTGACGCTGAGACCCTCGGCCCCCAGCTCCACGGCTTCAGCCAGCTTATGGCTTTTAAGCCCATCGTCCCCTTCAAGCAGGTGAGGCCCGTAAAGGAAGTAGAGGCGCGCCAGCCTGGCGGCATCATCGCCGGACACGACCACTTGGGGCACACCCCCGATGTCCCTCACCTCCGCATTAATGCCGTGCGCCACGAAGGCGGCCGCCCAGAGCAAGGCGATTCCGCGCTCGCCGCTGGTCAAGATGACCACCCTCATCGCCGCGGACACATACCCGTCGCCGTCTATTGCGCCGGAGGCCACCGCGGCGAAGTCTCTCAGCGTCGCCTCGTCCACGCCCAGCTTCTCCGCCTGAATAAGCAGGAGGGTCGGCGCTACAACCTCTCTTGCGATTTTATCTTCGTCGAGCCTACTCTTCAAACCCTCCAGCTCCTTCAACACCTTTTCCAAGTCGAAGCCGGAACCGACCTTAACATCTTTGAGCCGCTTCTTCACCGCCTCGATTACTTCGTCCCAGTGCTCGGCAACCCACCGCTTCAGCCCCTCCCAGCTCTCTGCCTTAATGCCCAGCATCTTGAGCCACCCGCCCTCCGCACTTTTCCTAATCGCCTCGTCGAGTCTCTCGAGAGAGGTGCGGGCATGGAACTGCGGCTTCGGCCCCTCAAGAGTCAAGTTCACGTGAAACACTGCAATGTCAGACCAGCCGAAGAGGGCATGAGTCTCAGCCAACTGCCACAGATGGGAGGTTGTCATCTTCAACCGCCCTTCATCTATTGCCACGTCTGAGTTAACCCAGCCCGCCATGTAAGGGAGGCGGTCCTCGACGGGCAGATGCTCCTTAACCTCCACCGCCGCCCTCACCGCCGCCTCAAGCTCCGGCTTGAAGAACCCCAGCCACCTCTCCACATCCTCGAACTCCAAGAAGTAGACTATTCCCTTCCCCACCTTTGAAATCCAGAGCTCTATGCCCAGATCCACGAGCTTGCCGCTTTCCTTCATGCTGTAAAACCTAAACACGTAAGCTGACTCGGTCTCCTTGTCAAGCATCAGCGCCAGCTTGCCGCCTTCTTTGAGCTCCTCGACGAAGCCGCGGTAGTGGTCGGCGCCGGGCTTTAGGAAGAGGCGGCGGAGGGCCTCCGCCGCCATCTCCTCCACCGCCACCGGCCTCTCCGCCCTAGCCTTCTTAGCCTTGATGTACGCCGTGCTCGGCGTGTAGTAGAGGAGCCAGACAGACCCGCCCGCCTCAAGCCTGTGCCAAGCCGCCTTGCCGAAGACACCCCTCCTACCCAGCGCATACTCCCTATAAGCGATTAAGGCCGCAAGGGCCTTAACGCCGAAGCTGACGTCGTTAAGCTCGGGGAGCTCCTTGTACACCGCCTCAACCAGCCTTCTAGCCACATCTTCCTTCACACCTAGGAGATCACTCAGATCGTGCCTGACAGCGTATTCGTTCAGCCTCTCCCTGAGAGCACTCAAGGCGTCCTCGAAGGCCGCCTCCTCTTTCTCGGTCAGCTGTGTTAGACGGCCGAGGTCGGCCATGTACCTAACCCGCTTAAACGGCCCCTCGCCCACCTCTCTCTTCTCCACGGCCTTCCCACGCTCCTCCGCGTACTTTCCCAAGGCAGATCTGTAGACGCCGAACGCCTCCTCCAGCGCAAGGACGGCGTAGAAGAGGCCCTTCTTCTTCCCCTCGTCAAGTTTACTATATGTCTTGCTCTTCATAAGCCTCCTTTCCTCAGAAGGCTTCGGCAGTATCAACATCCTAAGCGACTCCCAAGGCTCAGCCAGCTTCACCTTCCCGGCGTTTGCTACCTTCGCCACCTCCCTAAACTTCTCGTAGGGGTCGGAGGCGCTCCTTAAAATGTTAAACACCTCCTCCCTAGAGTACTCCTTGACGCCGGCGATCACAAACGGCGGCAGAGACGCCGCATACGCCAGCCTCTCAAGCTCCACCAAGCCCCACAGGTTCAACGCGGCGGACAGCACAACCACTCCAGCCGCCGCGGCGGCCCTGAGGAAGAGGTAGGCCTTGTGCTTATTCACCCAAGCCAGCACCCGCGTCACCGCCTCCACAAACAGCTCCACGAGGCGCTGAACCGTGACCTTCACATGTTCAAAGACGTCTCTAGCCACCTCGTATAGCGTTTTGGCGGCCCTCTGCACATACTCAACAGCCTCCCTAAACTGACCCACCTCCACAAGCGCCACAGCCGAGGCAACAGAGGAAACAACAGCCTCAGAATACAGCCCGTGATACACGGAGCACAGCGCCGCCGAGAGCCTGGTCGAGGCGGTTTCTCTGTGTCTACGCCACACCCCATGCGCCAGTTTAAAAACAACTATACGCAAAAGAAAACAGCTGAGGAGAGACGATGGAGAGGCTTAGGGAGCCGCCTAAGCTGGCGGCTAGGATGCCCAACCCGGCAGAGGAGCTTCTGCGGGAGTGGCCTGAGCTGGGAGCCTTCGGCGTGGAGTGGGTTAGGAAGCGGCTGGATCTTAGGGAGAGGTTAATCGAAATTGCAAAGGTTATGCGTAGATTTCCGTGGATGGTTGATGTGGTGAGGCAGAGGCCGGCGAGCATTCTCCACCCGTACATGGTGGAGGTGTATGTGGCGGTGGACAGGTCGGAGGCGTGCCTCTCCCTCATCTCGTCGAACGCTTTTTGCGCACGGAATGGCACCGTGAGGGAGGTCAAGCTGGAGCTGGAGTTCAGCCGGTACGAGACATACGAAGACAAGATGAGAGAGGTATACAGACCCAAGGGACTACTGGCATTCACTACAACGGCGAGGGAGTACGTGAGAGTTCTCTAGCAAGACAGACGAAACACTGCCGCCTCTAAACCCAACTTTTTTGTCAACCCCCTCTCACCGCTGACTTAAACCACTTCTTTTTTCCGATTACATAATTATGTTGAAAATTCGGCGTCTAAACCTTTTTAAGGCCGCGGGAGGGTGAGGCGTGGCTCTTCCGATACGCGACATAAACCCAACCTCCACGTACCCAGTCGTCACCAAGGCCCTTGTCTTTGTCAACGTTGCCGTGTTTATCTACGAGATCATAAACCCCAGGCTGGTGCCTCAGTACGCCTTTATCCCCGCCTTGGCGTGGGAGCAGCCGTACCGCTGGGTCACCCACATGTTTCTACACGGAGGTCTCCTGCATATAGTGGGCAACATGATATACCTCTGGGTCTTCGGCGACAACGTGGAGGACCACTACGGCCACCTACGCTTCCTCCTCCTCTACCTCCTCTGGGGGGTCGCCGCGGCCTTCGTCCACTACT
>Ga0080004_1127027_pt1 | contig 11386 bp, 11 predicted proteins | sample WasSprMetagenome_FD_69207 | JGI IMG/M metagenome (GOLD analysis project Ga0080004, IMG submission 69207) | Sulfidic aquatic microbial communities from Washburn Spring, Yellowstone National Park, USA - WS (SPADES assembly) (version 2) | ecosystem: Environmental > Aquatic > Thermal springs > Hot...
ATTTTAACAGGTCTTTCTCCAAATACCCAGTATTCTTTCAAGGCATTCGCTCAAAACTCAGGAGGTACAGGTTATGGAAGCTGTCTTTCTTTCAGGACATTGTCAGAAGAACTAGAAGAAGAAATTGAAAAAGAAATTTCCCCAACTCCTCCCCCTCAGATTATTTCTTTGCCTCCTTCTTTACCTCCAATTCCTCCACCACCTGAAGCTCCACCCCCTCCCCCCCCACCGCCACCTGAAATTTCAACACCAGAAATTCAAACTCCACCAGAAACCCCTCCTTCTGCTTCTCCCCCAACTCCTGTTTCTCCTCCACCTTCTGTTTCTGGTCCTGGAATTTCACAATTTATAAGTAAAATTGCTGAAACTACAAAAAAAATTACAATAGAAATTCCGGCAAAAACTGTTCAGAAAACAAGGGAATTTGTTCAAAGTCCTTCTGGTTCAAAAGTAACAAAAACAGTAGCTGCTGTAGGATTGGCTGCAGGAGGAGCAACAATAGCATCTGGTTTTGTCTTTTCAGTAACTTCGCTTACAGATTGGTTCTTTTTGTTTTCAAGAACAGGAGGTGCCATTTTAGGTGCCTTTGGGCTGAAAAAGAAATTTCCTCCTTGGGGAGTTGTTTACGATAGCGTTACAAAACAACCGATAGATCCAGCTTATGTTGTTTTAACTGATTTGGGAGGTAAAGAAATTGCTTCTTGTTTTACAGATTTAGATGGTCGTTATGGATTTTTAGTGGGACCTGGAAAATATAAAATTTTTGTCAACAAAACGAATTATATTTTCCCGTCGAAAAAATTAGCTGGAAAAACAAAAGATGAAATTTATGACAATCTCTACTTTGGAGAAGAAATCGAGGTAAAACCAGGAGAAATAATTTCAAAAAATATTCCTCTCGACCCAGAAAAATTCGATTGGAATGAATTTGCAAAAAGAGAAAAGAAAATGTTGAGATTTTACTCAAAAATCGATCCCTATTTAAGAAAATTAACTGATTTAATTTTTGGCTTTGGATTTTTTGCTTCTTTATTAGCTGTAATTTTTGTTCCCTATCCTTACAATTTGATCATTTTTTTCACGTACATTTTTCTTTTAGCTTTAAGGTTAATTGGTTTTAGGCCAAAAGCTTACGGATATTTAATCGAAAAACAAACGAAAAACCCTCTATCTTTTGCAATAATAAGGATCTTTTTGGAAGGAACCGAAAAAGAAATAGCTGTGAAAGTTGCTGATAAATACGGAAGATATTATGCTTTAGTTCCAAAAGGGAAATATTATTTGAAAATAGAAAAGAAAAATCCAGATGGAAGTTACACTCATGTTTTTACAACAAAACCCATAGAAGCTTCAATGGGAATAATAAGAGAAAAAATAGAAATTTGAGATTTGGAGCGGGATACGGGAATCGAACCCGTGTCTTGACCTTGGGAAGGTCACGTTTTGCCACTCAACTAATCCCGCAAATTATTTTTGAATAATAATTGTTTGTTCACCCTCTTTTTTATAGCCTCTTTCTCTAGCTTTTTCTTCCCAATAACTTTCGCTTTGCAATTTTTCCAATTCTTCCTTCAACCTTTGATTTTCCTTTTCTAAATTATCTGCTCTTTTGATTAAAATTTCAAGTTTTTGAGAAAATTTTTTGTTTTCAAAATACAAATTTAAACCCCAAAACAAAAACAAAACACTGACAAAAAACAAAATTCCGATAGCAATAAAATTTGATGAACTCTTTTCTTTTCTCATTAATTTTCAAAAGGCCCAAGCAGGCAATAGGCCGACTTCTGTAATCAGGGAAAAATCCCTGACGGCAATAATCACTCTGGACTTACCATTGCTGGTAAGCCTCAAGCGAGCGCTAAGCTCTTGCGTCCCGCAGGGATTTAGCCGTTTCACCCCCAGAATTTCTTCTGGAGCTCCTCACTTTCGTGAGGGAGTCGACCTTGCGGTCTCCTCCGTCTCTGTTCGCACCCCTGAGATTTCTCTCGATGGGCGTTACCCATTGCGTTTTTTTTCAGGTTTTTAAAAACCTGAAAGGACGGTCGGACCTTCCTCCCTGGCAAAAATGCCAGAGTAATTGCCTACCTACTTGGGCCAAGAAAATTTTACCAATTTTTAATGAAAAATCAAGAAAATTATCTTTTAGGTAACAAAACAAAAAATGTTGATCCTTTTTTCTTTCCTTCAGAAAAAGCCCAGATCCTACCACCGTGCATTTCAACAATCAGCTTTGCAAGATAAAGACCCAATCCTACCCCTTCTGTCCAAATTTCCTCTGCTGTTTTTCCTCTGTAAAATGGTGTGAAAACTTTTTTGATTTCTTCTTTCTCCATTCCTTCTCCTGTATCTCTGACTTTAACTAAAACATGATTTTTCAAAGATAAAATTTCAATTTTCACTCCCCCCTCTTCTGTATATTTTATACCATTGTCTATCAAATTCAAAAATACTTGTCTTATTTTCTCTTTGTCTAATAAAATGGGGGAAATTTCCTCTTTTGGTTTCTCTAAAATGAGATAGATTTTCTTTTTTTGAGCTTCAATTTCCAAGAGTTTTACAATTTCCTCTATTATCTCAAATAAAGAGCATCTTTCTAATTTTAGCTCAAGCTTTTTTGATTCTATCCTGGAAACATCAAGCAAAACAGAAACAAGCTTTAAAAGTCTCTCTGTTGATAAATAAAGATTTTCTACTGGTTTTCTCATTTTCTCTGGTATTTTTCCGTAGTATTTTTCCTCTAAAATCAAAGATAAATATCCTTTTATTGCAGTTAATGGAGTTCTCAGTTGATGAGAAGCAATGCTCAAAAATTGAGTTTTTGCAAAAGATAAATCTTCTGCTTCTTTTCTCAATTTTTTCTCTCTCTTTGCCAATTTCTCTGCTTCTTCTCTCCTCCTTTCTTCTTCATGAGTAGCTTTTAAAAGATAGTGAGCAAAAATTAAAAATAAAAGGAAAGTTAAAATAGTAGAAATTTTCCACTGAAAAGTTGGAGCAAAAATTATCTGCAAAAATAAAATAATTCCCATTAAACCTACTAAAATTTCAGTTAAAATTACTCGAATACCAAAGAGATGGTATTTGAGAATGGCCATTCCAGATAAACCTACTAAAAAAATTCCAGAATAGTTTCCTATTCGATAGTAAATATCTGAACCTACAATGCTTCTGATTATAACATTTACTATTATTGAAGCTATAGCAAAAATTAAAAATCCTAATAGTAAATAACCAAGTTGAAGCCTTTCGAGTTTAGTAGCCTTTTTAAAATCTGAAAAGAAATTTTTAAAAGCATAAAAAACTGCAAAAACGCAGAAAAATAAATAGGGAAAATATAATTTCCCAAAAACAAGATTAAATCCCCAAGAGACAGGAACAGCATCTTTTATTATTAAATCGCTCCCTAGATTAACCAATGTAAATATTACACTCGTTCCAATCATTAAATAATTTATTTCTTTTTTAAGAATTTTCCTTCTTGGAAAGTAAAAAGAAAAATAAAAGAGAAAAACAGCTGATAAAAGTACTCCCGCATACGCTATTCGACTAAAAAAAAGCGAATATTGTAAATTTTTAGGAATTTCGGAGAAAAACGCGCTAAGAATCCAAACTAAAAAGGAAAAAACTAAAAAAGTAAAGAATTGGTTTGCTCTTTCTTTGGGATTTTTAATATAAACTAAAATTGCTAAACTACTTCCAGCAGCTGAAATCAAAAAAACTAAAATAATCTCCCACAACCCCAAGATCATAAATTATTTTAATATTTCATCTAAAGAAATTAAATAAGGAAGAGGGTTCATAGTTTTATAGTAATTCTCCATTTTTTTTCTAATTTCTAAGTGTTTTTCTGTAAACGGGTTTAATTTTACAGGATAGAATTTTATTCCAAAATGTTTTGAAAAATAATTTTTCATGTTTTCGTTCATAACTACAATCCAATATTTTATCCCTATTTTTTTACTTATTTTAAATGTTTCTTTTAATAATCCAAATGAAATCAGTTTATTTCTATACTTTTTTGCCACTACTAATCTAGAAAGTTCTGCAGTTTTTTCTCTTTGAAGAAATTTAGGAAACTCCACATTGAAATCTTTTTCTACATAAAAGTTAACTGAAGAAGGCAAAATAATTCTAATTGTTCCAATAAGGTTTTCAGTTTTAAAAGCTCCGATTTTAATCGAACTAGTTTCGTATTCGTCTTTTAACGCTTCTATAGAAAATCGAGAAGGATCTATCCATTTTTTCTCTAATGCATATACTTCCCATATTAGTTTATACATTTTTTCTAATTCTTGTTCTGTTTTAATTTCTTTAAAAGTTACATCAGGAAAATAAATTTTTAATAGCCCAGTGAAGATTATTTTTTTTAAAATAATTTTAAAATTCATAATCTATATTTCTTCCCAAACATCCAAAAATATAGGTTGGGGAGCTTTTTTAAGTTGTTTACCAGAAAGCCATTTTATGATCCCTCCAACAATAATTGAAGAATTTAAAAAAGCAGTTGTTCCCAATTGGGGGAAGAAAGGTTCTTTAAGCAATTTTTGACCCATTTTTTTGTAAAACTTCAAAAGCTCAGGAGGAAAAGTAGAAAATGTTTTTTGAAGAAGCGTTAGATAAAATTTATTTCCTTTAAGGATTTTCTTTCCCACTATTTCCTGTAATTTTGGTGAATCTGGAGTGAAAACTAATACATAACCTCCCCAAATGACATTTAATGGAAAAAATACTGGTTTTCCTGTTTCTTGAGCATAATTATTTACAAAATACATTATCTCATCTGGATCAGCCATATTAACTATTACATCGGATTTGTCGATTAATTTTTTTGCCAATTTTTTGTCTTTTAAAAAAATGGGGTAATATTCAACATTTACTTTTGGATTTACATCTTTTAGCATAGAAGCTAATGCCTCTGCTTTATTTTTCCCTAAATGTTCATATCTAAATGCTTGACGATTCAAATTGTCTAGAGTAACTTTGTCTCCGTCAACTAAAATAAAATTTACAAATCCAGTTCTTGCTGCTAAAAGTCCCACCTGGCTTCCTAGCCCACATCCCAAAAGAAAAATTTTACATTTTTTGATTTTTTGTTGAAGTTTTCTAGGAATAACATATTTATTTCGGGAAACTAAATTTTTATAATTCATTATTGTCCATTCTTAACTTAGTTTTTGGTTAAAAAAATTAAAATTTTTCCAACTAAAGATGCTTCAAAATTGAGGCTTTCGATATTTTGAAATTTTGAAAATTTTTGTTGACCTTTAAAAATAATTTTTCTGTTTTCTCTGAATCTTTTGAAAATTAAGTTCATCAACTTTTTTATCAAAAAATTAAATTTTTTGTCAAGTTTTTAAAATACAAATTTTTTGTTTAATTCGTAAATGTCTCCAGCTCCCATTATTACTACTATTTCACCTCCTTTTAGATTTTTTTTCAAAAAAGAGATAATTTTTTTCTTTGGTAAATAAATGACGTTTTCTTTGTTTATTGCTTTTACTAATTTTTCTGAGTTTACTTTTTCGATTATCTCTTTTTTTTCTCTTCCAGAAACCGTATAAATATCAGTGATTATTACTTTGTCGATTGGAACGTTTTTGAAAGCTTTTACAAATTCATCAAAAAGGTAATAAGTCCTTTGATATTGGTGAGGTTGAAAAATGCACCAAATTTTTTTGTTTTTGTATTTTTCTCTAACTGCTTCTAAAGTAACTTTAACTTGAGTTGGATGGTGGCCGTAGTCGTTGATAATTTTAAATTTCAAATTGGAAATTTTTGCTTTTTTTTCTTCAAACCGGCGCCAACTGCCTTTAAATTTTGAGAGAACTTTCAGTGAAATTTTATCTGAAATTTTTAAAATCTGAGATGTTTTCAAAACAGCTAAAGCATTGGAAACGTTAAATTTTCCTGGAATTTTTAAAATTTTTTTCAATCTTTTTGATTGTTTTTCTTTTAGCGAATACCAAATTGCTTTTTTATTTTTAAAGGTTTTAAAAGTATTTTTGTCATCTTTGTTTGCGATCAAAACTCCATCTTTTGGTAAGTGAGAAATAAATTTTCTATAGGCTGAAATATAATGGCGTAAATTTTTAAAATAATCTGGATGGTCATATTCAATGTTCAGCAAAACGATAATTTTTGGCCAATAGTTCAAAAAAGATTGTTTGTACTCATCAGCTTCTATAACCAAGTATTTTGATTTTCCCACTCTGCAATTTGAATTTCAAAATTCTCTCAGTTTTGTTCCCAAAATCACTGTCGGGTCAAATTTTGCTTTTGTCAAAACCAAACCAATCATTGCTGCAACTGTTGATTTTCCGTGTGAACCACAAACAGCAATTGTGAAATGATTTTTCGTTAAATCACCTAAGGCTTGGGGGTAGCTTTGGCATTTAATTTTAAGTTTTTTTGCCTTTTTCAATTCAGGATTTTCTCTGGAAACTGCAGGGCTCCAAATAACCAAATTTGCATTTTTTGGCAAATTTTTTGCTTTATGTTTTCCTATAAAAATTTTAGCACCCAATTTTCTCAAATCCTCGGTGATTTCCGAAGAGAAAAGATCAGAACCTGAAACTTCAAATTTATGAGCCAAATAATATCTAGCTAAGGCAGAAACTCCTATTCCACCAATTCCGATAAAATGGATTTTCATAAATCAGATAATTTCTTGAATTCTCAAGATGCTTGTTTTACCAAAAGTTTTCCAATCTTCGTTGTAAATAATGATTATTTTTTCTCCTTTTTTTGCAAATTTATAATCTTTGGCTAAATTCAAAAGCTTTTTGATATCTTTGGGACCTCTTTTTTTGTAAATTTCACCTTTCATATAAAAAGGAAAAACTCCAAAAACTAATATCAATCTTTTAGCTAAAAATCTATCGTTGGTTACTGCAATGATTGGAATTTTGGGCCTTAATCTTGAGAGCATTTGAACTGTTAAACCTCCTTTTGTTAAAACTAAAAATGCTTTTATTTTTCCTTCTTGACAAAATTCAGATTTCCAAAGTTGATAGGCTGAAAAACAAACAGCTTTTGCTTGATGATCAATTTTGAAATTAACCCCCAAAACTTCTGGTCTTTCTTTTTCCCAAAATTCAACTACTTTTGACATGACTTTAACTGCCTTTAATGGATATTTTCCTATTGCGGTTTCTTCAGAAAGCATCACTGCATCTGTATAATCTAAAATTGCATTGGCTATGTCTGAAATTTCTGCTCTTGTAGGAGATGGGTATTCTGTCATTGATTTTAACATCTGAGTGGCGACAATTACTGGTTTCCCCTCCTCTAAGCATCTTTTGATGATTTTCTTTTGGTAGTAAGGAATTTTTTCTAAAGGAACGTAATTTGCTAAATCTCCCCTGGCGACAATGATGGCTTCGGAAATTTTTAAAATTTCTTCGAAATTATCCAAAGCCTTATTAGTTTCAATTTTAGCTATAATTTTTGAATTGATTTTTATTTTTTTTATTCTTTCTATTTCCTTTGCACTTTTTATCAAAGAAATGGCCAAAAAGTCAGCATCTTTTTTTATTAGAGGAAAAAATTTTTTAAGAGTCTTTAAATTCGAATCTGGAAGGTCAAAAATTGTTGTAAATTCTTTTTTTGTTTTTTTTGAACATCTTTTTAGGAGGTTGAGGAATTTTTTGTGCCAATCCAAATTTGAATGTTTTAAATTAAACCTAAAAATTCCGTTTCCCTCTTCCAAAATTTCACAAAGAATTTTTTCATCTTCTATTGCCGGACCTACTGTAACTACGATTTTTGTCAACCTCATGTAAGTGAAAAAGCCTTCAAAATTGTGTATTCAGCTCCTCCTCTTTTTAGATGACTTTCCATTACATCAACAGAATTTACGTTAAAACTCAAAAAAATATCTTCGTCAATTTCTGGTATTTGTTCTGGATCTAACCTTTTAAATTCCCATTTTGAAATTCTACCCAAAGTGATGTGGGGAAAAAATTTTTTTTCTTCTTTTAAAAATGGAATTTTACTTTCAGAAAAACCTGAAAATAAATCTTCTTTTAAATTTAAAAGTTCTTCGTTTTTTTCGCATATTGCCCAGATCATCTTTGGGGGAAAAGTTTTTGGCGGGGCGAAAGAAACTTTCACGATGTTTATTTGAAATGGATGGTATTTTGAAGCAACTTTTTGAGTAACTTCGATTACCTTTGGCAAATTTTCATCTTTTATGTATCCCAAAAAGACTAAAGTGATGTGAAAATTTTCTTTTTTTACCCACTTTATCGGAAGATCGAGATTTTGATACTTTTTTAATTCCTCTTTTATTTTCTGAGGTAAATTTATGGCAATAAAAATCCTACGATTCATCTTTCAATTCTTCGATTTTCTGTATGATTTTCTCTGTTAACTCAAGAGTTCCCAAAATTTTTTCTGGAAAAAGATCTTGAGTTCCAAAACCTTCTTTCAAAACCTCTTTTATTGCTTTTCTTATTAAATTGCTTTCTTTTTTTAAATTAAAAGAGTATTCTAAAATCATCGCTCCAGATAAAATTGTAGCTATTGGATTGGCTATATTTTTTCCAGCTGCTTGAGGATAAGAACCATGGATTGGTTCAAAAAGGGAGGTTTTTTCTCCTATGGAAGCTGAAGGTAAAAGACCGATAGAACCTGCAATGACTGCTGATTCGTCTGTTAAAATATCGCCAAAAAGATTTTCTGTTAAAATTACGTCAAAATCAAAAGGTCTTTTGATAATCTGCATTGCTGCGTTATCAACATAAAGCAATTCAAGTTGTATTTGAGGATAATTTTTTGAAAATTCCATGATTGTTTCTCTCCAAAGCCTTGAAGTTGCCAAAACATTTGCTTTATCAACTAAAGTTACTTTCTTTTTTCTTTCTTTTGCCAATTCAAAGGCTATTTTGGCTACTCTCAAAATTTCATTCTTTGAGTAAATACAAGTATCGAAAGCTATCTCTCCGGTCTCTGACCTCCCTCTTGGTTCTCCAAAATATATTCCTCCTGTGAGCTCTCTAACAAAAATAAAATCAACGTTTTCTAAAAGTTCCTCTTTTAAGGGAGATATTTTTTTCAAAAAAGGAAAAACAAAAACCGGTCTCAAGTTTGCAAAAAGCCCTAATTCTTTTCTCAATCTCAAAAGTCCTTGTTCTGGTCTCACTTTAGCTTTAGGGTCTAAATCGTATTTTGGATCGCCAACAGCTCCCAACAAAATGGCATCTGCTTTCAAACAAATTTCTAAGGTTTCTTTTGGTAGAGGGTCTCCTGTCTCTTCTATTGCTTTTGCCCCAATAACTCCGTGTTTGAAATCAAAGTGGTGGCTGAAAATTTCAGCTATTTTTTTCAAAACTTTTTGAGCACAATCAACAACTTCAGGTCCGATTCCATCTCCTGGCAAAAGAGCAATTTCTTTTTTCATAAGAATTTTTTTGGATTGACGACCTTTCCCGCAATAGCTGAAGCAACAACTGTCGCTGGAGATGCAAGGTAAATTTCAGCTTCTGGAGAACCCATTCTTCCTTTAAAATTTCTGTTTGAAGAAGAAATTATTCTTGCCTTGCTTGCTAAAACTCCCATGTGTTTGCCAAAACAAAGACCACAATTTGGAGATTCAATGTTAGCTCCAGCTTCGGCAAAGTATTTTAAAATTCCTTCTCTCAATAACTTATTGTAAATTTTTCTGGAACCTGGAATAACTATAAAGTTAACATCTGGATGAACTTTTCTGTTTTTTATGATCTTTGAGGCAACCAAAAAGTCTTCGTATCTAGCATTGGTGCAAGATCCCAAGAAAGCATCTGTAATTTTTATTGTCTTTTTTATCTTCGAAATCGGGTAAGAATTTGAAGGTTTTGGGGGGAAAGCGACTTGTGGTTCAATTTCTCCCAAATCTATTTCAATTTTTGAAAAATAATTAGCATTTTTGTCTGGAAAATAAAATTTGAACGGAAATTTTTTTATTTTTTTCAGATAATTTTCCAAAATTTCGTCTGGCTCAAAAATGGCGCTTTTTGCTCCCATTTCTACTGACATGTTAGAAATTGTCGCTCTTGCATCTAAAGAGAGATTTTTCAAACCAGGACCTCCAAATTCCAAAATTTTTCCCAAAGCTGTTCCATCTGAAAATTTTCTTGCCAAAAACAAAGATAAATCTTTGCTAAAAACTCCTTTTTTGAATTTTCCAAAAATTTCAATTCTGATGGTTTTTGGTAGTGTAAAGTCGTAAACAAAACCTGTAGCCAAACAAAACGAAGCTTCTGTAGTCCCGATACCAAAAGCCAAACAATTAAAAGCTCCATTAGTACAAGTGTGAGAATCGGTACCCACAACTATTTCTCCTGGAAGAATATAACCATCTTCAGCCAAAACTATATGTTCTATTCCATCTCCTTCTTTGTAAATTTTCAATTTTTGATCTTTAGCAAAATTTTTCATCATTTTTATTCCTTCGGCCACAGCAACTGTTGGGGCGGGGACATTATGATCCAAAACCAAAAAAATGTTTTTTTTGGAAAAAACCTTTATTTTCCCGAAATTTTCATAAAATTCTTTAATCGTTCCAGGCCCAATAACTTCGTTCAAGAATAAAATGTCAACTGGTAATCTTTCGATTCTTTCACCTGCTTTTAAAATTTTTTTACAATGATCAGAGACAATTTTTTCAACTATTGTCTGGGCAAAATTTGCTTTTATTTTGCTTTTTAAATAGTTTTGAGGTTTTGAAAATCTTTTTTCTTTGATATCTTTTTTTACCTTGCCTATCAAACCACCTTCGAGAAATATACAAAGATCATCTTCTGAAATTTCAAAAGGAATTTTTTTACCTGAGTAAAAAATTAATTTCTTTTTCAAATCAATTTCAACTTTTTTTCCAACTTTAAAAATTGAAGGATCTTTAATCTTTATGGCTACTAGATTGTTAACCAAACAATTTCTGTAAAAAATATCAGCAAAAGATTTTGCCAAAACAGCAACTACGTTGTTTTCTTTTAAAGCATAGACTGCTTGCTCTCTCGAAGAACCACAACCAAAATTTTCAGAAGCAACAATGATGTTAAATTTGTTTTTTTTGCAATCTTTGACAAAATTCTTGTCAATGTTGAAAAAGCAGTACTGCCCGAAAAATTTTCTTTCTACAGATTCTGACAAAACAAAACCAGGAACGATATCATCTGTTGAAATATCTTTCCCAAAAATTCGACAAATTGTTCCAGAAATTTTCATGATATTTAAATATTAGCAAAAAGAGTTAAAATTTCAAATTTTTTTCTTTAAAAGCCAAAATGTGGCTAAAATTGCAGGGGGGATTAAAAAAAGAAAGAAAAAACTTGCATTTTTTAAAAAATTTTCACCAGAAATTTTCAAAACTTCTTGAGGGAATTTTTTAGTTTCTTTTTCCAAAACTTCA
>Ga0080004_1107867_pt1 | contig 11381 bp, 4 predicted proteins | sample WasSprMetagenome_FD_69207 | JGI IMG/M metagenome (GOLD analysis project Ga0080004, IMG submission 69207) | Sulfidic aquatic microbial communities from Washburn Spring, Yellowstone National Park, USA - WS (SPADES assembly) (version 2) | ecosystem: Environmental > Aquatic > Thermal springs > Hot...
AATAAGTCCTCCGCCTTAATATCGCATATACCTCGTTATCGTCTAAAGCAACTTTTTCCAGTTCTTCCGCTTGATATGCTGGTGACCACTTTAAGCCCGGATAGAACGAGTTTGAAAATGGTTCCGATGAATTTTCCCAGATGTTGTCCTCGTGGACAACGCAAGGGATTGGTTCCTCATTTAACCTTTTGCCCTTAAATGAGATCCTACCAATTCCGAACCCTTCCCCTACCCGTAAGATTTCGATTGCCAGCTCAACATCGTTTTCCATAACTGCCCCATAATCTGTTTTGAGAGCTCTCATTACTTCTCCACCTCCCTAACTAAGGTCTTCCATTCCCAAAGTTCATCCCTTTAAACCCATCTTTCCAGCCCTTCAAGCTTCCCACCTCTCCGATGAACTCAACGATAGATAGCTATCTTAACAGGACCCAAAAGACCGGAAGGTTGAAGTTCATCGTCTTTCCTCCATAACTTCCAAGTTGTGAAGGTAAAGCGTCCCGTAGGGCTTTTCCTCCCTTCTAATAACCAATCAGGCCACCGTCTAAGCGTTCCATCGGGGTTTCGCTCCGAATCTTCTGGCAGAAATTCATCCCCTATCATCCTATTAGCCCAAAGATTTGTAACTTTTATCACAAGCTCGTTATTTCCCGGTCTAATTGCCTCTGAAAGATCAATTTCATATGGCGCCTTCCAAAGCGTTCCCAGGTTCTTTTCGTTCAACGTAACCTCCGCTGTTACTTTCACATCGCCTAAATTCAAAATGTATCTTTTATCTTTCCGATAAAGCTTTTGAGGAAGGGAAAACACCTTCCTGTATACTGCTGTGCCCGAAAAGTATTTTATCCCCTCATCGCTATGCTGAGGCCAAGAGATTAATTCCGGGAAAACAACCCTCTCAGGTGCTCCCCATCCCTTTGGGAATCTTACCTCCCACTCCCCTTCTATCTTAACCTCTTTTTCCAAGGCAGGCTTTCTCTTAACCTCAAGAGATAGCCATCTTGACCTTGAGCTCTTTTTGGGGAAAACGACGAAAACCGACTCCAATGGTTTGAGATATATGGGAACTATGATCCCCTCCTTTGTTTCCCGGAATTTTTCTGGACGCATAATCTTTCCACTTTCCGGCAACCAAATCTCAGGTAATCTCCCCTTGACGCGGAAGAAGCAATTTATCTGAATCTCTTGGGGTTCCTGATTGGCTACGAAATAAACCTCCGCATCGGGCAGCCTCCTATGTATGTAGCGGACGCTTCCCGGCGCCTTCCTCGGCTCATAGGAGAAATCCGGAGAGATTCCCCAACTCTTTAAAAGTTGACAAATTTCCTCTACATTATAATAAAGAGGGAAAGAACGAATAGTTCCCCAAGGACCGACTCCATAAGGACCTAACTCCAGAGCAGGAACCCATACATCGGAAATCGCTGATTCCCAACTTCTATCGGAAACGATATATTGATTATCCCCATCCGCATAGTGAATTAATAGGGCACATATTAATCCCGCAGGATTGGGTATGTCGCCACCATTGCGAGCTGATATGAGGATTTCATTTCTTCCCCTTTTGAGGAAGCGTTTAACATCGAAATCGTAAATCTCTTCCCACTTATTTCCTTCCCCAACCAATTTCCCATTAATATAACATTTGAATTCATTATCAGCTGTTACAAAAAATCTTGCTGATTCCACAGGCTTGTCCACAACTTCAAAGCTCTTTCGGAATAAGCGAGTTATGTTTTGAGGGACAGCTTGCAAGGGATTGCCTTCTGGATACCAAATCCACTTCGCCATCTCTATTGAAGGGGATAGCCCTTCCCCCTCGTCAAGCGAGAAATATCCACCCCAAATTATTTTGCCCTTTCCATATTTCCTCATCGTCAACTTCTTGGGAGCGCTATCGCCACCCCAAATTTCCTTAATAAGCCGAGAAACCTCATCATCGCATCTTGGATAGTCCTCAAGGCTTGGTGAGCGCAGAGGCGGTGCTCCTATTACCGTTGCCCCCTCCTTTATCAATTCCCCTATTTTCCTCAAAAGTTGAGGCGTCATCCTTGGAGAACGAGGAAGAACAAGAACCCTATAGCTCATCCCATCAGGAAGATAAATCCTTCCATCTTTCACCTTCATCTTGTAAACCACATCTGAAGAGCAAAAATCAAAGTTATATCCCGGGCGTTCAAAGGGTTTCCCTGGCGATGTCAATTTTGCAAGTATTGATTGACCGCCAAGCGATTGAGGAGCTCCCTCAGGGACGAGGAGGCAGATATCGGCAACGAAAAGCCCTTGCTGAAGGAGGAACTGACAGCGTGCGAGGTAATCGTGCCAAGCCCTTGACTGTTCCCACCAAGTCTGAGTTCTCTCGTAATGCAATCCCCAAGGACCCATACTCATCCCCGGCTTTACATCAAGCCAGGGCTGAAGAGCATAGCGATGAACGACGAACCTATTTATTCCCTCGCAAAAGGCCCAATCAGCTAAATCCTTGATGTTTCCCGGATATCCCAACCATCTCTCGCCCGCATCGGCAGTGAAAGCCTCCGCTCCTATCACTCGCTTTCCGTGAGTATGACCGGCGGATGCCATCTCCGTGCAAGTAGAACTCGCACCATATTTCCCCCATGACCAAAATTCTCCCATCGGTTCATCAGCTTGCCCACCATAGGCGAACTCATCTGTTAGGGAGGTGGTATATCCCTCAATAGTGAGGTGAAGTCCATGTTTATTTGCTAACTCCCGCATCCCTCCAGCGTAATTCTCCAACAGAAGCTCGGAGATAGTTCTGCGAAAATCCCAGAGAAATCTCTCAGAAACTTCTCTACTCTCAACAACCAAACCAATTAGAGCGGGAAGATAAGGTAGGAGGTCGTAACCACGCCTTTTCAGGAATTCTTCCCTCATCCTCGGCGTCCAATTCTGCAAGCCCACTTCCCAACTATCTATATGCGTCGCCACGAAGCTCTTACCTGCAAGCGGTCCAACATCATCTATCAGCTTCTTGATAAAGGAATTGAAGTGAAACTCAACAGCCTCTCTGCTGAGCTTATCGCACTCCAATCCTCTTCCCAAGGCAGGAGATGGGGCATTTTGAACTCCTGTAGGGGTATACCCAAAGCGAATTATTCTCCATCTTCCTTCGGGAACATTCCATTTTAGCTCGCCATTAGAATTTGTTTTAGCGGTAAGGTCTATTACCTTGTCCAAAGGAATTGGTTGTCCGATATCTGGATAGCGAGTGGCTAATAGAGAAGGTGTAGGATAGTAAGTGAATACCGCCTTCCCCTCCCAACTCGGAATGATCGCTTGGTTTGGATAATCGGGAACAGCTAAAACGGCGATATCTCGGTAGAAATTCAGATTTGTTGGGGGTTGGGGAAGCTGAATTTTGAGGGATTTCGTTCCCTCAACTTTTAATTCACCCCAAGTGAGCCTTTGCATAGCGAGCTCCGGAGGCATCCAGGGACCGCCGCTACCCGTCCAGCCAGCGTCGTTGTTCATATTAACTTTCAAACCCAATCTATTTGCTTCACTAACGACGAATTTAAACAATTCTCGCCATTCTTCGCTGGCGAAGGAGATCGGACCCGGAGGAGTTCCCTGGTCAACCTCCATTATCAAGAGGCCACCTATACCGGCTTTTTTCATCGCCTCAAGGTCAGCGGTGATGCCCTCTTTCGTTATGTAGCCGTTAAGCCAGAACCAATAGACCCAAGGCTTCGCCCAATCGGGAGGATTGCGGAAGCCCGATTGAAGCCGGCTTCCACCGAAGCAAAGAGAGAAACCAAAGCAAAGGAAAAAGACAAAAATAACCGAAATATAAGTCATCAGCCTCTTCATATTCGGTAGCGTTTCTTTTATTGCGGATATACTTTTATAACACAAGATTATAAAAGTCAACCTCCTTTTTTAAAATTTAAGCGAAGAAAGACAAATCATCAAGTCTATATTTTCGTTTAAAACCAATTCCATTATATACATAGCAAATCGCCTGTCAATACTTTTCAAAACTATGCCATCAATTTTTTAAATCGTAATCTATGACAACACCATTTAGCAAGAGCTTTTTCCCTTCCCTCTTCAACTTTCCATTTGAGGGAACTAAAACGAGGACATAAGCGGATTTAGGAGATAAGATGACCTTTGCTTTCCCCTTTAATCCCTTTTTAATAAACCTATGGCTCACAGCATCATAGATATCCCTTTCTTCCTCTCCCAAATCCAAAAATATTCCCTTCTTCTCTCCATAGGGATTATAGACGAGATAGGTGGGATAGGCAGGGGAATGGAAGAAGTCCGTTGCTAAGCAATCAAACATAACCATTCCCTCAACATTCGTCCTTCTGATAATCGAGGCTAAAAGACCGATATGACCAGAGCCATATAAGCCGAGGTCTGTCTTCGCACCGCCTGAGCGAAGGGCATCTCCAGTCCCATAAGGACTTTCCCCTTCCCAATTCTGCCTCAAAGCTTCATAAGCGATTGGCGCTTTCCCTCCCATCTTCTCCACCCAGAAATATGATGATTGCTTATCCGCTGGAAGCTCGGAGGAGAAGTATAGACGAGCTGAATTCGCGACATTGAGAAGATATTTCCCTATGGCGTAAGCATAGCGAGAATCATAACGAGGAATGGGAGCAAGCGCGCCCGCTTGGGCGAATGTGTTCATTGCAAAGGCATAGCCTCCAATGTCCACAATGCTTCCAACTAAGCCATAGCAATCGTATCCACCCCAATTCCCCAAAATTGTTCCCCATCCCCAACGATAATCGCTCATCCCAAAGCACCAATTAAGGAGCTTCCCAACATCATAATCTCTCCCCAACTCCCCATTCACCCGAGCGGAGATACAAGCTCCCCAAGGGAGGAGGACCTCATAGTAGGGGTTTTTGGAGAGGCTCTCAAGATATCTTAAACACCAATCAACCGCTTGAAGATATCTTTCATCCCTGAACTTCAGCCAGGCGATGTATTCAAGCCAAGCTATGCCTGCTGAGCTATCCGGCTCTTCCCATCCCCTATTAATAGGCTTTTGGAGGGAAAAATCGTAAGCTGTGTGATTGAAATCGGGCAATTCCTTTGTGCCCTTCAATCTCAAGCAAACATCATACCAGCGGTTGGCGATCGATTTGATGATTCTCCCTTCTTCATCGAGTTCGGGATGCCTATCAACAAGCATACAAAAGAGAATGGAGGGCCATATATCATACCACCAATCGCCGCTTGAATTCTTCGCTCCCTTCCCATTTAGCACCAAGCCGAGTTCCGCGCTGTAATAAGCCTTAGCCATAGGGATGAATTCCCTCTTATCAATTCCAACCAGGCTCGCCGTGAGGAGGGCGGAGAGGGTTGTGATAGCTTCGTGGTTGCTCCCTTTCTGCCCTGTCCCAACATAGCTTGGCAAGCCGAAAGCGGGATTATCCTTATCCGTCTCATCCATCCAGATTAAGGGGAGGAGTTCTCCCTTCTTATTGAAATCAAAAGCGAAGTCGATGTATTCACGGGCGAGGGAGCGCCAATCAAGCATCTTATAGGGATGGGGTAAATCGGGCATCAAATCTATCGCCTCTATGCCCAGGCCTTTCCTTGGCATTATATCTCCTTTTATGAATTCAACAGATTTGAAGATGGCATAGGCGCCAGGCTCACCCTCCAAGCCGAGCTGAATTTCTATTGGTGATTTCCAATGAAGGGGGAAGCGAGGGTCTATGTTGACCCTCTCAATCCCCGGCTTTGAAGATGTGAACAAATGGAGGGTTAAATCCCTCCCTTCGCCAAGAAGGTCTCCCCTGAGCTTCATAACCCATCTTCCCTTCGGGCTTACATCAGCGACCTCAACTTGGACAGATTTTATATCGTTTGGGAGATAAAGATTTGGGAAATAGGCAAGCCCCCAATTTCTTCCCGGCGCAATCTTAACCCTAAGCCCGGATTTCTCCGTATTTATGATGGCGTCGTTCATACTCCTCCAAATCTCCTTCGAGAAAAGCATCGAGTTGTCCCATCTTCTTGTAATCGTAAGGGAAGTTAGAGCAAACAAGGAAAACAAGGAAATGAATATGGATATCCCCATTCTCCTTGCCATCTTTCTCCCTACCTCCGTAATTATGAAGAAAATCTTCTATCCCATCAATTCATTTTAGCGTTCCTTCTTTCCATTCTCTTATCAACTTTTCCGTTTCCAATCCTGTGGCTGTTGGGTTGCCTTTATCATCAAAGAGGTTTTCCAATGTTCCCACGAAGAAGCCGTTGCATCCTAATTCCCAGGCAAGTCGTGCGTGTTCCCTTTGCTCCTGGGGAGAGGGAGTTATGTATATCTCCCCTATAACAGTTAGTCCCATTCTCTTAAGCGATTCTACTTCCTCCTTATTTTGCCATCCTGGCACAACAGATACTTGAACTACATCGGCCCTGCCTAAATCTCTGAGCTTCCTCATATAGTATAAAGGAAAGCGAGCTGCATAATGTCTTTCGGGATATTTTATGAAATGGGACATCCAATACCAAATACGAGGCTTGAAAAATTCCAACACTACATCGCTCAATTCTTTCGCTACTTTAAAGATGCCTTCTCGGTAAAATTGTTCAAAGAGAACGCACTCCTTAGAATAATTCCATTCTTTTGGAGGATATATTTCCTCAAAGTCTTTATAATTTGTGGAGAAAGCTCTGTTTAGCCGGGATAGGTCGTTGTGGAAGTAACTTCGCAAGAAAGACCTGTAAGCCTTCAATGCATAAGGGTCAAAAGCCCAAAAGGCGTCCCATTCATAGGAAAGTTGCCCCTCCATTCCAACTCCAATTTCCACCCCGTCTACAAATCGCAAGAGCCCTGTTTTCTTCAAGTGAGAGAGAATCGTTCGCATATTTCGCTTAACTTGTTTCCAGACGAAAGGATTCCAAGGTGAAGCATAAGTCTCCCTCGTTTCACCTCTAAAGTTGCGAGGCTTGGCTTCGGGATGCTCTTTCCAGAACCAGGATGGAACACCGTGATTGAAGAAATGGACGATAACCTTGATTCCCGCTTTATGCAAGGCTCTAATCATTTCATCGAAATTGGAAAAGTCATAGCGGCCTTTCTCATCCGGCCAACCTATCGGCAAGCGATGGGCATCAACCCCTATACGGGCAGCTGCCTCTACCCTTTCAACCGAGCCTATCCCACCCCAAGAAACGAAGTGGACATCGGCTCTTTCCCCATAACAAAGGAGCGAAATCAGACTTATAAAGCCACAAAAAGCAAGGGAATTAATACTAAATTTTCCATTCTTCATTTCATCTCCTTCCTTTCAAAAACTTCATCGTAATTGGGATATCTTACTCGCCTACCATCCTTGTATTCCCACCAGACACTGTCCCATATCCATTCTTTCTTCTCCTCATTCCATCTTAATCCCTCGAGATAGACCCTATCGGGGTGGCCATTCTTCCTCAAGAACTCCCAAGCGAAACGAGCGACCTCGCCATGTTTTGGGTCGCTATCCAAATTCATATAGCAGCCTTCGTAAAGCTGGTGAGAACGGTGTCTCATCTCTGGAGTGAACCATTTTAAAGGACCCTCTTCCCTGTTTCCCCGATACATGGAGTGGACATAAGCCCAAAGATATTTCATATCCTCCAATATAGGGGTGGGGAGGTTATTATTGCCCCAGCCTATCATACATTCACCATTCACATCAAGTCCCAATCGGTAAACATCTTGGTAGAAGCGCCAATAGTAAGGTTGGACGGGCACAGCTTTCCCTGATGTATAATCAACTCCAGAAAGGCAAGAGAACCCACCATCTTGGAGAACGCTATCATAACCGAGCAATTTCATCATAACCAAATCTTTATAAACCACCTCATCATACCAGCCGCTTGAGAGGGACATAGGGGTCCAATGATAAGGTGGATTGGGAGGATAGGAACCAGAGAGGCTTTTCCTGATCCACTCAGGGTGATTCCTTATAAGTTTTAATCCTTCCTTTTCGATTAGCGGTATGGCTGGGGGATACATTTGGCAAACATAACCATAGTAGGGGGTCCAAAAACTATCAGAGAGAACATTAGCGGTAGCTGTCTTGACGAATTCAGGTCTTATCCAATAGCCAAAGCGGACTCCTTTCTTATGGAACTCGGAAATCATTTGAGATATAGCTCGGTTTATCGGATGATGAGGATTCAAACGAACTTCGTCGGGAACTGTATATGGCGAGGAAGTCCAAAGTATATGAGCGCCGCCAAGTTGGTCGGCACCTAAGTTATGAGCTTTGTTCGCAAATTCCTTCCCCCAATTGATAAGGATTTCCAAAGCCTCTTTCTCCGATTTACCTTTAAGGCTTTCCGGTGAAGGTCCCCAATAGTCCCAGGCATAATCCAATGAGGTAAGATAAGGATTTAGTTTGTATAAATTAGCCAATCTCCTTCGGTAGAAAAACGAAGCATCGATGAATTTTTGGGGAGGCTGAAGCGAGTTGTCAGGAGACCAAAGATATTCAAATGTTTCAACAGAGAACCTTTTTCCCGCTGTAGCACAATCTATTGTAAAATTCGGCCAAATACCATCTTTACCTTGTTGAGCATAATTTGTGAGGCAATAGGTAATGGCGTAATAGTATCTCTTTGGTGATATAAGCAATGTTCCCTGAGGGAAATGTATGAAGATAAAGGGAAGGACCTGCATAGATGCCATTGTAGGATGAAATCCAGCGGTAGAGCGAGGAGAGCCAATACCTTTGCTATCTATACCCTTTTTCCAGTGTGTTTCCAACAAAAAAGGATTGCCCCATCTCAGTTCATAGGTTATCGCCCCATCACAGGAGCCGTTGAAACCGAAACCATCGTTGGGGCAGACAGAGAAGCCATTTTGATAATAGGAGGGAACTTTGAGTTCCAATTTCCTTGCAACCCCCGTATAGCGAATCCCCCAAAGATCTCTTTCTATGGGGAACCATGTTTCCCACACATCCGCCCAAATCCATATATCCCAATCTGCATCCGGCGGGACACCTGGTCCGCTTAAAGGAATGCGGTAGTGGAATGTTACACGGTCATCTGAGACTTGATACCCCAGCCAAACTGCCCTTACTCGTCCGAAAGTGTAATCCAAAGTTATGCGAGGGGGTTCGGCAGGGAAGTTATTTGTTGGGGGGTTGGGACGGGGAAAACCGAATTCGTCCATAGCGGTGATATCTATGGCGTTTCCGTAGGGTAATGGATAGAGTAGATGGGCTCCATCTGGGGTTTGCCAATCCCTTACCCGCATCAGTTCTTTATCGAAGACGATTCTATTGCCATTCTCAAAGGATACAACGAGGGCATTGTGAAGCTTAATCCTTGGGAAACCGGGCACATCTATTTCCGCTTCTCCTTCTTGAATTGTTGGGGCTTTTACCTTTCGGGGTGTAGCTTCCGCTATATTGGAAAACTCGCTTAACTTACCGTTCTTCAGCACAGCTTTCACCGCATATTCAACTTTTTCCCCGTTTTCCAAGCCCTTATCCACGAATTGGGGTTCGTTAAGGAGTTTATTCGTGATGCGTTTGAACTCCTTTTCCCCTGCCCTCCTCCTGTAAACATAGTATCCGGCTAAATCCTCTTCCAAATTAGGGTTCCACTCCAAATACACCTTGCCATCGCCCGGCTCTGCGATTAAGCCGCTTGGAGCCCTCACCTCTGGAGGCGTGAAGCTAAGCTCCGCTCCCCCAGATGTCACGCTGAGCAAAAGCAATCCAACACATAACATTGTCGTCTACCTCCTTCCAGTAGCATTGTCGTTTCTCTCCAACCCCTGCTACTTTGAGAATTTAATCTCCACAAGCAAGGATCGCCCTGGGGCTACCTTTAATTCTCTCCTAAAATCTGGATACCAAGTCAAGCCCTTCGCTTTTTGGACTATTACTCTCTTCGCTTTGTCTGCGGGATTGTGAACCTCAAGAGTTATAGATTTATCTTTCATCGCCTTCACACTTAAAGCGATTTCTGGATCATCGCAGACCGCTAAATGACCAATGTAAAAGGTGCCGCTTTCGGGCTCGTCTTGGCTCAATTGGAAGTAGCACTTACCGTCTCTCGTTCCTATTACCTTCGGATTTCCTTTGCCCTTTCTCCAAACTATCGTGTCCCAATGGTCGTTGAGACCTTCAATGATTATCGGCAATCCCGCAGGCAGTCCTTTATCCGAGAAATCAAAAACCACCCCTCCATCCATCGCCTCTAACTGCAGTGGGTAAAGCGATTCCTTCTTGCTTCCTTTCCTAACATTGAGCTCGAACTTCTTCTCTCCCTCCATAAGTCCAAAAGCTTTCCCAAATTCCCTTGCGGATTCTACTGCGTCTTTATCTATTGGAAGCCTAATTACGAGAAAGCGCTCCTTAAGTTCCGTGTTTGCGGGCAGGTCTCCCTTTATCTTACGGCCAATTCGCCCATTCTTGTAGATTAAATCATTTCCCAAGGGGAAAACAGCCACTCCACCAGCAAGACCGGGAAGGAAAACAAGCGCTCCTCCTTTAGGAATCGTCAATTCGCCCATATCCTTAATCTCCCCTTCCTTCTCCACTTCTCCGCGTTTGTTAAGCAATGTATAATGGGTATATCCGCCTGAAAAGCCTATACTTAGCCAGCCAAGATTGGGAACTGATTCAGGTTTAAATGTGATTTTCTGCTTGGTTCGGAGGGAGCTATCAAATATCAATCCATCGTATCCATAAATGCGAGGTGTGAAGTGGTAAGCCCTAACATAACCACTAAATAGCCTCATAGGAGTTGCCCAGGAACCCCAAAGAAGGCGGGTGTAGTAAATCATATCCTGAATCGCCAGGTAGGGATTTGCGAAGTGGATATCAACTTGAGCTATCCCACTTTCATCTCCCGCTGTTGTTGACAGGAAAGGAGAAGCTCCAATATTTACATTGCTCATTCCCCAATCAAACCCCGGCGGACTAAGCTCCTCCCAGGGAACCGCTATGCCCAATCCCAGTCCATCCCATCCAGTGACGGAATTGAAGGGCGTGACGCCTCCACCAACAGGCTTTCTCGTTTTTGGGTCATAAAGCGACAATCCCTCCATACTATTTTGCATGTCCGTGCACATCACCAGGTGGTGCCGAACGCTACTTGTCCAGAGGGTAGGGGAAACAAGGACGTTGCCCTTAATATCCTTTGCAACCAAAACGAAGAATCGCTGTTGGTCATGCCAACCCTCTATCACCTCCTTGAATTCCTTTCCCTTGGGTAAGAAGCACCGCCACAGGCGTTTCCCATCGTATATGCTTACTTCCTTAAGGGGAATTTCGCTTGTTATGTGGATATGGAGGGCAAAACGAGGCGATCTCTCATCGTTGCCGTTTTCTATCCACCATTCCCTCAATATCGGACCGGAGCTTACAAATGCCATTTGGGGGTTAGCA